>Ga0209887_1000393_pt1 | contig 13076 bp, 12 predicted proteins | sample GWRWN1_30_40_FD_187230 | JGI IMG/M metagenome (GOLD analysis project Ga0209887, IMG submission 187230) | Riverbed sediment microbial communities from areas with no vegetation in Columbia River, Washington, USA - GW-RW N1_30_40 (SPAdes)... | ecosystem: Environmental > Aquatic > Freshwater > River...
GCTACGGAGCCAGCCTTTCGTCAAAGTGGGCAGATAATAGGTGTAGGCGACGCGCTTGGAGAGCTCGGAAAAGGTGGGATAAGGCAGCACCAAGGAGGTAAGGTCGCCGATCTTGATGTCCCTGGCCATAGCGACCACCCACAGCTGAAGGAGTTCGCCGGCCTCGGCGCCGACGATGGTGCAGCCCAGAATGGTGCCGTCGGGCTTGGTGATAACCTTGATGAATCCTTCCGTCGCGCGTTCGCATTGGGCGCGGTCGTTGTCGGCATAAGGCCAGCGGTAGATGCGGATGCGGCGATAGCGCTTGCGCGCGTCGGCCTCGGTCAGGCCGATCTGGGCAAGTTCGGGGTCGGTATAGACGACCCGCGGGATGATTCCGGCGCTGGCGTCGGGCTTCAGCCGGAACAGCGCGTTCCTGATCACGATGCCGGCATGATAGTTGGCGAGGTGGGTGAAGGCCGGGCCGCCAATCACGTCGCCGATGGCGTAGATGCGGCGGTTCGTGGTCCTGAGTTGATCGTTCACCTTGATGCCCGCGTCGGTATAGGCGACGCCGGCGCGCTCGAGGCTGAGCGATTTGACGTTCGGCTTTCGCCCCGTGGCCACGAGCAGATGCGTCCCCTTGAGGGTCGTGGGCTCGCCGTTCTCGGTAAAATGCACGGCGACGCCCTGCACCGATTTCTCCACGCGCTCCACCCGCGTGTTGGGGTGCAGCATGACTTGGGTGTCGGCCAGGCGCTTGAGCAGGACGGCAGCGGCTTCTGGGTCCTCGCGGGCAAGGAAGCCCCCAAGCTCGAACACGCTGACATGGGAGCCGAGCATGCGATGGGCTTGCGCGAGTTCGAGACCGACCGGGCCGCCGCCGAGCACGATGAGATGCTGGATCCGCTCGCTCACGTCGAAGATCGTCTCGTTGGTGAAATAGGGCACCTCGTCGAGCCCGGGGATCGGGGGAATCGTGGGCATAGACCCGGTGGCGATGACGAATCTCCGGGCGCGCACCAGCACGCGGCCAGCCTCGACCGTGAACTTGTCGAGGAAGTTCGCCTGGGCCTGGATCACGCGCACGCCTAGGCCGGTCATGCGCTCGATGGAATCGTTCGGTGCGATGGCGGCGATGACGCCATGCACATGATCGTGGACGCCGCGGTGGTCGATCTGGGCCTCGATGACGTCGATGCCGAAGGTCGAGGCCGTGCGCACCGCGTCGGCGCGCTTGCCGGCGGCCAGCAGCGCTTTGGACGGGACGCAGCCATAGTTCAAACAGTCGCCGCCCATGCGCCCCTTCTCGATGAGCACCACGGGCACGCCGAACTGGGCCGCTGCCGCCGCGACGGACAGACCCCCTGAGCCCGCGCCGATGACGCAGAGGTCGGGCTTCAGTACCTCTTCCATATTCGCCTAATCCCTCATAACCACACGCGTCAGGCGCGCGGGCGCCTGAACCACTTGACCGCCACCGGAATGAGCGCCACGAGCCCCAGCGCCACGAGCCCAGCAATCAGCTCCGGTGTCAAAAGCGCGCCCGGATCGAGCGCATATGAGCAAGACTCTTGGCCTTCCGGTCCCATCTTGGCAAGGCAGGATTGGTGCGCAGCTTGCTGCGCCTCGACGACGCTGTCGAGGCCATTGCCGGCCAGCGCGAAGGCAAAAGTCCCCGGGATAATGCCAAGGATGGTGGTCGCGACATAGGTAGCGAAACTCACGCCCAGGAGTCCAGGCGCCAAATTGACCAGCCAAAACGGAAAAATCGGGACGAGGCGCAGGAATAACAGATAGCTGAAGGCATCCTCCTGGAATCCCTGGCGAAAGCGGGAAAGCCAGGGGCCTGCCCGCGCCGCCAGGAGATCGCCGAGCGCGCTTCTGGCAATGAGAAATACGATTGAAGCGCCGATCGTGGCGCCGAGGATTGAGGCCGCCCCGCCCAGAAGCCAGCCGAACAGGAAGCCGCCGGCGATGGTGAGCACCGCACCTCCCGGCAGCGAGAGCGCTATCGCCGCCGCATAAACTGCGACGAAGATGGCGAGGCTCAAGAGCATGTTGGTGCCGATAAGGGCGCGCAACGCCTCCCGGTTCTCGGCTAGCGTCTCGATGGTGAGGTAGCGATGCCAGCCCATGGCGAAGACGAAGGCCATCGCGGCGAGGAGGGCTATCAGCGGCCAAAGCCGCTTGAGCCAGCTTTTCGTTGCGTCCATGCGGTCGGGTGTTGCGGTCATGAGTCCCAACAACGAAGCTCACCACAATTAGGCGCATTCCTACTCGATGCGAAGTGGCGTCTCGCGGCTTCGTGAGATTCGGTCACTAAAAGTGATGGTCGTGGCGTTTCTGTCGCAAGCTCCGTGCCCCACAACTCCCTGTAATATGCCGCGATCAGGTCTTTGGCCTGTAATGGAGGGAATGCACATGACTGTTCGGCTTTGTTTAACGGCTGTCGCATTTGCTTGGGTCCTGTTCGGGGGCTTCGGCTTGGCTCATGCTCAAAGCGATCAAGATCCCAGTTCCGGTTCCACTCAGCAGCTCGAAGGAACTGTTGAGCCCAATTCGAGCGCTGGCGCCAACGAGGCGACCAGCGACGAGAATGCCTCTTATTTGAGCGGCGGCGGGTTCGACTCCGCCGGCGACACGGGCGGGGCCGGCGACGACGGCAGCAATCTCGAGCCGCACCCGTTCGAAGCCACGCCGAACGAGTAAAGACAGAAAGCAGAAACCAGACAGCCGCCGACATTGACTTTCGGGGCCGTGTCCTCCTATAAGCCGCCCATCCCCAAGCCTTGCGCTTGGCTCGCGGCCGCCATGTCCCGCGAGGCATTCGATTCTTAGCCGGGAGATTTCGCCGTGAAGCGCACCTATCAGCCATCGCGGCTCGTCCGCAAGCGGCGGCACGGCTTTCGCGCGCGCATGGCGACGAAAGGCGGGCGGAAGGTGCTCGCACGGCGCAGAGCCAAGGGGCGCAAGCGTCTGTCGGCGTAAGCCGGCGGCGCTTCACCGGTGACCGCGATCGGACGTCTCAAGACACGCGCGGAGTTCCTGCATGTGAGGGGTGGGGCTCGCTTCACGGCGCCTTCGCTCGTGCTCCAGGCGCGCCGGCGCGATAGCGGCGAGGCCGAGGATCGTCATCTCGCCCGCTTCGGCTTCACCGCGACGAAGAGCCTGGGCGGGGCGGTCGTCCGCAACCGGGCGCGGCGGCGGCTGAAGGAAGCGGTGCGACTGACGGGGCCGACCCTTGCTGTGGAAGGCTATGATTATGTTTTGATCGCGCGGGAGGGCACGGTACAACGGCGCTTCACCGAGCTGATCAGGGACCTTGAACGCGCGCTTGCCAAGGTGCACGAGCCCTCCCCAGCAAAGAAGCGCTGAACGCCCGAAACCGGACTTGCCTCACCCCCGCGAGGGACCGATCGAGGCCCTTGAGCTGAAAGCGACATGGACGAGAACAACCGCAACTTCATCCTCGCCATCATCCTGTCGATTGGCGTGTTGTTCGCCTGGCAGTATTTCTTCGTGCCGAAGCCGCCGCCGGGCGCCGGAGCGCCCCCGGCCGAACAGCAGCAGCAGGTCGAGCCTGGCCCGCCCCAGCCGCAGCCTGGAGGCGGGGCGCCCGAGGTGGGCGGCACGCCGTCGCAGCCCGGCGGTGGGGCGCCAAGCACGCTGACCCGCGAGGAGGCCCTGGCGCAAAGCCCACGCGTGACCATCGACACGCCGAGCCTCAAAGGCTCGATCGCGCTGAAGGGCGGACGCATCGACGATCTCACGCTCAAGGACTATCGCGAGACGGTCGAACCCACGAGCCCCAACGTCGTACTCCTGTCGCCGGCAGGGGGCCCCGGTGCCTATTACGCCGAGCATGGTTTCGTCGGAGGCGGCACAGGCGAGGACCTTGCCCTTCCCACCGCCGACTCGCTGTGGAAGGCCGAAACGCAAAGTCCGCTCACGCAAAGCTCGCCGGTGACGCTCAGCTACGACAACGGCAAGGGGCTCAAATTCACGCGCACCATCTCGGTCGACGACAAATACATGTTCACCGTCGACGACCAGGTGGCCAACACGGGCGCCGAGGCGGTGACTATCTATCCTTACGCGCTCGTCTCGCGCCACGAGACGCCCCATGTGCAAGGCTTCTACATTTTGCATGAGGGCCTGGTCGGCGTCGTCGACGACGGTGGGCTCGAGGAGATCAGCTACAGCAAGGCGATCGAGAACCCGCCGACCATCTTCAAGAGCCAACATGGCTGGCTCGGCATCACCGACAAATATTGGGCGACCGTGGTCGTCCCCGAGCAAGGCAAGGGCTTCAAGGCAACATTCTCCGGCAGCACGCAGGGCGAGGGGCGCGATCGCTTCCAGACCGACTACCTCATGGATCCCCTTACCATCCCGGCCGGTGGAACGGGCGAAGCCAAGGGCCAAGTGTTCGCCGGCGCCAAGGAGGTCAATACCGTCGATGCCTACGCCGAGAGATACGGCATTCCCAAATTCGACCTGCTGATCGATTGGGGCTGGTTCTATTTCCTCACCAAGCCGCTCTTCTTCGCGCTGGACTTCTTCTACAAGCTCGTGGGCAATTTCGGCATCGCCATTCTCATCGTCACGCTGTGCATCAAGCTCGTCCTGTTCCCGCTCGCCAACAAATCCTACGTGTCGATGAGCAAGATGAAACTGCTCGCGCCGGAGATGCAGCGCATCAAGGAGCGCTATGGCGACGACCGCGCGCGCCAGCAGCAGGCGATGATGGAGCTGTACAAGAAGGAGAAGGTGAACCCGGCCTCGGGGTGCCTGCCAATCCTCGTGCAGATTCCCGTGTTCTTCGCCCTCTATAAGGTGCTGTTCGTCACCATCGAGATGCGGCACGCGCCCTTTTTCGGCTGGATCAAGGACTTGTCGGCGCCCGATCCAACGAGCGTCTTCAACCTGTTTGGGCTGATCCCGTGGGACCCGCCTTCGTTCCTGATGATCGGCATTTGGCCGCTCATCATGGGCGTCACCATGTGGGTGCAGATGAAACTGAACCCGGCGCCGCCCGACCCGATGCAGCAGAAAATCTTCGCCTGGATGCCGGTGTTCTTCACCTTCCTGCTCGCCTCGTTTCCCGCTGGCCTCGTGATCTACTGGGCGTGGAACAACCTCCTTTCGGTCATCCAACAGTCGGTGATCATGGCGCGCCAGGGGGTGGAGATTCCGCTGCTTGAGAATCTCGGCATCAAGAACAACAAGAAGAGCGCCAAGGGCGAAACCAAGGGGTAGTTCACCCTCTGCCCTCCCCTAATTCGTCATCGCCGGGCTTGACCCGGCGATCCAGGGCGGCTTGCACTGAGCGTGTTGCCCCTGGATGCCCGGCTCAAGGCCGGGCATGACGCGGACTATGGGCCCGGCGATGACAATGGAAAGTCCGGACTTCACCAAAGCCGACATCGCCAAGGGCGAGGCGCTGTTCAAAGGCGCTTGCACCTTCGTCAAGGGCGTCGTCCGCATCGAGGACTTGCCGAAGGATGGCACGCCCGAGATCGCGTTTGCCGGGCGCTCCAATGTCGGCAAGTCGAGCCTGATCAACGCGCTCACCGGACGGACGAGCCTGGCGCGGGTCTCGGTGACGCCGGGACGGACGCGGGAGCTGAATTTCTTCACGCTCGGCCCCTCCCCCCTTTCGGGGGAGGACGGCCTACCGAAGGCTGGCCGGGAGGGGGATAAGCGAGGCCGCGCGCTCTATCTCGTCGACATGCCGGGCTATGGCTATGCGCGAGCGTCAAAAGCGGCGATCAAGGACTGGACACGGCTGATCGGCGATTACCTTAAAGGGCGCCGCGAGCTTAAGCGTGTGTTCCTGCTGATCGATGCGCGCCACGGCATCAAGCCCAACGATGAGGTGACCATGAAGCTGCTGGACGAGGCCGCGGTCTCCTACCAAGTGGTGCTGACCAAGGCCGACAAGCCGAAGGCCGCGGAGCTAGAGGCCGTTCAAGCCAAGGTCGCGAGCGCGCTCGCCAAGCACCCGGCGGCCTATCCCGAAGTGCTTACCACCTCGGCCCGCATGGGCTCGGGCATCAAGGAGCTCCGCGCCGCCGTGGCGACCCTCGCGCCCTGAGGGCCGATCAGGGCGCCAATCGCGCCCACAGCGCCGCGATCCAGACGAGGGCGGCAAGGGCAAGCGCGAAGAAGACACCTGCCGAGGCGAGATCCTTGGTGATGCGGATCGCCTCATGCTTGTCGGGCTGGATGTGGTTGCACAGCCGCTCGATCGCCGTGTTGAGGAACTCGATCGACAGCACGAACAACAGGCTGCCGACCAGCGCCACCCAGGTCCACACATCGCGCGCGATGAAGAAGGAGAAAGGCAGAAGCAGACAGGCGATCGCCACCTCCTGCTTGATGGCTGATTCGGTCGAGAGCCCCTCCTGAAGGCCGCCAAGGGAGTTCCAGAAGGCGGCGGCGATGCGCGCCAGGCCTCCGCGACCCGGGAGCGCCGATTGGGCGCGCGGGAGGCCGTTATCGACCGCCTTCTGATGGCGCGCCACTCGCTTTGGCCGCATCGATTTTGCCTCCCTGCCCAAGACAAAACGTATAATCGAGCGGCGAAGGGCTGAATAGATCAGCCTATCGCTTGTACCCCCTGCCCTGGCGCCGCTATAAGCGCGACGTGAGCAGGACCAAGTCATCCCCGGTAAAGTCGAAGGAGCGGCCGGCCCCCAAGGCAGGCGCGGGCGCGAGCGTGGCCGCGCTCCTGGCGTCGTCGGTGCACGCCAAGGCCAAGGTGCTGTCGGAGGCGCTGCCCTATATGCAGCGCTACGACAGAAAAACCGTGGTGGTGAAATATGGCGGCCATGCCATGGGCGATCCGGCGCTCGCCGCCGACTTCGCCCGCGACATCGTGCTCCTCAAGCAGGCGGGGGTGAACCCCATCGTGGTGCATGGCGGCGGCCCGCAGATCGGCTCCCTGCTCGACCGGCTCAATATCAGATCGGAGTTCAAGGGCGGCTTGCGCGTCACCGACCGGGAGACGGTCGAGGTGGTCGAGATGGTGCTGGCAGGCTCGGTCAACAAAGAAATCGTCACCGCCATCAATAGCCAAGGCGGCAAGGCGGTGGGCATCTCCGGCAAGGACGCCAATCTGATGCGAGCCAAGCGGCTCGAGCGGCGCTGGCGCGACCCCACGTCCAATATCGAGCAGATCGTCGATCTCGGCTTTGTCGGCGATCCGGCGGTCGTCGACCCGCATATTATCGAGGTGATCATCAATTCCGACCTGATCCCGGTGATCGCGCCGATCGGGGTGGGGCCAGACGGCGAGACCCTCAACATCAACGCCGATACCTTCGCCGCGGCCTTGGCCTCGGCCTTGAAGGCCAAGCGCCTGTTGCTGTTGACCGATGTGGAGGGCGTGCTCGACAAAGAGGGGCAGCTGATCAAATCTCTGACCACGGCGGAGGCGCAAGCCCTGATCGACGATGGCACCATTTCCGGCGGCATGATCCCCAAGATCGAGAGCTGCATCGATGTGATTTCCGAAGGCGTCGAGGGCGTGGTGATCATCAATGGCAAGGTGCCGCATGCGGTGCTGCTCGAGCTCTTCACCGAGCATGGCGCGGGCACCTTGATCGAACGGCGCAGCCGGAAGAGAAGCGCGAGGGAATCGCAATGATCAAAGAGCCCGAGCGAGCCCTCGGCTTCGCCCATGTCGAGGCGTGGGTGTTCGACCTCGACAACACGCTCTACCCTGCCGATTGCAACTTGTTCGCCCAGATCGACCGGCGCATGGGCGAGTTCATCGCCAATAGCTTCGGCATCCCGCTCGAAGATGCGCAAACCTTGCGCGAGACCTATTACTACGAGCACGGCACCACCCTTGCCGGACTGGTGCGCCTCCATAACGTCTCGCCCGACGCCTTCCTCGACTATGTGCATGACATCGATTTGAGCGCGGTCGCCCCCTCCCCGGAATTGGCGGCGGCGATCGAAGCGCTGCCCGGACGCAAATTCATCTTCACCAACGGCTCGCGCAAGCATGCCGAGGCCGTGGCGAGACGGCTCGGCGTGGCCGGCCAATTCGAGGATATCTGCGACATCCACGCGCTCGAATACATCCACCCTAAGCCGACGCGGGAGGCTTATGAGCGCTTCGTCAGAGCGCATGGCGTCGTTGCGCGCCAGGCCGCCATGTTCGACGATCTACCGCACAATCTAGAGACCGCGCATCAGATCGGCATGACCACCGTGCTGGTGCAGGGGCTGACCGATCACCCCGAGCACCAAGCGATCGCCGCCTGGACCGAGCTTCCGGCCCATATCCACCACCGCACCGACGCGCTTGCGCCCTTCCTCGCCGCCATTGGCGCGGCGCTCGCCGAGGAGATCGACCGCTCCCAGGCGACGCCCCTGCAAGCGCAGTTTTGTCTCACCTGATCCCGGCCGCCATGACCCACGATCACCTCAAGACCTTCATCGACAGCGCCTACGAGCACGCTGTCGAGATCACGCCCGAGACCAAGGGCGTGGTGCGCGACGCCGTGGAGGAAGTGCTCGATCTCCTCGACAAAGGCGAGTTGAGGATCGCCGAGAAGCGCGACGGCAGCTGGATCGTGCATCAATGGCTGAAGAAGGCGATCCTGCTCTCCTTCCGCCTCAACGAGCCGCACAAGATCGACGGCGGCCCCGCCGGCGGCGCCTGGTGGGACAAGGTGCCCAGCAAGTTTGCCGGGTGGAAGGCGAAGGACTTCAAGGAGGCTGGCTTCCGCATCGTGCCGGGGGCGGTGGTGCGCCGCTCGGCCTATGTCGCGCCGGGCGTCGTGCTGATGCCTTCTTTCGTCAATCTCGGCGCGCGGGTCGAGTCAGGCACCATGATCGACACCTGGGCCACGGTCGGCTCCTGCGCGCAGATCGGCCGGAACGTGCATCTGTCCGGCGGGGCCGGTATCGGCGGCGTGCTCGAGCCGATCCAGGCGAACCCCGTGATCATCGAGGATAATTGCTTCATCGGCGCCCGCGCTGAGGTCGCCGAGGGGGTGATCGTCGGCGAGGGCTCGGTGCTCTCCATGGGCGTCTATCTCGGCCAGTCGACCAGGATCATCGATCGCGCCACGGGCTTCGTGCACCAGGGCCGCGTGCCGCCTTACTCGGTGGTGGTGTCGGGCGCCATGCCGGGCAAGCCGCTGCCTGACGGCTCGCCTGGGCCATCGCTCTATTGCGCCGTCATCGTCAAGACCGTGGACGAGCGCACGCGCGCCAAGACCTCGATCAACGAGCTGCTCAGGGATTGAGGCGCTAGAGGGCAAGGCCCCAAGCCTGCCACAGCAGATATCCCCTTTCGCAAAATAGCCTTTCGGCCTTACAAAGACATGAGCCGGCGGAAGCCTGGCCGCAAAGGGAGGGGGAACGATGAATTTGGATTTTCAATATCTCTTCACATCGTTTGATGGCCGTATCAATCGGGCCAAATGGTGGGGGGGTATGGTCATAATCCTCATCATCAACATCGTTCCGGGCTTCGTCGCATTCCAGCTCTTCGGTCTGTCCTTTTTCGGCCGGCTGCTCAACTTCCTGATCTTCCTCGCCTTGCTTTATCCGGCCTACGCCGTTTGTGCGAAGCGGTTCCAGGATCGGGACAAGCCCGGCAACATGGCGTTGTATGGCCTCGGTCCCCTGCTGGCTGTGAGCCTGCTTCAAGCGCTTGGCCTGACCGGGGATCCAGCCCAGCCGAATGCACTTGGCTGGGTTTGTGCACTTGTCACGTGGGGTGTCTTGCTGTGGTTCCTGATCGACCTTGGCATTCTCAAGGGGACGCCTGGGCCAAATCGCTTCGGCGGCGATCCCTTGGCCGCCGTGGTCTAGGCCTTTCGGGTGGGCTTGCCACTTAGGGCGGCTACCGCCATGTTGCTCAGCCCATGACCGCGCTCGGCGACAAGGCTGTTCAACTCGCTCAAAGCTTGATCCGCTGCGAAAGCATCACGCCGGAAGACGCGGGCGCCCTCGATGTTCTCATCCAGACGCTGAAGCCCGCGCGCTTCACGTTCTGGCGCCTCAATTTCAAGGAGGAGGGCACGCCTCCGGTCGACAATCTCTATGCCCGCATCGGCGACGGGCCGCCGCATCTTTGCTTCGCCGGGCACGTCGATGTCGTGCCGCCGGGCGATGCGAAACTGTGGAGCCATCCGCCCTTCGCCGCGGAGATCGAGGACGGCCTTCTTTACGGCAGAGGCGCCGCCGATATGAAGGGGGCGATCGCCTGCTTCACCGCGGCCGCGCTCGACTATGTAAAGGAACGTGGCCGGGAGATCGACGGCTCGATCAGCCTCCTCATCACCGGCGATGAGGAGGGACCTGCCATCAACGGCACGCACAAGGTGCTCGCCTGGATGAAGGAGCAAGGCGAGCGCCCCGATCATTGCCTGGTCGGCGAGCCCACCAATGCCAAGCGCATCGGCGAGGCGATCAAGATCGGCCGGCGTGGCAGCCTGAACGGACGGCTGAAGGTGACGGGCGTGCAAGGCCACGTCGCCTATCCCCACCTTGCCAACAATCCGGTCAAGGGCCTGGTGAAGATTCTTGCCCGCTTCTACGACGCTCCGCTCGATTACGGCAGCGCGCATTTCTCGCCGTCCAATCTCGAAGCGACGACCATCGATGTCGGCAATCCCACCGTGAATCTAATCCCGGCCTTCGCCGAGGCGCGCTTCAACATCCGCTTCAACGACCGGCACTCGGCGGATGCGCTCAAAGCGCAGCTCCGTGAGCAGGCGACGCTCGCGCTGTCAGGCACCGACCTCTCCTTAAGCCTCGAGTTCGATCCGCCGAGCGATTGCTTCCTCACCGAGCCCGGCCCGCTCGATGCACTGCTCAGTGAGGCGGTGAGCGAGATCACCGGCCTCACGCCCTCGCTCTCGACCGATGGCGGGACCTCGGACGCCCGCTTCATCAAGGAATATTGCCCGGTGATCGAGTTCGGGCTCACCATCGCCACGATCCACAAGGCCGACGAGCACGTGTCTATTGCCGACCTCGAGCAGCTCACCGCCGTCTACCGCCGCTTCATCGCGCTCTATTTCGAGACGTTCGGGGGCGCCGATGCCGGGTGACCCCCGGCCGATCGGGGTGTTCGACTCCGGCATGGGCGGGCTGACAGTGCTGCGCGCTCTCGTGGCGCGGTTGCCTTCCGAGCGCTTCGTCTATCTCGGCGATACCGCGCGGCTTCCTTACGGCACCAAGAGCGCCGAGACGGTCCAGGCCTACGCGCTCCAGGCGACACGCCTTCTCCTCGACCAGGGCGTGAAGATGCTGGTGATCGCCTGCAACACCGCCTCGGCCGTGGCGCTTTATCTCCTGCAGGAGGCTTGGGCGCCGATCCCGGTGATCGGCGTGATCGAGCCGGGGGCGCGCGCCGGCGTTGCCGCGACTCGCAATCGCCGCATCGCCGTGATCGCGACCGAAGGCACGGTCAAGGGCGGGGCTTACGCCCGGGCCATTCGCAGGCTGATGCAAGACGCCGACATCGTGCAGCAGTCCTGCCAGGTGTTCGTGGCGCTCGCCGAGGAAGGCTGGACGAAATCCCCCGCCACGCTCGCCGCCGTCGAACACTATCTCGGGCCGATGTTCAGGAGCCCCGCGGCGCCGGATACGCTGGTCTTGGGCTGCACCCATTTCCCCGTGCTCGCCGGCGCCATCCGGGAGACCATCGGCGGCGCGGTGACGCTCGTCGATTCGGCCGAGACGACGGCTTTAGCTGTGACCGAGGCCTTGGCCGAGGCCGGCCTCGGCAGCAAGGCTCAGCCCGGCGGCGACGGCGCCGTGCGCTTCTTCGCCACCGATTCGCCGGAACGTTTCGCCCGCGTCGGCGCGGTCTTTTTTGGGCGGCCGATCGATCCCGACTCCGTCGAGCTCGTCGACCTCAGGGCGCTATAGCTAGGCTCTCGGCGGAGGCTCGTTGTCGGGCAGCGCGGAAGAATCGTCGGTCGGGTCGGTCTGTTCGAGGTCCGGCGGCGCCTTCGTATCGGCGGCGACGGTCACCTCCCGCAATAGGCTCTTGAGCCACGGCCGCCCGAGGAGCATGAGCACGAGCAGGCCGTAGACGATCGCACCCAAGACGACAAGCAGCGCCAGCATCGTCTCCTCGCGGAAGACGCTTAAGCCTGCGAGCGAGCGCTCAAGCCCGTAAGCGCCGGCGAGAAGCGCGGCCGCGAGCACCACGCCTGCCGCGATGAGCTTTGCCACAGGCCTGCCGATGGCAGCGCCGGACACGGCGAAGCCTTGGCGGCGGGCGAAGACCGCAAGCAGGCTCAGATTGATCCAGGCGCCGACGCTGGTCGCCAGCGCCAAGCCCACTTGCGCCAGAGGCCCCATCAGCACGACTTTCAAAGCGATATTTATGGCGGCGGCGAGCAGCGCCGCCTTGACCGGGGTCGCCGTATCGCCACGGGCATAGAAGGGCGCGGTGAAACTCCTCAGCAGCACGAAGGGGAGCAATCCGATCGAATAGGCGGCGAGCGTCGCGCCTGCGGCCGCCGCGTCGGCGGCAGTGAAGGCGCCGCGGGCGAAGAGCGCGCGCATGATGAGGTCGGGGATGGTCATGGCGGCAGCGGCGCACGGGATGGTGAGAAGGAGCGCAAGCTGAATGCCGCGCGCTTGCGCCGATGCCGCACCCTTCTCGTCGCCGGCGGCAAGCCGGCGTGACATCTCGGGAAGGAGTACAGTGCCGACAGCGATGCCAACGACACCGATGGGAAGCTGATTGATGCGGTCGGCGTAATAGAGCGCCGAGAGCGCGCCGGTCGGCAGGAAGGAGGCGATCAGCGTATCGGCGAACAGCGCAAGTTGCACGCCGCCCGCGCCGATGATGGCAGGGCCTAGGGCTTTGAGAAATCTGCGCGTGGGCTCATCGAGCCGCGGCAGGCGCAATCTGACGCCGAACCCGTGCCCCTCGGCGTCGATGCCGACGAGAAGCACCTGGGCGATGCCAGCGATGAGCACCCCCCAGGCGGCGGCATGGCCCGCATCGGAGAAGAACGGCGCAAGCAGCAGGGTCGCAACGATCGAGAGGTTGAGAAGCACGGGCGCGCCCGCGGCAGCCGCGAAGCGGTTATTGGCGTTGAGGA
>Ga0209887_1000394_pt1 | contig 13053 bp, 8 predicted proteins | sample GWRWN1_30_40_FD_187230 | JGI IMG/M metagenome (GOLD analysis project Ga0209887, IMG submission 187230) | Riverbed sediment microbial communities from areas with no vegetation in Columbia River, Washington, USA - GW-RW N1_30_40 (SPAdes)... | ecosystem: Environmental > Aquatic > Freshwater > River...
CGCCACCGCTGGTGCCGCAACCAGGGCCACGCTGCTGAGCGTTGTCCCGGTCGGTGACCCGCTTGGCGGTGGAGACGATGTTGTACCGCCACCCGCCCCGTGTCGCCATGTCTGGACCGCGGCCATCGCGTTGCTCACCCACCGCTGGACTCTCCTGCTCGCCTTGCCATCCGATTTTCTGTCGGAAGGCACTTGATCATCCGTTTGATCATCCAGACGATCCTTCTGTGTCCGTCGGGAGCCGTCTGGATCGACGAGGCACCCAACGTGAGCAGGTAGAACCCGACCTGTTCCGTCCAGGTCGACGCCGAGCATCCGACTCGTAATCGGAAGGTCGTCGGTTCGAATCCGACCTCGGGCTCCAAAACCGCAGGTCAGAGCATATGCGCGGCCGTATCATCCGCCCGCCTTGCTTGCCTTGTTGATCATCCTTTTGTGCGAATCTGGTCTCCGGGAGCCCGGCCCCACCTCGCTAGGTAGGTGTGTCGGACGGTGGGAGGGTCTACGACAAGATGAACTGCCGGATGATGGCGGCGACCATGGCGGGATCGGTCTTGTGGGCGAGATGGGCATGCCCTTCGAGCACTTGGATTCGAGCATCTGGGATCGCGGCCGCTGCCTGATGCATTGCCTTGGTCAGCACGGGAGGGCTCTCGGAGCCCGCCAGCAGGAGTGTCGGGGCCGCGATGCTGTCGAGCTGGCCAGGCTGGTAGACCCAGCTGTCCTCGGCTCTGCACTCCCTGGGCACCGTCGGGGTGCCGGCGAGGAGGGTTGGCCACCGTGGGCTCGATCGCAGGGCGTCGACCTCCTCCTCGGTCATGCCCACGATCCCGACCAGCACGGCAAGGATTGCAGTTTCCCCGTCGCCCGCGGCCACCGCCTCCTCGATCCGCTCGATCGAACCAGCCGGGTAGGCGATGCCGAGACCTGGCTCGTAGATCACGAGATGGTGGACCTTGCCCGTCAAGGCGGCGCCGCCCATGGCGCAGCCAGCTCCGTAGGAGTGGCCCCACAGGGCGACCGGCTTGCCCGTGCGGGCGGCGACAGCCTCGACCACTGCGGCGACGTCCTCGAACTCCTGCTGGATGGCGTAGCCGGCGGCGTCGCCGCTGGCGCCGAACCCTCGGCGGTCCATCGAGAAGCAGGTGACGCCGCCTCGCAGCTGGTCGACCAGCGGGTCGAAGGTGGTGTGGTCGGTCAGCGACCCGTGCGCCGGCACGAGCGGAGGGCCGTTGCCGTCGGCCTAGACGGCGATCGGTGTCCCATCGGGGGACCGGACGTCGAACCGGTCTGTTCTGACCTCGGCAGCAGGCCCAGTGCTCATGGCTTCCTCCTCGGTGGTGTCTGCCAGCGTCGCGCTGTCCGAGCTGGCGGGCGGCGACGTCGACGGTGCCGGACTCGACCGCCGTCAACGCCGGTCGCGCAGGAACGCCAGGACGTGGTCGGCGAAGACCGCGGGGACGAGGTCGATCGCGATGTGCTGCTGACCCTCGATGACCACGGTGCGCGCGTCGGGTAGGGCGGCGGCCACGGTGTCGACGCCCGCCTTGAGGAAGTCCGGGCTGTCGCCGCCGGCCAGCAGGAGGGTGGGCGCGGTGATCTTCGCCGCCTGCTCGGGATCGAACCGTGCCGCTTCTTCGGCCCGGGACTCCCGGGTAATGGTGTGGGCAGCGGCGATGCGTGCCTGCCACGCCGGCAGGCTGCGATAGACGGCGAACTCCTCCTCGGGCATCCTGACGACCTCTCGGAAGAAGGTCTCCAGGACAGCCTCCCGATCCCCCTCGGCGAGCAGTGCGTCCAGCCGCTCCTCGACGCCGGGAGGCAATGCCAGCTGCTCGGGGTGCGGGGAAGGCCACCCCTCATACAGCACGAGCCGGCGGATATTCGAGGTCAGCGCCGCACCGCCGAACGCGCACAGCCCGCCGAAGGAGTGGCCGAGCACGTCGACCGTGGATCCGGCGGCCTCGGCGACCGCGTCGACCACGGCGGCGACGTCCTCGAACTCCCGCGCCACGCCATAGTCGGGCGCGTCACTGCTGGCGCCGCGGCCGCGGCGGTCCAGAGCGTGGACGGTCGCGTGCCGCTCCAGGTACGGCAGCAAGGGACGCCAGCGGGTGTGGTCGGCGGTCGTTCCGTGCACGAGCACTAGCGGTGGCCCCTCGCCGCTGGTCCAATAGGCGATGGCGGTGCCGTCGCGGGACATCACCCGCGTGATGGCTGCTTGGTCGGCGCCGTTGACTCCGATCGTCCCCTTGAGCTTGCTCATGGCCGCCTCCTTCTGGTGCAGGAACCCGGCAAGCATCCGGCCTGCGCCCAGACGGCGAATCGGTAGACCTACCCATTCACCGGCCTGGCCCCTGAGAGGGGGAGCTGGCATGCTTTCCTCCCGTCCCGAGATGGGAGGGGCATGCTCAGCGAACGGGTCCGGCTGGCAGACCTTCTGGTTGCCGTGTCGGTGGCCACCGACCTGGGGATGGGACAGGAGCCCGAGAAGGCGATCCGCGCCTGCCTGGTGGCCACCGCGCTGGCCAGGCGGATGGGCACTCCCGAGGCGGACGTCTCCGACGTGTACTACACCGCGCTCCTGCGCCACCTGGGATGCACAGCGACCGCCCACGAGGAGGCCTACCTCGGTGGCGACGAGCTGGCGACCCGGCCAGCGGCCGAGCGAGCCGACTTCGGGAGTCCCCGTGAGGTCTTCGCCCTGCTGCTCCTGGCCGGAAGGGGAACAGGGCTCGACCGGGCGCGATACCTTACCCGCGCTCTGCGCAGCGGGAAGAAGGGCGATCAGGCCATCCTGGGAGCGGTCTGCGAGGTCGGCGCCCGGCTGGCCGAGCGGCTGGGCCTGGGCTCCGGGGTCCGGGACGGCCTGTACCAGAGCTTCGAGCGCTGGGACGGCAAGGGCACCCCCCAGGGCCTGGCCGGCGAGGGCATCTGCCTCCCGGCCCGACTGGCCGAGGTGGCGCACCAGGCCGTCATCTTCGACCGGCTCGGCGGCCCGGAGTCGGCCGTGGCGGTGATCCGCCGCCGGGCTGGCGGGTGGTTCGACCCGTCTGTGGCCGCCACCTTCGCCAGGTTGGGTGCGGGCATCCTCGGCGAGGTCGGGTCCCGGGACGTCTGGACGGCCGTGCTCGAGACCGAGCCGGAGCCACGGCGGACGATCGGCCGGGAGGGCCTGGACGGCCTGGCGCGAGCCCTTGCCGACATGGTCGATCTCAAGTCGCCGTTCCTGCTAGGCCACTCCAGCGAGGTGGCCGAGTTGTCGGAGCGGGCCGCGAGCGGGCTTGGCTTCGGCGCCGAGGCGGTTACCGATCTTCGGCGAGCGGCGCTGCTGCACGATCTCGGCCGGGTGGCCGTCTCCAACGGGATCTGGGAGAAGTCGGCGGCCCTCGGCACGACCGAGTGGGAGCGGGTTCGGCTCCACCCATACCAGACCGAGCGGATCCTGGCCCGGTCCCGGGTCCTGGAGCCGCTGGCCCGGACGGCGGGGATGCACCACGAGCGCCAGGACGGCTCCGGGTACCACCGGGGAACCGCCGGCGCCGAGGTGCCGGCCGCGGCCCGGGTCCTGGCCGCCGCGGACGCCTTTCAGGCCATGACCCAGGATCGGCCGCACCGTCCGGGGCTGGCGCCCGAGGCCGCGTCGGTGGCGCTGGCGGCGGAGGCGCGAGCGGGCCGCCTGGATCCCGAGTGTGTCCGGGCGGTGATCGAGGCGGCGGGGCAGCCCCCGCCCAAGGTCCGAACCGTCTGGCCCGCGAGTCTCTCCGACCGGGAGGTCGAGGTCCTGCGGCTGGTGGCCCGTGGGCTGTCCAACCGCGCGATCGCCGGGCGCCTGGTCATCTCGCCCCGTACCGCCGAGCACCACGTTCAGCACATCTACACCAAGATCGGGGCCTCGACCCGCGCCGCCGCGGCGATGTTCGCGATGGAGCACGGCCTACTCCGCGACTGAGCGAAAGCTGGGCGGACCACGGACGTCTTCAGCCCGCCGTCACTACCATGGTTCGCCGATCTATGATGAGCCTGTAACTTGACACATCAGGCATCTCCGCAGCGCTGACGAGAGGAGAGCCGTGACGGCAGACGCGACCGGGCAGGAGCTGAATATCGGCGAGCGGGTCGACTACACCCGCGCGCACCTGCCGCCCGAGCAGCGCGAGCCATACGAGCAGGCGCTGCGTGAGGCGACCGAGCGAGCCCTGGCCACGGGCGACTACGGCCCGCTCGGCGACGTGGTCGAGCGATGGTGGCGGGCGGCACGGCTGGAGGACCACGGCGGCGAGTCCTGGGAGCGCCAAAAGCACCTGGCCGAGGAGGGCCGCTGGGATGAGCTGTTCCCCGGCCCGGGCCGTGACGTCGATGAGGTCGTCGAGGAGCTGCTCCGCTGAGCAGGCGCCGCTACCGGATCGAGCAGAGCCCAGAATTCGCTGAGACCGTCGCCAGGCTAACGCCCAAGGCCAAGCGCTGGCTGGCCGAGATCTACCAGATCCTGGCCGTCACGCCGCTACCCGGACAGTCCGACCTCGATGTCCAGCCGCACCCATGGTTGCCCAACATCTACACCGTCCCGTTCCTGGACGGTCACCTGGTCTATGCGGTGCTGGAGTGGAAGGGGCTGGTGGGCATCCTCCGCTATGACCCTTGAGACGGCCGGCCCATGCCAGGACTGGGCAGAGGTCAGCAGCGCGCGAGAACGGTGGACGAGGATCGAGGCCAAGCAAATGAGGCCGCAAATCGAAGACTGCTTGCCTTGGCATCCGATTTTGTGTCGGATGCGCCTTGATCATCCGTTTTGATCATCCAGACGATCCTTCTGGATCCGTCTGGAGCCGTCTGGACCGACGCGGCATCCAGCGTGAGCAGGTAGAACCCGACCTGTTCCGTCCAGGTCGACGCCGAGCATCCGGCTCGTAATCGGTGACCGCTATCGCTTGACGCGGTTGCGTACGGAGAGCAATGCCAGGCCGAGAAGCAGCGGTCCAGCCAACCGGAGGACGATTCGCAGCACCTCACCGGCCCAGCTCACATGGTCGGTCAGCGCCACGTTGCTGCTGGGGATGGAGACGGTGCTCTGGGCGGCGTAGATCAGCGCATCCCGGAACGGGGGATCACCGCCGTTGAAGCCAACAGCTTGGAGCAGGGCGGCCAGTCCGACGACGACGACGGCCAGCCACGCCAGTGCCCGGAGCCCACGAAGGCCATAGCCCGACACCAGCCAGTACAGCCACAGCACCAGCCGCTCCGCCCATGGCGCGTCGCGGTTGTGGCGGCGTAGCTCCATCTCGCCGTAGTAGAAGTCGGCCGCGCCCGGCTCGTCCTTGGCGTCCTCCCGCCCCTTGCGCAGCTCCCGGTACAACGCCGCGAGCTGCACCGGGGCCAGCACTGGGTGCGCCTCGGCCACGTTCTTGGACGCCGGCGGCTGACAGGCGGGCGGGTACCAGCCACCCGGCCGCCAGCGCCCGGGGCGGCTGGCCCGCCACTGCTGTTCCTCGGCCAGGGTCATACGGCGTGCCCGCCACCAGCCGCGGGTTCGGGCAAACAGCGGCTCACCCTCGATCCGCAGCTTGTCGAGGTTGTGGGTACCGTTGAACCGGCATGCCCGCAGGTCCACGTTGGCGACCCGCAGGCCAGCAACGTCGGCGCGGCACAGCGACAGCAGCCGTGGCCGCCACCGCTGCGCCGGCGGCCCGGGTGGGAGCCGCTCCCAACGGCGGGCGGCGTCCTGCTCGCGGAGGTCGGGGAACGGCGGAACGCCGGCCAGGCTGGCGGGGGCGGCCAGGTCGGCGTCGTCAAGGACTACCGATGCCCAGCGTAGCCGAGACCGCACCCCGGCCAGGAACCTCGCCCGCCGGGCGCACAGCACGGCGGTGGCCGCCTCAAGCTGCACGCGTTGGCTGAACACCGCACCGTCGAGGATGAGCTGTCGGGCAACCAGCGGGCCGAGCTGGCGGGCTTGCGCAAAGATCGCTTCCTGGAAGTCGGCCTCGCGCTGGAAGACCGCCGCGGCGAACTCGACGCCGCGCTGGAACGTCGCCGCGTCGAACCCGGCCCGGCGTTGGAAGGTCGCCCGGCCGAAGCCGGCCTCGCCCCGGAAGGTCGCCCCGCCGAATACGGCTTCACCCCGGAAGGTCGCCCCGTCGAACCCGGCCCTGCCCTGGAAGCCTGCTCCGTCGAACCCGGCTCTGCCCTGGAAGCTCGCCCAGACAAATACGGCCTCGCCCCGGAAGGTCGCCTGGTCGAACCCGGCTCTGCCGTGGAAGCTCGCCGCCGCGAACGCGGCCTCGCGTTGGAAGGTCGCCCCGTCGAACCCGGCCCTGCCCTGGAAGCTCGCCCCGCCGAACCCGGCCTCCCCCTGAAACGTCGCCGCCGCGAACGCGGCCTCGCCCTTGAAGACCACCCGGCCGAACGCGGCCTTGCCCTGGAAGGTCGCCCGGTCGAACTGCGCGGCTTTGAGGGCTTGGCGATGATCTTGGTGTGGCGCGGCGTCAAGGATGCGCTTGAGCAGCTCGGCGCTGAGCCGAACGCCACGGGCATCGATGGTGCCCTCCTCGCCGATGCGCTTGAGCTCGGCCTGGAAGGCGGGAGGGTCCTGCTCGGCCGCGTGCGCCAGGCAGCAGGCCGCTGCCACAAGCCGGACGCCACCGCAACCGTCGCGGCCGCAGGGCTCCCACGGCACAACAGGTTGGTCGCCGGCCATGCCCCCCTCCTCACTGCCGCCCGGCAGGTTGACCCGCGAGCGTGCTGGCTGATCGTCGCATCCATGGCAGGCGGGCGGCCAGCACCTATCGACCGACGGCCCCGCCAGGGCAACTGCCCGGCGGACTGGAACCCAGATTAGGCACCACCCTGGGGCGAACTGAGATGATTATCCTGTCGGCGACGCGTGAAAGCTGACCCCTATCGTCGGCGCGGGTTCTAGGGCGTCCGCCAGGGCGTCAGATTTCGGCCGTCGTTGACACACGAACGAGTACTCCTACCCACGCGCTCAGGTCGGTGGAGGCGTACCGACCACCACCTTGCGCACAGGCGAACGGCCCCCCGCGGGGGGCCGACGGGAGGCCGTTCGCGCCTGCGCCGTTGACCCGTTGACGGCGCCTGCCCGGGGTGGAGATCAGACGGAGAACAGGTGCAGCGGGCCGATGCCACGGCGTGCTGCGGTGGCGTTGATCCCTCTGTCAGGGGGCTGTGCGGCGGTGACACCTCATCCTGCAATGGTGGCGGCTGACTCACGGCGTGCGCCGCTACGGGATAGCCTGATTCTAGGCTCCTTGCCGTTACCGCGTGTGCCTCGCGGCGGGCGCGAATAGGTCCGCCCGCCGCGCCGCTCACCGCGGCGCCCTGGCTCGAAGCAAGGCGGCCAACTCCGTCCGACTGGCGACGTCGAGCTTGGCGTAGGCGCGGCCCAGGTAGTTGTCAACGGTGCGGACCGACAAGTCGAGCCGGGCGGCGATCTCGCGGCTAGAGGTCCCGGCCGCGGCCAGCAGCGCCACCTCCCGCTCGCGGGGGGTGAGCACCGAGGTCACCGCGTCCGGGCCGAGGCCAGTCGTGCGGGCGCCCTGGCAGGCAGCCGCGAGACTGGCGGCCTGCTCCTGGGAGGCGTTGGCCCTACCGTCACGGCCGGCGGCCTGGTGGATGCGGGCGGCAGCCGCCGCCGCCTCGGCCGCCAGCAACAGCGCGCCGAGGTCCTCGAAGGCGGCCGCGACCCGGTCCAGGGCCGCCCCGTCTCCGGCGGCGTGCGCGGCCGCCGAGGCGGCCAGCAGCGGGGCCAGCCGCCCCTCGAGCAGGCCGGCCAGCTCCTGCAGCCGTTCCCGGACCCCGGCAGGAGTCCCCAGCCGGGCCACATCGTGCAGGGCGACCGCCTCCAACGTGAACTGCCCGGAAGCCCTGGCCATGTCGGCTGCCTGGCCAGCCAGCTGAGCGGCCCTGGTCAGCTCGCCGGCACCGGCCGCCACCCAGGCCCGGTCCAGCTGCACCCAGGCGTCGAAGAATCGGTTGGCCTCCCCACCGCGGGCGTCGGCCCGGTCCAGCCAGACCACCGCCGCCTCTTGGTCACCGGCCAGGGCGGCGACGCTGGCCAGCTCGGCCAGACACCAGCGCATGAACCGGTAGGGGTCCTGCTCGTCGAGCAGGGCGACCGCCTCCCGCAACGACGCCTCGGCGATCGCGACCTGCCCTTGGGCCTTGGCGACCAGGCCGACGAAGCCGGCCCACCCCCCGGTCTGCTCGGATGACCGGTCGGCGACCGCGGCCCGGTAGCCAGCTTCGGCGATCGCCCTGGCCTCGGCGAGCCGCCCAACGCCCAGGAGCACCTGGCAGCGGACCAGGCTGAGCTGGGTCTCGCCCCAGGGCAGCTCCTCCGGATACGCCCTGGCTACCGCCAGCCCCCGGTCGGCCACCGCCAGCGCCTCGCCGAGCCGCCCGAGTGATCCGAGGGCGGGCACGGCCGCGGTCGCGGCCCACACCAACGCCTGGGCAGGCGCCTCCGGCCGGTCCAGGACCCGGCCGGCGACCGCCACGGCCTCCCGCAGGCGCCCGTCGAACAGCAGGATCCAGGCCAGCATGGCGACGGCGTCCTCGCCGCCTTCCTCGGCCAGCGCGGCCTGCTGCAGGACCTCCTCGGCCTCGGCGGTCCGCTCCAACCCCCAGTAGAGGTTCCCGGCGCGAATGCTGGCCCAGCGGGCCCGCTCGGCGCCGCTGCCCTGGCCGGGCGGCTCACCGTCCATGACCGCGGCCGCCTCGGCGTGGCGGCCCTGCCACTCCAGCGTCTCGGCCAGGACCCGCACGGCGGTCGGGCCGCCCCCGGCGTCGACGGCGGCGCGGGCCAGCCGCTCGGCCAGTTCGAGGTCGAAGCGGGCGGCGGCCTGCCCGGCCGCCTCCAGCAGCAGGGCCGGGCGGGCGGCCACGCCCGCTTCGAGCTGCCAGGCCCCAACCCGGAGCAGGTCGTCCCGCCGTCGCAGAGTGTCGGCACCGAAGGCGGCCGCCAGCCGCCCGGCAACCGTCCGGGCCCGGCTCACTGGCAGCGTGGCCCGCAGCACCTCGCCATGCAGCGGATGGGCAAGGCGGGCGAGCACGCGGCGGCCTGACCGCTCCAGCACCAGCAAGCCGCTGCGCTCGGCCGCCTGCACGGCATCCTGGTCGACCAGGCGCTCCAGGACACCGACGGGCAGAGGCTCGCCCCAGGCGGCCAGCTCCACCGCGGCCCTGCCCATCTCGCCGAGGGTGCTGAGGCGGGTGTCGACCAGCTCGGCCAGCCGGGTCGCGCCGGCCAGTCCACCCTTCCAGCGCCAGACACCGTCGATTTGGCGCAGGGCGCCGCTCGCCAGCCCACCCAGGACCAGCTCCCGCAGGTACAGCGGGTTGCCGTCGGTCACCCGCAGCACCTCCTGCCTGGTCACCCCATCGACCGGCCCGCCCAAGGCGTGCCCCAGCAGTTCGGTGGTCGCCTCTGGTGCCAACGCTGGCAGGTCCAGCCGGCGGGCCAGGCCGTCCTTCCACAGCGCGACCACCGAGTCGGGGGCCGGCTCACCGGTCCGCACGGCGGCAAGCACCACCGCCAGGCCGCGGAGCGCGAGCTGGTGCACCAGCGCGGCCGAGGCGTCGTCCAGCAGGTGGGCGTCGTCAACCCCAAGCACCAGCAGCCGCCCGCAGCCCCGCTCGGCCAGCAGGGCGGCGGCTCGGCGGAGAATCTCCACGCGGTCGTCGCCGAGCCGCTCGGCCGGGGGCAGCAGGTGGGAGACAGCACCAAACGGGATCGAGGCGGCCGCCCGGGTCGCGGCCACCCACTCGACCTCCCTCCCCGCCGCTTCCGCCCAGGCGAGGGCCTCCCTGGCCAACCGGGTCTTGCCGACCCCGGCGGCACCGGCGAGCACCACACCGGCGCGGGTATCCCCGAGGGCGGCGGCCAGCGTCTCAAGCTCGGCGCGCCGCCCGACCAGCGGCCACGAGACCTCCACGCGGTCATCCTCTCCCGTCCGATCCGGCCCATAGAGTAATCCGACTACTCACGACACAGAGGGCGCCCCCCGATACCGTCCAGCCGGGAAACCAGCGCGGCCGTCGCCCTCGGACACCCGCGCCCCAGGGCCTACACGTGCTGCAGCTGCACCCTCAGGCGGGGGCGGCGCCGGGCGGCTAGGGGGGTCGCCGCCCGACGCCGGGCCTGCCCGGGTGGCCGGCCGCCGTGGGGGAGCGGCCGGCCACCCGGCGCCGGGGCGGTTAGATGTAGCAATCGCTCGACCCACCAGCACGTATCCCCCTCCCCGGTAGGGTGTGGTAACTCGGATGTGGCCTGTGAGCTGCGGGTCCGCATCGACATGCTCCTCGACGCCTTGGGCTACGTACCCCATCACAGAGGCTGCCTGGTGATGTTGAGGCTGGCTACCTGACGCTGTGCCGCTGCATCCAGCTGCTGGCCTGGTCGTCCGCCCCGACGCCGCGAGGACCTGGGCATCCTCCTGCTGTGCCACCGGCTCACTGGGCTGTGGCGACAGGGGTGTTGGGGGCGTACCTGTCAGTGGTTGTGGCGGGGTGGCTGGTGGCCGCTGGCGCCGACCAGGAAGTCGAGGTCGGCGCCTTGGTTGGCCTGGAGCACGTGGTCGATGTAGAGGCGGGCGTAGCCGCGTGCCGGGGACGGCGCGGGGGGCTGCCACTGCTGGCGGCGGCGGTTGAGCTCCTGGTCGTCGACCTGCATCCGCAGCGTTCGCGCGGGGACGTCGAGCTGGACCCAGTCGCCGGTCCGCAGCAGGGCCAGCGGCCCGCCCACGGCCGCCTCCGGGGCGACGTGCAGCACGACGGTGCCGTAGCCGGTGCCGCTCATGCGCGCGTCGGAGACGCGCACCATGTCGGTGATCCCCTGCTCAAGCAGCTTTCGCGGCAGCGGCATGTTGCCGACCTCCGGCATGCCCGGATAGCCCTTGGGGCCGGCGTTGCGCAGCACCAGCACGGTGGCCGCGTCGACCGGGAGGTCCTCGGCGTCGCGGGCCAGGTTGTAGTCCTCGAGCCGGTCGAACACCAGCGCCCGGCCGCGGTGGTTGAGCAGGTGTGGGGACGCGGCCGACTGCTTGATCACCGCGCCGTCGGGGCACAGGTTGCCGCGCAGCACCGCCAGGCCGCTCCCCGGCGGCTGCATCGGCTGCTCCAGGGTGGTGATGACCTCCCGGTTCCAGCAGGGCGCGTCGGCGATGTTGTCGCCGACCGTCCGCCCGCTGACGGTCACGGCGTCGCGGTGCAGCAGCTCGCCCAGCTCGCGCATGACCGCCGGCAGCCCGCCGGCGTAGGCGAAGTCTTCCATCAGGTAGCGGCCCGACGGCATCAGGTTGACCAGCGTCGGGACGGCCCGGGCGAGCGCGTCGAAGTCGTCCAGCCCAAGCGGCACCCCGACCCGCCCGGCAAGGGCGATCAGGTGGATGGCGGCGTTGCTGGAGCCACCGATGGCCGCGTTGACCCGCACGGCGTTCTCGAAGGCGGCCCGGGTGAGGATCCGCGAGGGGCGTAGGTCCTCGGCGACCATGGCGACGATCCGCTGGCCGGTGGCCATGGCCACCGTGTAGCGGCGGGAGTCGCTGGCGGGGATCGCGGCGGCACCGGGCAGCTGCATCCCCAGCGCCTCGGCCATGCAGGCCATGGTGGAGGCGGTGCCCATGGTCATGCAGTGGCCGTCGCTGCGAGCCATGCAGCTCTCGGCCGCGCGGAAGTCCTCAGCCGACATGCGGCCCGCCCGCACCTCCTCGCTGAACCGCCAGATGTCGGTGCCTGAGCCGACGTCGCGGCCCTGGAACTTGCCCGAGAGCATCGGGCCGCCGGTGACCATGATCGCGGGCAGGTCGACGCTGGCGGCGCCCATGAGCGCGGCCGGGGGTGGTCTTGTCGCAGCCCGACAGCAGCACCACGCCGTCGACCGGGTTGGCCCGCAGGGTCTCTTCCACGTCCATCGACATCAGGTTGCGGAACAGCATCGCCGTCGGGCGCATCAGGGTCTCGCCGATAGAGGTGGTGGGGAACTCCAGTGGGAACCCGCCGGCCTGCCAGACGCCCCGCTTGACCGCGTCGGCGACCCGGCGCAGGTGGGCGTTGCACGGTGTCAGCTCCGACCAGCTGTTGGCGATGCCGATGACCGGGCGGCCGTCGAAGACCTCGGGCGGGTAGCCGCGCACCCACGACCGGTAGATCGCTCCCATCCTGCCCGGCTCGCCGAACCAGCCCGCGCTGCGCAGGCGTCGCCCGTCCCCCTTGCCGGCTGCTGTGCCCATCGGTCGCTCCCTCCTCCCAGCGCCCGCCGGCTCGGCTGTCGCGGGCGCCGGCCGCTCCAGCGTAGTCGGGACGCTCCGCCAAGACCGCGACACCGACCACCCGGGCCGGGCCTGGCCGTACGGTACGGAACTATCGTCACGCGGCTTGTCGGTAGGCATGGAGGAGACCGCCGAGCCAGGCAGCGTCGGTGCACCGTGCCTCGCACAGCCCGAGCCGACCGAGTGACTCAATCCGCCACGTCAGCGGTTCAGCCTCCTGCTTGTGGGTCGAGGAGACCGACCAGAGACGCTGAACCCCGGAGGAGGGCGCACGGCATGGCGGGACCGCATGACGAGCTCCTGACCGCTGCGGAGCACGAGGCGGCGCAGCTGCTGGTCACCCTGGCATGGCGGCTTGACGGCGGGCAGCTGATCAGCGCCGACCAGCTGCTCGCCAGGCTCTGCGCCATCCCCGCCAATGACATCGCCATGGCGAGCATCGTGCTGCTTCGGCAGGTCGTGCACGGTGTGGCACCGGAGCTCCGTCGGCCCCGACCGCGATCCTTGGCGACGTTGGTGGTTGGCTCGCCGGCGGGGATCCGGCGTCAGGCGTCGGTAGGTAGGCGAGCTTCGAGAGCACCTGGGGTGGCCGCCGCCGTGGGTCGGCGAGGCGTCACAGTACCGAGCCGCGCCTCCGCGCGGATGTGCAGCTCACGGGCCAGGTCTGAGTTTCTGCACCCTACGGGCCTGCGGGTGGCGAGCCGGCGGTGACCGGGGAACCGGCCTCACCCTCACCACCAGGGTGCGCCAGTGCAGTCACGGCGGT
>Ga0209887_1000396_pt1 | contig 13011 bp, 14 predicted proteins | sample GWRWN1_30_40_FD_187230 | JGI IMG/M metagenome (GOLD analysis project Ga0209887, IMG submission 187230) | Riverbed sediment microbial communities from areas with no vegetation in Columbia River, Washington, USA - GW-RW N1_30_40 (SPAdes)... | ecosystem: Environmental > Aquatic > Freshwater > River...
GTCTTGCCGGCGGGGTCCACGGCCTTCACGGCTCCCGCGTGCTGACGCGCCTTGGTGCCGGCCGGCTTCGCCGCCTTCTCCGCGGCCGGCGCTTGCGGCGGCTTCGCTGGCGCAGCTGCGCCGTGCGAAGTGGCCGATGCGAGGCCTGCCGTCCCGACGAGGAGGGAAAGGGCAAGTGCGATCGTAGAGAGGTGTCGTGTCACTGGCAACTCGTTTGCCTCCTTCTCAGGTGTGGTGTGGATACTACCCCCCTTGCGGCCCGTAGCTCTTGCCGGTAGTGCGATGGAGGTGCCCTCGGGTCGGAGCCGGTCATCGGGATGTCTCGGCCACGGCCCCATAGAGAGACAGCGTGAGGGCGACCAGCAGCGCGGCGTGGCCGATCTCAGGAATCATGGCGGGTCCGCATGCTTCTTAGAGGTACTTCAAGAGCCAGCCCGGGGTCAGGCTGATGAAGTAGCCGTTCAGGCGCGTCATGTAGCCCGTGAAGACGAGCGTTCCCATCGCGACCAACAGGAGCGCCGCGGCCCGATCCACCCACGGCAGGAGCGGCCGGAACCACTGGAAGAATCCGAGGAAGCGGTCGAGGGCTACCGCGCTCAGGAGGAACGGGACGCCGAGGCCCAGGGAGTACGCCGCGAGGAGCGCCATCCCCAGGCCCGTCTGGTCCGCCGTGCCCGCCAAGAAGAGGATCGAGCCGAGCACCGGCCCGACACACGGGGTCCAGCTGACGGCGAACGCGGCCCCGACGAGGAAGGCGCCCAGGACGCCCCCCCGGGGCGCTCGCCCGGCGACCCGCCAGCCGCGGAGGAGGACCGGGACCTTCACCACTCCGGCGAGGGCCAACCCGAACCCGACGATGACCAGGCCGCCCAGCCGGCGGGCGACGTCGAGGTTCCCCAGCAGGAGCTGACCGAGCACGCTGAAGGAGGCCCCGAGGGCGATGAAGATCACGGAGAAGCCCAGGATGAAGCTAAGGGCGGCGGAGGCGGCTCTCCCGCCGCGCCCCGGTCGACCCGTCGCGGCGGTCAGCTCGCCGATCGACAGGCCCGTGACGACGGAGAGATAGGACGGGACGAGCGGGAGGACGCACGGAGAGAGGAACGACAGCGCCCCTGCCGCCAAAGCGACGAGATAGGTCAGGTGCGCCGCGCTGTCCATCCCGTGCCCCCGCTCCCTCGTGCGATCACCGACGGGCTGCCGCCGGATCGAGGAGTGAGCGGATCAACGCCTTGGCTTGCGGACTCGCCCAGTCGCGGGGCCCGATGGCCTGGCCGACCACTTGGCCCTTCTGATCGATGAGGTACGTCGAGGGGAGGCCGCGCACCTGGTACAGTCCGGTCACCTTCAGGTCGGAATCCAGCAGCGCCGGGAAGCTCAACTGGAAGTTTTTCATGAACCGCGCGACCTGCTTGGAGCTTTCCTGGATGTTCACCGCCAGGACGGCCAACCCCTGGTCCTTGAACTCCTTGTGGAGCCGCTCCATGGAGGGCATCTCCTCGCGGCACGGGGGGCACCAGGTGGCCCAGAAGTTGATGAAGACCACCTTGCCGCGAAGGCGCTTGAGCGCGACGGTGTCGTTCTGATCCGACGTCGGCAACTCGAAGTCTGGTGCCTGAACTCCGCCGCGGACGTGGGCAACCCCGAGCTCGCCGAAGAGCGGATCCGCTGCCGAGGCTACGCTGCTCATTCTGCCAAGGGCGTAGGTCAGGACCGCGACCCACGCCACGATCGGTCCGCACCGCCACCGGAGTCCTGTCCCGAACATCACGCGGCTCCCGGGGCTCAATTGGGCAGATACTCGCCCAGCACTGGATACATCGCTTGCACATACTGGACAAGGAGCGCCGACGTCTCCGGGACGCTACCGTAGACCGGCATCGAGACGCGGACGAGGGCCCCATCCGTCCGGTTGCGGACGACTGCACTCTTCACCATCTCGATGCGCGCGGGCGCCTCCCCGGCGATCGCGCGTCCGTGCTGCTGGTACCAGTACAGGACCACCTGCTGCGCCCGCTCCTTCTGGATGACATAGCGGTTCACGGTGATCGGCGCATGGGGGGAGGGCAGAGACACCGTCACCAGCGAGGCCTCGAGCGGCTCCCACCCGGCTCCCGGCAGGCAGTTCTTCGGCGAGTGCATCTGAGCGCCTTTCCGCTGCGTGTCCCAGTAGCCGATGTAGAGCCACAGGCTGCGCCCGGCCGGATCGACGTAGCGCCGCATGAGGTAGTCCTTCACCTTCAGGATGTTCAGAATCTCCGATTCAAAGATCGTGGCTTCCCGCCCTTGCCAGTCGCCGAGCACCACTGGAAAGGCGTCGAGGGGTTTGTGGACCGGTACGGCCTCGCCGGTCGAGCGGAACTGCAGGGTCAGCAGCGCCGCGAGCAGCACCACAGTCGAAACGATGACGCGCGGCGTGTGCTTCATGCGATCCTCCGCTGGCGGACGGTCAGGCTGAGGCGGATCAGTCCGTGGACAACGAGAAGACCCACGAAAGCGAAGAGGAAGATGACCCATCCGGAGAACGTGTGATAGAAGCTCTGCGCGTACTCGATGCCAAACGACTGCCCGATGAGCCCGGTGGCTACGACGCGGCCGGCGTTCGCCACGATGGTGATCGGCACGGCCGAGGCAACGAGAGCCGCCACGGCCCAGGCGCTCGACAGCGTCAAGGAGGCCCAAGCCACGGCCAAGGCGAGCAGCGAGATCAACGAGCGGATGCCGCTGCACGCTTCCGTGACGCCCAGGCTGATCTGGCTGAGGTGAATCACGTTCCCATCCAGGAGCACCGCCACGCCGAGCAGATCGAGCGCATCCGCGGCGTTCTGCGCCGCCAGACGCTGCAGAGGGAAGGCGACGGCGTAGAACACGGTGGCCGGCAGCGGCACCATGAAGAGCAGGAACGCCAGGGGAAAGGCGACCGCCCGGAAGACACCCACGCCAAGGTGGAAGAGGATCAATCCGGCGAGTGTCATGATGAGGGAGCTCCGCGTCAGGAAGAACTCGGCCCCTATGTCACCCAGGATCAGCGCCCCGACCCCCGCCAGCAGCACAGGCAATCCGAGCCAGGTGCCTTGGGGCACGAGCGCCACCAGCTCCTTGCGGCGTTGCCAGACGAGGACGCCGGAGAAGACCGGGACGAGGAAGCCGTGAGAGTAGTTGGGATCGTCCCACCACTGCCAGACCAGACCCTGGAGCGTGGCTCCATAGAGCGCCGCGAGTATTGCGACGAACAAACCCGTTACCGGGAGCACTCGGTGCCAGCGCCAGCCTCTCTCCTCGGACGCCGTGTCGCCTGTCACACGGGCAAGATCGACCGGGGTGTCAGGCATCCGCGCCCTCCGTGAGGGGGTCACAGCTTATGACCCAGTTCGACCGTCCTGACGGTGCCGGAACGATCGAGCCTGAGCCGCAGGGCCATCGGTCCACCGAAGGGATGGTCCTCGAAGGCGAGATCCCGGTACTCGATGATCTGGGCGTCGCCGTCCGGGACGACCGTGACCCAGGGGACGCGGGCGAAGGCCTGGAAGGCGCGGACCTCCGGGAGCCCGTTGAGCGCGGCCGACCCGTGCGGGACCGTCTTCGCGATCACCGTGAAGGGCGCTACCGAGCGCCCCCCGATCCAGAAGCGGGTCCGGTAGATCGCGGAGTCTGTCTCGGCGACGCCGAGCCACCGGAGCGGCCCGGGAAAGACCGGGACGACGAGCGACCGCGTGGGCCTCACCGCGTGCACCTCGAGGGCGCGGCGGAAGTCGACCGCTCGGCGGAACACCACGCCCGCGACCAGAATGTAGATCGCAAGGACGGCCACCGCGCTCCGCGCCGCCCACGCCCGGTACCCGCTCCACCCGAGGCCGACAAGAAGACCTGCCAGGCCGATCCCGATCACAACGGGGTCGATCACGTAGAGCCACCCGAGACCGAAGCGCCGGCCGTCGAGCGGCCAAAAGATCGCGGCCCCGAAGGGCGTCAACAGGTCGAGTCCAATGTGGCTCAGCACCCCGGCATAGGCAAGGACCCCGAGGGAGCGGAACGATCCGCGCGGCGCGCCGTGCGAGAGGACCCCGGCCACGCCGAGCGCGAGCAGCAGCCCTCCGACCAGGGAGTGGGTTGCCGTCCGATGCACCGTGATGGGGGCCAGGGGGTCCCAGAGGCGAGCCAGGACATCGAGGTCCGGTGCCAGCGCCCCTCCGACCGTGGCGGCGACCGTCCGCCACGGAGCGCGGGTCGCAATCGCGGTCGCCACGAGGCCCCCCACAAGCCCGTGCGTCACGATGTCCATGCGGCGACGCCTGGTCGGCCTCTACTACAGGCGATAGTACAAACCCGCAAAAAAACTCGCGGCGCCTCGCAGCGAGGGAGCAGCCGGGCCGTAGAGTCGCAACATTCCTCCTGTGCGGCGGACCGACACCTCCGTCCGGCGCCCACGACGTCCCGGGGCCGTTGGAAGTCCCTTCCGGGGTGCCCCAGGGGGCGATGCGTCGCCGCAAGGTCACGCTATCAAGTGGCTCCTACTACTGTCAATAGTACGGCCCGGGCGACGGTCGTGTCGAAACGTGGCCTGGGGAGGCAGGTGCGCGAGCGAAGAACCGGCCAGGGTTGTCAGGAGGCGAGCGGGAGGAGCCAGACCCGGCTGGCCCGCCAGTCGGCCACGGCCGCGAGCACGCTCGCCGCGAGGACGAAGTACATCGTCCACTCCGGCGTGCCGGCGAGGATGTGGAGGTAGGCGATCACCGCCGCGAGAGTGCCCAGCCCCAGCGCGCGCGGCTGACGATGAGCCCGATACCCGACGCCGAGCGCGAGCACCGCCAGAGGCATCAGGATTCCCAGAGCGGTGTGCCCGATCAGAAACCCGGCGCCGGCGGTGGTCAGGACGGCGACTGCCGTCGTCAGACTGAGTCAGCCGAAGCACGCCACAGGAGCCACGAGAGACGCCAGCGACGGCAGCTTGGCCCGGGCGGTGCTTACCCAGTTATGCATGATCCTGCGACCTCATACCCCAGTGTCGCGACCAGGCCGATAGGCCGAGCGCGCTTCGGCCCAGTGGCCCGAGGCGCGTGCACCTGACAGACAAGGGTCACCTGATGGACTCCCGGTTGAAGACGTCGAGGTTCCTCGCGAAATCCTCCAGGCTCATCTCCGAGTAGATCTGGCTCCGATGGAGAGTCAGGAGAGGCCCGAACGAGGGGTTGCCCTGCCGCCGTACGTCGAACGCGGCAAAGTAGCCTGCCTCTTTGACCCGTCTTAGCACCTCCTCGTCGTGCGAGCCGTATGGGTACGCCACAATCGGGCTGGATTGGCCGAGGTGCCGCTGGAAGAGGGCCTGGGGTTCAATGAGCTCCGCCCGCATCCGGCGGGCATACTCCTCCTCAGATTCCCCAGACCTCCGGCGCAAGTCTCCATGGGTCTTGGTGTGCACCTGGATGTCGAATCCCTCCCGTGCTAGCTCCCGGAGGTTCTCCCAACCGAGGGCGCTTCGCGACCCGAGGAAGTCCGTGTAGATGAACAGGGTCGCGGAGAACCCCAGCTCCTTCAGGAGCGGCTGCGCGTACTCGCTGAACGACTTCCACCCGTCGTCGAACGTCAGGACCACGGTCTTGCGGGGCAGCTGTCGCTTGAGCGAGGCGAACTCGAGGAACTCCCTCACGTTCACGACGCGGTACCCATGGGCCTTCAGGTACCGCATCTGCCCAACAGCAGGACTGAGCACCCAAGTGTGACCACCCGCGTGGCGGACCCGCGTCGCATCCGCACTGTCCCCGCGGCTGCCCTGTGCCGCGTTTTCGTCTCTTAGGCGTCATGGTGACGAGCGCCAAGAAGACCGAGCCGAGGCCCGGCGCAGTGCGGAAACGGCGAGACCTCGGGATCGCAGCACGCCTCCCACTCCGCCATCCCCGCGCTCACGCGCGCCAGGATGTGCGTCCCCCCTTCGACCGCGGCATGGACGAACACGAACGCCCCGAGCAGGAGCGCCGCGCTCAACGAAAAGCGCCGGAGCGGCCGGACCGATGAGGTGGGGTCGAGGAGACGGCGGACGCGAGCCTCGAGGTTCCCGGAACGCGCTACGAGCTCGCCGGCACCCACTGCGGCCAGCCGGGAAGGCTGGTGTTGCCAGACCTTGATGAGGGCGGCGGCCAGCGCCAGCGGATCTCCGGTGTAGGCCACGGTCAGGCGATCCGCGCGCCACTCGCGTGTCTCGGCGAGGATCCGCCACCCGAGCGCCCACGGGGGCACGTAGAAGAGCAGCGAGCGACCCAGGAGCCCGAGCCAGTTCAGGAGGTAGTCGCCCTGCCGGAGGTGCGCGATCTCGTGGCCGAGCACGGCATCGAGCTCCTCGTCGCCCAGGGCGGTCAGCAGATCCCTGGAGAGGATGATGACGGGGCGTCGCCCGCCCAGGGCACAGACGTGAGCGCCGTGTGAATAGAGGCGCAGCTCGGGCACCGGGTGGAGGCCCGCCGCCTGACTCAGACGCTGCAGCCGGCCGTGCAACGCGTCGCCATCCGTGCCGTCGGCCGGGCGACAGGCGGCGAGCAGCGCTCGCTGGCGCCGGAGAATCACCGCGCCCCGGACCACCGCGACAGCGCCTCCGCCAGCGGTCAGGAGCGCCAGTGGCCACACGCTGTCCGCCCAGGGGACGCGCGTGGCCGCTCCCTCCAAGAGGAAGCTGCAGACCCTCACCACCGGGAAGAGGACAAAGGGGGCGGCCGCTGCGACGAGGAGCAGGCGCCACTGGCTCTCCGGGTCCTGTTCGTCGACGATCCGGAAGACGACGAGCGCCAGAGCGACCAGCAGCCAGGAGAGCGCGATCAGCAGGTAGACCGTCACCGGCGCCTCCGCCGCTCGGCGATGACCCTCGCGAGCCACTCGATGCGCTGGGGGTCCTCGTGCTGCAGCCGGTCGAGGAGGCGCGAGAGCGCCGTCTTCCCGAACCCCTCGAGCAGCCCGTCGATGACCGAGTCGGCGACGACGTTCGCCAGCTGGTCCTGACTGACCGCCGGCGCGTAGAGGTACGCCCCATCGGCCTTGCGTCGGGTCAGGAGCCCCTTCCGGGCCAGACGCGCGAGCGTCGTCATGACGGTGGTGTAAGCGATCGGTCGGCGCCGCTCGAGACGCTGCTGCACGTCCCGGACCGACACCTCCCCCTTGGCCCAGACGACCTTCATGACCTCGGCCTCCAGGTTGCCGAGTACCGTGTGAAGTCCCTTTCCGAACGGGCGGAAGATGAACTGGAAACGGCTCATCAGGATCGTCGCCTTCAGGGCCACGGTATCAAGGCGCTGGTACTATGGTCAATAGTACCCCGGGCACGACCTGCGGTATCATGGACGCGGCGTACAACGGATCCAGTATTCGTGGCCGCAGGGGGCTGCGTTGCCCTCACGCGACTGACGCGGCCAACGCGAGCGCTCGTGGCGCTGCGCCGGGCCCTGGTGCGGGAACGGCGCGGGGACGAAGTTGGAGGGCCGCGGCCAGTATCCGTCGAAGTGGACCTCCGTGAGATCCAACAAGGCGAGCGTGGCATGAAGTCGCGCAGCGGGGCGAAGTCTCTCGTTGTTTCCGCCATCGAGGGCACGGCTGCGCCCAGAGACCTTCCCGGGGAGCTGTGGAACTTCTTCCTCCACTTGCGCTGGCACTATCAGCTCTCCGTTGTCTCGGGTGCGTACCTGTTTGGTGGTCTATACCAGTCTGAGCTCGACGTCGGCTCCTTCCTTATCCAGTTCGTAAATGTTCACCTGTTCCTCCTTGGGGGTGCTACGGTCTACAACTCGTTTTGGGACAAGGACGAAGGACCGATTGGTGGCCTCAAACATCCGCCACCGCTCGCGCCCTGGACCCACGCCGCCTCGCTCGTCGTGCAGTTGACTGGTGTGCTCTTGGCGTCTCTGGCGGGTTCTCGGTTCGTTGCAGTCTACCTTGTCAGCATGCTGCTGTTCTGGCTCTACAGCACACCGCACAGACGGTGGAAAGGGCACCCACACAAGAGCCTCGTCGTCATCGGCCTAGGCAACGGCATCAATCTGTTCCTACTCGGCTACCTCGCGGCTGGAAGGCAGCCGGCACGTCTTGAGGTCTTGGCAGCGAGTGCTGGGGTGGCGCTCGTGCTGCTCAGCCTCTATCCGAGCTCGCAGGTCTTTCAAATGGCGGAAGATGCGCGACGCGGCGATCGTACGTTTGCCCTCTACTATGGCCTGGCAGGCGTCAGGTGGCTCTTTGTGATGTGCTACGCCGCAGGCGCGCTACTCATTGCCGGGACGCTGGCGCTGCGGCACGGGTGGATGGGCGGCGGCCTGCTGCTCACTGCAACCCTTGCGGGCGTTGCCATCTGGCGAGTGCTGAAGGGTCTGCAGGGACGCGCCTCCGAGTATGCCGCTATCATGCGCCTCAAGTACACAACTTCCGGGCTCTTTGTGGCCTTCATCGCTGCCTGCCTGGTGTTTGTGCACCTCTTCTAGCCAGCCGCCGTCGGCGTGGTGCTCTCGGTCGGGATGGCAGGGCGCGCCCGCGCTGGTGGGGTCAGGGGTGGCAGCCGATCGGAAGGTAGGAAGCCGCGTCAGAACTCGGTAAATCGAGCAGGGCCACGCCAACGTCAGCCGAATCGGGACCGCAACCTCTGTCCCGGAGTGCCTCGTCCTAAGCGTGCCCGGGCCGCCGGTGGAGCTGGGACAGGGGGTGGGACGCCGGTGCGGCTGGCGTGATCGCGGGGGCGTGGGGCCACCGTAGGGGATACGAGGACGACTCCAGTCACCTTCTGGCGCCATCCTCCCGCGTCGGGGAATCATCCGAAAGAGCTTGATCGGAAGGGAGGCATGACAGACGGATATGGGTACATTGATCAAAACCATCGGCGGAGTAGCCCTCATCCTCGTGTCGGTATACCTCTCCTCCATCGGCACTTGGACTCTCCTGAAGGAGTCGCGCGCGGTGGCAGCGCCGGGGCCCCCTTCGGGCCCGCTGGGAGCCGAGCACCGTCCCGATTCGTTCGCGGACGTCGTTAGCCGGGCCGGCGCTCCTCTGCCGCTGCCCCTCTGCGTCTCGGCAGGCCAGCCGGCTGTCCCCCGCCCGCTCGCCCTTCCCGAGGACGAGAAGGGGCTTGACTCTCCCCTCAGAAGGAGGGTTTAGCCTAGCCTAGGCTGCGAGTATTTGAGAGGCGGCCGGGAGATTCCGCGCCGCCGAAGGAGGGTATCCGTGGCGGGACAAATCCAAGAGCCGAAGGCCCCAGACAAGAAGCTTCCACCGTTGCCCCTGACTCCAGTGGCGAAGTCCGACTGCGGGAACGGCAGCTGCGGGTGCGGTTGTGAGGTTCCGATCGCACGCGGATAGGAGGAACCGAAGCTCGGCGGCCCCGGCGCTCACCATCGGGGAAGTCGCCCGGCGCTCGGGATTCAGCATCAGGGCGCTCCGATTCTACGAGCGCCGGGGGGTTCTCCCCGCCTCGGGTCGGAGCCCGGGCGGCTATCGCTTGTACATGGATGCGGACCTCCATCGCTTGGAGTTCATCCGGCAAGCCAAACTGCTCGGACTCACGCTCGACCAGATCCGCGAGTTGGTCTTGACCACCCGCCGCCAGACGTGCTCCATGACGCGGCCACTCCTCTCGCGGGTTCTGGGCGAGCGGATCCAGCAGACCGAGCGCCAAATCCAAGCGCTGAGCCGTCTCAAGAGGGAGCTCGAACGGCAGCGCCGCGCCTTGTCCCGGCGCCCCCTCACGGATCACGGCCGAGGGTACTGTGCCTGCCTCGAGGAGGGGAACCAACTGATCCCAGCGTCAGAGATCCGTCCAAGGCGGCTCCGAGTCGGCGGTGATTCAGAGCGGAACGGCGAGACGCGAGGAGGAACGGCAGCACACTGATCGACCCATGGGCGCAAGGTGGCGGCCGTTAGCGCCCATGCGAGCCGTGGGGCCAGCACGCTGAGCTTGAGGGCTTCGTCTGGAAGCTCAAGATTGCTGCGGCTCGGCAGCCGAGGGTAACCACAAATCCTTGCAATGGGAGTCGGTGCGGGTCGGAGGGCCCCGCACCGATGTCGCGATCGGCAGACCGCGGCCGAGGACGAGATCACGGCAAGTGTCGAGTCGGTGACTCAGGCGGAGCTTGACGCACGAGTGCTCCGCCCCGAGGGACCCGTCGCCTTGGACTTGTACCAGGCGAGCCGTCCTCCCTGCCGCGCGGTGGAGCCCCGTCTGGCACGGGTGGCACGCGAGTACGAGGGGCGCCTCCGCGTCTACCGCGTGGACATCGTCGCACAACGCTTTGGAATCATGAGCATTCCGACCATCTTGCTCCTGAAGGGAGGCCAGGAGGTCGAGCGCCTCGACGGCCTCATCACGGAGCAGGATTTGAGGGCCGCTGAGAAACCTGGTCTGCGTCCGTTTCGGCACAAGATTCCCCCTTTGGAAGAGACTTGACATTCCAGTAACTGTAACTGGAAGGCTTAGCCTCTTGGTGAGTCGGTCGGAAGGAGAGAGACGTGAAGAGCCTTCTCAAGATCGGGGAACTGGCCGCCCAGATCGGCGTGACCGCGAAGACGATCCGGTTCTACGAAACCGCTGGCGTCCTCCCGCCGCCCGTGAGGGGGGTGAATGGCTACCGGCTCTACCGGCGGGACGCCGTAGACCTGCTGCGATTCATCAAGCAGGCCCGAGGGCTGGACCTGACGCTCGCCGAGATCAAGGAGCTCGTGGCCATCCGGCGGCGTGGCGAGGTGCCGTGCCCGCACGTGTACCAGCTCCTCAAGGAGAAAGCGGAGGACCTCGAGCGCAAGCTGAAGGATGTTACGGAGCTACGGCGTGAGCTCCGGCGCAGCGTGCGGCTGGCGGGACCGCAGGGGCTGAAGGGCAGTGCCGTCTGCCCCCACATCGAGGCGCGCACGAGCGGCCGTTCTTCTCGACGACGCTCGGGAGCATAGCCGTGGCTCTCGAACACCTCGCAAAGAATCTCAGCCGCGCCTCAGCTCGTCTTGACACGTGAAGGGCTCGAGCGGGGCGTCGGACATGAGAAAGATGCAAGTGGATGCAGATCACACTCGGCAGGACGGACCTCGTGTGCGTGGAGATCGTCACGCCGAGGCGTGGTAGGACCGACGGGATCGGGCGGGTTGTTGCTCACCCGAAGTTACCAGACCAAGGAGGAGAACGACTGCAATGCAGCAGCTCGAACTGAAGGTGGGCGGCATGACGTGCACGGGGTGTGAGCAACGCCTCGCAAAGGCGCTGTCTCGACTGGAGGGCGTCGTGCGCAGCACGGCCAACCACCAGACCGGTCAGGTCCGCGTCGTCTTCGACGCGGCGCGGACCCCTGAAAGCGCTATCCGCTCGACCATCGAGCAGGCCGGCTATGAGGTATCCCCATGAAGACCCAGGTTCGCACTGAACCCACCGCCTCGGCCCCCTACTGGGTCGAGGCCGTGGACGGGCATGCCCGCTTCCGAGCCAAGATCGCTGGCCTGCACTGCTCGCTTTGCACGGGGACGATCGAGAAAGCCGTCGGCCGACTGCCGGGCGTCGGCAAGGTGGCCGTGAGCCTGACCCACGAGCAGGCCCTGGTCGACTACGACCCGGCCCGGGTCACGCCCGAGGAGCTCCAGCGCACGCTCAAGGACATCGGGTACACGATCTGGGATCCGCGGAAGCTGCGACCTTATGAGGAGGAAGAGGCCGACCTCGTCCGCGAGGGTCGGCGCCTGCTCGCCGGCACGGGCTTCAGCTTGATCACGATCTCCATGCTCCTCAATGTAACCGGCATCTGGTCGGTGCTGATGCCCGCGGTGGTTGGGCTCAGTCTGGTCACCCTCGCGTTCCTGATTCTCCGAGGCGAGGGCCTGTGGCGGGCGCTGATCGGTATGGCGACCCTTGGCCTCGCGATCGCGGGCGTGTTGGGGGCCAAGGCCCTCGGCGTCATCCAGCCTGCGGTGCCGTGGCTGGTTGGCGCCTTCGCCGCCTTCGTGGTGTTCGGACTCACCCGACACTTCCTGGCGATGGCGTTCCAGTCGATCCGGCGTGGCATTCTCAATCAACACGTGCTGCTCGAGTTCGGGGCCTTCGCCGGTCTCGTCGGCGGGGTGATCGGGCTCACCCTGCGGCCGGCCGACTATCCGACCGCTCCCTTCTTTGCCGTGTCGGTGCTGATCGTCAACTACCATCTCTTCTCGGAGTGGCTCTCGCTGCTGGTGAAGACCCGCAGCTCCCAGGCCATCAAGCGGCTGCTCGATCTGCAGCCCGACACCGCCCGCGTCGTGCGCGAGGGCCAGGGGCGCGAGGTGGGGATCGAGGAGGTGGCCGTCGGCGACCTGGTCAAGGTCCGACCCGGCGAGCGGGTGCCGGTGGACGGCGAGGTCGTGGACGGGCATTCGGCCGTCGACCAATCCCTGGTCACCGGTGAGCCGGTTCCGGTCGAAAAAACGGAAGGCGACCGGGTCATCGGGGGCTCCATCAACGGGCTGGGCGCCCTGCTGATCCGGGTGACCGCGGTGGGCGAGGCGAGTTTTCTCCAGCAGGTCGTCCGGCACGTCGAGGACGCGCGGGCCCTCAAGCCCGGCATCCTGCACCTGGTTGACCGGATCCTCCGCATCTACGCCCCGACGGTCCTGATCCTGGCGTGCCTCTCCTTCCTCGGCTGGACCGTCGGATTCTGGCTCGTGACGGGTCACGCGGATCTGTCCCGCGCGGTCTTCGCCGGTCTCAGCGTCCTGGTCATGGGCTATCCCTGCGCGGTCGGGATCGCTGCCCCGCTGTCGATCGTGCGCGGCGCGGGGGAGGCCGCCGACCAGGGCATCATCATGCGCACGGGGGAGGCGTTTCAGGCGTTCCGCTCGGTGACCCGCGTCGTCTTTGACAAGACCGGCACCCTCACGCTGGGCCGGCCGACCGTGAAGGAGCTTCACGCGCTCGGGAGCGAGGACGAGCTCCTGGCGCTGACCGCCGCCGCCGAGGCGTCGTCCGAGCATCCGCTTGGCCAGGCCATCCTCACCGCGGCGCTGGACCGCGAGCTGCGCGTGCCCGACGTTCAGGACTTCGAG
>Ga0209887_1000397_pt1 | contig 13011 bp, 12 predicted proteins | sample GWRWN1_30_40_FD_187230 | JGI IMG/M metagenome (GOLD analysis project Ga0209887, IMG submission 187230) | Riverbed sediment microbial communities from areas with no vegetation in Columbia River, Washington, USA - GW-RW N1_30_40 (SPAdes)... | ecosystem: Environmental > Aquatic > Freshwater > River...
CAATGCTTGATCTCATACTTCTCGGAATTGAGATATTCTTCACTGCCCGGTTCCCGCGCCATGTTTTCACAAAGTTCAAAGGCAGGGCCGTAAATGCCGTAGTTGGCTCCCAGGGTTGCGGCAAGCGCCAGGCGGGTCATAAAAGCCGGCCGGCCGCCAAACTGGAGATACTCGGTCAAGATATCCGGGGTGTTCGGCCACAGGTTGGCGCGAAAAAAATCGCTGACCTCCGTCTGGATGATCTCGGTAAAATACTGGGTCAGCTCCGATTTCGTGTTGCGCCAGGTAAAATAGGTGTAGGATTGACTAAATCCCAGCTTGGCTAATCGGTACATGACCTTGGGGCGAGTGAAGGCCTCCGCCAGGAAAAGCGCATCCGGGTAATCCTTTTTCACCTCGCCAATGACCCACTCCCAAAAAGCAAACGGTTTGGTATGAGGATTATCGGCGCGGAAAATCCGCACGCCCTGCTCGCACCAGAACAGGATGACGCTCTTCAACTCGTTCCAAAGCTCCTCCCAACCTTCGGACTCGAAATCCAGCGGATAGATGTCCTGATATTTTTTCGGCGGATTTTCCGCGTATTGGATCGACCCGTCAGGGCGTTTGCGGAACCACTCCGGATGTGCCGTCACATAGGGATGGTCCGGCGTGCACTGAAAAGCGATGTCCAGGGCGATTTCGATGTTAAATTTTTTAGCTTCCGCGACGAGGCGCTTGAAATCCGCCAACGATCCCAACTGCGGGTGGATGGCCTTGTGGCCGCCTTCTTTGGCGCCGATGGCCCAGGGGCTTCCCACGTCGTCAGGCTGAGCCACGAGGACATTATTCTTGCCCTTGCGGAATGAGTAACCGATGGGGTGAATGGGCGGGAGATAGAGGACGTCAAAACCCATCGCCGCGACGTAGGACAGACGCTCCGCACAGTCGCGCAACGTGCCGTGCGCACCCGGCGTGCCGGCGCAGGCACGGGGAAATAGCTCGTACCACGCGCTAAAGCGCGCTCTGCTGCGCTCGACGTTGACTCGAACTTCCTTGTCGTAGGTGACCGCCCAGCGGCGATCCGAATACTTTTCCATTAACGCTGCCAGCGCATCATCCAGCCCGTTCTGAATGGCCGTAGATTTGTCCTCTCTAAGAATCGCGGCAAAACGCGTCAATAACTTATGATCGTCGCCTGCAGCAGACTTGGCTGCCAACTCAATGAGCTTTGATCCCGCCAACAAGTCGAGAGCGACATCTTGTCCGGCCTCCACCTTCTTGGCAAGTCCCTGACGCCACGACTTGAAGCGGTCCACCCATGCTTGCAGCGTGTAATAGTAGTCGCCGATCTCGTTGACTTCGAACGTGCCGCGCCAACGGTCGTTGACTAGCGGCTGCATGGGAGTCTCAATCCAGGTCGAAGCTCCTTCTTTACGGTAGAGGAGCAGCGCCGAAAGCGCGTCGTGACCGTCGACGAAAATATCCGCCTCCACGGTCATACGCTCCCCCACGGTCCTTTTCGCGGGAAACCGACCGCAATCAATCTCCGGTTTGACGTTTTCAATGACAACCCGCGAGCGACCCTGGTCCAATCCGGTCGTCGTCGGCTCGCTTGTGGATTGCAACTTCGGCTGTTTTTTCATTGAAGCGTGTTTTTAGGTTAACATCCTCTTTTCTTAAGGCAACCAGAGCGCGTTCAAATTGCACCTTCGAAGATTCGCGGACGTGAGTCCAGAGATGTATTCACTTCCGAAACGCAACCAAGCTGTCATTCCGGTCAAGCTGGCGATAGCTAGCGCGAGCCGGAATCCACCCCCTCTTCGTCTCCCCCTCTTAGCAAAGGGGGAGATACAGTGGGGGTTCTGGATTCCCGCTTTCGCGGGAAAGACGGATGAGGTGCTTTAGAAAGGGCGTCCTCGATGGTCAGCCTCGATTGGTGTCGACCGCGGCAGGAATTTTCTTGACCGAGAGTCTAAGGGTAGAGGGATTGAGTTCCTGCAACGTCAGTTCTTTGGGGTAGCGGATGTTCTGCTCCGAGATGTTAAAGGTTCGGCGGCCCAGCTCCGCCATCGAAACGTCGATGGCCACTCTTATTTTCCTGGCGTCAAAGAGATAGAAAGCTCGGCGCGGGCCGCTAAAGGTCGCATTCACCATCGGCGGCTCGATGTCTTCGACCCGTAGATCCGCTGGAAGATTTTCCACGCTCACCGGGATCCGATAACTGACTTGGACAGTTTTTGAACCGGGCACGAAGATGTACCAAAAGCCGATGGCTAAGGAGAGAGAGATGGCCTTGGCGATCCAGTTCTCTCTGAAAAACTGCAGCGAGAGATTGCTTTGCTGTGCCGACGGGAATTTCGTCCGCAAAAAACTATCGATCACGGCGCCGAGCTGCTGCAGATTCTCGACCTCTCGAAGTTTGCCGTCTCGGGCGAAGGAGATCGTGCCGCGCTCCTCGGAAACCACGATGCACAAGGCATCCGTCAACTCCGCCAAACCCAAGGCCGCGGAGTGTCGCGTACCGACATTGCTGAGTTGCGTAAGATTCTTCGAAAGCGGCAGATGGGCAGCGAAGCGGGTCATGCAGTCTTGTTCCACCAGGACGGCGCCGTCGTGTCCCGGAGAATGGGGATCGAAAATACTCTTCAGTAGCGGTCCGCTGAGTTTTCCATCGAGGGGAATCCCACCGGTGATGTGTCGCTCCAGCGGGTCGTTTCCGCGGATCACCATCAAAGCGCCGACGTGTTCCTTAGCCAGATCCGACAAGGTGCGCACCAGGATATCTGACGTGTGGGAGCCGAGGGCCGGAACTCGTTTTCGGGCGAGGCTCCAAACCGCGATTCGTTCGAAGAACTGGCGCAGCTCCTCCTGAAAGATCACCACGATCATGATCAAGAAAATGGCGAAGAACCCCTGAAACACCCACGCTGTCATTTGTAAATCTAGATATCGGGCGATGATGTAAATGCCGCCAAGAATAAGGATGCCGCGAACAACGAAGGCGGCTCGCGTCTGGCGCGCCCAAACGATGGCTGTGTAGAGCAACACCGCCACGAAGATGATATCAACGACCTCCGCAAAAGTGATGGTTGGAAATGGATTTATGATGGTGCTGTCATTCATACGTCAAGAGTAAAATACCACGTTTTACGGCTTGAAGAAATTACCCTCTCAGCAATAGTAGTCGCCTGCCCTTCCGCTGACGCGGGGCATGCTAGCGACCTCTAGGGCCGGTTTCGATCTTCCATATCGAAAGGGCGCGGTTGCTCCGGGGGGAGCGGCGTGTTTTTTGGTTGAGGCAGGTTCGACTTGGGATTTCGCAGTTGACGTAAAAACTCATCCCTGGATGGAAAGGATTTGCCTGCATAGGGGCCTTGATGGCAGTGATAGTTTCCTTTCTTCGGATCGCGGTGGCAGCCGTAACCGTCGACAAGACCGTTGTGTGAATCAGCGATACCCGAAGTCAAAAGCAGAAGTCCAAAAAACCACAAGAGCGCACGAAGCGACCGCATCGGCAGAACCTCCGCAAAGCTAAGGGCTGTATTCCGGCGATGGAGCGCCGGATGCAGTAATCCTGCACGTCCGGATCTGTGGAGGGGGTTATGGGCAACCATGATTCCTACTCCGACACTGCTCCCATTGAAAAAAATTAACCAACTTTTAAACATAGCGTCAAATCTCCAGCACGGTGATTTGCTATCGATGGGAGAAAGTTTATTCTCGATTTATCGCGCCTGGATGTTTTCACCCTTTGTGAACGAACGCATACCATTGAAGACCGAGTACCGAATGCTCGCCACTTCCTCCGGGCAATCGGGAAGTTCAAGAGAGAAGCTGCTCATCCAACGGGCCGAAACGAAACAGAAGGAGGTATGCCCATTGCAGGAAGAAGCACGAAAACTGATCGAAGAGCGGGCGCAACTTCGTAATGCTTCAGAAGAGGACTTGACCCAATCACTGAGCAAGTTCGACGGCTATCTCGTTGAGGTACTCCGGGTAAAAGATAATCTTGAAAAGGAAGTCGCCGCAGCGGTTGGCGACAACCGAATCCACCGTGAACGCCACATCAAAGCTCTCCATCAACACCGGTTAAGATAAATTGTAGCCGACTGCGTATCCGGTGAGAAAACGCCGCATAAATTTCGCCAAACCCTGCGGGCCGCTTCTCAGCATTTTTCACCACAGGTTTGCGAGCTGTCGCGGCCTGAAAGCGTTTTGTCTTTCATGGTGCGGACGAGCTCTTCGTAGGACGACTTGCTGATGAGTCGGTTGAACTGCGAACGGTAGTTGTTCACGAGGCTGATGTTTTCAATGACTACGTCGTATACTTTCCAATCCTTATCCACAAGACGGAGCCGGTAATTGATCGAATAGGCGGCGTCGCCTTTAGTCGTTAGTGTGGTTTGTACTTCAGCGTTGTCTTTCTCTTGGACCTCGCGGTTATAGCCGACTTTATCACCGCTATAGGACTCTATGGTGCCGATATAATTGTCCTGCAACAAGTCAGTAAAGATATTGATGAACTCCTGCTGTTCTGCGGGCGTCCGACGGCGCCACTCGGCGCCGAGGGAGCGCCGCGCCATCTCGGCAAAGTCAAATCGCGCAAAGATAACCCGCCGTAGTTGCTCGCGGCGTTCTTTCTGTTTGCTATCCGCCTTCAGAGACGGATCCGCCAGAATAGCGAGAACCTGGTCAACCGTGCCGCGAACCTGTTCCGTTGGAACGCCGGCATTGGCGGCGGCCGCATAAAAAATTGCCGTAAGGCCAATAACTATTAAGATTGTCTTGAAAAGATTCTTGGCCGTTGGCACTGCCTCTTGGCTGTCAGTTAATAAGCGGTTTCCTCGTGGACCGCTTGCAACCGCATTCCGCCCGCCAGGTGAGTCTGTCTTTCGAACGCTCGTGTCCATCAAACCGGAAATCATCTTCCTTCTCCACTTCCATAAATTCAGTGTGAAGTAGTATGTCGAGGCGTCTCGCGAAAAACAAGAGGATTTGGAAAATTTTTGAGAGAAATGACAACACTGAAACAGTGGAATAATGGAATGTTGACACAAAAAGTAATAGCGTAATTGAGTTCAAAACGTTCCAGCCGTTCAACCGCTGCCTCCTGTTCCTCAGGAAGAGCACGACACACAAAGCAAGACGGCGCTGATTTTTTGAATCCGACTCATGACTCCATGGCGCGTGGCTCCGCACCGGCTTAGGCGTCCTGATTTTGATGCTGATGGCTATAGGCACTCATGACCCGCTCCGTTCGAGCCCATTGCTTGACCGGCCGGTTTTCGGCGAAGGCTCTGAGCTCCCGCTCCCAAAGTTTCCGATACATGAGCGCTCCGGAATCGGCTCGGATCAGACGCTCGCTTCTCCGCTCGGCGGTTCGGCTCACGCCGACCTGGTGGGGACTTCGATGGGCTGATTGTAATAGAATTCGGATTCGCGATGGACGAAGGGGATATGCACAGGATCGGTTTCTAGATTATAAAAGAAGTTACAGGGCCGGGTGTAAGACTCGGTCCAGGTGACTTTGCCGTTTTCAAAAATGCGGGAAGCGCGGTGGCGGAGGCGGTTCTCCGGCGCCGAAATAAGCGAAGATAAATCCCAAATACTCAACCGTCGGATAGCTTCGAATGCGCACGGTTTGGGCCGTTGATTCGGGCTCCGTCGGCACTTCGATGCATTGGCCGGTGGCGTCATACTTCCAGCCGTGATAGCGGCAGCGAATGCAGTCGTCCTCAACCCAACCGACGGAGAGCTGGAGCCCGCGGTGGGCGCATTGAAAAGCGACCACGTGCGCCGTGCCGCCCTCGCCGCGATAGAGCGTAAAATTCTCGCTCATGATTTTGATCGGCTTGGCCCAGCCGGCCTTCAAGTCTTCGGACCGGTAAACTGGATGCCAGAACAAACGCATGTAACGGCCGGCAAGGGTTTCGGGTCCGGTGCGGCACTGGTCCATGTAGCTGTCCATATGGACTCCTCGAGTTCAGAAAAACGCAACGGTTAAGGCGTCTGGCAAATCAAACTTTGTGGGTCAGTCCAGCGGCTTTGATTCCTTCAATGGCGCAGACCTCATCCTCATCGGAAGTGCCGCCGGTGACTCCCACCGCGCCGATTATTTCATTTCCATCCATGATTAATACGCCGCCGGCAACCGGAACCACTTTGCCGCCGGACATATCCGACAGGGCTCCCAAAAAAGCCGGCCGCTCTTTCAAGCGTTCGCCCAATTGCCGGCTGGATTCGCCCATCCCCACCGCTCCCCAAGCCTTGCCGATGGCGATGTTCGGACGCAAAATGCTGGCGCCGTCTTCGCGTTTCAGTGCCTTCACATGCCCGCCGTCATCCAGCACGGCGACGCACATGGGCCTGAACTTGGCTTCCCGAGCCTTGGCGAGGGCTCTATCGACAATCAAAGATGCACTTTCAAGCGTGAGTTTCATTTTCTATTCCTCCGTTTTTGGTTGCCCTGTACCGAGTTGAAACGTTGAACCTTGAACTTTGAACATTGAACGTCCTTGTGCCTTCACTCCACAGCGGCGAATAACTCGCCCACTGCCCGTTCAGACGATATGTAACCCTGCTCGTGCAGAAAATCTGTTTGCCGGCTGCTCAAAACGATCTGACGCGGACTTCTTCATTTTTAACCTTTTGAACATTTGAACGGCTTGAACGCTTTGAACTGCTTGCCGTGAAACCAGGCCATCGAGCGCAACGAAGCATAGCAGTCTTTTTCAGCAGCTTGCCAGTCTAGTCGTTGGCGCTGGAGTGTAGCGCGGCAAGTTGTTCTGAGCGCGCCCATTGCTTCAGAGGCTTGCCATCCTCCAGGGCCTGAAGCTCGCGCTCCCAGATTTTACGAATCATGATCAAAGCGCGATCCGACCGCCCCAGCCATTCTTTTTTTCTCAGCTCCAGCGGGCCTTGGCCTACTTGTGTCGCGTAGTCCTGTATCCAAACGATGTTCGCGCGCTCTGGGCCGTCGATGTCCTGAATGCGGATATCACCGCGAAGCACCGCCTCACCGATTTCAGTCGGCGAGCGGCCGAGTTTTCCGGTCCTCGCTTTGTGCCGATTCTTGTAGGCCTCGCCTTCTTCCCCTTCCAAAATATGCGTCACGTCGAGCTGAAAACTTGCATGATTGTCGTCGTCCACCGGCACTCGCCAAGCGAGATGATCGCGATCGCGTTCCCGGAAACACAGGATGTTGGGTAATCCATGTTGGGTGATATACAGACGGCCACTGGGAAAGCGTGAGGTTAGCAGCACGCCCCAATCGCTCTCCTCGACCGTGATATCCGGGATTTCCGGCGGGCGATTCATGTAGAACTCCGACTCCCGGTGGGTGAACGGAATATGAATCGGATCGTTCTCCAGATTGTTGACGTAATTGCACGGCCGGACATAAGTCTCCGCCCAGAGCGTGTCTTTCTCGAAATCGGGATAACGGGGTAGAGGAGGTGGCTCGCCTTCGCCGAAGTAGACGAAGATCAGCTTGAGGTATTCCTGGGTGGGACAGCTGCGAATGCGAACTTTTTCGGCGAAAGACTCTTTTTCCGCCGGTTGCTCGATGCACTGTCCGGAGCTATCGAATTTCCAACCGTGAAACCTGCAGCGAATACAATCGCCCTCGACCCAACCGACGGAAAGTTGCGTTTGGCGGTGCGGGCAGCGAAAGTCGACGACGTGCGGCTTACCCTCGTCGCCCCGATAAAGGGTAAATTGCTCGCCCATGATTTTGATCGGTTTGGCCCACCCGGACTTCAGATCTTCAGCGCGAGAAACCGGCTGCCAAAATTTTCGCATATACTGGCCTGCCAACGTGCCCGGCCCCGTGTAGTAAAAATCCATGAAATTAACCATGACAATTTCTCCCAATTAGTTCAAAGTTCAACGTTCAATGTTCAAGGTTCAATGTTCAAGGTGGGAACGGCTGAAACCTTGATCCTGGAGCTGCCGTATACGCCTATTCCGAGAGTTCTTCCCGCAAGGGTCTTGATGGACTTGAGCTCGGGCTTTGCAATCAGCGCGTAGGGCGGACTATCGATCAAAACCGCCACCACCTTGACCGGAATTCCTCTCATGGCGGCGCGCACCACGGAGCCGAATATCATCGTGTAATCGACCTCGCCGTTGATCAAAGCGGACATGGCGACGTTGAAGTTCATCCTGATGATTTCCGGGTCCAGCCCTTCTTCTTTGAAAAAGCCTTTTTTGGCGGCCACTCCGGCAGCCAGATAACTCATGTTGTAATTCGTGACCGAGATCCTGACTTTATTCGCTGCGTCGGCACCGCTGCAAAACCAAAAAAGCACAAGCAACAAACAACCGGCGCTCTTAATGAAACCGGGCGAACGCGTTGGTCGGCGGCGGAATTCATTTGAAGCCATATTCACTCCACTTTTTTTGCACCGCGTCTAGATATTTCTTGGGAACACGCGCGGCGGGCGGATAGGGATGCTTACGCGTCGCGTCGATGAGAATCTTGCTTCCCGCTCTCCGTCTGGGATCATGCTGCGGAATGTCCGGCGGCGCGGTCGAAGGGTCGACGCCGGACGGGACAACGCCATCAACTAGAAACGTGTCCCGCCCGGGCTGGGCGCGAAAGCTCATCGCCCATTCCACCTGAAATGGATTGCGCACGTCGATATCATCGTCGACAACGACCGTGAACTTGCCCTCCTTGTTCATCAGAGACCAAGCTCCCCAGGCGACTTCTTTGACCTGTTCCGGATATTCTTTGGTCATGGAGATTACCAACATGCTGCTGGCGCCGCCGCTCTCCGTGAAGTGAACGTCTCGCACCGGTAAGCCGATGACATGGCGAAGGTGGTGAAATAGCGCGGCGGAGCGGCTCAGGCTCCGGATGCAGCTCGATTCGCTCGGCGGCATCTGGCTCAAGAAGGAGTGATACACGGGCGCGCGCCGGCGCGTCATGCAGGTAACTTCAACCACCGGTTGTTGGCCGCCGGGGCTCATGTATCCCGAGAATTCCCCGAAAGGTCCCTCTTGCTCACGATAGTCGCAGCGCAAGAGTCCCTCGATTACGATCTCAGCATTGGCAGGAACGTCAAGGTCCACCGTCTCGCATCGAACCAAAGGCACGGGCTCGCCGCGGAGTCCACCGGCTACTGAAAGCTCATCGGTGCCGTAGGGGAATTTGCTGATGGACGCGAGCACGATTGTAGGATCTACGCCAATCGCTATTGCCAGCGGCATGTCTTGCTTCTGCGCTTCGTACTGCCGGATATGTTTGGCGGCGTGCTGGGCGGCGCCGACGTATAAACCGAGCTGGCGCGGGCCTTTGATTTGTAGCCTGTAGGTGCCGACGTTGCGCCGGCCGGTCTCAACATCTTTCGTGATAATGACCGGCGCGGTTATATAGGGGCCGGGATCTTGACCCGGAGTCCAGACCACCTGGGGTAGAATGCCGAGGTCAACTTCAGCGCCTCGCGCAATGATCTCCTTGCAAAGCCCAGATTGTACGGCAACAGGATCGATGGGATGGCGCTGCCCTTTCTCCCAAACTTCCGGAATCTTCTCTGGGATGGTCGACAGGGCGAGCGCGTAAATCATTGGCGAACCGCCAATGATACCGATCACCAACGGAAATGGGCTGTCTCCCGCGTGGCGAAATCCCAACGCAGGTCGATCGTTCCAACCATACCCGTCGAACAGATGCCTGGTGACCGCGGATACTTCCCACGAAGGATCCACAGGCTTGTCGACCCAGTGGAGTTTCCCGCTGGTTTCCAAGCACCGTAGGTAATCCTGTAAATCAGAATAGGCCATAGTTAACTTGTACTCCACGGTCAAGCCAGCCAACGCAAAGAAATCTCAGATCACATCCATCTCCGACAACGGCCACGGCACTCCCCCAGGGCGACGTCGAGGTCAGTTTCACCTTACTGAATTGGGTTGACAACTCACGTTTGTCCAAAAAATCCCCCCTTCCCCCCTTTTGAAAAAGGGGGGAATAGAAAGTCTCCCTTTGTAAAGGGAGATTTAGAGGGATTTTCATCTGCTCAACACCACTTTGGCGAGACCCTGGCCAATCCCCATTGGGGCTTTTCATTGGTGAACTGATCTAGTATATGGAAAACCTTATCGATGGCGTTCAAAGTCACTGGTTGCAATACAATATGGTTTTATATTGTGTCAAGGACCACAACACCGAGCCCTACGAATGGTTCGACGGATGAAAAAAGACAGTGCTCCCGTGGACTGGGTCAAAAGCGAGAACATCTTCGTTGTGAACCTGCTGCATCCCGTTTTCATCTCCGCCAAAGCCGAGCACCCCAATGCGGCGCGAGTCTTCGTGGAATTTTGCCTTTCAAAAGAGGCGCAGCAATTGGTGGTGCAGTTGGGACGCAAGGCCTCGTCGCGAACCGATGTCGAGACCGACGTGCCCAAAACAGTTAGATTTGTGCCGGAAGATTTGAGTATCTACGATCGGATCAATGAAGCGCGGGCGGATATCGAGAAACTGCTTTTCCGGTGATCAGCTCATTTACTGTGAATAAGTTTGAAAAGGAGGATCATTTATGGCGCGGATTCGTCACCTGGCTATTGTCTCGGAGAATCGAGAGAGACTTGTAGAATTCTATACCAAGGCATTCGGCATGAAACGGATTGAAAGTACGGGCCCGGCAATATACTTGACAGACGGTTACATCAATCTGGCGCTTATCCAGAAGAGACCCCACAACAAGGAGGGGCTCTATCACTTCGGGTTCGTAGTTGATGATATAGAAGCCCTGAAACCTCTTTGTAAGGAGTTGGGTGCCACTTCTGACGTGGAGAACCGACCTTTCCAAGCGGAGACCCGGGTGCACGACCCCGATGGCAATGGCGTCGATGTGTCACTGAGGGGATGGCCGGTGGAATGATGCGATTTAAGGCTAACTAAACATCTTTGAAATTTATGAACCAATTGCAAACAATGCAATCGGAAACCCGTGACTCGCGCAAAGACGCAAAGGCGCCAAGGTTCGGAGAAATAAGTAAATGTCTTCCTTTGCGTGCTTGGCGTCTTGGCGCGATAAATTTCTTAACGTCGTTTTGTTGAACATTTCAACGGTAAGCGCCTAAAAAGGTGTGCCATGAAGCTGAAAGTGATCGTCACAATCGTGGCTATGATCGTCTTGGTTGGTAATACTGAAGGTGCCGACCGCGTGAGAATCGGGGTTTCCAACTACAATCTCTCGAACCTCACCGTCGGCGTTGCTCAGACAAGGGATTTCTTCAAACAAGAGGGCATCGACGCCGAAATCATTCGCATGAATCCCAATGTGGCGACGATGGCGCTGGTTAGCGGAGACGTGGGCTACACAACCCTCATCGGTTCCGTCATTGGCGCTAATCTCAAGGGCGCTAAACTGAAAATGATCGCCTGTTCGCAAGATCGGACTCCCTTGGCGCTGGTTGGCAAGCCGGAATTGAAGTCCGTGAAAGATCTCAAAGGCAGAACCATCGGGGTAGGTTCTTATGGCTCAACACCCGACATAGTCGCGCGCATGGTCGTCAAGCATTTTGGCGTTGACCCGGACACGGAGGTCAAAGTGCTCGCCCTCGGTTCAGACGCCGCCAGACTTGCCGCGCTAAAAGAAGGTGTGGTCGACGTGATCATCGTGGCGCCGCCGGTGGATTTCGAAGGCCAGAAAATGGGCTTTAACATCCTCAGCCGGGCCGGAGACATTTTCCGATTCCCTTACAATGGTTTGGGAACCAGCGTAAGAAAAATTAACGAAAACCCGGATGAGGTCAAAAGAGTTCTCCGTGCCTTGATCAAGGCCAACGGCTATATTCGCAAAAACAAAGAAGGGACGGTTCAGGTCTTGGTTGATTGGGCCAAAACAAAACCTGAATTTGCCACAGCCGCTTACGATTCCTCAGTGGGCGTATTCAGCTCGGACGGAACCATTCCGGAAGACGGGCTTCGAATCGTCATCGAGAATTTTAGAAAATCCATGAACATTACACGCCAGGTGTCCTCGAACGAAGTTGCCGACACCAACCTGCTGCGTGAAGCGCAACGGGAGCTGGGCATAAGATAATAGACTTGAGCCGGAGCCAGTGCGCTGAGGTAAAGATTTTCTTCTGTTCCGCCCGCTCTGCAACACGAGATATCGGAGAAAAGAAAGGAAAATCGGCACGGGGAATTTCGATCTAAAGAATAGGAACATGAATTGAAGTCCGCGGATTTCCAATATCACCGGCCGCATAAGATCGAAGAGGCGCTATCTTTGCTCAAGAAATTCGGGGAGGAAAGCAAGATTCTGGCCGGCGGCCAGAGCCTGATGCCGCTAATGAATTTTCGGCTAGCTCAGCCCGCCCATATCATTGATATCAACTTCGTTGACGGGGTGGACTATATCAGAAACGAGAAGGGCGTCCTTAAGATCGGCTGCCTGGCTCGGCAATCCGGTCTGCTGGGTAATCCGATCGTCCGAGAACGCTGTCCGTTGCTCGCCGAGGCGTTGGGCTATGTCGGTTATGAGCAGATACGAAATCGCGGCACCCTGTGCGGCAGCCTGGCTCACGCCGATCCAGCGGCGGAATTGCCCGCCGTGCTCCTCGCCCTGGATGGCTTCGTCACAGTTGGAAACCTGACAACGAAACGCGAAGTTGCCGCGCGCGATTTTTTCGAATCGTACCTGACGACATCCCTTTCCAGCGATGAAATGGTGTTGGAGGCGTCAATCCCAGAAACTCCACCTGGCGCCGGTTGGTCGTTTACGGAGTTCGCTCGAAGGTTCGGCGACTTCGCTATAGTCGGCGTCGCAGTCCTGTTGGTGCGTGACCAGGAGAAGATTGCCGATGCCCGGATCGCTTTGACGGGAGTCGGCGATAAACCGTGGCGCGAGCCTAATGTTGAAAGAATGCTAGTCGATCAAAGGGCCTCGACGGATTTGTTCGGGAAAATTGGCGTAGAAATCGCCGCCAGAATAAATCCGGGCTCCGACATACACGCCAGCGAATCCTACCGGCGATCACTCGCAAGAGTGCTGACTCGGCGAGCGTTGACGGATGCCT
>Ga0209887_1000399_pt1 | contig 12996 bp, 8 predicted proteins | sample GWRWN1_30_40_FD_187230 | JGI IMG/M metagenome (GOLD analysis project Ga0209887, IMG submission 187230) | Riverbed sediment microbial communities from areas with no vegetation in Columbia River, Washington, USA - GW-RW N1_30_40 (SPAdes)... | ecosystem: Environmental > Aquatic > Freshwater > River...
CTCGGTAGTCTGCAGTCCGAGATCGGCCTGAAGCAGGACCTCCTCGAGCTCGTCAATCGCGCTCGGCCCCAGCTCCTGGGCTTTGAAGATCCGGGCGAATCCATCCTCGAAGGCTTCGCGCGTCTTGCTCAGGCTTTCACGGAAGCGCTCCGTGAGCGACGAGAAGAGCTTCACGGTCGTAGTCTAACACACGGATCTGGTGCCAAGCCACGACCGCCAAAGGCCAAAACGCGGCACAGCGCTGAAGCAGGGCGGCACCCAGGGCCTTCGCCGCCGGGTACCCGGGCGGGAGCGCCGTCAGAGGGGGGCGGAGCCCCCCTCTGAAGACCTCACGCTAGATTCACGGACACCACCCGGGAGAGCCCCGGCTCTTCCATCGTGATGCCGTAAAGCACGTCGGCCGCCTCCATCGTCTTGCGATTGTGCGTGATGACGATGAACTGCGTTTGGCCGGCAAGCTCGCGGAGCACACGTGTGAAGCGGTGGATGTTCGCGTCGTCGAGGGGCGCGTCCACCTCGTCCAGGAGGCAGAACGTACTCGGGCGGTAGTAGAAGATGGCGAACAGGAGTGCGAGACCGGTCAGCGCCTTCTCGCCCCCCGAGAGGAGTGAGATTGCCTGCAGGCGCTTCCCCCGCGGCTGGGCGACCATCTCGATTCCCGTCTCCAGCGGATCACCGTCTGCCGGGGCCTCGACCAGCCGGAGCTCGGCGCGCCCCCCTTCGAAGAGCCGCGCGAACAGCTGTTGGAAGTTCCGGTTAATTGCCTCGAAGGCCTCCGCGAAGCGCTCCTGGGCTGTGCGCGTCATGCCGCGAAGCGCTCGGTCCAGGTCCTTCATGGACGCCGTCAGATCGTCGTGCTGCGCCCGAAGGAAAGTCAGGCGCTCGTCGAGCTCACGGTACTCCTCATCGGCGATCAGGTTCACGGGCTCGAGCGCGGCGATCTTGGCGGCCAGGGTCTCGAGGCGCGCCCGGGCCTCGACCAGGTCCCGACTCGGGTCGTGCGCCTCTCGCAGCCCGTCGGTGGCGACCTCGAACTGCCGCCTTCCGTCGTCTTCCAGGTCCTGTCGTCGCACCCGGACCTCGGCGAGTCGAACGGTCAGGCCGTGTACGGCGTGCGTCGCGCGCGTGAGCTCGCTCTCCGCGCGTCGGACCTCCTCCCCGAGCCCACGGAGGTGCTCCGTCAGCGCCTGGAGGTCTTGGGTCCCGAGTTGGGTGGCCTGCTGGGCTTCGTCTCGCTCTCGCCGGACGGCCTCCGCGCGCGCTTCGAGCCGGTCCCGCTCTCCCCGGCTCTCAGCCGCGCGGGCCCCGAGCGCGACGAGCCGCTCCTCGCCAGCGGCGATCCGGGCGCGCGCATCGGCCTCATCGGCCTGCAGTCGCTCCGACTCCCCTTCTGCCGTCTCGATGCGACCTGCCAGCCCTGCCAGATCTACTTGGGCGTCGAGGAAAGCTTGGGCACGAGTCGTCTCGGCGGCCGTCGCCGCCTCGATCGCGGCCAGGAGGCGCAAGACCTCGCCCGCTGCTCGCTCGGCCCGCGCCTCGACGGTCGCGAGCTCGCCCCGATGCTCCCGGATCTCCGCCTCGGCCGCCGCCGCCTCGCCCTCGAGCTGCGCCGCCTCCGCCCGGCAGCCCTCGGCAAGCAGTCCCGTCCGTTCGGCCTCTCGCTCGACCTGCTCGAGGTCCTTTGTCGCCGTAAGACGATCGGCCTCTGCGGCCTCGCGTCCCGCGGCGGCGGCCCGCTGCGCCGTAACCAGCGCCGCCACCTCGGCCTCCGCGCTCTGCACGCGGCCCAGTGCGGCCTCGAGGTCCGTCTCCAGCTCGCCGACGCTCGCTGCGAGGTCCCGGATCGCCCGCTTGCGAGCCAGGAGCGAGGCGTTTCCGGCCCCCGAAGCTCGGCCGCCGCCCAACGCGCCGGGCGGGGTGAGCACCTCCCCGGCGACCGTGACGAAGCTCGTGGCGGTCCCGTTCTGACTCCACAGCCGTTCCGCCGCGGCAAGATCCCGGACCACGACCACCGATCCCAGGAGATTCGCGACGAGCGCAGGGTACCCCGAGCCGACCAGATCGCTGGCGACACCAAGCACGCCCTCTCCGCTCGTCAGGTGAGCGGCGGGACCGCCGTTCAGCCAATCGAGTGGGAGAAACGTCGCCTGACCGCCACCATTCGAGCCGAGATACCCGAGCGCCTCCTTGGCAGCTGCGAAGGTGTCCATCACGACCCACTGGAGCCGTTCCCCGAGCGCTGCTTCGACCGCCCGCTCGAGCTCCCGGGGAACCTCGAGAAGATCCGCCACGGTCCCTACTACCCCGGTGAGCCGGACCGCGCGCGCGGCTGCGAACACCGCCTGCACTCCGTGGCCGTAGCCAGCCCGCTGCGCCTCGAGCTCCTCCAACGCGAGGAGACTCGAGCGGCGCCCCGCGAGGGTGACCCGACACGCCTCCCCTGCCGCGACGGCGGCCGCGCGCTCGGCCGCGGCCTGGTCCGTCCGGCGACTCAGGCGCGCCAGCTCCGACTCCAAATCGGCCACGCGCGCGCTGGCGTCGTCGAGGCGAGCCTTGACGGCAGTTCGCTCGGCGTCGAGGCGGCGCCGCTCCGCGTCCGCCTGCTCCCGTTCGGCGTGGAGTCGCTCGAGTCGACGCCGGAGCTGCTCCCTCCGCTCCTCGAGCGCCCCGAGAGCCTGCCCCAACTCGATTCGACGGCCTGCAAGGGACACCTGTCCCCGACGCAACCCCTCGGCCTCCGCGCGCGCAGCCCGGAGCCCTCGCCGGATCCCCTCGAGCGCATCCTCTTCCGCGCCCGCGCGCGCGCGGAGCGCGGTGAACTCCTGCCGCAAGGTCGCGACGAGCACGTGCTTGGCCGAGCGCTCCTCCGCCAGGCTCCCGAGTCGCACGCCCAGCACCTCGGACTCGGCCGCGAGCCGCGTCGTCTCGGCAGCCAGGTCTCGCTCGAGCACCCTGAGCTGCTCGGCCCGCGCGACACACCCCTCCAGCTCCAGGTCGGCCCGCTGGAGCGCATGACGCAGCTCAGCCGCGCGGTGCTCGGCGGCCATGGCGTCGGCGCGCGCCAGCTCGAGCTCCGCACCGAGTGCCGCGCCGCGGGTCTGGAGCGCCTCGGCTCGGCCGCTCTCCGCCTTCTCCTGTGCCGTGAGCGCAGTCTCCTCCACGATGAGCGCCGCGTGCTCGGCCGCGAGCATGACCAACTCGAGACCCCGTCGCTCGGCCTGGAGTCCCTTGTACTGCTGGGCCTTCTTCGCCTGGCGCTCCAGCGAGGCGACCTGTCGCTTCACCTCGTCCATGACATCGCGGACCCGGAGGAGGTTCTGGCGCGTCGCGTCCAGTTTCGCGAGCGTCTCCGTCCGCTGCTGCTTGTACCGTGTGATGCCCGCTGCTTCCTCGATGAAGACACGGCGGTCGAGCGGCCGCGCGGTGAGGATGTGAGCCAGCCGCTCCTGCTCCATGAGGGCGTAGGCCTTTGGGTTGACGCCAGTGCCCAGGAAGAGGTCGTGGATATCCTTCAGGCGGCAGACCGTCTTGTTCAGTAGATACTCGGACTCGCCGTCGCGATAAAGGCGTCGCCCCACCGAGATCTCGCTCCAGGGAACCGCCACCTCTCCCTCGTTCGAGAACGTCAGCAGCACTTCGGAGAACCCGAGCGGCCGCCGCGACGTCGAGCCGTGGAAGATCACGTCTTCCATCCGATGACCTCGCAACGCCTTGGGACTCTGCTCGCCGAGGGCCCACCTCAGGCCATCCGCGATGTTCGTCTTCCCGCAGCCGTTCGGCCCCACGATGGCCGTGATTCCCGGCAGGATCGGGAGCTCCGTGCGGTCGGCGAAGGACTTGAAGCCGAAGAGGGTGACCGATTGAAGACGCATGATGTCACCTAAAACTAGCACGAGGACTGGGACGCGGCCAAGAAAAAAATACAACCGGTGGCCCCAGGCCTCCCTGACAGCCCCTAGATGTAGGCGTTCCGTTACGTCGCGAGGACGGCCAGCGCGTTCACCACGGCATGAGCGAGCATGGCCGGCCCGAGCGCTCCACTGCACTCCGCCAGAACGGCGAAGACGACTCCTACCGGCAGCACGGGAAGCCAAGCGCTGACTTCGAGGCCGTGCACGAGCGCGAAGAGCAGCGACGTGGTCGCAATCGCCGCCAGGGCGCCGAGCCTCGCCCGGAGAAGACGGTAAGCAAATCCCCGAAAGAACGTCTCCTCGGCGATCGGCACCAGTACGGTCACCGCCAGCAGAATCACGATGACGTCACGCGGGCCCTGAGCGGCGCCGAGCACGGACTCCACAGGATGGGTTGGGGGAGGCCACCCCCAGCGATCCAGGGCTAGGTTGATGGCCCAGGCCACGAGCGCCGCCAGGCCCCCGCCGGCGGGGGCGATAGCCCACCATCTCGTGCGCGCCTGCCGGAATCCTAGGGCGTGCCATGACCCGGGAAACCGAAGACGTCCGAAGGCCAGGGCCACGGCCGCCAGAACGCCGTCGTCCAGCGCTTGGAGCCAGAAGAAGATCGTGGCCTCCGACTCCCCGCGGGTCACGACGTCCGGGTCCGTCAGGGTGAACGCGGCAAACAGGAGACCGGCGTACACTGCGCCGGCCACCGGGAGGTCCAGGAGGCGCGCCTCGACCGTCGGCGCCGTGCCGTCGACTGCCAGCGGAGTTGGCGCCGCAGGGTAGGCTGCCGAATCAACGGCGCCGGGCGTGGGCGCCGAGGTCTGCGTCGGTTCGACGGGCTTGGACAGGGACGGACCCGAGTGCGAGTCGGGTTCTGGCAAAGCCGTCATGGGGTCGGGCTACGCGGGCCGTGCGGCGTCTGACCCGGTGCGCGCCCGCGCGCTTAGGAGCCCGGGCCTCTCCTCTGATCGGCATGTGGCAGGAGCCGGGCGCGGCCCCTCACGCACCTTTGGCCAAGCAGCACTTCTTGTACTTCTTTCCGGACCCGCAAGGGCAGGGGTCGTTGCGCCCAATCTTCTGACCCGGTCGCCCGGCGTCGGGTCGACGCTCGGAGGGCGTGTGGGACAGCGCCACCTCCCGTACCGGAGTCGCCGGGCGCGGCGCACGCGGAGCCGGTCTCTCAGCTCCCTCCCGGGTGACCTGCATCTTGACGAGCAGCTCGACGACGGTCGCCCTGACGCGGTCGACCATCTCCTGGAAGAGATCAAAGGCTTCCCGCTTGTACTCAGTGAGCGGGTCGCGCTGCCCGTATCCGCGGAGCCCGATTCCTTCCTTCAGATGATCCATCGAGAGCAGATGATCCTTCCACTGCGCGTCGATAATCTGGAGCATGACCCAGCGTTCGAGCTGCCGCAGTACCTCGGTCCCCAACTCACTCTCGCGGGCTGCGTAGCGGGCCTGGGAGGCATTCTTCAGGACGTCGCGCATCGAGTCGCGCGAGGCGACCTCGCGCGAATGCACGGCCGCGGGCATCTTCACGTCGAACTGGCGATGCATCGCTTCACCGAGCCCGGTCAGATCCCAGTCCTCCGGATGGACATCGGCGGTCACATAGATGTCGACGATACCGTCGAGAAGCTCTTCCATCCACTCCTGAATCGTCTCTTCTTGACTCTCGCCTCCGAGGATCTGACGGCGCATGCCGTAGATGACCTCGCGCTGTTTGTTCATGACGTCGTCGTACTCGAGGAGATGCTTGCGGATCTCGAAATGATGGGTCTCAACTCGCTTCTGCGCCGTCTGAATTGCGCGGGTTACGAGCCGATGCTCAATCGGCTCACCTTCTTCCATCCCGAGGTGGTTCATGATCTTTTGGATCCGCTCGGACCCGAAGATCCGGAGAAGATCGTCCTCGAGCGATAGGTAGAAACGCGAGGAGCCGGGATCGCCTTGGCGCCCCGATCGGCCGCGAAGCTGGTTGTCGATCCGCCGCGACTCGTGGCGCTCCGTTCCGAGGATGTGAAGACCCCCGCGCTCCACCACGCGCCGGTGCTCGTCCTCCGTGACCCGCCGTGCCTCCTCGTACGCGCGGCCGCGCTCTCCATCGGGAGCGCCGATGGGATCGAGGCCGCGTTTGTACAGGAACTCCTTGGCCATAAAGTCTGCGTTGCCACCCAGTAGGATGTCGGTCCCCCGGCCCGCCATGTTGGTCGCGATGGTGACCGCGCCGGCCCGGCCCGCTTGGGCGACGATCTCCGCCTCCTTCTCGTGGTACTTCGCGTTCAACACTTGGTGGGGGATCCCGTGTTTCCGAAGGAGTTTGGAGAGCCGCTCCGACTTCTCGATCGACACCGTGCCGATCAGGACCGGCCGACCCTGCTCGTTCAGCTCCTTGATCTCCCTGACGACCGCGTCGAACTTCTCGCGCTCCGTCTTGTACACGACGTCGGGGTAATTCGTCCGGATCAGCGGGCGGTTCGTCGGGGCTACGACGACGTCCAGTTCGTAGATCTTGGCAAACTCCGCGGCCTCAGTATCGGCGGTACCCGTCATGCCGGCCAGCTTGTCGTACATGCGGAAGTAGTTCTGGAAGGTGATCGTGGCGAGCGTCTGGTTCTCCCGTTCGATCCGCACACCTTCCTTTGCCTCGACGGCTTGATGGAGACCGTCGGACCAGCGGCGCCCGGGCATCAGCCGACCTGTGAACTCGTCGACGATGACCACCTGGCCGTCCTTGACCATGTAATCGACATCGCGCCTGAAGAGGGTGTGCGCACGGAGCGCCTGGTGGACGTGGTGCAGCGTATCGATGTGGATCGGGTCGTAGAGGTTCGTAACCCCCAGAAGCTGCTCGCACCGGGCGATGCCGCTCTCCGTCAGCGTGACCGTCTTGGCCTTCTCGTCGACGATGAAATCGCCCGTGCGGAGCTCCTCGATCTCGTGAAGCTTGCCCTCGGTGATCGTGGCGGCCCGCGTGAGGCGGGGGATGATGCGATCGACCTTGTAGTACTGGTCGGTCGACTCCTCGGCCGGACCGGAGATGATGAGGGGTGTCCGGGCCTCATCGATCAGGATCGAGTCCACCTCGTCCACGATCGCGTAGTGGAGCTCGCGCTGCACCAGCTCCTCGAGCGAGAAGCGCATGTTGTCGCGGAGATAGTCGAAGCCGAACTCGTTGTTGGTCCCGTAGGTGATGTCGGCGAGGTACGCCTCTTGGCGGGAGCACGGGCGGAGATAGACGAGTCGCGCGTCGGCGACCAGGTAGGCCGGGTCGTACAGGAACGAGGCCTCGTGCTGGATCACGGACACGGACAGCCCGAGGAGGTGATAAAGGGGGCCCATCCACGTGGCGTCGCGCCGAGCCAGGTAGTCGTTCACCGTCACGATGTGGACACCGCGGCCAGTCAGCCCGTTCAGCACCGCGGGAAGCGTGGCCACGAGGGTCTTGCCTTCCCCGGTTGCCATCTCGGCGATCTTGCCTTCGTGCAACACCATGCCACCTACGAGCTGCATGTCGAAATGGCGCATGCCAAGGCGCCGCCGTCCGGCCTCCCGCACCAGGGCGAACACCTGATCAAGGATCTGGTCGACTTCGGTCCGGTCCTGGAGCTGCGTGCGGAACTGGTCGGCCTGCTTCCTGAGGTCGGCGTCCGGCGAACGGGTGATTTCGGGCTCCAGGGCGTTGATGGCCGCCACCCGGGGCCGGAGGCGCTTGATGTCGCGGTCGTGCTTCGAGCCGAAGATCTGGCGGAGGACGAAGTCAAGCATATCGCGCTCTATTGTACCGCGAAAACGACCGCCCCCCGCCGCGCCCGCGGCCGGGGCCGTCCACCGGATCGATGGGGAGCCTCGAAGATCCAGCCCGACTCACGCGCGACGAGTTCGATCGGACAAGAATCCTGGCAGGCCTACCGAAGCCAAACGAAGAAGGTCGTCGGAAGGAAAGTGGGCCCGATCCGGTCAGAGGGCGAAGGGCGCCGACCGGGCGGCACCCAGCCCCTTCGGGGCCGGGTGCCCGGGCGCGAGGGGCATTGTTCGGAGGGGGGAGCCCCGCCGAAAGTTCTAGAGCTTGACGACCCGCGTTGCCTGGAGGCCCTTCGGGCCCTGAGTGACCTCGAACTCGACCTGCTGGCCCTCCGCCAGCGTCTTGAAGCCCTCGCCCTGGATGGTTGAGTAATGGACGAAGACGTCCTCGCCGTCCTCCTGCTCGATGAAGCCGTACCCCTTCGCGTCGCTGAACCACTTAACCTTGCCTGTCTTCCCCATCGTCTCCTCGCCCTCCTCACACTTCACATGAGACAACCCAGTCGAAAACCGCCGCGATTATACGGTCGTGCTCTTCGGGCTGTCAAGGAAAAATGAGGCGCAGAACCCGAAGGATGCCTTATTAATCATCGAGTTGGAGAGGAATCACCCGGCCGAGTTCGGTTTGGGGCCGGGCTCTCCCGCGTCAGCGCCCGCGAGCCTGGTTGATCAGCTCGAGCGCGTGACGGAGGCTCGTATCCGTTACCGACTCACCCCCGAGCATCCGCGCGACCTCGCGAACCCGCTCGGCCTTGGCGAGCGTAACGACCGACGTCGTGCTTCGTCCCTCCTCCACGCGCTTGTCCACGCGCAGGTGGTGATCCGCGTAGGAGGCGATCTGAGGCAAGTGGGTGATACAAAGCACCTGACGGGCTCGCGCGACCTGCCGGAGCTTCCGGCCGACTGCGTCCGCCGTCTTTCCACCGATCCCCACGTCTACCTCGTCGAAGACGAGGATGGGAATGGCGTCCGCCGCCGCCAGCACAACCTTCAGGGCGAGCATCGTCCGGGAGATCTCCCCTCCGGAGGCGATCCGGGCCAGCGGCTTCGGCTCCTCGTCGGGGTTAGACGAGAAGAGGAACTCGGCCTGGTCGACACCCCGAGGACCGAGGCGCCACTCCTCGGGCCCCACGGCGATGTCTCCCTCTCGCGCCGGCTCCCGGCTCAGGCGGACCTTGAAGACCGCCTTCTCCATGTCGAGCTCGCCGAGCTCCGCCGTGGCGAGACTCTCGAGTCGGCTCAGCGCCTGGTCGCGTCGCGTGGAGAGATCGGTCGCTCGCGTCGCCAGTTCCGCGCGCAGCTTCTCCATCCGATCCGCCAGCTGAAGGCTCTGCTCCTCCCCGTGCGTCAGCGCCTCGAGCTCGGCCGCCAAGCGATCCCGCCCTGTGAGGACTGCGTCCACACTCTCCCCGTATTTCCGCTTCAGCCGGCCGATCTCGTCGAGACGCCCCTCGATCACGTCCAGCCTCGGCGGGTCGAACACGATGGCATCTCGATAGCGGCGCAGTGCGTGGACCGCCTCGTCCAGCTGCACGGCCGCGGCGTCGAGCCCCTGCACCATCGGGTCCAGGGCCGGGTCCACCTTCGTCAGGTCGCGCAGCGCGGCCGCGGCCTGTCCCACTCGGGCAAGGGCAGCGGTCGGCTCGTCGTAGAGACTCCGGTAGGCCGCGTTCGCCCCCTCGGCAAGCCGCTCGGCGTTCTGCAGACGCCGTCGCTCCTCGCGAAGCTCCTCCTCCTCGCCGCGGCGCAGCCGCCCGGCGGCAATCTCGTCGATTTGCTCGCGGCACCGCTCGATTCGCGTCGTCTTGTCCCGGGCGGCGGTCCGCAAGCCCTCCAGCTCCGCAGCCAGCGCCTGCCACTCCTCGTACCGCTGCCGGAGCTTGTCCCGAAGGATCCAGAGACCTCCGAAGGCATCCAAGAGCTCCAGGTGGCGGCTCGAGCGCGCCAAAGCTTGGTGCTCGTGCTGCCCATGGACTTCGACGAACGCCTCGCCCAGTTTTTCGAGGAGCGCCAGGGTCGCGTTCCCGTCGTTCAGGAACACCCGCCCCCGGCCACCGCGGACGAGCTCGCGACGAATGATGAGTTGCCCGTCTTCGAGCCGGAAGCCGTGCTCGTGGAGGAGGGCGGGCACGAGGCTCTTTTTCGGGATGGCGAAGATCCCCTCGATGCTCGCCGTGTCGGCGCCGGTGCGGATGGTCTCCGCCGGCTGCGCCCGTTCACCGAGTAGTAGGGTCAGGGCGTCCACGATGATGGACTTGCCCGCGCCCGTCTCGCCCGTGAGGACGTTCAGACCAGGCCCGAAGGGGACGGTGAGAGACTCGATGACGGCCAGATTCCGGACTCTCAACTCTTTCAGCACCGCGTCAGCCCCTCCTGCCAGGTCGACGGGTCTGTTCGGCCGGTTGCCGGATTGGCACCACTGTCCGGGTCGGCCCTTCGCACCAGCAGACTCACCCGGTCACCGGAACTTCATCAACGTTCGCCCCATTTTAGCTTGGCCCTCAGTACCTGGAAGTATGTTTTCTGTGGGTCCCGGATGAGGCGGATCCGCGACTGCGCCCGGCGCACCCGTAGGACATCCTTCGAGGTAACGGGGAGCCCAGCCTGTCCGTCCAGCGACAGGATCACATCCGGGGTATCGGTCAGGAGACTGACCTCGAGACACATGGTTCCGGGAAGGGCGATCGGCCGGTTCGTGAGGGAGTGTGAACAGATCGGGGTGAGTACGACCGCGTCCATGGTCGGGAAGAGGATCGGGCCCGCGGCGGAGAGGTTGTAGGCGGTGGACCCCGTGGGTGTCGCGATGATCAGACCGTCGGCCCGGTAGGCCGTCATGAGCTCACCGTCCGCCCGGACTTCGAGGTCGATCAGCCGGCTCAGGGCCCCCTTGGCGATCACGACATCGTTCAGTGCGAGGTAATCCGCCACGGTCGCCCCGCCCCGGCTGAGCGTGGCGGCGAGGACCATCCGATCCTCAGCCGCGTACTCCCCTTGGAGGACGGCCTCCACTGTCGGGTACAGGGCCTCGAGCGTCGTAGCGGTCAGGAAGCCGAGTCCACCGAGGTTGACGCCGAGGATCGGGACGTCCAGGCCGCCGACGAGTCGCGCCACCGACAGGAGTGTTCCGTCGCCCCCAAGGACCACGATGAGGTCGACCTGTCCGGGCAACGCGGCCCGGTCGACCACCCTCAGCGGACGGGCACGGTCGCCCAGGAGCCCGGCGGTCTGCCGATCCACCACGGGCTCCCGACCACGGCCGGCCAGCCACCGGGTGAGCGCGCGGACGACCTCTCGCGCATCCGGGCGGTCCTCCCGCGCGACGATCCCGACGCGCCTCACGGGGATTGTCCACGAGGCGGAGAGGCGCCTCCGACGGCGTCGCTGATGGCCGACTCCAGGGCGTCCCCGGGCGGGCCGGGGGAGTCTCGGTCCAGATGCAGGAAGAACTCGCGATTGCCCTTGGGCCCACGCAGCGGCGAGGCCACGACCCCGCGCAGACGGAGGCCGAGCGTCTGCGCGAACGCGCCCACTCGAACGATCACCTCGCGGTGGAGCCGGACATCACGGACCACGCCTCCCTTCCCCACCTGCCCGCGCCCGACCTCGAACTGCGGTTTGACCAACACCACGAGGTCGCCGGTCGGAGCGAGACACGCGACCACCGCAGGCAGGATCTTCTCCAGCGAGATGAACGAGACGTCGATCGTGGCGAGGCTGGCGGGCTCCTCGAGCCAGTCGGGATCGAGGCGACGTGCGTTCACCCCCTCGAGGACCGTGACCCGAGGGTTGACCCGGAGCCGCGGATCAAGCTGGCCGCGCCCGACGTCGACCGCGTACACACGGCGCGCACCGCGCTGGAGCAGGCAGTCGGTAAACCCCCCGGTCGACGCACCGACGTCGAGACACAGCCGACCCGCGGCCGAGACCGCAAACGCCTCGAGCGCCGCGGCCAGCTTTTCTCCCCCCCGCCCCACGAAGGGTGACGCGGAGATCAGCTCGAGGGTGGCGTCGGCGCGGGTCAGCCGGCCGGCCTTGTCAGCAGGCTTGCCGCCGAGCCGGACTCGGCCGGCCAGGATCAGCCGGCCAGCCTCCGCCCGCGTCGCGGCGAGTCCCCGATCCACCATCAACTGGTCGACCCGGACGCGCCCTTCCCTAGCGAGGGAACCGGGCGAGGGGCGCATCGCGAAGGGCTTCCCGCGTCGCGGTGTCGGGAGCCTCGACGTAGAACTCGATCGCGTCCATCAGTACCCCTTGCGCCACTCTTCGATGAGGCCCGCATACCGCCTGACCAGCTCGTCCGCTCGGGCCCGCGCCCCCGCCTCCGCCACCACGTGGAAGAGGGCACGGTCCGGGTCCGGGATCGCCGCGACCCAGTCCTCGCCCATGCGGATCCGGACGCCGTCCACCAACTCGACCACTTCGCCGCGTGTCGCCTCGAGCAGCCGGCGCATCACCGTGCCTTTCTTCTCGTTGGGGCACGGCACGTGGTCACGGATGAGGTGGGTCGCCGGCAGGGTACGGGCCAGCGCGTTCAGTCGCACGTCGAGCCGCGCCATCATCTCCAGGAGCTTCACCGTGGCCATCATGGCGTCAAAGGCGGGCTGAAAGCCGGGAAAGACAAAGCCGCCCCGCTCCTCGCCGACGAAGACTATGCCGCGCTGGGCCGCTTGCTCCATCAGCGCGCGGGGGCTCGCCCGCGTGCGGAGCACCGTGAAGCCGTGCGCGGCCGCCAACTGGTCGAGGACGCGTGACGCCGTCACGGGCACCGCGATGGTACCTCGCGCGTGGGTCTGCATGACGAGAAGCGAGACCATCGCCAGGGCGAGGTCGCCGGACAGAGCCTCCCCCTTGTCGTCCACCAGGAACACCTTCTCGCCACCGGTATCGAGCAGAATGCCCAGATCGGCCCCGAGCGTCCGCACGATATTCGAGAGCTGCTGTGTGGAGCGGCTGAACTCCTCGGCCGTCTTCGAGATGCGCGTCTCATCCAGATACGCGTTCAGCGAGATCACATCCACGCCAAGCTGACCGAGGACCGCCGGGAAGATGGACGAGGCTGGCCCGAAGGCGTAGTCGAGGACGACACGGAACCGCCCCTGTCGGATCGCGTCGCGGTCCACCGAGCCCAGCAGGCCGTCCCGGTATCGGTCCGTGCCCTGATGCGGGAACGAGAGCGTCCCCGTCTCCTCCATCGTGGCGCGCTGGAAGTCCTCCCGGAAGAAGAGGCGCTCGACGGACTTCTCCCGGTCCGGTCCCAGGTCCATGCCTCGGTGGTCGATGATCTTGATGT
>Ga0209887_1000400_pt1 | contig 12984 bp, 11 predicted proteins | sample GWRWN1_30_40_FD_187230 | JGI IMG/M metagenome (GOLD analysis project Ga0209887, IMG submission 187230) | Riverbed sediment microbial communities from areas with no vegetation in Columbia River, Washington, USA - GW-RW N1_30_40 (SPAdes)... | ecosystem: Environmental > Aquatic > Freshwater > River...
CCCGTCGCAGCTCGTCGTCCTCGAAACCGTACGTGTCGAGGCGGACGCCCAGGCCGAGCTCGTGGACCCGCTGGGCATTGTCGTACTGATCCCAGAACAGCGGCAGCACGATCATCGGCTTGCCGAAGTGGAACGCCTCGGTCGTCGTGTTGTTGCCGCCATGGGTGATCACCAGATCGCAGTGCGGGATCACGTTGGTCTGGGGCACTCGGGCCTCTCCCCACATGTTGTCCGGCAGCTCGAACTCGTCGGCGCGCGGACCCTTCGAGACCACGTAGCGGTGCCGCGTCTCGGCGAGCACCGAGACCAGGCGCTTCATGAGATCGACGTCGGCCGAACCCAGCGACCCCAGCGACAGGTACACGAGCGCGCCCTCACCCGCGAGCTCCTCGGGGACGTCCCACGCCTCCTCGGTCCGCCGGACGGACGACTCCAACCGATGCCAGGTGGGGGCGGGCGCTCGCGATCGACGGTAGTCGGCCGGCTCGGGGAAGACGAAGAGGTTGAGCCGCTCCGACTCGTGGATGAACTCGAGGTCGGGGAGCGGCGGCGCCCCGCTGTCCACCATGAACGCGTTGAACCGCTCCCAGGTGTCGCGGTGGGTGTGTTCGACTTCGGCGCCGAACTCGTCCCAACCCGTCCGGTCGCCCGTCGGGTAGCCGCTGAACGCCGGTGGGAGCGCGGGGTCCTTCAGCTCGAGCGGGTTGCACGACATGATCCTCACCCACGGTGCGCCGTGGGTGAGCAGCGCCGGGAAGCTGTTGACGTTGTCCTCGACGATGACGTCGGGCTCGGCCCGATCCAGGATCGCCCGGAGCTGTTCGTGGCAGTACACCGCCCCGTCGATCAGGGATGACCAGACGGGTTCGATGAACGTCGCGAGCTGCTCGATCGTCGGCTTGCGGAACTCCGGCGCCGTCTCGGCGACGAAGTCGATCCAGAACTGGCCCGCGTCCTGGTCGCCCTCGGCCGGCGGCGAGAGATCGACGAGATCCTCCTCGAAACCCAGCGGCTCGAGCTTCCCCCTCCACGACGCCTCGGCCGCGAACACGACGCGGTGCCCCCGCCGTTCGAGCACCTTGCCGATGCCGATGCAGTTGTTCGTCGGCCCGTAGGCGCTCTCGGGCATGAACACGATCGTGCGCCGTTCGCCCGCCATCTGCGCCGCACCCTACCCCAGCGGTTCCGGCACGCGCGCGACCCGTGACATCGACTCGCCTGTGGCGCCAGGCCCTTCCCTCAGGTCGCGATGCCTAGTGCCCGATTATTGTTGGATGCTGCACTCATCCTGCTGGCACAGATTGCCTTGGCGGTCGTCATCCTCGTTTGGGACTGCACCAGCACGAAGGGCAGCACGCCGGACCAAGATCGTGCCTAAGGGGAACCATCGTGCGCCTGTGCGTCTTGGAAAGTGGATGCATCGGCTTAGCCTGATCGTGCCACTACTTCTTGGCGTCGCCTGTTCGCGGGGAACAATGCCTTCGAACTCTGCCCCGCTCGCTTCGCCGTCCCTCGAATCGCAACTCGTCGAGGTGGTTCCGGCGACTGAACAGCGTCCGTACTCCTTCATGCTCCCCGAAGGCTGGAGAGTCGAGGAGACGGTTCACTCGGACGGCGGTTCGTTCGTTATCGCCTCCGGTGACTCATCCTCTGCAGGCGGCAAGGTGTACGGGGTGATCGAGCCATCCGGGAAGATCACGAAGTACGTCCCGCCGCCGAGCAGCAAAGACATCCGCGCTCTTGAGGCAGATGGAAGCGAGGCCACGGAGCCGGTCTCGATCACCGTCTCCGGGCGACCCGCCTGGCGGATGCTCGTCACGAGCGAAGGCCCGCAGCCCATAAGCGCGATGTTGGTCGAAGTCGAGGTGGGCGAAGGAGTAGGACTTCAGTTGAATTTCTTCTGGGCGTCCGACAAGTACAGGGAGAACCTCTTCACCGAGATCGTTGAGTCGGTGGAGATCGACGAAGCCCTACTCGCATCGGCGATCAAGGAAGCCGACGCGTAGAAGCGAACCCTTGCAGCTGCTTTGCGCTGGAGACGCGCGCCGATCCGAATCGGTGATGTGACCACGCCGATGGCTGGCCGATGCGGGCGCTCGTGCTCAGCCGGAGCCACTCAGGTTCGTCGCCAGCGATCGAGCCTGCGTCTTGGTGAAGCTACCCGTAAGAACAACGTTGCCGCTCGTGATCGGCGCCGCCACTGTCGGCGACGATACGATGCGGCCTTCGACGATGATGGCGATCTGCGAACCAACGGCTGCTTCCGTCGCTACCTGGAATGACTCCGCTGCCTCGGCGGTGAGGTCGATGAAGACGGACCAGTAGGCCGAGTAGCTGGGGGCATACGGCCCCTCCCGTTGAGCGCTTGCGTGCACCACGTCGGTCTCGTCCACGATGACCGAGCCGAGAACGTATTTGTTACCGCCTTCCTCAGCCCGCAGCAGAACGATGCGTCCGACATCCCGCACCGACGCGACACACTCACTCAGATCCTCATCTTGCCCCGAACACGTCAACTTGGTCTCGTCCCAGTCCGCGGACGAGGGCGCCACGATCTGTATGACTTGTCGCATCTGGAGTTTCGCACGCCGCGAGGGAGCGACCGAGTGCGACGATGAATCCACTGTTCCCGTGGACATCGAGGGTGAAGATGTCCTTTCATCGGCGCCGCCACAGCTCGACGCGAGAATGAGGATGGCGATCGACCACGGCAGCCAATGAGGCCGCAGTCTAGGGGCGGCCGGGTCGTTCGCAGAGTGCTGGCGGCGCTCCCGGGTCATACCAAATCTTTCGGACGCCGCTGCGAGGTCCTGAAGGTTCCGCTATGTGACGGTGATCGTCCCCGTCATCTGCGCGTGGATCGAGCAGTGGTAGGCGAACGTCCCCATCCGGCGGAAGCGTCGCCGAAAGACTTCGCCGGGCGCCAGGGTGTGGTTCCACAGGCTCGTATTCGACGTCGTGGTGTGGGTCCGGTTGCCGCGGTTCACCCACCGGACGACGGTGCCCCGAGCGATCATGAGGTTCCGCGGACGGAACCCGAAGTCGATGACCCGTACCCGGGCGACCTGCGTCGCTGCACTGGATCCGCCTCCCCGCTCGTGCGCGCCGACCGCCGGCGCGAGCACGAGGAGGGCGAGCGCGACGACGACGCATCGGATCAGGGCTCGCATGGTTGGCTCCTTCTCTGGTCGGGGGAGCGGGCCGGTGACGGGCCATCGTAGTGCAGGTCGTTGAATCGGGCGACCGGCTGTCCTACGGTCGGACGATCGGAACGTCACCGAGCGCGGAGGTGGGGGAGGCGATCGAGATCCAGGTGGACCGCCCCGAGGTCGTCGAGCCCGTCGAGAGCGAGGCTCGCACGTGGTACGGGATCGACGGGCCGCGTCGCCGGCCGCGAACCGAGGTCGCGGCTCCACCACCCTCCGTCGTCGTCCCCTCCGAGGAGGCCGACGACGTCGTCCGTCCGGCGGATGCCGCGTCCCCGGGGAGCCCCGAGACCGGACACCCGACCGTCCGGGACCGCTGGCGCGAGGAGTCGGAGGTGCGTGCCCGCGAGCTCGCGCCCGAACGCGCGATCGCGCCGGTGCCCCGCGACGCCCAGACGCCGCCCAGCGACGTCCGCGACCTCGAGGAACGGTTCGAGATCGTGCGCGTCGCGTTGACCCTGGAGCTCGGGCGGCGGGTCGACGCGGCCCTCGCGCGGATGGAGGGGACGTTCGAACGGGAGATCGAGGCGCTTCGGACCGCGAACCGCGAGGAGGCCAAGCGTCTCCGCAGCACGAACGGCGAGGCCCTCGTCCGGATCCGCGCCGACGATAGCCAGGAGCTCGAACGCATCCGGCGCGCGATCGACGAGGGCATCGAACGCCTGTGCAGCGTCCTCGAGGGTCAGCTCGACCGGGTCTGGGGCGCGAACGACGTCGAGCTCGAACGCATCCGTTCGGCCGGCGCCGACCGACTTGTGGAGGTGCACGACCTCCTCACCGACCAGCTGGAGCGACTGCGGATGGAGCGATCGGAGGGGCCGCCTCAGCCGGAGCCCGCCCCGGAACCGGCGCCCGGGCCGCGCTGGTGGCGCCGAGATCGGAGCGGCGCATCCGGCTGACCGAGCTCAGAAGGGAAGGGTGCCGGAGTCGCAGACCATCAACAGGAACTCGTGCGGGTCGACCGCGCGGCCGTTGTCGGGATGCCACTCGAAATGGTCGTGCGGGCCGCCCGCGTTGCCCGTCGCGCCCACGTAGCCGATCACGTCGCCCGCCTCCACCGGTCCGAGCTGCCCGAACGCGGACAGGTGCGCGTTGTACACGTAGCCGAACTCGCCATACACGCTGACCGCCATGCCCCCGATGCGATTCGACGACGTCTCGGCCGTGCCGTCGAACGGCGCGACGATCGACGCACCCATCGGCGCGTAGATGTCGTTGCCCTGATGGACGTGGTTGCCGCCCTCCTTCGGGGGATGGTGGACCCAGATGCCGAAGTCGTCGGCGATCGGCGCCGGGCCGAGAACCGGGCACACCGAGAAGGGCCGGATCTCCGAGATCTCGAACTGGATCTGCTCGACGCGGTCGCGCAGCCCGGCGACGAGCCGCTCGGACTCGGCCATCGTCCGGCGCAGCTCCTTCTGGTCGAGCTCGAGGCGGCGCTTCGTGAGCTCGATCACCTGACGGGCGCGGACCACCTCGCCCTCGCTGCGCGCCAGCCGGTCCTCGGTCTCGCGCACCTTGGCCGCCAGCACGGCGTCCCGGCGGTTCATCTCGGTCAGGAAGGACATCCGCGACGCCGCCTCGGCCGCCGACGTGGCCGTCAGCAGGTACAGGATCGGAGCGCCGCCGAACATGTACGCCTGCCGGCTCCGCTCGTCGAGCTGGGCCTGCAGGAGGGAGGCGCGGACCCGCATGACCAGAATCCGCCGCTCGAGCTTGTCGATTCGTTCCTCCGCGGCCACGATGTCCGACTGGGTCTTGGAGATCCTGGTCGCGAGGCCGTTCATGCGCCGTTGCAGCTTCCGGATCCTCGCCTGCTGGGCCCGGACCTTGTCCTTGGTGCGGTGCAGCTCCTGCTTGGACTCCTTCAGCTGGTCGTCGGTCGTCGCGGAGCTCGACAGGGCGACCCCCGGCAGGCAGGCAAGAACGAACGCGGCGACGAATCCTGCCACGATGCGATGGGCGCGCGGAACGGCGCCTCGAGTGGTGCGCGGGCCGGCCATCTCGGTCGCTCGACCGTACCTGCGCATACGCACGCGACAAGCCCGCTTGGTCGTAGGCCGCGACGACCACGAGGACCCGTCTGGGGCGGCTGGGGGCCCATCCGTCCCACATGCTTGTCTCGGGCAGGGCGGGGGCTAGACTCCACCTCCCCATGGGGCGCCTTCCCCGCCTTCGCCGTGTCCGCACGGGCTCGCTCGTCGCCCTCGTCGTGGTGCTGTTCCCCGCGGCCACCTTGGCGATGTCCGGCCTCACGGGGGACCGTCGGGAGCCCGAGGCGCGGGCCGCCGCCTCGTCGCCGGCGCCTCCCTCAGCGGATGCCCACGAGGGGCCCGAGGGGATCTTCAGGCTCGACCACCTGATCTTCATCGTCCAGGAGAACCGCTCGTTCGATCACTACTTCGGGATCTACCCGGGCGCCGACGGTCTCGAGATGGTCGGTGGCGTGCCGACGAACTGCGTCCCCGATCCGGTCCTGGGTCGGGACGCGTGCGTGTACCACACGTCAACGGACGAGTTCAACGGCGGCCCGCACAGCCGGCCGTCGGCGCTCACCGCGATCAACGGCGGCGCCATGAACGGGTTCATCGACGCGCTCCCGCCGACCCCGAGGTGGTGCGTGGACCGAGCGACCCCCGAGTGCGCCGCCTTCCTGGGTCCCGAGGGGCAGCCCGACGTGATGAGCTACCTCACCCGGCGGAACATCCCGAACTACTGGGCCTACGCGGACGCGTTCGTCCTGCAGGACCGGATGTTCGCCCCAACCGACGGCTGGACCCTGCCCGCGCACCTGTTCCTCATCTCGGGCTGGTCGGCGTACTGCTACGACCCGGGCGACCCGATGTCGTGCATCTCCGACGTCGGCCTGAAGGAGGATCACCAACGGTTCGAGTACGGCGAGGCCCCGATCTACGCGTGGACCGACATCACGTGGCTGCTGGACCGCGAGGGCGTGTCCTGGGGCTACTACGTCGCGCCCGGCACCTGCTCGTTCCCGCCGTGCCACGGGCGGGCGCTCGACGCCCCCGAGGGGACGACCCCGGCGTCGAAGAACCCGCTCCCAGGGTTCGCGACCCTGTACGAGACCGGACAGCAGGACCACATCCGGGACTACCGGAGCTTCGAGCGGAGAGCCCGGCGCGGGGCGCTCCCGTCGGTGTCGTGGGTCGTGCCGGGCGACGGCGTGAGCGAGCACCCGCAGTCGAGTCGCGGCGTCGCCGCCGGCATGGCCCACGTCACCCGGATCGTGAACTCGGTGATGCGCGGGCCGGACTGGGACAGCTCGGCGATCTTCATCACCTGGGACGACTGGGGAGGCTTCTACGACCACGTGGTCCCGCCGCTCGCGGACGAGAACGGGTACGGGCTGCGGGTGCCCGGGCTCCTCGTGAGCCCGTATGCCCGGCGCGGGTTCGTCGACCACCAGACGCTCACGTTCGACGCCTACCTGAAGCTCATCGAGGATCGGTTCCTGGGCGGTCAGCGCCTGGATCCGTCCACCGACGGGCGTCCCGACGCGCGCCCGGTCGTGCGCGAGGCCCTGCCGCTCCTCGGGGACCTCGCGCTGGCGTTCGACTTCGACCGGAGGCCGAGAGCGCCGCTGATCCTGGACCCCACTCCTCGGGCGACCCGCCCTCGGTGACCACGGGCCTCTCGAGGCGCCCACGCCACGTGCTACAGTCCTCCATCCGGGCCGGGATGTATGGCTCAAGCAACCCTGGGGCGCTGCCGACGTTGTTCCTTTAGGAGATAACTGTGGTCATCAGGGTTCCCGACCAGGGCAAGACGCTGGGCGGCTACGCCGCCCTGGATGACCGTCTCCTGGTCCTGGATTTCCAGGCCGGGAACCCGCAGTCGTTCGTCGAGATCCATCGCCGTTACGGGCCGCTCGCCCGCAGGGTGTGTCAGCGGTTCCTCCCGAATCCACACGACGGGGACGAGGCCTTCCAGGAGACGATGATCCGGGTCTATCAGGGCCTCTACAGGTTCAACGGCCGCTACGCCTTGCAGCCCTGGGTCGCCCGGATCGCCAAGAACGTCTCCCTCGACATCCTTCGCGGTCGAGCCAGACGCCCCAAGAACGACGACTGGGCGCCCCTCGCGGAGGAGCTTCCCGCCCCGAACGACGAGGCGGAGCAGATCGTTGAGCGGCTTGTTCAGCACGACATGGTGCTCGCCGTCCTCTCCGACCTGCCCGAGACGCACCGCCGCGCGCTGATGATGCGCGAGCTGGATGGACGGTCGCATCGCGAGATCGCGCACGAGATGGAGGTCTCCACGGCGCAGGCCAAGGCGCTGATCCACCGGGCGAAGATGAGTTTCCGCAAGCGCTGGCTCGAGAAGGTGGCCGAACGAGGCGGCCTCATGGGGATCGGTCTCGTGCCGCTCGTCTGGGTCCTTCGGATCGCGGGCGGCCTGCGTAGGATCGGCGAGCGACTCGGCCACTCCGCACAGTTGGCACAGGCCGCCGTACCGGAGGCGGTCAGCTCGACGGTGGGAACGGCGGCGGCGCCGGTCGTGTCGAGCGGGATGGGCGAGCGCGTGGTCGCGGCGGGGATGACGTTGCTCCTGGCGGGCGGGGTCACCGTAGGAGCGGCCAAGATCGTGAAGGGTGGAGACCAGGACGAGCCACGGCCGCGAGCGGTCGCCGCGGCCCCGGCACCGACTCCGGATACCCCCAAGGTCCGCGCGACGTCTCCGCGCGTTGACCGTTCGGTCTCCGATTCCGGGCGAACCCGTGACGCCGGTGACCTCCGAGCGGAGCCGCCGATCGTCGACAAGCCGGAACCGAGCCCGGTGGTCGAGTCGACCCAGAGTGTCGAGCCATCCCCATCACCCGTCGCAGATCCGTCTCCGGAACCCACGGTGACTCCGCCTCCGCCTCCGCCGGCGCCCGAGTGGACGATGAGCTTCGGGTCCGATCTTCTCGGTGATACATCGTGGCTCTCGCCCGTGAACACGTCGGTCTCGGGCAAGGTGGGCAAGGCCTTCCGCTACTCCCAAACCGTGACGGGATCGCTGGTTGGGTCGAAGCGTGAGCTTACCCGCATCAATCTCGAGTATTGGGGGTCGGCCAAAGGCAAGGCAGGCAACGCGGAGCTCAAGTTGTACCTGGACGAGCCGGCCGGACGCTACGAGTACCGGGCGTCGGCCTCGCTCGCCTCGGTCACCCTCGCTGAAGACGGGAGCGCGGTCTACGAGTTCAGGGGCACGTACGCACTCACTTCGTCTCCTGCCGCCGAGGCGATCATGCCTCACGACGGGTCGATCAGGCTGACCCTGTCCTTCTGGAGCGACGGGTCCTTGTACGCGAGCAGCCTCGAGCTCGTCGAAGCGGCCTGATCGACTTCCTTCAGTAACCGCAAGAACCTTCCGGCTCCTAGGCGTTCTAACTGGGCGAGGATCCAAATCATCGTAAGGCGGTGCCCCGTTCGGGCGATGCCCGACGCGCCTTGGACTCGGGTTCCCTTTTCCCACTCGATCCGACGAAACGCATCTTCGCGGGTGCTAGTGTCGGCCGCGGCATGGGGCGATGGTCTGGATCCCGATCGGCGTGGCGGCCGCGACGTTGATGCGTGGCCTCTCCCGTCGGCCCCGGGTCGCGGCGGTGTTGGGCCTGCTCCTCGCGTCGTTCGTCGTCGGCCTGAGCGCCGTCCCGGCTTACGCGGCAACGTGTTCGGGCGGTGCCACGATGACGATCGATCTCGCGGGTGGGGAGTCCATCGTACTCTCGCTGAGCGGCGGCGGGGATCCTCTCGGCATCGTCATCACGCCATCCGATCCCAGCTGCGGGGGCTTCGACACCTCAACGGTGACGGCGATCCATGTGAACGGCACCGGTGGAAACGAGAGCGTCACCCTCGATCAGGCCGGGAGCGCACCATTCCCGCACCAGAACACCGTCTCGATCGATCTCGCGCTGGGCGACGGCACGGATTCCGTCGTCATCACCGGACAGGCCACCGCCGACGCGATCGGGTTCGGCGCCAACGGCATCAGCCTCGACGCGGGGGGAACCCCCGACGTCACCGGGATCGGCACGGTGGAAAGCTTCACCGTCGATGCCGGCGCGGGAGACGACACCGTCTCGGGCAAGGAAGGCGGCGGGCTGGGAGGCGACTTCGCGACGGCGCTCACGATCGCCGGTGAAGACGGCGACGACGCCCTCACGGGTGGTGACGGGAACGACGCCATCGATGCGGGAAGTGGGAACGACACGATCAGGGCCGGCACCGGTGACGACACGGTCGATGGCGGTGCCGGTGCAGACGTCGTCTCGGGAGGCGACGGGAACGACACCGTCGAAGGCGGTGGGGGGAAGGACGGACTCAAGGGAGGTGATGGCAGCGACACCATCGACGGCGGTGCCGGGGCGGACACGCTGAGCGGTGGGGAAGGCGCCGACACCGTCAACGGTGGTGAGGGGAACGACCGGCTGAAGGGCGGCGGTAACGACGACGACGTGAACGGCGACCCCGGAAGGGACGAGCTCGCCGGTGGCCACGGCCAAGACCGTTGCCTCGGGGGGCCCGACCCCGACTCGATCACCGGTTGCGAGAGCGGACACCCGTGACCCCGGGCCGAAGTCCCCGCGGGCCGAGTCCGGCTACTCGCCCGGGTCGGCGCCGGGGAGGACCAGGACCGCGTTGGTGATCCTGCGCTCGCGCCCGTCCGAAGGTCGGTTCACGACCTCTCCCTCGACCACCATCTCGGACGAGCCTCCACCGTCCAGGTTCAGCGCGTCGACGGCGCCCAGGTCCCTCAGGATGGCTCTGAGCTCGCCCAGCGTCGCGCCCCGCGACCAGCGGGGCCGGCGGCCGTCGATCACGACCAGGAGGATCCTGCCGGTGGCCGTGACGCCGATCGCGGTCCGAGGCTGACGGGCGCACGAGTCGCACACGGGGGTCGGAGCGCCGTCGAGGAGCAGGATCGGATCGCCGCCGACCGCGTCGAACACGCCCGGCCAGCCCATCGTCCAGTGCAGACGCATGGGCGTGCCGGGGGCGAGGGCGAGGAGCTGCTCGGCCTCGTCGGTCCCCGGCGCGGTCGAGAGCACGACACCCCCGGTGCGGTCGAGCGGCGCCTCGGAGCACGTCGCCACGTCGACAACGTAGTCCCGGTCGACGCCGTCCGGGGTGGCGACCAGCGGGGGCCCCTGCGGGAGCAGGCGAACCGAACACGCGAACGACGGCGGTGACGCGAGCGTTCCGCCCAGCGGCGAGAAGCCGACGATCTCGCCCGGCTCGGGCGCGCGCCGATTCCATCGATCCAGGGTGAACACGTGGCCGTTCGACCGATCGGTGACGTCGACCCTCACCTTGGGGTTCCCGAGGAAGGTGCTCGACTCGTCCTTGCTCACGGCGAAGATCTCCGCGTCGGGCCCGGCGGTATGCAGGAGATCGCCGTCCTGCGCGAACGGGTGGACCGTATTGCCGAGCCCCTCCCCGGGGTCGCCGTTCACACCGGCGAGCGCCCCGTGGTTCCGCACGATCCTCGACAGCTGCCGACGCGACGGCAGGGAGTCGTCCGCGATCGTGGTGTCCAACGTGATGGCCTTCGACAGGTCGATGCTCAGCACGAACGTCCGGAGCGGGACCTGGCGCCGCACGATCCGGATGTACTTGAGGCCCGGGGCGATCTTTCGGGTCTTCACGATGGGGGCGCGTGCCTGGGGCGCCGACCGACCTGCCCCGGCGTCCTGCGCGGGCGCGATCGCGAGCACCAAGAGCGCGGCCACGGCCAGGTGGGCCACGACGCGGATGGTAGGGTGCACAGGTTTCACGACGGCACATCCTAAAGGGGAACCGTGCGAAGAGTCAGCCTCATCGCGACCGCGGTCCTGGTGCTCCTGGGGCTCGCTCCGACCGAGGCCGGCGCGCAGCCCTCCGCCCTGGTTTCCAGCAACGGGGTGCTCGCCTTCCGGTCGGATCGGGACGGTGAGCCCGACCTGTTCACCCTCGATCCCTCGACGTCGACTGTTACCAAGCTCACGACACGTTCCGGCGCGTCCGAGCTGCAGCCGGCCTGGTCACCGGATGGCGGGCGGATCGCCTACGTTCGGCGGGCCGGGACCATCGGCCGCGCGGACATATGGTTCATGAAGGCCTCCGGGAGGGGCCGCACGAGGGTGACCTCGACCGCCGTCCCCGAGAGAGACCCTTCCTGGTCGCCGGACGGCGCCCACCTGATCTACGCGGCGCGCATGGGGCCGGGCGAGCCGTTCCGGATCTTCGTCGCCAACGCCGATGGTTCCGGCCTCGACCAGCTGACGACCCAGGCCGCCGGCTCGGCCGACCGGTCGCCGGTGTGGTCGCCCGACGGGAGCCGCATCGCGTTCGTCTCCAACCGCGCCGGCGGGTTCCCCGAGCTCTACCTGATGTCCGCGAATGGGACCGGCGTCGCGCGCCTCACGACCAACTCGTTCATCGACGCGAACCCGTCGTGGTCGCCGGACGGCACGAGGCTGGTGTTCGAACGCTGCTGCGAGAACGGCACCTCGGACCTGCTCACCATCGACGTCGCGACGCGGGCCGAGGTGAACCTCACTCCTTCGACGGCACAGCAGGAGTTCGATCCGACCTGGTCGCCCGACGGCACGCGGATCGCGTTCGTCTCGTTCGAGGTCGGCCAGGGCAACCTCGACATCTGGGCGATGAACGCCGACGGCTCGGCCCCGGTTCGGCTCACGCAGGAGGCGGGACCGGACCTCTCGCCCCATTGGCAGCCGATCCCCGCGTGAACGATCGGATCTGGAAGGTCGACCCGGTCGGCCTCCAGAGGGTCTAGGGGTCAGTCGGAGATGTCGACGCGCTCCAGGACGACGTCGGTGACCGGCCGGTCCTGGCCCTTCGTGGGGGTCCGAGAGATCGCCTCGACCACGTCGTAGCCGTCGGTGACCTCCCCGAAGATCGTGTGCTTGCCGGACAACCAATCGGTGGCGGCGACGGTCACGAAGAACTGGCAGCCGTTGGAGTTCGGTCCTGCGTTGGCCATCGCGAGAAGCCCCGGACGGTCGAACCGCGGCCCGGCGGGTGGGCACTCGTCCTCGAACGTGTAGCCGGGGCCTCCGGTGCCCGTCCCGGTCGGGTCGCCCCCCTGGATCATGAAGTCGCCGATCACGCGGTGGAAGATCGTCCCCGCGTAGAGCGGGACGGTCGAGCGGCTCCCGTCGCGCGGATCGGTCCATCCCTTCGATCCCTGGGCGAGCTCGACGAAGTTGGCGACGGTCTTCGGCGCGTGCTCGGGCATCAGTCGGGCGGTGAACGAACCCATGGACGTCACGAACGTCGCCTCGGTCAACCCGGGAACCCCCCTGACTGGAGCGGGCATTCTACCCGCGGGTCCCCGTCCCGGACCGTCGGAGCCAGGGGAGGGCGGGCGGCACGAAGTGCACGTCCTCGTACCGGTCCGAGGACCACGGCGCGCGCGGCGCCATCGAGAGCCTCGCGAGCGCGACCAGCGCCGCGTCGTAGTTCACGCGCCAGCCGGCGAAGTCCCGCCAGCTCCGATCCCGGTCCGGTCGCAGCGGGACGCCGGAGGTCTGCAGACGTTCGGCCGCCGCCTCGAACTCCTCCCGCGTGATCGAGATCGGGTCGTCGGGCCTGGGATCGTGGTCGATCGGGATGTTGAAGAACTCGGCGAGGTGCCGGAGGCACAGGTACCCCGACCGGATCATGAACTCGGGTTCGGGCTGACGAGGTGTATCGACCGTCGAGGCGAACAGGGCCGCGCCGTCCAGGATCGCACCGGCGGCCGTGATCCACGACTGATCGGGATG
>Ga0209887_1000401_pt1 | contig 12957 bp, 12 predicted proteins | sample GWRWN1_30_40_FD_187230 | JGI IMG/M metagenome (GOLD analysis project Ga0209887, IMG submission 187230) | Riverbed sediment microbial communities from areas with no vegetation in Columbia River, Washington, USA - GW-RW N1_30_40 (SPAdes)... | ecosystem: Environmental > Aquatic > Freshwater > River...
TGACGTCGGAGATCTCGAGGAGGGTCATCAGCTGACGGTGGCCCTGGCGCCGGGAGTAGCCCGTCTTGTTCTTGTACTTCATCACCCGGACCTTGTCCCCCTTCTGCTCGCCGACCGGCTTGGCCGTGACCACGGCCCCCTCGGCCTCCTTGCCGAAGTGCGTCTTGCCGTCGTCGTCCACCAGGAGCAAGGGATGGAACGTCACGGTGTCGCCCAGGCCGTGCATGTATTCCACCTCGATAACGTCGCCGGGCTTCACCCGGTGCTGCTTTCCACCCGTCTTGATGACGGCGTACATCGGCTCCTCCTCAGGCTTCGTAGGTCACGATCAAGCCCCGCCCCTCGCACGTTGGGCAGGTCTCGGAGAACGATTCCAAGAGTCCACCAGAAACGCGCTTGCGAGTCACCTCGAGCAACCCCAGGGGGCTGATGTCGAAGATCTGGGACCGGGTCTTGTCCTTGGCCATTTCCTCGCGCAGGGCGTCCACGACCTTCCGCTTGTTCTGCTCGAGGAGCATGTCGATGAAGTCGATGATGATCATCCCGCCGATATCCCGGAGGCGAAGCTGCCGAGCCACCTCCCGGGCCGCCTCGACGTTGGTGTTGACCACGGTCTCCTCGAGGTTCGTCTTGCCCACCGACTTGCCCGTGTTCACGTCGATGACGGTCATCGCTTCGGTCCGGTCGATGACGATGTAACCGCCGGAGGGCAGCCACACCTTGCGGTCCAGTCCCTTGTGGATCTGCTCGACGACGTGGAACTCCTCGAAAACCGGCAGCTTGCCTTGGTGCAGCCGAACCTTCGGCAGGAGGTCGGGAGCGATCCCGGCGAGGTACTGGGTGACCAGCTCGTACACGCGCGGGGAATCGGTGACGAGCTCGCGGAACTCCTCGTCGGTGAACAGGTCGCGGACGGAGCGGACCGTGAGCTCGGGCTCCTCGTACAGCATCGCAGGCGCCTTCGCCCGCTTTGCCTTCTTCTCGATGGTCTTCCATTCCTCGAGGAGGCGGGCCAGGTCGGCCGCGAGGGCCTCCTCGTCGGCGTCCTCCGCGGCGGTCCGGATGATGACGCCGTGGCCCTCGGGCCGGATCGTGCGCAGGATCTGCTTGAGCCGCCTGCGCTCCTCGTCCGGGAGGCGACGGCTGATGCCCGTGATGTCGGAGTTCGGCACCAGCACGAGGTACCGCCCGGGCATGCTGATCTGTGCGGTCAGTCGGGCCCCCTTGCCGCCAATCGGGTCCTTCGTCACCTGCACCAGGACGGAGTGGCCGCTCTTCAGGACGTGTTCGATCCGGGGGGGCGCCCCCTCGAGGTCCTCCGGCGAGTAGTTCACCTCGCCGGCGTACAGCACGGCGTTCCTGCCCTTGCCCACGTCGATGAAGGCCGCCTCCATCCCGGGGAGGACGTTCTGCACCCTGCCCAGGTACACGTTGCCGACCATCGACCTCGCGCCCGCCCGGGTCACGTAGTGCTGGACGAGCTCATGGCCCTCCAGGATGGCGATCTGGTCGCGCTCGCCATGTTCGGTGATCACCATGAGTTTGTCGGTGACCCTCGGCGGGGCGACGGTGGGCTCCCGGCGCCTCCTCCCGACGGCCTGTCGCCCTCGACGAAGGCGGGTGGGGCCGGCCACAACCGTGTCGGTCGGCTCGACCGCCTTGCGTCGCGTCCGGCGCCCGGGCGGCCTGGACGGCTCCGGCGCGGGCTCTACCGAGACGGCTGCGTCGGGCTTCGCATCGGCCTTCGTCCCGGCCTTCGTGCTCGCCTTGGTTCGAGCCGAACCCGCACGTCGGGTCCGTCGCCGAGCCGCTTGGGGGGCGGGCTCATCCCCATCGGCAGCCGCGGCGCCGGTGTCGGCCGGCTCGGCGGCGTCGGACCCTTCGACCCCTGCGGCGCCTTCGGTGGCGCTGGAAGCGGCCTTGCGGCGGCGCCGACGACGGCGACGCTTCGCCGACGGGCTCTCGCCCGTTCCCGCGCCATCTGACTCCTCGATCCCTTCGGGATCTCCGGTGGAGCCCGCCTCGTCGGGCGACGGCACCTGCGGCTTGGTCTCCCCTGCCGCCATCGCCGTCCCGGACCGGCGTCGACCCCGACCGCCCCGGTGTCGCCGGCGACGGACCACCGCCGTGCCCACCTCACCATCCATCGACGGGGCGCCCTCGATCGGTGCGGGGGCCATCGCCCCCTCCGAGCCCTCGCCGGTTGTCTCGGACGAGGTCGCTTCGTCGGCACGACCGGTCATCCCAGCCTGTCCCCGCCCACGGTTCCTGCGTCGCCGCCGCCGTGGGCGGGGCGTCGCACCGACCTCGTCCCCCGACCCCGATGTCACGGCCGGTGCCTGGAGCGACTCTGTGTGCTCCGTCATCAGTTCCGACTCCTTCCCACTCGCTCGAGTGCGCGGGAGTACCGGAGGGCAGGGATGGGCAGGGGGCGAGAACGACTACAAGCCCGCTCGAGGGCGACGGCTTGGGTGATTCGTGGAGCGCGACCGCGCTCGGGTGGCTGTGAGCCACTCGGCGCAGCGAAGCGCCGCTCGTCCTGCAACCTCTACACCCTGTTCCGGCACCGGCCGCCCCGGCCGCGGCCCTGCGGGCGATCGCCCGGAGCCGGCGGGGTCTGGCCCGCGCCACCTCTGTCTCGCCCGGGGCCCGAAGCCCGCGGCCTCGGTCCGGCGAGGAAAACCTGGATACAGGATAGCAACCCGCCGGCCGGCTCCCTGTAGCCGAAGATCGCCCGCTCGCCGGGCTAGGCCGATGTGGCTAGCGCGCTGTCGGCTCGACTTCAACCAGGAAAGGGGAGGCGCCCGATATACTTCCCGGCCCTCGGTGGCCGACACTTCCCTCATGGGCCCGCACGACCACGGCGGTGGCGCCTCCACTCAGGCGACGCCCATCTCCGGCCGTCGGGTGAGGGTGGTCGTGGTGGACGACAACGCCGGATTCCGCGAGTCGCTGCTCGCCCTGCTCGACGCCGGTGACCTTGACGTAGTGGGCGAGGCCCGCTCCGGGCCGGAGGCCCTGGAGCTCGTCCCGGCGGTCGACCCCGACGTCGTCCTGATGGACGTGCGCATGCCGGACATGGACGGGATCCAGACCACCCGTCGTCTGAAGCAGCTCCATCCGGGCATCGGCATCGTCGCGCTGTCCGGTCACGAGGACCAACACATCGTCCGAGAGATGCTCGTGGCCGGCGCCTCCGGGTACGTGCTGAAGGACTCAGACGGCGACGAGATCCTGAACGCCGTCCTGCACGCGGCCCAGGGCGGCGGTGTCCTCTCGCCAGAGGTCACCCCCTCGGTCATCGAGGAGCTCACGGAGGCGCTGGAACGGGAGCGCCGCCGGACCAGTGAGCTCGAGCAGGCCCACGGGGCCCTGGTCGAGCGGGCCGCGCGACGGCACGAGCTGGTGGCGCGGCTCTCCCACGAGCTCCGCACGCCGGTCACCGTCATCCTGGGGATGGCCCAGACGCTGGCCAAGGCCGACGACACGTTCTCCCAACGTCAGGAGCTCGCGGACCGGATCGTCGAGCGCTCAGAGGCCCTGGCCAGGCTGGTCGAACGGTTCGAGCTCACGATCGACGCCGGGATGGCGGAGAAGGTGGACGTGGCTGCCCTGGCCCAGGAAGTGGCCTCGCCCTACCCCCGTGTTCGGGTGATCGCGAAGGGCGGCCCGTTCGCGGCGACACTCAGCCCGGTCCTCGGGCGCAGGATCCTCGGGGAGCTCGTGGCGAACGGGCTCGAGTTCTCACCCCCGGACGCGGCGGTGACCGTACAGGTGGCGCGGGGCCGGGCCGAGATCGAGGTCCGGGTCGTGGATGCCGGACCCGGGATCGATGCCGACGACCGCGAGCGGATCTTCGGCTTCCTCGAGCAGGTCGAGGATCTGAACGTGCGGGTCCATCAGGGTCTGGGCTTCGGCCTGTCGCTCGCCCGGGGCGCGGCCCGTTCGATGGGCGGCGACGTGGTCCTGGAGTCCTCGGGGCCCGAGGGATCCACCTTCCTGTGGACCATCGCCCTCGAGGAATGATGCCAAGCGTACTGTCACACTTTGGCGGCTACGTCAGGCGTCGCATGTGGATGTTCAGGAGCAATCCCACGGCCGCGCAGTTCGTCAGGAACGAGCTCCCTCCATAGGACACGAACGGGAGCGGGATCCCGGTGATCGGCATGATCCCGAGGGTCATCCCGACGTTCACGAACACCTGGATGGCCAACATCGACGCGATGCCCGCCGCGAGATACGTCCCGAACGGGTCTTTGGCTAACAGTGCGATCCTGACCGCCCGCCAGATGAGGAGGGCGAACAGCATCAGCACGAAGATGGCCCCCACGAAGCCGAACTCCTCCCCGATCACAGTGAAGATGAAGTCGGTGTGCTGCTCCGGCACGAAGTCCAGGTTCGTCTGCGTACCCTTCAGGTACCCCCGGCCGAGCAGGCCGCCCGAGCCGATCGCGATCTCCGCCTGGGTCCTGTTGTAGTCGGATCGCTGCGGGTCGTTCTGGGGGTCGAAGAACGCGGTGAGCCGGGCGATCTGATAGTCCTTCACCAGGCCGAGCTGGAGCGCCCCGAAGATCAGCACGATGGCCGTGAGCGCGAGCACCCCCAGGTGCCGGGCCCTGGCTCCCGCCACGACCAGGATCCCCACCAGGATGGCCAGGAGCACGATCGAGGTCCCGAGGTCAGGCTGCAGGAAGACCAGGAGCCCGGGGACCGCAGCGATCGCCGTCGCTCGGTACAAGTCCTGCAGCGACAGGTCGCTCGATCGGAGCTGCGAGAGGAATGCCGCGAGCATCGCGACCAGCGCCAGCTTGGCAAGCTCCGAGGGCGCGAGCTGGAACCCGAACAGTTGGAACCACCGCTGGGACCCACGGATCGTCGTGCCGAGCGGAGTTCGGACCAGGACCAGCAGGGCGAGGCTCGCCACGTAGACGATGCCCGCGTAGACCTTGACGAACCGGTAGTCGAAGCTCGCGGTCACCAGGATGACCACGATGCCGAGCGTGACGAAGGCCAGCTGCTTCTTGAGGAAGAACCCCGGGTCGATCCGCTGAGCCACGAGCGAGGCGTGGGTCGCGGAGTAGATCGTGATCAGGCCCACGATCCCCAGGGCGAGCACGGATATCAGCAGGACGGGGTCGAGGTGCCGGAGCGGCCGCCGTTCCCACCGATACAGCTTGGTCGCGACGACGTCCATCAGTCCGTCACCCCGCCGGCGGTGAACTGGGTGTTCGTCAGGCCGTAGAGCCCCTCGATGACCCGCCTCACGATGGGCGCCGCGGTGGTCGAGCCGTGTCCTCCCTGCTCGACCAGCGCCACCACGACGTACTGCTTGCCCTGCGCCTGGGTCATGGCAGCGAACCACGAGTAGTCCTGCTGGCCGAATACCTGGGCCGTGCCGGTCTTGCCGGCCACCTGGACCTGCGAGAAGGGGAACCCGATGAACGCCGAGGCCGCGGTTCCCTGGACCGGGGTCTGGGTCAGGGCCTGGCGGACGTATTCGACCTGTGCCTGGAGGAACGGGATCCGGCGGCACCGAGCATGCCACGAGTGCAGGACATGACTGTCCGCCTCCTGGGCCCGCGCGAAGACGTGGGGTACGCAAGCCCGCCCGCCGTTTTGGATCGCCGAGTACGCCGCGGCGAGCTGGAGCGGGGTCACGAGCGTGTCGCCCTGTCCGATCGACATGTTGATGAAGTCGCCGGGGAACCATCGGCCATCGGGGAACGATTTCGGGTATCGCTTGTGGACGACCGACTTCCATGCCGCGTCCGGAACCCGCCCCTCTTGCTCGAACGGCAGGTCGACATCGGTGGGCCGGCCGAACCCGAACGCTTGGAGGTCGCGCTGGATCTGCTCGATCGGCGGATCGGTCGGTGGGTAGTACCGGCGCCAGTACTCGTACCCGATCGGGTAGAAGACCGTGTCGCACGAGTCGTACAACGCCTGGGCGAGCGTCATCGACCCCAAGTTCGCCGTGGTCCAGTTGTGGAACACCTCGTGCAGGGGGTCCTCGGGCACGGCCCAGGAAGGCGGGCACGGGTAATAGTCCGTGGTCGACACGATCCCCCGTCGCAGCGCGGACAGGAGAACGAACGGCTTGTAGGTGGACCCAGGCGGGTACAGGCCCTGGATGGCCCGGTCCAGGAGGGGGTAGCCCTTCGCCGCGCCGAACCGTCGCTCGTACTCGCCCGAGCTCATGCTCCGCACGAACAGCGACGGATCGAACGACGGCGCGGAGGCCAGCGCCTTGATGGCGCCGGTTGCCGGATCCATGACCACGACGGCGCCACCGTTCGCCGAAAGGTCGCGCCCCGTGCCCGAGTCATAGATGCCGTGGGCGTACTGCAAGCCGAGATTCAAGCTCTCCTCGGCGATCTTCTGGGCCTCGGTGTCGATGGTGAGGACGACATCCTGGCCGGGGACAGGTTGTTGTTCGCCGATCTGGCCCAGGTTCTGGCCGGCCGAGTTGACCCGGTACTTGACCACGCCTTCCGTCCCTCGCAGGAAGCGCTCGTACTGGGCCTCGACGCCGGTGACGCCGACCTCGTCGCCCGGACGGTAATCGGCAAACGCTGGATCCTTCAGCTGCTCGGGGCTGATCTGTCCGAGATACCCCAACACATGGGCGGCGAGACTCCCCTCCGGGTAGACCCGGACCGGCTCCGCGACGACCTCCACGCCGGGGAACGTGGACTGGTGTTCGTTGATGTAGAAGTCGATCCGCTTGCCGACGTTGGCCTCGATCGGGACGGGCTGGTACACGTAGTAGCGGGGATCCTCGACCCGGGCGGCGAGTTCCTTCGCCGGAACGCCGAGCAGCTTGGACAGCCGGTAGAGCTCGTCTTCCAGGTGCGACCCGGCCTCTTGCTTGTTCACCGTGACGACCAGGCTCACCCGGTTCGTCACCAGGAGGCTGCCCTTGTCATCGAGGATCCGTCCTCGCTGCGCCGGGATGTCAATGAGACGCACGGCGTTCTGTTTCGCTATGTCGCGGAACTGGTCCGCCGCCAGCACCTGGAGGAACCACAGCCGCGTGGTGAGCGCCGCGAACATGAACGCCACGAGCGCGGCAAACACCTTCAGTCGCAGCCCCGTCCGCCCCTCGGTCACCGTTGCGTCACCACCGCACCACCCGACGTGACCGCGAGCCTTCGGCCGCCCGTCGAAGGGCCGGGTAGACGAGCGGGGTCAGGATGGCGTTGTACACAGCGGAGAGCGCGGCCACCCGGAACAGGTACAGGGCGGTGCTGTCGAACTGTCCGAGCAGGAAGGATACGAGCCCGTAGAACAGGACCCCGCAGAAGGTCCCACCCGTCACGACGACGACCGGGAGCACCGGCGAGGGGCTGACGACGTATTGGCGGAGCAGTCCCACTGCGTAGCCGAGCAGGGTGAGGGTGAGCGCGGTGATGCCCTTGGGCTGGTTCAGCAGGAAGTCCTGGGCCATTCCCCCGGCGAAGCCGCTGATCGCGCCCGACGACGGTCCCTCCAGCATGGCAAACACGATCGTCAGGAGGTACATGAGCTCCGGGCGCGCGCCGAGCAGGCGGACATCGGCGAACACCGTCGTCTGGAGCAGCAACGCCGTCACGATCACCGCGGTAAGCGTGAGAAACCGGCGCACGAGCCAGGCTACCTCGACCCACCTGAAAGGACCACCAGGACGATGTCGAGGCTCGAGAAGTCGACGGCCGGCGCGACCGTGATGAACTTCTCAAGGGCGGCGACGTCGGGAACAACGTGCGAGACCGTTCCGATCAGGATGCCGGGCGGATACAGGCTCTGGGCCCCACCCGGGATCCGGTACCCGGCCGTGACGACCTGCTCACCCGCCTGGACCTCGGTGCTCGTGTCCACCAGCCCCATCTTCATGTCCTGCTCGCCCTGACCGGTCAACAGGCCCGTGGTCCTGGACAACTCCAATCGCCCCGCGACCGCGGAATCAGGATCAACGATGAGCTGCACGATCGAGGAATCAGGCGCAACGCGGACGACATGGCCAACCAGGCGCTTGCCGCTCGCGACGACCGGAAGGTCGAGCTTGATCCCCTGGTTCGAACCCTTGTTGATCGTGATCGTCCACTCGAAGTTCGAGACCCCGCTCGCGATCACCTGTGCCGCCGTGGTTCGCACGTTCGGGCCGAGGCTCCTGGTCACCTCGAGCAACCCTTCAAGCTCGTGAAGGCGCTGCTCGTCCGTGGCCGCCGTGGCCACCTTCGACTCGGCCTCCGCAAGGCGATCCTTCAGATCCTCCTCCTCCTTCCGGATGGCGGGCAGGCGGACCAGGGTGGAGAAGAAGTTGCCGATCGGATGCGTGACCTTGGACATGACCTCCTGCAGCGGGCTCATCACCGTGAGCGCCGCCCGTCCCAGGCTCGAGAGCGGACCGTTGTTTCCCTCCCGGTAATCGACCGTGATCGTGAGGAGCGACACGGAGACCAGCGCCACCACCACGAGCCTCGCGCTTCGCGCTCTGGTCGGGAGGGCCATCCCGCTACCCGCGGGACGGGCTCACCAGGACCCGCTGGAGCACCTCGAACTCCTCCAGGCACCGGCCGGACCCGATGGCCACGGAGGACAGTGGGTTCTCGTCGATGTGGACGGGCATCCCCGTCTCGTGCCGGAGTCGCTTGTCCAGACCCCTCAGCAGGGCGCCGCCGCCGGTGAGCATGATGCCCTTGTGCATGATGTCGCCCGCGAGCTCGGGCGGGGTCCGGTCCAGGGTGGCCTTGATGGCATCGATGATCGCGGTCACCGGCTCGTCGATGGCCTGGCGGATCTCGCTATCGGAGATCTGGATGGTTTTGGGCAGGCCGCTCACCAGGTCGCGCCCGGGGATCTCCGCGATCAGCTCCTCCTGCATCGGATACACCGACGCCACGGCGAGCTTGATCGCTTCGGATGTCCGCTCCCCCAGCAGCAGGGAGTACTCCTTCTTCGCGTAGCTGATGATCGACTCGTCCAGCTCGTCTCCGCCGATCCGAAGGCTGGTACTGGTGACGATGCCGCCGAGCGAGATGACCGCCACCTCGGTGGTCCCGCCACCGATGTCCACGATCATGTTGCCGCTCGGTTCGTGGATGGGGAGGCCCGCGCCGATGGCCGCGGCCATTGGCTCCTCGATGATGTACGCGCGGCGTGCGCCCGCCGCAATCGTCGCCTCCTCCACGGCACGCTGCTCGACACCGGTACATCCGGAAGGAACGCACACGACAACCCGCGGCTTGGCCAGGAGGCGGCGCTTGTGGACCCGCTGTATGAAGTACCGAAGCATCTTCTCTGTGACGTCGAAATCGGCGATCACGCCGTCCTTCAGTGGGCGCACCGCCTGGATGTGGCTCGGCGTTCGGCCGATCATCCGCTTGGCCTCGTTGCCGACCGCGACGATGCCACCGGTGAGGGTGTTCACGGCGACCACGGAAGGCTCGTTCAGCACGATCCCGTTCCGCCGAACGTAGACGAGCGTGTTCGCGGTCCCCAGGTCGACAGCCATGTCCTGCCCCAGGAACCCGAAAACGCCTTCGGCGCCAAGGCCTCGCCGGCGCTCCGGCGTGGGAAGTCTTCGCTGAACCCTCTCGGCCATGGGATTCGCGCCCTGTTCTACAGGAGGAGCCCTGAGGTGGCAACCCAGGCACAGCCCGGAGCCCACACCGGAGTGCCGTAACCCCCGACCTGGGAGTAGGGTCACAGGTGCCGATGATCATCGCTCGCGCGGGGGAAGTGGCGCGATGGCGATAGCCATCCTGTTTCCCGGACAGGGATCCCAGTTCCCGGGCATGGCCGACGCGTGGATGGAACATCCGGCAGGCGACTCGGTGCTTCGCGAGGCATCGGAAGCCATCGGGCGTGACGTGGTCGCCGGTTGCCGCGACGAGCGAGCCCTGTCCACGACGGAGTTCGTGCAGCCGGCCCTCCTCGCGTGCGATGTCGCGGCGAGCAAGGTCCTCGAGGCCGACGGAGTGACCTTCGGAGCCGCCGCCGGCCACTCACTCGGCGAATTCGCCGCGTTGGTCGCCGCCGGCGTCCTCGACCTCGCGTCGGCATTGGAGGCGGTGGTCACGCGGGGACGGGCCATGCAGATGGCGGCGGAGCAGCGGCCCGGAACGATGGCCGCGCTGATCGGGGTGGGGCCAACCGAGGCCACCGAGATCTGTGAGGCCGCCGGCCGGGGCGACATCCTCGCCGTCGCCAATGAGAACGCCGCGAACCAAGTCGTACTGTCGGGATCGGTGGCCGCTATCGAGCGGGCCGAGGAGGCCGCGAGGAGCCGGGGCGTGAAAGCGATCCGGCTGAAGGTCGCGGGCGCCTTCCACTCCCCCCTCATGCAACCGGCGGTGGAACCGATCCGTGCCGCCCTGGCGGGGTTGGAGTTCCGGGAGCCCCGGTTCCCCATCGTGGCCAACGTCTCCGGACGGTTCGTCGGCGATCCCGCCGCGCTCCGCGACGAGTTGTCTCGTCACGTGGTCTCCCCGGTGCGCTGGGAGCGCTCGATGCATGTGCTCGAGGGGGCCGGCTTCGACGTGTTCGTCGAAGCCGGCCCCGGCCAGGTGCTCTCCAAGCTTGCGAAGCGGGAGTTGCCGGGCGTACGCGTGAGAGCGGTCGGATCCCCAGGGGAGGCGGAGGACTTCGCCCGTTCCATCTCCGAGGGCGTCGTGTCGTGAGCCCATCGGAGCGCGACCCGGAGGTGGGCTCGGGCGAATCCGCCGGTCTTCCGATCACGCTCATCGTGTCGCCGGCCAACGGAAGGCTGCGTGTCCTTCCCCCGGTCCGGTTCCGTCGCGGACGCGAGTGGGTGGAGGCCGGCCAGCCCGTGGCCCGGGTGGAGCATGGGGGGTCGACCGACGATATCCTCGCTCCCATGCACGGTCGGATGGGAGGGCTACTCGGTCGCGAGGGGCAGCCCGTGAAGGCGGGCCAGGCGGTCGCCTGGATCGAACGCGGAGGGGAATCCTCCTCGTGAGCGGGCGTCGCCACGCCGCGATCGCCGGCGTCGGTTCGGCGCTTCCCGACCGCGTTGTCCCGAACGCGTACTTCGAGTCGATCGTCGATACGAGCGACGAATGGATCCGCCAGCGGACCGGCATCGGGGAACGGCGGTTCGCCGCCGATGGCCAGGCGACATCCGATCTAGCGACAGCAGCGATCCGGTCGGCCCTCGATACAGCGGGGATCGCGCCCGATCAGCTCGACCTGATCATCTGCGCCACCCTCACGCCCGATACGCCGATCCCCGCTGCGGCGGTGTGGACGCAACGCAAGCTGGGCATCGGATGCCCCGCCTTCGATGTCAACGCGGCGTGCGCCGGGTTCTCGTTCGGGCTCTCCACCGGAGCGGCCTTCATCGAGTCCGGCGCGGCCGAGACCGTCGCCGTGATCGGTGCGGAGGTGCTGTCGCGAGTCCTGGACTTCACCGACCGGAGCACGTGCGTGCTGTTCGGCGACGGCGCCGGCGCGGTCGTCCTTCGGCCCTCGGACACGCCCGGGCTCATCGGCTCGGTCCTTGGAACCGACGGGAAGGCCGCGGAGATCCTGATCATCCCGGCGGGCGGCTCCGCTCGGCCGGCCACGGCGGAAAGCGTGGTTCGCCGGGACCACACGATCCGCATGCCCTCGGGCCGGGAAGTGTTCAAGCGTGCCGTCACGGAGATGGCCGCCGCCTGCCGGGAGCTGCTCGACAAGTCGGGCTTCGAGGCCGGTGACGTGGATCTGCTCATCCCTCACCAGGCCAACTCCCGGATCATGGTCGCGGTGGCCGAGCGACTGGGGATCGGCATGGAACGTGCCGTGATCGACGTGGAGGAGATCGGCAACACGTCGGCGGCGTCGATCCCCATCGCCCTGGACCGGGCGTGGCGGGCCGGCCGGATCGCTCCGGACGCCCTGGTCCTGCTGACCTCGTTCGGCGCCGGCCTCGCATGGGGGGCGAACCTCATTCGGTGGACGGCCCCCGAGCCGGCGTCGTGAAGGTCGCCCTCATCACCGGGGGGTCGCGAGGCATCGGCCGAGCGTGCGCCGAGGCCCTCGCCGGATCGGGATGGACGGTAGCCGTAGGTTATCGGACCAGCGACACGGACGCGAAGGAGACGCTGCACGCGATAGAGGTCGCCGGCGGCACGGGCGGGATCGTGAAACTCGACACCCTCGACGAGGGCTCGGTGGCAGAGGCGTTCCGTGAGGTCGGCGCGACGCTCGGTCCCGTCACGGGCCTGGTCAACAACGCCGGCTACTCGCGCGACGGGCTGATGCTGAAGTACTCCATGGAGGAGTTCGACCGGACCATGGACACAAACGTTCGCGGTGCGTTCCTGTGCACGCAGGCCGCGCTGCGAAGCATGCTCCGAGCCCGATGGGGACGTATCGTGAACATGTCGTCCGCCGTGGCGCTCCACGGCAACGCCGGGCAGACCGCGTATGCAGCGTCGAAGTCGGCGCTCGTCGGCATCACCAAGTCGCTGGCCCGAGAGGTGGGTGGCAAGGGCGTCACCGTGAACGCCGTGTGCCCCGGTCTGCTCGATACCGAGATGACCTCGCACTTGACCGCGCAGGCCCGGGCGTACTACGTCGACCAGACTCCCCTTGGACGCGCGGCCCACCTCGAGGAGGTAGCCGCGGTGGTCCGGTTCCTGATGTCGGACGACGCGTCCTACGTAAACGGCGTAGCCATCGCCGTCGACGGCGGGCTCACGGCATAGTCGCCAGGGCCCGGTCCTTCTAGAGTTTGCCGAGCGCCGGAGAGAGAGCCAAGGAGGAAGGATGGACAAAGGAGAGATCGAGGCCCGGGTCCGCAAGGTCCTGTCGGAGCAGCTGGCCGTGGACGAGGCCCAGGTGACCCCCGACGCCCGGTTCGCCGAGGACCTGAACGCGGACTCGCTCGACCTCGTGGAGGCCGTCCTGGCCCTCGAGGAGGAGTGGAACATCGAGATCCCCGAGGAGGAGATGGACGGCGTGAAGACCGTG
>Ga0209887_1000403_pt1 | contig 12930 bp, 12 predicted proteins | sample GWRWN1_30_40_FD_187230 | JGI IMG/M metagenome (GOLD analysis project Ga0209887, IMG submission 187230) | Riverbed sediment microbial communities from areas with no vegetation in Columbia River, Washington, USA - GW-RW N1_30_40 (SPAdes)... | ecosystem: Environmental > Aquatic > Freshwater > River...
CGATGGTGGAATCGCCGACGACGTGGATATTCTTCTGCTTCACCGATTCGTAGGTGACGTGATCGACCTCGCACCAGCGTTTATCCCCGCCGACCAAATCCGCTTCGACGGCGATGGCGGCGGCCCGCTGCGGCGGAATCAAATTAATGACGTCATATTTTACTTTATCGCCGGGTTCGGTCGTGACTTCCTTCGCGCCAACGTCAATTTTTTCGACTTTTTGCGACGGCCGATAATCTAGATTCGGATAGTCTTTGAACACGGCTTTGAATAGACCGGTTTTGGAGACGATATCTTTATTGGCATCCAGGACGATCAGCTTTGATTTAGGTTTCTTAGTTTGCAGATACCAGGCGATCAAGCTGGCGCGTTCGTAGGGGCCGGGCGGGCAGCGATAGGCCACCGGAGGCACCGTCATTACCACTACGCCGCCGTCCTTCATCGACTGCAGCTGCTTGGCGAGTTGAATGGTCTGCGGTCCGGCCTTCCAGGCGTGGAGCACGCTGTCTTTGGCTTGGGCCAGGCCTTCGACCTGGTCCCATTGGAAATCGATGCCCGGCGAGACCACGAGGCGGTCATATTCCAGATAATCTTTACCGACCCTGACGCGCTTTTTGTCCGCGTCGATTGCGGCGGCGGGTTCATGGCGGATTCTGACGTCGTGCTTTCTCAGCCCGTTGTAATTCAGCGTCAGATTCTGAAGCGATTCGACGCCGCTCAAGACCAGGTTGCTGAAGGGGCAGGAGATAAATTCTTTGTTGGGTTCGAGAAGAGTTACATCGATGGATGAGTCGCTAAGGCGAATGTATTTGGCGGCTGTTGCGCCGCCCCAACCGCCGCCGATCACCACCACGCGGCGCTTTGCTTCGGCGGCAAAACTGGTTACACCGCTGGTTCCCAACAGCGCTACGCCCATCCCGGACGCCTTCAGAAATTCTCGCCGCGTCAATGTCTTCATGATAGTTTCCTCGTCGATTTGTTATTGTGGATTGGTAATTCAAGTGTCTCGTAGATACCGAAAGGTCCTAATAGTGTCAAGCTGATTCATTGTATTGTGCGTTGACCATCCATGCATCTTGCATCAAAACAGGAAGAACCGGTCAAGACCAAGTCTTCGTCATACTTCTTGTCGGCAACCCAGCAGGTTGATTGAATCTGCTGGATTTATTAAATTCGAGTCAGGTCGGGTTGCTTATGGCCATTATGGAACCTATCAAGACGACGCCGGTAGTTCGTAGACGGGGGTTTTTGCGCGTCGTCGTGGGCTTTGTTGGGGTTATCGTCTCCGCCAGTAATGTCTTGTTCAAGACGTATGCGTGGGGGCAGGGCGGATCGTCTGGCTTGCCGCTGCCCGACGAGCCGGTGGAAGCGACACTCAAGCGGCTCTTTGGCAATCGGCCGCTCAGTCCCGGAGAAGGTAAACTCAAGCTGGAACTGCCGTTGATCGCCGAAGACGGCGGCAATGTCGCCGTCACAGTAGAGTCGAACTTGCCTGTTAGCGGGGCCGCGCACGTGAACCATATCTATGTTATCTCGGATAAAAACCGGCGCCCGATGATCGCCAAGTTTTCTTTCACACCGGAGTCAGGCAGGGCGCTCATTTCCACGAGCATTCGGCTGGCCACCACTACCGACGTCCGGGCAGTGGCGGAGATGAGTGATGGAACGCTTTATGCGGTGAGCAGGCATGTCAGAGTGACGATCAGTGGTTGTGACTTGCCGCCGCAAAGTTAAAGAAAAGAATGGTTCCAAACGTTCCAGACGTTCCAATCGTTCAAGTCGTTTTCGTAATGTAGCAGAAAGAGGACATGGCAGAAGTCGGTAGAGTTAGTATTCGTCTTCCGTCGAACATCAAGCAAGGGGACGTGATTCGCGTCCGCAGCCTGGTGATCCATCCCATGGAGCTGGTGCAGAGGGACAAGCAAGGCAATCTCATCCAGAAGAGCTACAACTTCATCCACGCGATGCTGGTGAGCTACAACGGTAAAGAGGTGATGCGCGTGGAGACGACTCAGGCGGTGAGTCAAAATCCCATCTTTACATTTCCGCTCAAGGTCGAGCGACCGGGAAAACTCACGGTCACTTTTTCTGATACGACGGGAAAGACTTACGAGGGGAACGCGGAGATTAAGTTTTCCTAGCAGCCCGCAGACAGAGGTTTTAGCAATCTGTTAGAGGGTTGGGTCTTCGCTGATCAATTTCGATTATGGCCCCCGCTCGCACGAAGCCTACTACGTTTCTTGGTGAACAATACGCGAAGGTTTTTGGCCGCCCATGGGCAATCGTTCCGTCGGCGTTAGTCATCGGATCGCTGAATGTTTTTCTTTTCACTTTCGATAAACCGTGGACGGCATCGGATGGCATGCGCAACTGGGGCGACTGGTTGTTTCAGTCCCTTCGGCTTTTAAACCAACCCGACCTGCTGCCGCCTTGGCTGTACTCCGGGTCGGTTCTAAATCTGGGCTTGCTGCTCGGTGGGCTTTCCGCGGCGCTGCTTAGCCGGGAATTCGGTTTCAGACCCGCACCTGCTTCAGAGTTAGCCAAGGGAGCGCTGGGTGGTTTGCTGATGGGTTGGGGCGCGATGCTTTCCTTCGGATGCAATATCGGTGGCTTCTTCAGCGCTTTGTCAGCGTTGTCTTTGAGTGGTGTCGGTATGATGGTGGGACTATTCGTGGGAGCGTTTCTCAGCACCCGTTACGTGATTTGGGAAAACGCCAAGCTGATACGCGCCGGCCAAATACCGTTTATGTCTGTTTGCGAGGCGCCGCCGCAACCGGCTCCCACGTCTATTTCCTTCGCGGTTCAACCCTGGTTGGGCGGGTTCCTGCTCTTGGCTCTTCTCGGCGCGGGTTATCTTTACGGCCAGTTGGGACACCCGCTGCTGGCGGTTTTTCTACTCTTCGGCGTGGCCTTTGGTGTGGTTTTACAACGTTCCCGGTTTTGTCTCGTGAGCGCGTTTCGCGAGCCCTTTCTGAGTGGCCAGAGCGAGCACGCGCGGGCCGCGGCCTTGGCGCTGACCCTCAGCATGATCGGGTTTTCGATTCTCAAGGCGACGGATTTGAAAGATGCAACCGAATGGGTCTTTCCTTCTTTTTGGCTCGGCGCTATGACCGGAGGAACGCTCTTCGGTGTCGGAATGGTTATCGCAGGCGGCTGCGGTGCGGGATCGATCTGGCGCGCGGGAGAGGGACACATCAAACTCTGGATCGCAGTTTTCTTTTTTGCCATCGCCGCGTCGATGATGCGCCGGTGGCTGGTGAGCACGGAACTCATAAGGCAACTGGGCTCAGCGTTGTTTCTGCCGAATTTGCTTGGTTGGGCAGGTGCAATCTGGAGCGTTGTGGCGCTCATGGCGCAGTGGTACTTGCTCTCTGGTTGGAATGAGTCGCGTAAGAGCGTTGGTCTGCTGAAATTCTGAGCGAAGAATTCCTAAAAATGCACAAAGCGGAAGAAATCAAGTTCTCTGCAGGAGAGAAGGTTGGCAAAGTATCCGGGCTGCTCATCCTGTCGAAAGGCGCCGAAGCGTTGCTTGTGCTTGCCCACGGTGCCGGCGCAGGGATGCGGCACAAGTTCATGGAGGAGGTGGCGGAGAAATTGGCGGATCGAGCGGTTGCAACGTTCCGTTACCAATTCCCGTACATGGAAAAGGGCAGCAAAAGGCCGGACAGCGAAGCGGTTCTGACCGCGAGCGTTCGAGCGGCCGTCGCAACGGCAAAAAAATATGCCGATAGTCTACCGCTGTTTGCCGGTGGCAAATCCATGGGCGGGCGAATGACATCGCTGGCTGCGGCGAAGGAACCATTGGAGGGCGTCCGCGGCTTGATTTATTTTGGCTTCCCGCTACATGCCGCCGGAAAACCGTCGGTGAACCGTGGCGATCATCTCTTCGACATCAAACTGCCAATGCTATTCCTGCAAGGATCGCGGGATGCTCTGGCCGATCTCAAACTTTTGAAACCGCTTTGCGCTAGTCTCGGCAAACGTGTTGAGCTTTTTATCGTTGATGGCGGGGATCACTCCTTCCACCTGCTCAAGAGTTCCGGCCGTTCCGACGATCAGGTTCTGGAGGAGACTGCGGCAAAGGTCGCCAGCTGGATCTCACGTTTGTCGAAATGGCCACTCACACCGCATTATGATGAAATTTTCTAAGCCACAGTTTCCCCTGGGTTGGTTTGAACCAAAACGAGAGGCCTTCTCGGTGGATGACTGTTCCTTGTAATTGGGGGATCTAGGAGTACCGGGCAGGGGAGGCTTTTGACCATCTTGAGAAGCTTCAGCGTAGCGAGGTCGGGAAAAAGGCGCCACTTTCGGAGCTCGAGTACAATCAGATCGATGTTCTCCTCCTGAGTAATCGCAGCGATCTCTTTGACCGAACTGCCTAACTTTACTCTTCTTGTCACTTTAGCCCGATGGGTTCCTTGAAGGTTTCGGTTGACGAAGTTCCAAAGATCGAGAGCTCTTTCTCGAAGCAATAGGTCTAACGAAATGGTTGGAGCTTCTTCGCTCATACAAGGCGGATCTTCCGGCGCCGCTAGGGAAGATAAGAAGCAATTTCGCAGGCTCCTCGCGTCCACGACATGCAATGCGATGAGCTCGGCTCCGTTCTCGGTTGCCAACGCCATAGCGCGCTTTAGCGCCCGAGCCGACTCCCCAGTAAAATCGATCGGCACTAATATCTTTTCGACCTTTCGCATGATTTCCTCCTGTTCACTGCACCCAAAAAACTCAGTTTTAGCTTTTGAGATTTTTCCTGATAGATCGAGAAATAATTCAATATACGTCCCGGCACTGATGAAGCGGGCTCTAAAAACAGAAAGGCGCAATACCCAAAAAGTGGTAAGCGCCTTTGCTCTACCTAGAGGGCCGCACTGCTTCCATTAGGGCGGAGGCAGCAATCCCTATGCCATGACTATCCAGGGACAAATTGCATCACCTGATGCAATACACCGGTTCCTCTCACCTGAGACGTGCCTGTTTTCTATTCATGCTGTGCTTAAAGTCTGTTCATCAATCGTCGTTTAAGCCAAGGGGAATAGAGGCAACCCATAACGATCAATACGTTCGATCCCAGGAATAGTATTGAGGTGTGAGGCTTGAGCAGTGCGGCGCCGGGGTGCGGTGTAAAGCGATCTTCGAAGTTTCGGCGGTTTCAGATGCCAGTTTGTGTCGTACGCTACCCTCTGTTAGAGGTATTCCAGGGCATGTTTCCACAGACTGAAGAAGAGTGTCTCGAAGCACTCAAAGGCGATGACTCAACCCTTGCGGCTACCGCCGAAGCGATGCTGTGGCGAACTTGGTGTCGTTCGGGAAATTCCGAAGCAGATCGGATCTTTCGCGTGGGCGTAGATGCGATGCAGCAGAACAAGCTCGAAGAAGCGGAGAACGAATTTACGCACGTCATCGATATCGCTCCTGACTTCGCTGAAGGCTGGAACAAGCGCGCCACGGTGCGTTTCATGAGAAAAAATTTCGCCGGCGCCATCGCCGACTGCCAAGAAACTCTGGCGCGAAATCCGAAACACTTCGGCGCCTCATCGGGGCAGGGACTCTGCCACATGTCGCTTGGCGAGTACCGCGAGGCGGCGGTGTGTTTTCGCCGCGCATTGGAAATCCATCCTCATCTCGATGGGGTACGTTACAACTTAGCGCTGGCGGAAGCCGAAGGCGGGGGCAGCGGATATCTTCATTAGTCGGGCATTTCAATCAGAGCTATTTTTTCACAGCGGTGTTGCTTTAGGATTTTGCGGTCACTCCCTACGACGCTTCGTGCTATTCGCGCAGAAATCCGCCTTAACGGAGCCCGATTATCCCGGAGGATTCATGAGTGTAAGAGTCGTCGGCATTCCAGGCAGTCTCAGAGAAGGGTCATTCAACAGAGGGCTTCTGCGTGCCGCCATCGAGTTAGCGCGGGCGGGCATGGAAATTCAGATGTTCACTCGTCTTGGAGACATTCCACCGTACAACGCCGACGTTGACGATAAAGGCAATCCGGAGCCTGTGTAACGAACTTCGGAGACACCACACTAGCGGACTGTTGAAGTCTTGCACCAAATCTTGAGTTTCGCGGAACAATCTTACATGATCGTCTACATGCGGTTGCAAATCTTGAACGTGCCGCCTTCCGTGAATATTGTGGGGGTCAGACCCGTCAACATACAAAACGTTCGATTTGGGTCGTCGTGACTAGTTTATCGCATTCGAGGCTACGTTGTTGGATTCATGCGGGGCTGACTTTTAATCGGAAGCCCTCTTTTTTTTGAAGATATGCAACGATACGAAAGAGGTTGCGAGCCTGCGGGTTGCCGCGATGACCGAACATGCGCATAAGGCTTTTGGGTGATTTCTTCGTAACCTTGGCCAGCTCCTCAAAGCCGAGTGTAGCGTTGATATAATCACGGAGCACAATCTTACCGGTTTCCACGTCGCCTGAAATGAAAGAGTCCAAGGCTTCACTAAGAAGGCTTTCACGGAATGCGGGGTCACGTTTTACACGAGCCTGAACAGTTTCTTTAAAGTCTTTTGTGAGTGCCATTTTCCAGTTTCTCCTTTCTTGCGCTGCTTGTACTCCTTCCAGAGCTTTATTGCATCCGCAATGTCATTGTTTTGCCGCTTTTTTGTTCCGCCTCCTAGCAGAATGATGAGTTGATCTCCATCCCTGCCAAGATAGACGCGATAGCCAGGTCCGAAATCTATTTTACGTTCCTGCACACCGCCGCCAACGCTTGTGACATTGGAGAAATTGCCCTGACGCATGCGAGTAATAGCTGTAGTTACTTTGGCGGCGGCCTCTGCATTAAGGTCATTAAACCATTCTTCAAAAGGGCAACTGCCGTCTACTGCGATATATTCGCCGATCTCCAATCAAGCTGATGGTAACACATGTGTTACTTTTGTCAAGAGGATTCACACTGCATAGCGAAAGCACGGCACCCAGAGGCTGACCCTGACTAGAAACTCTAAGCCCGAAACGATAATAAACGATAATCTATTTTTGTGGGGGATGTGGGTTCGACGGAGGTGGGAAGTTCGGACGGGGGTTCGATTCCCCCCGCCCCACCAAGTAGAGGCTTCTTGCGCATGTCCGGTTTCTTCAGCTTCGGGAAATTTCAATATGTACGGCCGTGCCATAGGCCAGCACTTCGGTTACTCCTGCGGTGATTTCGTTGGCGTCGTAGCGCACGCCAATAATCGCGTTGGCGGCTAATTGTGCAGCATGCTCGATCATCAGCTGATGGGCGTCGGCTCGGGCGTGCTCGCACATCTCGGTGTAGAGCGTGATATTGCCGCCCAGTAACGTCTGCAAGCTGGCGCCGACGGTGCCGATAATACTTCGGGAACGGACCACGATGCCGCGGACGACGCCGAGAGTTTTTGCGATGCGATAACCCGGAAATTCAAATCCGGTACTTACGAATTTTGGGTCTATAGACATATTTAATCTCCCAGTTAGTTGCGCCTGTATTGTTCCGCCGACACCTAGTGTCCCGTCCCAGAAATCGGCCACATACTTCACAGCCCATTCGGCTTGAAAATCTCCCCTTCCCCTCTTTTCCAAAGAGGGGTTAACGCTCTACCGAGATAATTCTCTCTTTGAAAAAGGGAGACAGAAGGGGATTTAAGTTCGAGTTCAGCCGCTGCCATCGTTTGGAGTTTTTAAACGCATTTCTGCGACACCACACTAGTCTATCGCGGGGGCAACGGATCATTCCCGGCCAGCTTGTTAAAGAGAGCCACGATTTCCGTATCTCGTGGAATATCCTTGATAGCTTTTTCTTGTTCCTCCGGCAGAAGGGGAGTGGCATCGTCGGCGGAAAGTTTCTTGAACTCTTTGAGGAACGTCGGGTCTTTAAAGCTTTTGCGCATGGCCTCGCGCAAGATGCTCACGGGTTCCTGAGGTGTGCCGGGGGGAAGGATGTAGGGAGAACCTACCAAGCGGAAGGTTCGAAACATCGTCATGATTTTCTTCTCGCGATCCGATTTGGCGAAACTCTCGAGTTCCGGGAGTTTGGCAAACGCGGGATGGGGATGCCGATCGTCCTTGGGAATTTGAATGATAGCGTGAAAGTTCACCAGTTTCTTTTCGATATATTCGGGCGATCTCTGAAGAATGGTATCTGGAATATTGGCCCGAGCATCCAGCTCGCCGCTCATCATGGCCAAATCAAGTTCGGGACCGGAATAGCCGGTGACAAATTTCGGTTCCTTGAGACCGAGGAGCCAGGAAAATAATCTGCCGTTGATATAGATGTCGTGGCCTACAGTCTGCGCGCCAACGCGTAAACCTGCACGGGCACGCAGCTTGTCGAGGTTGTCCAGCCCAAGTTTCGCCACAGAATTAAAAACATACTGCGCCGTACTGTTGGCGGCACCGAGATAGATCAACTTGTCGATGTCGTATTCAACGCCCGTGGAGCCGAGCACTGCGTTGGCGACCAGCCCGGAGCCCACATTCCCGATAGTCAAGCCATCCGGCTTGGCATTTCGAGAAATGTAGTTGGTGGCCTTTCGGCCGCCGCCACCGGGCATGAATTGGGTAACAATGATTGGCTCGCCGGGAATGTATTTGCGCAGAAACGGAATCAACGCTTGAGTGCGCAATGCTCCCGTTCCGCCGGGCTCGCGTCCCTGGATGAGCATGATGGTTTTTCCCTGGAAGTAGGGAGCGGACTGAGCGCTGACCGGCGCAGCCGCGCCGAAGCACATCATAAAAACGATCAGCGCTACAAAAACAACGGTTGGTCTCATCATTTTGTCTTCCTTTCGAGGGATCATCATTAGCGACTCCCGTCACGCTTGTTACCAGCCTCTTTTGGTAAATCTCAACACCGCTCGACGGTCCTTTTTGGATGGGCGGCCCGGACTGTGAAATTCTGGCGGGCGTTCGAGCTTAAGTTGCGCGGACGCCATTTCCCGCTTCCGGATACTTTCTGCCGTTTCCTCATAGAGGAGTTGCGCTTTAGGAGCAGGGCCGCGAAGTTTTGCCAGGCCCTTCACCACTACCGTCCATTCATAAGGGCCGCGCCGGATGTTGAGTTTGTCGCCGAGACGCATGATCCTACTTGGCTTCGCGCGGGCGCCGTTGACGTCAATTTTCCCGCCGGTGACGGCGCCTGCAGCGAGCGAGCGGGTCTTGAAGAAGCGCGCGGCCAAGAGCCATTTGTCGAGGCGCGTTGGCTCGTTGGTTTCTTCAATCTCTTTGTCGCTCATCGGGTAGGCGTTGGTTCACGTTTTCAGTATCACGGCCAATTAAAGCTGGGCACGTAGCTCTCCTGCAATAACTTGTAATTCGTCAGATCGACTTGAAGCGGAGTAACGGAAATATATCCCTCGTGGACTGCCATGCAGTCCGTGCCGTCGTCATGGGCGAATCCCAAGTTATCTCCGCCAATCCAGTAGTATTTCTTGCCGCGCGGGTCGGTCCGTTCCACGATGTTTTCGCTATAGTGCCGTTTGCCCTGTCGGGTGAGCCGCCAGCCTTTGATTTGTTCCTTCGGAAGGGGAGGAACGTTGACGTTCAACAGCGTCTCGAGGGGCATGCCTCTTTCTTGGATGCGGGAAACCAGAGTGGCGGCAAATTCGGCTGCCACCTGGAATTGGAAATTTTCAAATGTCACAAGTGATACTGCAATGGCGGGAATCCCGAGCAAGGCGCCCTCGATAGCCGCGGAAACTGTGCCTGAGTAGATGATGTCGTCACCCAGATTTGGCCCTTTGTTGATTCCGGAAACCACCAGGTCCGGGCGAACCGGCAAGAGCCCGGTCAATGCCAGCTTCACGCAGTCCGTCGGGGTGCCGTCGACGGCGAAGCGGCGCGGCCCCATGTCAAGAACGCGTAGCGGTCTATGCAAGGTTAACGCGTGGCTCATGGAATTTTGTTCCCGGTCGGGTGCCACCGTGTAGACCTCGCCAACGTGCTGGAGGCTGTTTTCAAGGGCGATAATGCCGTCGGAATGAATGCCGTCGTCATTGGAGAGGAGGATGATCATGGACGTATTCTGGCAAAGAAGCGACGAAGGAACAAGTGCAGCTCTGGAAGCCTTGTGTACCTTGTGCCCAATGCGCGGCCACGCTATAGCTCTAAGTCGAAACGAAGGAGATAAGTCCAATGGCGAATGCGGAAATCGTTGCTATCGGATCCGAGCTGCTCCTCGGCCAAATCGTCGACACTAATTCCGCCTGGATGGCGCAGCGGCTGACGGCGCTGGGAGTTAATCTGTATTTTAAGTCCGTGGTCGGCGACAACCCCGGACGGATGAAAGAGGTCATCCAAAGGGCGTTAGAGCGAGCGGATATCGTCATCACCAGCGGGGGGCTCGGTCCCACGCAAGACGACCTGACGCGGGAGATCGTCGCCGAAGTCACGGGACGGAAGCTGGTGCTCGATGCTAATCTTTTGGAACAAGTTGAAGAGCATTTTCGACGCCGTGGCCGGACCATGACGCCGAATAATCGGCGGCAAGCGTATATGCCCGAAGGCGCCATCCCGGTAAAGAATCCCAATGGCACGGCGCCCTGTTTCATCGTCGAAGATCCCCGGGGCGTGGTTTTCTCCCTGCCCGGCGTGCCGGTGGAGATGAAGTGGCTGTTTGAGAATGAAGTTGAGCCTTATCTCCGCCGGAAGTTTAATCTCGCAGAGGTTATCCACTATCGGGTCTTGAAGATTGTCGGCGTTGGTGAAAGCGCGGTGGACGACAAGATCGGCCATCTGATTGCAAACTCCAGCAATCCCACCGTGGGCGTGCTCGCGCTGCCAGGTCAGGTCGACGTCCGAATCGCAGCGAAGGCCGCTAATCGCGACGAAGCCATGAGGCTCATCGCGCCACTGGAGGCGGAGGTTAGAGAATTGTTGGGAAACGCGATCTTTGCTGCCGACGACGAGACCATGGAAAATGTCGTTGGCAAATTGCTCCGCGCCCAGCGCAAAAGTGTCGCAGTTTATGAAGATCTGACTTGCGGTCAATTGGCCGAGCGACTGCAGACGGCAAGTCCGGAACAGTTTGCAGGGGGATTTATCAGCAATTCGCAATCCGCGACACGTGCATTGCTCAGTCATGGGCGCGATCCGGAGCGCAGCGATGCCCTAGTACAAGATCCGGTGGCGCTGACAAATGAACTCGCCTGGTCGGTGCGCAAGCAAACCGGATGCGATTTGGGTTTGGCCCTCCACGGGATTGCCGATCCTGCCAGTGATATCCAAAACCTAGCGCGGGGACAGACTTACATCTCTGTTACCGATGGACGCAGGTTCATGCGGCGCACGAGTACAATGGCAGGCCGAGGGGCTTACGACCGTACGCGAATGACGCTCAACGCCATCGATTTGTTGCGGACAGTCTTGATCGAAGGAATAAGCTGAACTAATTCCCTTTAGACGGTAAGACTTTCGGCAGCAGGGTTTCCAGACGATTCAAAGGTTCTTCTAAACTTCTAATCACCTCCGTCCAAAACTCCGGATGTTCCAGATCCCGTCCTAGGCTTCGCCGGACTACATTTTCGGCCGTGTCACTACCGGTAAGCCGGAGAAATTCTTCATACCGGCGCAGGAAGTTTGAACCTTCTTTCTTGAACATGGCGTAGAGACCGCGGCTCAGAAGGTAACCAAAGGTGTAAGGAAAATTATAAAACGTTATGCCGGTGATATAGAAGTGTAGTTTTGACGCCCAGAAGTAGGAATCTTCTCCACCGGGTTCGAGGACGTCACCGAGAACTCGCCGCTGGGTTTCGACCATCAGTTCTTTTAACCGGCTGACGCTCAGCTCCCCGCTTTTGCGCTCTTCGTAGAAGGCCTTTTCAAACTCATACCGCACCGGGATATCCAATAAATAAATGGCGCCGTGGCCCACTTCCACGTCGAGCATCATCGCCTTTTGGGCGTCGCTGACGGTGGGATCGTCCAACAGTCCATTCATCAGAACCTGCTCGCCGAACGTCGACGCGGTTTCCGCCAGAGTCATGGGGTAACCGCGGGCGTAGGGCCGAATGTCGCGCATAAGGTAGCCATGAAAGGCGTGGCCTGACTCGTGCGCGAGGGTCAGTACGTCGCCCAAGGAATCATTGTAGGTCATGAAAATGCGCGATTCTTTGGACAGCATGGAGCTTGTGCAAAAACCGCCGGGCCGCTTGCCGGATCGTGGTTCCCAGTCGACCCAGCTTTTGTCGATCACCTGCTCTTGGAAGAAGCTGCCGAGGGCCGGATAGGCGCGGACGAACGACTCTCTGACAGTGGTTTTAGCCTCGTCCCAAGAAAGCTTGGCTTGATTCGGCAGATCCAGCGGGGCGCCGAGATCAAACCAGGCAACGCCGCTTTGCCCCATCCGTTTCGCTTTTGCCCTGAGAATACGGCGGGGAAGTTCGATGTTGGCAAACAGAGCGTCAAACATGGCATCGAGAGTTTTTCGACCGATGGAGGCTTGAAAGAGAGCGATATCGAGAAAATGCTCGACTCCGCGATGGCGATTGAGTGTCAAACGCGTTCCGCCGATCGCGTTGAGCGCCGCTGCTGCTACGTCTTCCACCGTTTGCCACGCGGCGTTGCCGCCATCGAACGCCGCCTTTCTGATCCGGCGGTCCGGATGATCCATCAGCGAGCGACGTTGGGACATGGGAAGGCGCTGGCGTCTGCCGTCGGGATAGACCATGTCCAACTCGAGCTTCGACGAAATCGTGTCATAGAGCCGTCCCCAAGCTTGAATCCCGTCGACGGCCAGATCCGTCGCCAAAATTTCTTTCTCCGTAGGCATTACCCGGCGCGCTTCTTCCCGCAGCCGGTTGAGATAGTGCTCAGCGCCGGCTTGAGAAGTTCGGGCCGTGAAAGAGGAGAAAACTTCGTCAGAAGCGTTTTTCACGGCACGGAGCAGTTCGATTCTCACCTTGGCCAACTCTGCGCGCTGCCGCGCCAGCCCAGCCTCCTCTTTGAGATAGGCTTCGTTG
>Ga0209887_1000404_pt1 | contig 12927 bp, 10 predicted proteins | sample GWRWN1_30_40_FD_187230 | JGI IMG/M metagenome (GOLD analysis project Ga0209887, IMG submission 187230) | Riverbed sediment microbial communities from areas with no vegetation in Columbia River, Washington, USA - GW-RW N1_30_40 (SPAdes)... | ecosystem: Environmental > Aquatic > Freshwater > River...
CCTCCAAATCGTCCAGGGCACGCTCGCGTCGGTCGAGGCGGAGGTGGAGGCCGCCATCGAGCGGACCGCACGCTCGCCGATGATCCGGGAAGCCCGCGACTTCCGCGCCGGCATCCACGACCGGCATTGCCGCAAGCTCACCGGGCGCTCGTACTCGTCGCTCGTCCACCCGATCGTTCGGGACTTCCCCCCGGAGGCCATGCGACCCGGCGACGTGTACTTCCACAACGACGTGTACGAATCGGAGGGCGGGATCGGTCACCTGCCGGACCTCTGCGTGACGGTGCCGGTGTTCCACGACGGCCGCGTCGTCGCGTTCGTCCAGGCCTTCGGCCACCACGACGACATCGGCGGCGCCGTGCCCGGCTCGATGCCGTCGCACGCGACCAGCGCCCACCAGGAGGGCCTAATGGTCCCGCCGGTCAAGCTCTACGACGCGGGGCGCCCGAACACGGATGTGATCCGGATCCTCGCGCGGAACTCGCGGCTGCCGGATAGCCTGCGGGGGGACCTCGACAGCGAGGTCTCCGCTTGCCGCCTCGGGGCCGCGCGCCTCGCGGAGCTCTTCGGCCGGTACGGGGATGCTCAGGTGGAGGCGTGCTTCGAGACGATCCTCGCGCGCACGACCGAGACGTTTCGGCGAGAGCTCCTCGCCAAGATCCCGGACGGCACCTACGTCTGGGAGGACTACGCCGAGCACGACGGTGTCGACCCGCCCCGGCTCCACGCCCAGCGCATCACGCTGACCAAGGCGGGGGGCCGCCTCCACATCGACTTCGCCGGCACGAGCCCCCAGGCCAAGGGTCCGATCAACCACGCCGGCAACTACGCCGACGGCGTGTTCCTCAAGAAATGGCTCGCGCCGATCCTGCGCAACCTGGCCGACACCCCGGAGCGGATGGCCGAGCTGGACGTCAACGAGGGCGTCGTCCCCTTGATGGAGCTCCGGTTCCCGCCCCCAGGCACCCTCCTGACACCGGTCTTCCCGGCGCCGACCAACGCCCGCACCTTCGTCATCCTGCGCCTACTCGGCGTCCTGGCCGGCGCGATCGCCAAGGCGACCGATGGGCGCATGCCTGCCGATCAGGAGACGATCCGCTACACGGGGTTCCACGGGACGGACCCACACGGCGAGTTCTACCTGATGCGCGAGGTGCTCGGGGGCGGATCGGGAGGACGGCGCTACGCGGACGGCTCCGACGTCGTGCACATCGTGCCGGACAGCAAGAACCTCCCCGTCGAGTTCACCGAGACGCGCTTCCCACTGCGAGTCGAGCGGCTGGCGCTGGCGACGGACTCCGGCGGCGCGGGCGAGCGACGCGGCGGGCTCGGCTACTGGAAGGAGTTCCGCACCCTGTGCGACAGCTACTTCCTCTCGGTCGCTGACCGCTCGATCCTCGCGTGCTGGGGGCTCAAGGGCGGCCGGGCGGGGGCGCCCTTCCGCGTCACGGTGGATCCGGGCGGCCCGAACGCGCGCGTCCTTCCGGGTCTGGTCGACGACGAGCCGATCCCGGCGGGGACCCTGGTGCGCGTGGAGACGACGGGCGGCGGCGGCTGGGGTGATCCGCTCGAGCGCGAACCTTCGCTCATCCTCCTCGACGTAATGCAGGGCAAGGTCTCGAAGCAGGCCGCCCGGGACGAGTACGGTCTGGTCGTCGTCCCAGGCGACGACGGCGAGTCGCGCCACGACGTGGGCGCCACTGCCACGCTGCGGAGCCGGCTCCGCGGAGCGCGCGGGCGGCTGCCGTTCTTCGATCGCGGGCCGGGCTACCGGCGCCTCGCCGACCGGGACCACGCGGATGTAGACGTGCTAGAGCCGGATGCTGCGCCCGACCCGGAGAGAGGGAGCCCGTGAAGCCGCCCGTCTTCGAGTACACGGCCGTCAGATCGGTGGACGAGGCCGTCGCCGAGCTGGCGCAGCACGGCGAGGCGGCGAAGCTCCTCGCCGGTGGCCAGAGCTTGATGCCACTACTGAACATGCGGCTGGCCGCCCCCGGGCGGCTGATCGACCTGAACTGGGTGCGCGAGCTCGCCTACATCGCGGTGCGAGACGGTGGCGTCGCCGTCGGCGCGATGACCCGGCAGCGGGCGGTGGAGACCAGCGCCCTCGTCGCGGCGCAGGTCTCGCTCCTGGCCGACGCACTCCCCTGGGTGGGGCACTTCCAGATCCGGAACCGCGGCACCATCGGGGGAAGCCTGAGCCACGCCGACCCGGCTGCCGAGCTGCCGGCCGTGGCCGTCTGTCTCGATGCGCACTTCACCGTCCGCGGCCCCGCGGGGGAGCGGGTCCTCGAGGCCGGGGCGTTCTTCCGGGCCCCTCTGACCACGGCCCTCGACCCGACGGAGCTACTCACCGAGGTCTGGTTCCCGGCGGCCGCCCGCGGGGCCGGCTCGGCCTGGGTCGAGTTCGCGCGCCGCCACGGCGACTATGCGCTCGTCGGCGTGGGGGCGGTCGTGACGGTGGCCGGGGAGCGGATCGGGGAGGCGCGGCTCGCGCTCACCGGCGTGGGTGACACGCCCGTCCGCGCGCGGGACGCAGAGGCGCTCCTCGCGGGCGAGCCGCTCACGCCAAGCCTCCTGGCCGAGGCCGCGGGGGCCGTCCGGCGGGCTATCGACCCCGGGGGCGACATCCACGCGACCCCCGAGTACCGCCGCCACCTGGCGGGCGTGCTCGCCGGGCGGGCGATCATGCTGGCGGCGGCGCGCGCGAAGGAGGCGGAGGATCGATGATGTCAACACCGCACACGTCACACGCCCCCCGGTTGACCGCCGGGGAGTCCCCCCTCCCCCCCTCAGGGGTGGGAGGGGGCAGGGGTGCGGCCAGAGGCCGCCGCGCCCCGAGGGCCGGAGGCTCGAGGCGCGCCGGCCGAGATGGTCGACCCGAATGACGAACGGGTCGCCAGCCCCGATCGCGATGCGCGTGCGGGTCAACGGCCGCGACTACACGGAGTCCGTGCCCCCGCGCCTCCTGCTCTCGGACTTCCTGCGCCTCCGCCTGGGGCTGACCGGCACCCACGTCGGCTGCGAGCACGGCGTCTGCGGCGCCTGCACCGTGCTTCTCGACGGCGAGGCGGTGCGGGCGTGCCTGCTCCTCGCCGTCCAGGCGGACGGCGCCGAGATCACGACGGTCGAAGGACTGGAGCGGGACGGGGGCCGGCTCCATCCGGTCCAGCAGGCGTTCCACGAGACGCACGCGCTTCAGTGCGGGTTCTGCACCCCGGGGTTTCTGATGACGGTCGTCGCCTTCCTGCGCGATACGCCCGCCCCCAGCGATGACGAGATCCGGCGCGGACTGGCGGGGAATCTCTGCCGCTGCACCGGCTACCAGAACATCGTGCGGGCCGTCCGCCGGGCGAGCGAGCTGATGGGGGCTCGGAACCCGCCCGCGTGACCGGGCGGGCGCGGGGGAAGTGAGGCCCTCGGACCAAGGAGAATCAGGCAATGGCAGTCGAGGTAGCCAAGGTCGAGATCAAGAACGTGCAGGACGCCACCGGCCTCGAGGAGCGCATCCTCGCCGGCCAGTTCACGGCCGACCAGGTGGTGGCGATCGTCGGCAAGACCGAGGGGAACGGGGGCGTCAACGACTTCACGCGCATCCTCGCCGACCAAGCCTTCCGGCGGGTGTTGCAGAAGCGCGGGAAACGGAGCCCCGAGGAGATCGGCCGCATCCCGATGGTGTGGTCGGGAGGATGCGACGGGGTGATCACTCCCCACGCAACGGTGTTCGCGAAGAACGACAAGAGCGGGCCCGCCAGGCGGGCCCGCCTGGTCATCGGCACCGCCATGAGCACCGAGCTCTCGCCCGAGGACATCGGCCGGCCGGCCATGGTCGAGAAGGTCGCCGAGGGGGTTCGGGCGGCGATGCGCGACGCGGGCCTCGAGGATCCGGCCGACGTGCATTACGTCCAGACGAAGACGCCGCTTCTCACGATCGAGTCCATCCGCGACGCGCACGACCGTGGCCAGACCGTGTTCTGCGAGGTCCACGATTCCATGGGGGTCTCGAACGGCACCACCGCGCTGGGCATCGCCGTCGCGCTGGGCGAGATCCCGATGCCGCGCGCCGAGCAGATCTGCAAGGACCTCGACCTGTATTCGTCGGTCGCCTCGTGCTCGTCCGGCGTGGAGCTCACGCAGGCCCAGATCGTGCTGATGGGCAACAAGGCGGGGGCCGGAGGCCGGTACCGGATCGGCCACAGCGTGATGCGGGACGCGCTCGACATCGACGGGATCTACGACGCGATTCGGAGCGCGGGCCTGGAGCTTCCGGCGCGGGCCCGGCCCGAAGACCTCGGTGGTCGCCTCGTCAACTGCTTTCTGAAGTGCGAGGCGGACCGACGTGGGGTCCTGCGCGGCCGTCGCCAGATCATGCTCGACGACTCGGATGTTCACCACCACCGCCACGCCAAGGCGGCGGTCGGGGCCGTGGCGGCGGCGGCGATCGGGGACCCGGCGGTGTTCGTCTCGGTCGACGCCATGCACCAGGGGCCCGACGGCGGCGGGCCGGTCATTGCGATCGTCGATCTCGGCGAGTGAGGGAACGATCCTCTGTGCCCTCTAACAACCGGAGGCGTGAGGCGGCGACAAAGGACGCCGCGAGCGTCGTCGTGGCGTCCGTGACGGGCGACCCCATGTGCTACATCTCCGCCGGCGCCGAGCGCCAGGAGCCGGCCCGCGGGGGAGTGGAGGCCGTCCTAGCCCGCGTGTGAGTCCGAGGGGCCATTTGATCGGACGGGCTTCGCCCTTTGGGGCCACTCCGAAGCCTCTCCCATGAGGGTTGCGCGGCCAAAGGGCCCGCTCGGAGCGGACCACCCTCCGCGTGGCGGTTCGGCTTGGCGCTGCGCGCGCTCCGTCTGACAGGCCCCTGGGTCGAGCGTCGATGGGATGAAGTGGCTGGCCCTCGGCTCGGGGACGGCCGGCTGTCACTGGAGCGGGCCGATGCGTTGCAGCACCGGCGACCCGGCTGTCGGCGGCGGCGCCTCGGCCACCGCCACGGCCTCTCGGAGCGCCGACGCCGCCGCCTCGGCGTCCGCAATCGAGCGCGCGTGGACCACCGCGATGGGCCGGTCCGGGCCCACCGCGTCCCCCGGACCGCGCACGTCGGCGAGCCCGACCGCGGGGTCGATCGCGTCCTCGGCGCGTTGCCGCCCACCGCCCAGCCCCACCACCACCAGGCCGACAGCGCGCGCGTCCACGCGCGTGATGACACCGGGGCGATCGGGCGGGACGGCCAGCCGCACCGGCGCCTCGGGCTGATGCCGATCGGGGCGCTCCACGACATCCCCCGGCCCCCCGAGGGCCGCGACCATGCGCGCGAAGCGCTCGGCCGCGGCCCCCGAGACCAGGGCCCGCTCCACCGCGCTGGATGCCTCGGCGTAGTCGCGGGTCAGGCCGCCCAGGACGAGCAGCTCGCTCGCCAGGGTGGCCGTCACGGTGTGGAGCCGGGCTTCCCGGCGCCGCCCGGTCAGGAATTCGATCGCCTCGCGCACCTCGAGCGCGTTCCCCACGTCGTGGCCCAGTGCCTGGTTCATGTCGGTCAGCAGCGCGACGGTCCGGAGCCCCGCGCCGTCGGCGACCGCGACCAGGCTCTCGGCAAGAGCGGTCGCGGTCTCGATCGACGGGGCGAAGCCTCCGGAGCCGACCTTGACGTCCAGGACCAGGGCGTCCAGCCCGGCCGCCAGCTTCTTCGAGAGGATCGACGCCGTGATGAGCGGGATCGAGTCGACGGTCGCTGTGCCGTCTCGGATCGCGTAGAGCCGCCGGTCGGCGGGGGCCAGCTCCGCGGTCGGGCCGACGATGGCGCAGCCGGCGGCGCGCACGGCCGCGCGGAAGCGCGCCAGGTCGGGGGCCGTGTCGTAGCCCGGAATGCTGCCGAGCTTGTCGAGCGTGCCGCCGGTGTGCCCGAGGCCCCGGCCCGAGATCATTGGGACGAAGCCCCCGCAGGCCGCCACGAGCGGGGCCAGGATCAGGCTGACCTTGTCCCCGACACCGCCCGTCGAGTGCTTGTCCAGGATCGGGCCGCCGAGGTCGGCGTCGGACCAGTCGAGGACGGCGCCCGAGCGAGTCATGGCTCGCGTGAGCGCCGCGCACTCTTCTTGCGTCATGCCGCGGAAGTACACCGCCATCGCGAAGGCGGCGACCTGGCCCTCGCTCACCGAGCCGTCGACGATCCCCGCGACCAGACCCGCGATCTCCTCCCCGGTGAGAATCGCGCCGTCGCGCTTACGGCGGATCAGCTCCGCCGGCGAACACCAGACGGGCCGCGTCACCTCAGGGGTCGATCGGCCCGCCGGCGCGGGCACCGGGTGGTCCGAGCGTGTCGGGGCCGAAGGCCAGCGGCAGGAGCTCGCCCAGGGTGGTCGTGGCCCGGACGCCTTCCGGGCCGCAGAGATGGACGCGCGCGTCGGGGCGCGCGAACTCGGCGAGCTGCTGGCGGCATCGGCCGCAGGGCGAGCAGGGCTCGGCGCCCTCGGTCACGATGACGGCCTCGACTATCTGGCGGTCACCCGCGGCGACCATAGCCCCGATGGCGGTCGCCTCGGCGCACTGGCCGACCGGGTAGGCCGCGTTCTCCACGTTGCAGCCGGCGTAGAGCCGACCGCTCCCGGCCCGGATGCACGCGCCGACCCGGAAGCGGGAATACGGCGCGTGAGCGTTCGCGAGGGCCCGCCGCGCCAGGTCGAGCATCGGCTCGAGGGCGTGAGTCAGTTGGAACCTCCCTCCACCCCCCCTCGGCCCCCCCTCCCCACCCACCGGGGGAAGGGGGGGCAGGAGGCGATTCCTTTGAAGCCGCTCATCGTTCCTTTACGTACGGGATGCCGATAGCCCGCGGCGCCACGGCCCGCCCGACGAAGCCAGCCAGGAGGCACACCGTCAGGACGTACGGAATCGCCTGGATGAGCTGGACCGGCACCACGCCGACGAAGGGCAGCGGCGTCCCCTGGAGACGAACCTGGGCCGCGTCGGCGAAGGCGAACAGGAGGCACGCGGCCAGCGTCGGCGCCGGGCGCCACTGCCCGAAGATCAGGGCGGCCAGGGCGAGGTACCCCTTGCCGGCCGACATGTCCCGGATGAAGGACGCGTGGTGGGCGATCGACAGGTACGCACCCGACAGGCCGCAGAGCACGCCGCCCATGACGAGCGCCTGGTAGCGCGTGGCGGACACCGAGATGCCCGCGGTGTCGACGGCCCCGGGGCTCTCGCCGACGGCGCGCAGCCGGAGGCCGAAGCGCGTCCGGTACACGAGCCACGCCACGACGGGGACGGCCGCCGCCGCGAGGTAGACGAGTACATTGTGGCCGCTCAGGACCTCGCCGTAGATGAGGCCGATCCCCGGCACTCCCGCGAGCGCGGCAGCGCCCGGGAGCTCGATGGGCCCGAAGCGCGCGCCGGCGCCGAGGAGCGGGGTCTGGCCGCCCTCCTGGAACCAGGCGTAGCCCAGCACCACCGTCAGTCCCGACACCGTGATGTTGAGCGCCATGCCCGACACCACCTGGTTGCCGTGGTGCGTGACGCAGGCGAAGGCGTGCACCAGGGCCAGCAGGATCGCCGCGGCGATCCCGGCCCCGAGCCCGGCCCAGGCCGAGCCCGTGACCGCCGCGGTCGCGGCGGCCGCGAACGCCGAGGCTAGCATCTTGCCCTCGAGCCCGATGTCGACGACGCCCGATCGTTCGGTGAAGAGCCCGCCGAGCGCCGCCAGCACGAGAGGGGCGGCCCCGCGCGCCGTCGCGTCGGCCAGCAGAACCAGAATCAGGAACGCGTCGGCCATGGCGGAGTGAGGCCGCGTGATCGGGCCCGCTCGCCGCCCCGGGTGGCGCCGGGCGCCGTCCCAGAGCGACGGGCGCAGTGGGCCCCCTTCGGCCTACTTCCGCAGTCGCCAGACTGCGGAAGTGGCTGAACGGGTGACGGAGCCCGGCGCGACGGGACAAGCCCGGCGACAGGACCCGGGGCGGCCGTCCACTGCGACGCGTCAGGGGATCGCATTTAGCTCCCAGCGTGGGCCGGCCGGCGGAAGAGCGCCTCGATGGGCCCCCGGAGCGCGTGATCGAGCGCGCCACAGACGAGGATGATCAGCCCCTGGATGACCACGACCATGTCGCGGGTGAGCTTCGGCATCTCGAACGACAGCTCGGACCCGCCCTGGTAGAGGGCACCGAACAGGACGGCCGCCAGCACGATCCCGACCGGGTGGTTACGGCCCATCAGCGCCACCGCGATGCCGACGTACCCCGCCCCACCAGGCATGTTGAGGAGCAGGCGGTGCTGGACCCCCATGACCTCGTTCAGGCTCATCAGTCCGGCTAGTGCGCCGGAGATCGACATCGCCACGATCACCGTGCGCGCCGGCGGAATTCCCCCGTAGACTGCGGCCGTCTCGTTGTGGCCGAGAGCTCGGAGCTCGTAGCCCCAGCGCGTGTGCCAGAGATAGAGCCAGACCAGGGCGCCAGCGGCCAGTGCGAACAGGAACGAGAGGTTGAGCGGCGAGCGGCCGATCTCCCAGCCGAGCCACCGGAGCGCGTCGTGGAGCTGGGGAAGCCAGGTGCTCGGGTCGAGCTCCCGCGTTTCCGGCGACTGCTGACCCGGCTTGATCAGGACGTTCACGAGCAGGTAGGTCATCAGCGCCGAGGCGATGAAGTTGAACATGATCGTCGTGATGACAACGTGGCTGCCGCGCCTGGCCTGGAGCCAGGCCGGCACGAACGCCCACGCGGCGCCACCGGCCGCGGCCACCACGACGGCCCCAGGGACGACCAGGACCGTTGGCCATCCGCCCGCCCCGAGACAGAGAAGTGCGACGCCGAGGCCGGCGATGTACGCCTGGCCCTCGGCGCCGATGTTGAAGAGCCCGCCGTGGAAGGCGACGGCGACGGCCAGGCCCGTGAAGACGAAGTTGGTTGCGTAGTAGAGCGTGTAGCCGAGCGCTTCGGCGTCGCCGAAGGCGCCGGCCGCGAGAATCAAGAGCGCCCGGGTGGGGCTCTCGCCGACCAGGACTACCACCACCGCGGACAGCAGCAGCGCGAGGGCGAGGTTGATCGCCGGCAAGAGTGCCAGGGCGACCCAGCCAGGAGCGGGCCGCGTCCGGGACGACCCGCTCACGGGGCGCTCCCTGGACTCCCGCCCTCTCCCACACCGAGAGGCAGAGCGCGCGGCACCAGGCCCCCTGGCTTCTCCACTCCCACAGTCCTTACCTCACGCTCAAGGAGTTCCGCTCCGAGCGGCGGCGGCTTTGCCGCCGCAACCCGGGGGGAGGTCCGGAAGGGGGGCGTAGCCCCCCTCCGGGGACACGCCCGCCATCATCAGACCGATCGCCCGCTCGGTAGCCTCCGCCTGCGGCACGTCCCCGACGATGCGCCCGTCGTGCATGACCAGGATGCGGTCGGCCAGGGCCAGGATCTCGTCCAGCTCGACCGAGACCAGGAGGATCGCCTTCCCGGCGTCTCGGAGCGCCACCAGGCGGCGGTGAATGAACTCGATCGCACCGATGTCGACACCGCGCGTGGGCTGCCCGACCAGAAGGAGATCGGGGTTGCGGTCCAGCTCGCGGGCCAACACGATCTTCTGCTGGTTGCCACCCGAGAAGGCCGACGTGGGCAGGGCTCCGTCCCCGGGCCGGACGTCGTACTCAGCCGCCTGGCGTCGGAAGCTCGACGCGACCGCAGCGCGGCGAAGCCGGATCGCGCCGTTGTACGTGGCCTCGTCATGGTACCCGAGGATGGCGCTCTCCCGGGCCGCGAAGGGGATGATGAGGCCCATGCGCTGGCGGTCCTCGGGCACGTGGGAGAGCCCCAGCCGCCGCATGCGCCGCGGCGAATGTTCCCCCTCTTCGGTGATGTCTCGAGTCCTCCAGCGGATCTGCCCCGACTTCACGGGGCGGATGCCGGCAAGCGCCTCGAGCAGCTCCGACTGGCCGTTGCCGGCGACGCCGGCCACACCCACGATCTCGCCCCGTCGAACCGCGAAGCTGACGCTCTTGACGCGCTCCACCCCCAGGGCGTCCTCGACCACGAGGTCGGCCACTTCGAGCACCGTCTCTCCTGGTCGGCACGGCTCCTTGTCCACGCGTAAACTCACCTTGCGGCCCACCATCAGCTCGGCGAGCTGCGCCGCCGTCGTCTCGGCCGTGGGCAGCGTTGCGACGACCCGCCCCTGGCGCATCACGGTGACGATGTCGGTGACCTCGCGGATCTCGCGCAGCTTGTGAGTGATGAGGACGACGGTCTTGCCCTCGCCCCGGAGCGCCCGCAGGATCCGGAAGAGGTGGTCGACCTCCTGGGGTGTCAGGACGGCGGTCGGCTCGTCGAGGATCAGGAGGTCTGCGCCCCGGTAGAGCGCTTTGAGGATCTCCACGCGCTGGCGCTGGCCCACTCCGAGATTCTCGACGCGCGCCCCGGGGTCCACCTCGAGGTGGTACTCGCGGCCCAGCCGCTGGAGCTCGGCTCGGGCACGCGTCATTCCCGTCGCGAGCCGGAAGCCTCCCTCCACCCCGAGCACGACGTTCTCCAGGACCGTGAACGGCTCCACCAGCATGAAGTGCTGATGCACCATGCCGATCCCCGCCGCCAGAGCGTCCTGGGGGTTATGGATGGCCGCCGGCTGGCCGCGCACGAGGATCTCGCCCCGGTCGGGGTGGTAGTAGCCGTAGAGGATGCCCATCAGGGTCGACTTGCCGGCGCCGTTCTCGCCGACGATGCCGTGGATTGTGCCCGGGCGCACGGCGAGCGACACGTCGCGGTTGGCGTGGACCTCGCCGAACCACTTGTCGATGCCGCGGAGTTCAATGACGGGCGGGACTATCGGGTCCACCCCCGCCCCCCAGCCCCCCTCCCCACCCGCCGGGGAGAGGGGGGGCCGAAGGAGTTCACCCGTCCGATCACCCCTGCGTCTACTTCGCCATGAAGTCCGTGACCCTGATCTTGCCGGCCACGATGTCGGCGCGCGCCTGCTCCAGCCGCCGCTCCATCTCCGGGGTGATCAGGCTGCGGTTGTGCTGATCCAGCGAGTAGCCCACCCCGCCCTCGGCGATGCCTAGGTTGCGCACCCCGGCTTTCCACGTGCCCTCCTTCACGGTCTTGAACGCCTCGTAGACGGCGAGGTCGACGCGCTTGATCATCGAGGTCAGGATCGAGCCTGGGTGGATGTGGTTCTGGTTCGAGTCGACGCCGATGGCCAGCCGGCCCTTGTCCTTGGCCGCCTGAAGGACGCCGAGCCCCGTGGCGCCGGCGGCGGCGTAGATGACGTCGGCGCCGCGGTCGAACTGGCTCCGGGCCAGCTCGCCGCCCCGCGTCGGGTCGTTCCAGGCGGCGGGCGTGGTCCCGGTCATGTTCTGAAAGATGTCGATCTTGGGGTTGACATGCTTCGCCCCCTCCTCGTAGCCGAGGGCGAATCGGCGGATCAGGGGGATGTCCATCCCGCCGACGAACCCGATCTTGCCGGTCTTCGAGGCCATGGCCGCCGCCATCCCTACGAGGAAGGACCCCTCGTGCTCCTTGAAGACGATCGACTGGACGTTGGGCAGGTCCACGACCGCGTCGACGATGGCGAACTTGAGGCTCGGAAACTCCTTGGCCACTTTCTCGAGGCCGGTGGCCTGGGCGAAGCCGATCCCCACGACGATCTGGGAGCCACGCCGCGCCATGTTGCGCAGCGCCTGCTCACGCTGGGCTTCGTTGGTCACCTCGAACTCGCGATACGCGATCCCCGCCTCCTTCTTGAAGCGCTCGGCGCCGTTGTATGCGGCCTCGTTGAAGGACTTGTCGAACTTCCCACCCATGTCGAACACGATGGCCGGGGCGAATTCCTGCGCCGGGGCGGGACCGGCCAGGGCAAAGGCGGCGAGCACAAGGACGGCGACCGCGATCCTTCGCAGCATTCTCATGGTTGGTGCCCCCTGTTGTGTCAATGATCTGCTGGCGGTGTGTCGGCATAGTGCTACCGCGTGATGACCGTACGCCCACGTCACGGTGTTCCGCTCCGAGCACCGGCTTTGCCGGCGCAATCCCTCCTGGGGGAGGTTTCGGCGGGGCCCCACAGGGCGAAGCCCGTCCGATCAAATGGCCCCTCCGACCTAAGACCCGATCTCGCCGCCATCCTGCTTCGTGATCACCACGATGGCCGGACGCGGCGGCACGCCGGGCGTGAAGTCCGGCCAGCGGGTCGTCGGGTTGTCGAAGGTCGAGCCCTGTTCCTCGCCAGGATGTTGGACTGCCACGAACAGCGTGCGGCCGTCCGGCGTGAGCGCCGGCCCGCAGATCTCCGCCCCCCGCGGGGCGGCGAAGAAGCGGCGGGTGACGGCGCGTCCGGGCCCGACCGTGTCGGCGGCGTAGAGCGCGTCGGCGGCGGCCGGCTGGGCCTGGGTGGGCATGCCGTCGGTACCGATCCAGATCCGACCCCGGGGGTCGAAGGCAACGTTGTCGGGCGCCGCCAGCCAGCCGCTCGGGCTCAGGCCGGGCCCGTACTTCGCCGCCTGCTCCGGCTTGCCGGGATCGCCGGCCAGGACGAAGAACTCCCACCGGTAGGTTTCGGCCGTGTGGTCGGCCGCCCGACCCAGCCCTCCCGGCGGGATCAGCTCGATGACGTGCCCCCAGCGGTTGCCCGGCCGCGGGTTGGCCGCATCGGCCCGCTCGCGCGCGCTGGGATCGTCTTTCGGCTTCCGCCGGTCGTTGTTGGTGAGGGCCACGTAGACCCGACCATTGACCGGGTTGGGCTCCACGTCCTCCGGCCGGTCCATCGGGGTCGCCCCGACTAGGTCGGCCGCCCGCCGCGCCTCGATCAGGACGTCCGCCTGGCTCGAGAAGCCGTTGGCCGGCACGAGCGGACCCTGGCCGTGGACGAGCGGGAGCCAGGTGACGGTCCCGTCCGCTTCGAACCGCGCCGCCGACAGGGTACCCTGGTCGAGCAGGTTGGCGTTGGCCCGCCGGTCGTTCGGAT
>Ga0209887_1000406_pt1 | contig 12893 bp, 12 predicted proteins | sample GWRWN1_30_40_FD_187230 | JGI IMG/M metagenome (GOLD analysis project Ga0209887, IMG submission 187230) | Riverbed sediment microbial communities from areas with no vegetation in Columbia River, Washington, USA - GW-RW N1_30_40 (SPAdes)... | ecosystem: Environmental > Aquatic > Freshwater > River...
CCGAAGCTCCCCGGTCAGCAACTCTCGCTTGATCTCTAGGCCGGCGACGAGGAAGAACAGGGCCATGAGGCCCTCGGTCACCCACCCCCGAAGCGACTCCGTGATTCTCCAGGGCCCGAGGTGAACGCCGAGGGTCGTCTGCCAGACCTCGTGGTACGAGGAGCGCCACGGGCCATTGGCCCAGACCAGGGCGGCAGCCGCGACTGAGATGAGGACCATCCCGCCCGCGGCCTCCTCCGCGAGGAATGCCTGGAGCGGACGGACGACCCGGCGGGGGATGGGCCGGTCTGATCGGGACCATGTCGATCGAACGCCACTGCGACCCGGTTCGTCCTGGTTGGACACGGTTCACCTCGTGCCGACCAGACTTCCCGGCTCACCGTTTGGCGTTCCCATGCTATCCGGAAACGACATGCGCGAGTGCGACCACGAAGGTGGTTGTGGGAAGTGGTTCGCGCCGGTAACCTCTGCCGCGACTTGGTAGAAGGCCGCCATCGCACGACCTCCCAGCGGCGCTTCCCTCCCGCGGTGTGGATCGTTCCAACGGCGCTCGTCGCGCTGGGGGTCGTGCTGTTCCTTCTCTTTAGGGGCGGGGGTGGCGATGGCGGCCTGTTGGATGGTGGCGACAACAGCATCCCGGCGTTCGACTTCCGCCTGACGAAGGCCGTCCCCATCCTCGTGACGCACCACAAGCCGACGAAGTTCGACGCCACCGCTCGGGACGTGGGCGCCCAGGTGGGCGAGACCATGACCACGCTGTACACCGAGGCCTTCCTGGACCCCGCCAACTGGCGTGACGGCTCCTACGACGAGGTGTGGCCGCTGTTCGAGGAGGGATCCCAGGCTGCCGCGCAGCAGGACGGGACGACGCTCACCCTCGGTCCGTCCGCAGGAGATCAGTTCGACAAGGTCGACCAGCCCCTCGGCACGCTGAACGTGAAGGTCCTGCTCGACAGGGACAACCAGCCGGCCACCGCGGTGGCCATCGTGAAGTTCAAGGCCCTGGCGAGCGCCAAGGACGGGACCACGATGGCCGTCGTGAGCACCGGCCAGTACTTCCTGCAGTCCGTCTCGGACGGGTGGCTGGTGTATGCGTTCAGCGTCAGCCGGGACGACCACGAAGTGGTCCCATCGCCCGGCCCATCCGCGAGCGCGACGGCGGCAGCCTCGTGAGGCGGCGGATCGCCTTCGCATCCCTGGCATTGGCGGCGTGGATCGCCGGGTCGACGATCGGCGCCGTGACCCCGCCCGGACCCGCTGCAGCGCAACCGCTCCTGGAGATCGCGCAGGCGCACGCGGGTTACGTGCCGGCCCTCGACGGCTCGAAGCCGATCTTCATCCTGTTCATCGGGAGCGGCGCTCGGCCGGGCGAGGATGTCGAGCACTCCCTGGCGGACTCGATCCACATCGTGTCGATCGTCCCCGCCAAGCACAAGGCGGCCATCCTGGGCATTCCCCGTGACTCGTACGTCTCGATCCCCGACCGCGGCAGCGCCAAGATCAACGCCGCGATGGTCTACGGCGGACCGCCGCTCCTCGTGCAGACCGTCGAGAGCCTCACCGGGATCAAGCTCGACTACTGGGCACTCACCACCTTCTGGGGCTTCCAGGCCATGATCAACTCGATCGGTGGCTTGACCGTCGACGTTCCCTTCGCCATGAGCGATGCGGCATCCGGATCCAACTTCGAGCCAGGCGTCCAGAAGCTTCGGGGCAAGGAGGCGCTCGCCTTCGCCAGGGACCGGCACAGCCTGCCCGCGGGCGACTTCGGGCGCTCCGAGGACGGAGGACGGCTGATCATCGCTGCCCTGGCGCAGTTCCGAAAGGAGTTCGCCAAGGACCCCAGCCGCCTGTTCACCTGGATCGCCGGGGGCTTCCGCAACGTCCAGACCGAGGCCCCGCTGGACGAGGTCCTGGCGCTCGCGTTCACCTGCACCCTGATGAACCCCAAGCACGTGGAGAACGTGGTCGCCCCGGGCACCACGGGGATGTCCGGCGGAACCTCGATCGTCAATCTGTCGAGCCAGGCACAGACGATCTTCGACGACTTGAAGAAGGACGGGCTCGTCTCCAAGCGGAACATCCCGCCGAGCCCCAACGCGAGCCTCCTCGGGTAGCGTTCACGCTCCGCGTCTGGTCAGCACGTAGACGACGTACGTCACGTAGAAGCCGCCCTGCACGAGCAACAGTGGCGCCGAGAACCGACCCCGGATTCGGATCGTGAGGTACAGGAGCGTTCCCGCCGCCAGGGCGATGGCCCCCGCAACCAGCGCCTCGTGCGCCAGGTGCCACGGCGTGAGCAGGAGGCCCACGGTGACCGGGAACGAGGACTGGAACACCATGGCCCCGGTCATGTTCCCCAGGGCCAGGGTGTCCCTTCGACGCCGGACCCAGATCACGCTGTTGAACTTCTCGGGGAGCTCCGTGGCGACGGGGGCCACGAGCAGGGCGAAGACCAGGTGGGACAGCCGAAACCGGTCCGCGATCGTGTTCACGGCGTCCACGAACAGACGGGCACCTCCCACGATCAGGACCAGCGCAATCGCCACCTGGAGGAACGTCGGCCAGTTCGTCGATCCCTCACCCGTTCCGGGCAGCTCGTGGCGAGGGCGCCGGAACACCGCCGATGCGTAAAGGGCCTTGACCTCCTCCTCGGCCTCCCGGGCCAAGCGCTCCACGACCGGAGCCCGGAAATGGCGACGGACGTAGAAGACGTACCCCACGACGAGCACCACGGCCAGCACCCAGTTCACGGCCCGGATGTGCAGCAGTCCTGCTCCCATCGCCAGCGCGTACATCACCAGGAAGTAGCCGAGGTCCTGTTGCAGGACCGTTCGATCGCCGTCGAGTTCCAGGCTCCGTCCGTTCGAGCGAGCGTAGGCGAAGACCGCGACGGCGATGACGACCATCGCCAGCGTCGTCAACATGAAGGGGGCCCCGAGGATGGCCCCGATCCCGATCTCTTCGCCGGCCGCGTGTCCTGACAGGATGGCGATCAGCGGAAGGATGGTCTCGGGCAGGGCCGTGCCGACCGCTGCCAACACGCTGCCGACGGCCCCCTGCGAGAGGCCGAACCCTTCGCCCACCCACTCGATGCCGTTCGTGAACAGCTCGGCGCCGCCGAGGATGACGAACAGCGAAAGAACGAGCTCGAGCCACTCCATGGCGCGGCATTCTCCCATCCGGGTGGAGGTCGCCGTTTTGCTAGGCTGCGGCTCGCTCGAAGGGGAGTAGTCCGGAAGCGGGCTCGCCGTCATCACGGCCGCGCGTCGCGGCCCGGTGGGTCCTCCGCGGCGGCGGGGACGAGACCTTCGGCCTGGACCGGCGAGTCGGGCTGAGGAGGTTTCGTGACCACCACGCGGAAGGAGGAGCTCGAAGGGCTCCATCCAGTCCGCCAGTCGTTCTCGCTCGGCCTGGCCTTCGCCGCGACGGTGCCCGGCCTCGTCCTGCGGGCGACGGGGGCCCACGTCCCCGAGGCCCTGGCCGCTCTGCTCTTCGGGCTGGCCATCGTGGGCGCCGCGTTCCTCCTCTCGTGGGCCGCCGAGGTCGCCCAGCTCGACGTCTCGGCGGGGCTGGCCATCGCGGTGCTCGCGTTCATCGCGGTGCTTCCCGAGTACGCGGTGGACATGGTGTTCGCGCTCAAGGGCGGCAACGCGGTGCAGGCGTTCGGCCCCGCATGTCACCCGCCGGGTGCGCCCGGCGAGACGGCGTGCTCCCTGGCCCTGGCCAACATGACGGGCGCGAACCGGCTGCTGATCGGGATCGGGTGGTCCATGGTCGTGTTCATCGCGTGGTACCGGGCCCGTGTCGCGCGCCGCCCGATCCGGGAAATCCGGTTGGAGCGGTCCCACTCTGTCGAGGTCGCTTTCCTCGCCCTGGCCACCGTGTACTGCCTGTCCCTGCCGCTCAAGCACTCGATCACGCTGGTGGACGCCGCCGTGCTGGTGACCATCTTCGCCGCATACACGGTGCGGGTCTCGCGGGCGCCGGCGGAGGAACCGCATCTCGTCGGTCCGGCGCGCTACCTGGGAATGTTCACTCCTTCGGCCCGGCGAACGTGGGTCGTCGGCCTGTTCCTGTTCTCGGCCGCCGTCATCCTGCTCTGCGCGGAGCGCTTCGCCGACGCGCTCGTCTCCACGGGCCAAGAGCTCGGGATCAGCGAGTTCCTCCTCGTCCAGTGGGTGGCCCCGCTCGCGTCCGAGGCGCCCGAGCTCCTGGTGGCCGGGCTGTACGCGTGGCGGCTGAACACGAACGCGGGACTGGGGACGTTGGTGTCCTCGAAGGTAAACCAGTGGACCCTGCTCGTCGGCACGCTTCCGATCGTCTTCGCCCTGGGCCTCGGGGGACTGCACGGACTGCCCATCGACCCGCATCAGCGTGAGGAGCTGTTCCTGACCGCCGCACAGTCGTTCTTCGCCCTGGCCGTGTTGGTGACGCTGTCGATCACCACCCGGGAGGCGCTACTGCTCTTCTCGCTGTTCTGGGCCCAGTTCGTCATCGGGGCGGCCGTGCCGGACTCGTTCGGGGGGCTGGAGCTGGTCGGCCTGGGGGTGGCCTACCTGGTCCTTGGCGCGCTCGTCTTCCTCCGGGATCGAGCACATGTCGTCCCGCTGGTCCGCGATGGCTTCAGGACGCCGTACCGCGACCTCGCCGAGCCGGGTCGAGCAGCGGATCGTTCCTAGTCTCCCCCGATACCATCCACCCCGTGGACCCCCGCGCGTTCCTCGCCTCCGTCGCCGGTGAAGAATCGCTCGTGCACGTGCGTGAGCTGCCCGCCAGGCCAACGGCACTCCAACCGTTCCCCGACGATCTCCCCGAGGTGGTGCTCGGTCGCCTGGAGATGCTGGGGGTCGAGGGGTTGTACCGGCACCAACGCATCGCCCTCGACGCCGTGCGAACGGGGCGAAACGTCATCATGGCCACCGGGACCGCGAGCGGGAAGACGCTCGTGTACAACCTGGCCTTCGCCGCAGAGGTCCTGTCCGATCCCAAGCGCACGGCCCTGTACCTGTTCCCCACCAAGGCGCTGGCCCGCGACCAGCTCCGCCAGGTTCGAGCGCTCAAGCTGCCGCAACTCAAGGCCTCGGTCTACGACGGCGACACCCCACGGTCCGAACGGCCCCTGATCCGAAGGAACGCGAACGTCGTGATGTCGAACCCGGACATGCTTCACGCGAGCATCCTGCCGGATCATGCGAGGTGGGCGGACTTCTTCCTCCGCCTGTCGATGGTCGTGGTGGACGAGGCACACGTCGCCCGAGGCGTGTTCGGCTCGCATGTGGCCATGGTGCTCCGACGGCTCCGCCGCCTGGTCGCTCACTACGGCGGCGACCCTCGGTTCGTGCTGGCGTCGGCGACGGTGGGCAATCCCGACGAGCTCGCGGACCGGCTGGTTGGCCTGCCGTTCCAGGCCATCACCGAGGATGCATCCCCCTCGGGCGAGAAGCTCTTCGCCCTGTGGAACCCGCCGGTGCTCGACGAGGAGTCCGGCGCGCGCCGGAGCGCCCTCACCGACGCGTCGATGCTAATGGCCCGCCTGGCCGAGGAAGGGGTGAAGTCGATCGGGTTCACCCGATCCCGCCGCGCCGCTGAGCTGCTCGCCGAGTTCGCCCGTCGCGAGGTCCCCGGCGAGCTGAAGGGCAAGATCAAGTCCTACCGGGCCGGGTACCTGGCGTCCGAGCGCCGGGAACTCGAGCGCAAGCTCGCGGAGGACGAGCTGGTGGCGGTGGCCTCCACCAGCGCGCTCGAGCTCGGGATCGACATCGGGTCGCTGGACGCCGCGATCCTGGTCGGCTACCCGGGGACGAGGGCCTCGATGTGGCAGCAGGCCGGCCGGGCCGGCCGGCGCGAGGGCGGCTCGCTGGCGATCCTGGTGGCCCAGGACGATCCCCTGGACCAGTACCTGGTGACGCATCCGGCCGACGTGTTCGACAAGCCGGCCGAAGCGGCGGTGGTCGATCCCTCCAACCCGTTCATCCTGGAACCCCACCTCGCGTGCGCGGCCCGCGAGTACCCGCTGGCACAGGACGAGCTCTCGTTCTTCGGCCCCGACGCGCCGACGGCCGTGGAACGGCTGGAGGAGGCGGGCACGCTCGTCCGCCGCCGGGGGCTCATCCATCATCGGGGTACGGGCTCGCCGCATCGGCGGGTGGACATCCGAAGCGCCTCGGGCCACCTGTTCTCAATCGTGATCGAGGAGACCGGCGAGCTCCTCGGCACGGTGGACGAATCGAGGGCCTATTACCACGTGCATCCAGGCGCCGTGTATCTCCATCAGGGCGAGCAGTTCGAGGTGACCGGGCTCGACCTGGCGGCGCGCGTCGCGCTGGTCACCAGGTCGGATCCCGACTTCTACACGCAGTCCCGGGACACCACGGACGTCGACGTGGTCGAGGCCACGCAGGAGGCGCTGACCGGCGGAGCAGTTCCCAGCTTCTACGGAGCCGTACGCGTGACGAACCAGGTGGTCGGGTTCGTCCGCAAGCTGGTGGCGACGGGCGAGACCATCGACACGGTTCCGCTGGCCCTGCCCCCGCAAACGCTCGAGACACGGGCCGTGTGGTGGGCCATCCCGCCGTCGGTGATCGAGCGAGCGGCCATCAAGCCCGCGGACCTCCCGGGGGCAGCCCATGCCGCCGAGCACGCCACCATCGGGCTGCTGCCGCTCGTCGCGACGTGCGACCGGTGGGACGTGGGTGGCGTCTCCACCGCGTTTCACCCCGACACGGGCTCCTGCGCGATCTTCATCTACGACGGGTACCCGGGCGGCGCCGGGATCGCCGAGCGCGGGTTCCGCTCCGCGGCAAGGCTCTTGGAAGCCACGCTGGAGACGGTCCGGCAGTGCCCCTGTTCCCACGGGTGCCCGTCCTGCGTGCAATCGCCCAAGTGCGGCAACGGCAACGAGCCGCTCGACAAGCCCGGGGCCGTCGCGCTCCTGGCGGCCATGCTCGGCCGATCCTGGGGCTGAGATGGCCAGGACGATGGGACCCTACGTCGCGGTGTGCGGATCGGGGGAGGCAACCACGCAGGAGGAGGCGTGGGCCGAGGAGGTCGGGCGGCTGATCGCCCAGGCCGGCGCGGTGCTCGTCTGCGGCGGCCTCGGCGGGGTGATGGACGCGGCCGCCCGGGGATGCGAGGCCGGGGGCGGCCTCTCGATCGGGATCCTTCCCGGTGATCGCCGTGAGCCGGCCAGCCCGCATCTCACGGTCTCGATCCCGACCGGGCTCGGCGAAGCTCGCAACGCGCTGGTCGTTCGGGCCGCCGACGCCGTGATCGCCATCGGTGGGGAGTTCGGCACGCTGTCGGAGATCGCGCTGGCGCTGAAGGCGGGCACGCCCGTCGTGGGGCTGCACACCTGGGAGCTCGCCAAGGGGGGATCCCTCGTCCATGCCATCGTCGAGACGGACACTCCGCAAGAGGCCGTTCGGGCCACCCTCGACGCCATCGCGTAGGACGGAGGACTACAGGCGTCGTTCGAGCTCGAGCTCGTCGGTGATCGGCACGCCGCCGGCGCCGATCAACGGGATCGAAGGCTTGAGCTTCCGAGCCTCGTCCACCGCGCCCTCCCGCACGGCGACGACCCGGAATCCCAGTTTGTCGTAGAAGGCCTGCGCCCGCTGGTTGTCGTTGGTGGTGACCAGCCACAGCCGAGCACAGCCCGCCCGATGCGCCCGCTCGTGCACCGCCTCGACCAGCGTGCTCCCCACGCCGCGCCCCTCGACCAGCGCGTCGATGGTCACGATCTCGCAGGCGTCACCCTCGATGCGATAGGTCGCCAGGCCGACCGCGTCGGCCCCTTCCATCGCCACGAACCCGTCCAGCTCGGCCGGCCGGGACACGGTCCCGTGACCGACCACGAACTCGCCGGCCCATCGCTCCTGGATCAGGTCGCGGATCCAGTCCCGGTCCTCCTCCCGGGCCGGCCGAACCTCGAACGTCACGACACCGACTCCCGGCGCAGCACCCGGCGCACCGTCGTCCGCTCGGTGGGCGTCAGCCCCAGGACCACCAGCGCCACGAGGTACGCGACGCCACCGATCGCCGCCGTCCCGAGCAGGTCCACCGGCCAGGCCGACCCACCCAGCACCGCGTGAACCCCCAGCATCACGGCCGCCGTGACGGCGGCCGGGACGACCAGCCGCGCGTAGTGCCGGTCGTACGGGTGGATCCGGACGAACCGGTACACCAAGTACAGACGCAGCGCGTTCGAGCATGTGATCGTGATGGCCTGGGACGCCGCGGCGCCTTCGATCCCGAATGCCGCGACGAGCACCACGGACAGCACCAGGTCGAGGAGGAACGACAACGAGTACACGACCAGATCCCATCCGGTCCGACCCGCCATGATCAGCACGAACCCGGCCGCCCCGACGCTCACGTTCACCGCCTGCCCGACCAGCAGGATGCGGAGCGCCGTGTCCCCTTGTGTGAACTCCTTCCCCCCGAAGATCTGCAGGATGGGGCCCGGGACGATCAACATCAGCAGGAGCAAGGGGATGGTGCCGGCCACCGTCCACCGGGTGATGGCCTTGTACAGCCGATCCAGACGTTCGAGCTCGCCCCGGGCGTGCAGGTCCGCCACGAACGGGCTGAACACGTAGCTCACTGCGGTGAGGAACAGGACGAGCGCCAGCGCCACGCGAACGCAGGCCGAGTACACGCCGAGCTCCGCTGAGGTGACCTCGCCCCGCGACACGTACGCCGACGCGACGAAGTAGTCCACCCAGAACAGGGCCTGCGACAGGAGCGCGGCTGGGGCGCGAGGCGCGCCGTACCGGACCAGCCCCCTGACCTCGTGCTTGTCCACAGGCTCGTGCGGGAACCGGCGCGCCTCGCGCCCCCACAGGATCCAGGCGAGGGCGGCCGACAGGATCCACGACCCCGCGTATGCGAGCACGGTCATGCCCAGGGTCTTCGACACCTGCCATCCCAGCAGCATCAGGGCGATCCATACGAGCGGCTGGCCCACCCACTGGACGTACAGCGTGTGGCGCATGATCTTCAGGCCGCGGCTCGCACCCAGGTACACGTACGTGACGGCGACGAAGGTGACGGCCACCGCCGCCGCGCGCATGGCGTCGACCGCTCCGTCCACATCGGACAGTCGATGGATCAGCGGCCCGGCCAGCGCGAACGTGAGCACCGCGACCACCGCGCTGGCGCACCCGGCGATGGCCACCGCCCGGATCACGATCCCGCGCGACCGTCCCCCGTGCCCTGCCCCGACCTCGATGGCCACCCGACGCACGGAAGCCATGTCCATACCGAACCGTGTTCCCGCCGCGGCGATGAACGCGAACTGCGTGCCGAGCGTGACCACGCCGAGGGCCGTCGCCCCCGCCGTCCCGCCGCCGAACGCCCTCGACACCAGGACGTTCGCGACGAACGTCCCCGTCACGAAGACCACGAGCCCGATGATGTTCTGCGCCGTCCCCGACAGGAGGGTCAGGTGATCGCGGGCGCCCTCGCCGGTTCCCAGGAAGGCACCGAGCGAGGACCCGTCGGCACTGGGCGGGCGGGGCGGGTCGGAGAGGCTCACGTCCTGCGGGAGCGCACGCTCACCGAGCGCGCGGCCTGCTTGGCGGCGGCCTTCGCCTCCTTGGCCGCGGCTTTCACGTCGGCCTTGGCTTCCTTGGCCACGGCTTTCACGTCACGGGCGGCATTCCTCACGACGGTTCGAACATCCTGCGGCGGCGCGAGCGCTCGTATCCTGGCTGCATGCCGCTCCTGCAGCTCGATCCCGGCGCGGACGAAATCCCGGATCAACCGCAGCTCCTGGTCGGAGTACCGCAGCAGCCTGGCCACGCCCTCGTCCCGGATGGGGCCGTACAGCCGCTCGCCCTGGTCCCGAGCATCGGGCGTGATGTCGACGAGCACCCGGCGCCGATCATCGGGGTCTGCCAGCCGGTGCGCCAGCCCTGCTCGCTCGAGCCGGTCGAGCACGGTAGTCATCGCGCCCGGCGAGAGGTCCGTCGCCTCCGCGAGTTGCCCAGCCGTCAATGGGCCCCGGGTGAACAGCAGCCCCATGCAGCGAAGGTCGGTGCGGTTCAACCCGAAGACCTGCGACGCCGCGTCGTCCACGGCATTCGTGGCTTCCTGGAACTCGGTGATGTTCCGGCCGATCTGCCGGACCAGGTCGTCCCGAGATTCATTTGACACTCGAATCTTTCGACTCCTAGACTGTTCCACGTTCTAAAGGCTACCACGCACGAGGAGGCAAGGACATGAGCGAGATGACACGGGCCATCGAGGCCTCCGGCCTGGTCAAGACCTATCCCGGCGGCGTCCGGGCCCTGGACGGGCTGAGCTTCGAGGTCGAGGCCGGGACCGTCTTCGGGATGCTCGGACCGAATGGGGCCGGCAAGTCCACCACGGTGAAGATCCTGACCACGCTGTCCCGGCCCGACGAAGGCCAGGCTCGCGTGGGCGGGTTCGACATCCTTCGCCAGCCCGACCGAGTTCGGCGGACCATCGGCGTGGTGGCCCAACGGTCCGGCGTCGACAAGGAGGCCACCGGCCGGGAGAACCTGCGGTTGCAGGGCCAGCTGTTCGGCATGGGCCGGCGCGAGCTCGAGCGGCGCGCGTCCGAGCTCCTCGAACGGTTCGGCCTGGCCGAGGCGGCCGGCCGCATCGTGCGGACGTACTCGGGCGGGATGCAGCGGCGACTCGACATCGCGCTCGGGTTGATCCACGGCCCGCAGATCCTGTTCCTGGACGAGCCCACCACCGGCCTGGACCCAGAGGTTCGGGCCGGCATGTGGGAGGAGATCAGGCGTCTGGCATCCGAGGAGGGCATCACGGTCCTGCTCACCACGCACTATCTGGAGGAAGCGGACCGGCTGGCCCGCCGCCTGGTGATCGTGGACCGTGGCCGCATCGTTGCCGAGGGAGAGCCCGAGGAGCTGAAGGGGGAGCTTCGCGGAGACGCGATCAGCATCGAGCTCCAAGACTCCGAGTCCAACGGCCGCGTGACCCACGCGCTCGGCGGGGTGGGCGAGGTGCGCGATGTCTCGGTCGACGGCCGGTCGCTACGCACGCGAGCCGACGACGGGGCGCGAGCCGTCCCGATCGTGCTGCAAACCCTGGAGGCGAGCGGCGTGCGCGTCGCGTCGGTGACCGTCGCCCGGCCCTCGCTCGACGACGTGTACTTGCGGTACACCGGGCGCACGTTCAGCCAAGCCGAGCAGCAGACACCCGACGGGGGCCGAAACGAGAAGAAGGAAACTCGCCGATGACCGCCGCTCTCCGACACACCTGGTACATGACCGTGCGCCACCTGCGGGCGCTGTTCCGCCAGCCCGCGTGGGTCGCGCTCACGCTGATCCAACCGATCATCTGGATCCTGCTCTACGGGCAGCTGTTCAAGCGGATCGTCCAGATCCCCGGCTTCGGAGCCGGCTCGTACATCGACTTCCTGACGCCGGGGATCGTAGTGATGACCGTCCTGTTCTCCGGCGGATGGGCCGGCATGGGCCTGATCTGGGACCTCGACAACGGGGTGATCGACCGGTTCCTGGTGACGCCGGTCAGCCGGGGCGCGCTGATCGGCGGGCGCCTGGTTCAGCTCGGCCTGGTGGCGGTGATCCAGTCGGCCATCCTGGTGTCGTTGGGCCTAGCGCTCGGCGCCCGGTACCCGGAGCTCCTGGGGCTGGTCGTGCTGGTGGCCTGCTCGGTCTTGCTCGGCGCGGCGTTCGCGTCGTTGTCGACTGCACTGGCCGCGGTGGTCCGCAAGGAGGAGACGGTCATCGCCGCTGTCAACTTCGTGATCCTGCCGCTCACGTTCCTGTCATCGGTGTTCATGGCGCAGAACCTCGTGCCCGGCGGGATCCGATCGGTCGCGCGATTCAACCCGGTGAACTGGGCGGTGGTGGCGGGACGGGAGGCGCTGAGCGCCACCCCGAACTGGGGCATCGTGTTCGCCCGCGCCGGCTACCTGCTCGTGTTCGCGACCGTATGCGCGTGGCTCGCGACCCGCGCGTTCCGGGCCTACCAGCGCTCGGTCTGAGGTTGGCGTGGAGGGCGGGCCAGGCGGTCCGCCCTCCACGCCACCGACACATCTTCCCTCAATCCCTCGCCGGACCCCCCGCGTAGTACCCCAGTCGGCCAGATTCGGGCGAGCAAGGGGGAAGACCATGAAGCCACATCTTTCGACGCGCCTCCTGTTGGTCATCGGGCTGGGGGCGTCGATCGCGGCTCCGCTGGCCTCGGTTCCGGCCTCGGCCGCACCGGCCAACGCCTATGTCGTGCACGATCTGGTCTCCGACGGCGCTCACTCCGCCGATACCACAGACCCCAACCTGGTCAATGCCTGGGGTCTGACCGCCGGCCCGACGACCCCCTGGTGGGTGGCCGACAACGGCACCGACCTGTCCACGCTGTACAACGCCGCCGGCGTGAAGATCGGGCTCGAGGTTCAGGTGGATGGCGGGCCGACCGGCGCCACGTTCAACGGCACCCCCCACTTCGTGGTCTCGGACGGGACCGCGTCGGGGCCGGCGCTGTTCCTGTTCGCGAGCGTGTTCCCGGAAGAGCGGGCGTTCACGCGGACGGAGATCGCGCTCCCCGGGCGCTTCTGGGTGCTGGGCTTCGGCACGTGGGTGTTCGCGCCGCACGTCTTCCACTTCGGCATCACGCTCGCGAAGAACGTTTCTCACGGCCGTTTCCGTTTTATCGGCGATCGGGGTCTCCCAATCGACTTGCGCGACAAATACGCGGAGATTTCGCACCGGCAGATTCATATTACCGGGAATAAAAATCGTCTCGCCGCTTAATTGTACGGTATACTGTGATGCCCCGATGACGGTGGCGCGTATGCCCTCGCCCGCCTCGAGAATGTTGAAACCGCGTTTTTCCGCTTCATCACGAATCGCCCGCCCCAGGTGTGGACCTAAATC
>Ga0209887_1000407_pt1 | contig 12870 bp, 8 predicted proteins | sample GWRWN1_30_40_FD_187230 | JGI IMG/M metagenome (GOLD analysis project Ga0209887, IMG submission 187230) | Riverbed sediment microbial communities from areas with no vegetation in Columbia River, Washington, USA - GW-RW N1_30_40 (SPAdes)... | ecosystem: Environmental > Aquatic > Freshwater > River...
AGGAGGACGGAGGAATGGCGAAGGCGAAGTACGAGCGGACGAAGCCGCACGTGAACGTGGGGACGATTGGGCACATTGATCACGGGAAGACGACGTTGACGTCGGCGATCACGAAGGTGCTGCACACGAAGCACCGGGGGGTGGCGGTCCGGGATTTTGGGTCGATCGACAATGCGCCGGAGGAGCGGGAGCGGGGGATCACGATCGCGGTGGCGCACGTGGAGTACGAGACGGAGAAGCGGCACTACGCGCACATTGATTGTCCGGGGCACGCGGACTACATCAAGAACATGATCACGGGGGCGGCGCAGATGGACGGGGCGATCCTGGTGGTGGCGGCGAACGATGGGCCGATGCCGCAGACGCGGGAGCACGTGTTGTTGGCGCGGCAGGTGAATGTGCCGTACTTGGTGGTGTTCATGAACAAGGTGGACATGGTGGACGATCCGGAGATTTTGGACTTGGTGGAGTTAGAGGTGCGGGAGCTCTTGAAGAAGTACAATTTTCCGGGGGACGAGGTGCCGGTGGTGCGGGGGAGCGCGCTGGCGGCGATGGAGCGGCCGGAGGAGGCGGGGGCGGCGGCGTGCATTTGGACGCTGATGGAGGCGGTGGATGGGTACATTCCGACGCCGCTGCGGCCGGTGGACAAGGCGTTTTTGATGCCGATCGAGGACATTTTTTCGATCACGGGGCGGGGGACGGTGGTGACGGGGCGGGTGGAGCGGGGGGTGGTGAAGGTAGGGGACGAGGTGGAGATCGTGGGGATGGCGGACGAGGCACGGAAGACGGTGGTGACGGGGGTGGAGATGTTTCGGAAGCTCTTGGACGAGGGGCAGGCGGGGGACAATGTGGGGACGCTGTTACGGGGGATCGACAAGGACGAGGTGGAGCGGGGGCAGGTCTTGGCGAAGCCGGGGTCGATCAAGCCGCACCGGCGGTTCAAGGCGGAGGTGTACGTGTTGGCGAAGGAGGAGGGGGGGCGGCACACGCCGTTTTTTCAGGGGTATCGGCCGCAGTTTTATTTTCGGACGACGGACGTGACGGGGGTGTGCACGCTGCCGGCGGGGGTGGAGATGGTGATGCCGGGGGACAACGTGGCGATGGCGGTGGAGTTGATCACGCCGATCGCGCTGGAGAAGGAGTTACGGTTCGCGATTCGGGAGGGGGGGCGGACGGTGGGGGCGGGGGTGGTGGCGGAGATCGTGGAGTAGCCCTCCGTGCCACGCGAGATCATCACGCTCGCCTGCGGCGAATGTCAGCGTCGTAACTACACGCAGACAAAGAATCGTCGAACCCATCCGGATCGGCTCGAGTTGCGCAAGTTCTGTCGCTGGTGCCGGAAGCACACCGCGCACAAAGAAACTAAGTAGCGGAGTCAATCTTGGGTCGGTATGTGGTTTATGTGAATCATCCGAATGACTATGCGAAGGTCCACGAGGAATCGTGTTTCCACGCGACGGTTGAGACTGGAATGCTGGATACGGGTTACTGGAGCGAGTGTGTCCAGGCGTGACGAGGCAAGGGTCCTCGCAGAAAAGACCGGCAAGTCCGAGGCAACAGATTGCCACTTTTGCGAGCGTGGTAGGCGAAGCGACCACGTCCGAGCGGCGGCTTCGCCGCCGCAACCGAACGGTGGAGGTTTCGGAGGGCGTGTTCCAACACTCCCTCCGAGGGAAATAGGCCAGTAGCTCTAACGGCTAGAGCACCGGACTCCAAATCCGGGGGATGGGGGTTCGAATCCCTCCTGGCCTGCCACACGGGCGCAGGGACGGTGGGCGGGGATAGGGGAGACTCCGAGCGCGGGCTTTGCCCGCGCAACGTCCTGGGGGAGGCCTCGGAGGGGGCCGTCGCGGCCCCTTCCGCATGGAAATCCCCGGGATGGGGGTTCGAATCCCTGGCCTGCCACATGGTCACAAGGATATGGAGCTGCTGAAGAAGGTCCGAGAGTTCTTTCGCGACGTAGTGGTCGAGTTCCGCCGGGTCAGCTGGCCGAACCGACGTGAGGTCATGGGCTCGACCACCGTCGTGATCGTCATGGTGCTGGTCCTCGCCATGTTCCTGGCGGCGGTGGACAACGCGCTTTCGTGGCTTGTCGGTTTCGTCTTGCGATAGGACGGCCATGGCGAAACAGTGGTACGTCGTGCACACGTACTCGGGGTTCGAGAACAAGGTCGCCGAGGCGATTCGACAGCGGGCGAAGATCTTCGGCCAGGAGGAGCAGATCAGCCAGGTCGTGATCCCCACTGAGGAGGTCGTCGAGGTCCGAAAGGGGCAGAAGCGGATCACGCCTCAGAAGTTCTTCCCCGGCTACGTACTCGTCGAGATGGACATGACAGACGACTCGTGGCACCTCGTGAAATCGACGCCGAAGGTGACGGGCTTCGTCGGGTCGGGCGTGCGCCCGGCGCCCCTGCCGCAGGAGGAGGTCGAGACGATCCTGCGACAGATGGAGCTGGGTGCGGAGAAGCCCAAGCCGAAGTCGGTCTTCCAAAAAGGCGACAAGGTGCGGGTCGTCGAAGGACCGTTCGTCAATTTCAGTGGGCTGATCGACGACATGAGCCCGGAGCGCGGCAAGCTGAAGGTCATGGTCCAGATCTTCGGCCGCCTGACGCCGGTGGAGCTCGAATACTACCAGGTCGAGCGATCCTAGGGACAGACAAGAAACATGGCGAAGAAAGTTCAGGCGATCGTCAAATTGCAGATTCCGGCCGGCAAGGCCAACCCCGCGCCGCCTGTCGGCCCGGCGCTCGGCCAGCACGGCGTCAACATCATGGAGTTCTGCAAGGGCTTCAACGCGCAGACGGGTTCGCAGGAGGGGCTGATCCTCCCTGTGGTCGTCACGATCTACGCTGACCGGTCGTTCACCTTCGTCGTGAAGACGCCGCCGGCTTCCGTGCTTCTCAAGCGGGCCGCCGGCATCGCCAAGGCCTCGGCGAACCCCCTCAAGGTCAAGATCGGCAAGGTGAGCCGGATGCAAGTTCGGGAGATCGCGCAAACGAAACTACCGGATCTGAACACCGACAACCTCGAGCAGGCCATGCGCGTCGTGGAGGGCACAGCCCGGAGTATGGGCATCGAGGTAGTTGGCTAGTGCCGTGCCAGTAACCGTCGCGGCTCTCTGGCCCACCCGCCTTCGGCGGGTCCGGGTCTCGGCCCCCCTCGACGTGTGCGGCTTACGCCTCGGCGGGCCCTGCAAGTGGGTACCCGCCTGCGTCGTTGAGCTGCTCGGGTCTTGCGGCAGCACGAGATTGAAAGGCTGAGTCATATGGCGGTAGCCAAGCTCTACGCGAAGGCGCTGGGGCAGGTCGACACCGAGAGGGCGTACGCCGTCGAGGAGGCGGTCGCCCTGTCCAGGCAGGTGGCCTATGCCAAGTTCGACGAGACGGTCGAGCTGGCAGTACGGCTCGGCGTGAACCCGAAGCACGCGGACCAGATGGTGCGCGGGGCTGTGCTCCTGCCGCACGGTACTGGCAAGCCGGTGCGCGTGCTCGTCTTCGCCAAGGGCGAGAAGGAGCGCGAGGCGCGAGAGGCAGGTGCCGACTTTGTCGGGGCCGAGGACCTGGTCGAGAAGATTCAGGGCGGTTGGCTCGAGTTCGACACGGCCGTCTCGACACCCGATCTCATGGGTCAGGTGGGGCGGCTGGGCAAGATCCTGGGACCGCGCGGCCTGATGCCGAATCCGAAGGTTGGCACGGTGACATTCGACGTGGGCCGCGCTATCCGCGAGGTCAAGGCCGGCAAGGTCGAATTCAAGGTTGACAAGGCTGGCAATGTGCAGGTGTTGGTCGGGAAGAAGTCGTTCACCGCGGAGCACCTCGTCGCCAACACGTACGCGGTGCTGGAGGCGCTCGTGAAGGCCAAGCCCCCGGCGGCGAAAGGCCAGTATCTGCGCAGCATTACGATATCTACAACGATGGGTCCCGGGATTGCCGTGGACGTCCAACGCGTCGCGAACCTCTACAAGTTGTAACAGGACCCAGGGGAGACGTCGTGCCCACTCAGGCGAAGGCGGAGACGATCGAGGAGCTGAAGACGCGCATAGCCGACGTGACGACGGCTGTGCTGACCGACTATCGCGGGCTGACCGTGCAGCAGCTGTCCGAGCTCCGCAAGCAGCTCAAGACGGCGGCGGCGGAGTACCACGTCGTCAAGAACCGGCTGGCCCGCGTCGCGCTCGAAGGCTCGCCGCTCGGCGGGCTGCGCCCCCACCTCACGGGACCGACGGGCGTGGTCATCGGACGGCGGGACCCGGCGGTGGTCGCCAAGACCCTTTCGGCGTTCGCGAAGGCGAACCCGGCGCTCCAGCTTAGGGTGGGGGTCATCGACGGCCAGATCCTCCAGCCGCAAGAGCTGCGCGCCGTGGCCGATCTGCCGTCCCGCGAGATCCTCCGAGGCCAGCTGGTTGGCGCCGTCCAGGGCCCGATGGGCGCGCTGGTAGGGCTCTTGACGGCGCCCCTGCGCGAGCTGGTCTACGTCCTCGCGGAGCGCGGCAAGGCGGCCGCGGCCGAAGCGGCGGCCGAGTAGCTCAATTTCACAACGGGAGGCATCCATGGCAACTAAGGTCGAGCAGATTGCCGAGCAGCTGGATCAGTTGACCCTGCTCGAAGCGGCGCAGCTCTCGAAGATGCTCCAGGAGAAGTGGGGTGTCTCGGCAGCGGCCCCGATGGCCGTGGCGGCGGTCCCGGGCGCGGCAGCGGCCGGCGGCGGCGCGGTGACCGCCGAGGAGGAGAAGACGGAGTTCGACGTGATCCTCATCGCTGCGGGCGACAAGAAGATCCAGGTGATCAAGGTGGTCCGCGAGCTGACCGGGCTCGGACTGAAGGAAGCGAAGGCAGTGGTAGACGAGGCGCCCAAGCCGGTCAAGGAAAAGATCGCCAAGGCCGAGGCACAGGATATGAAGAAGAAGCTGGAGGAGGTCGGCGCGACTGTCGAGATCAAGTAGGGCTGCTCGGTTCTCGGCCCGGCTTGGAGTGGGGTGAAGGCTGGCTTGACTCCGACAAACCCCGGTGGCGGGGAGTGAGGGCACAGTAGATGGCAGGACAGATTCAGTGTGGCCGTCGGGTCCGCAGGGACTACGGGAAAATCACGTCGATCGTCGAGATCCCGAACCTGATCGAGATCCAGCGGAACTCCTACGAGGCCTTCCTCCAGAAGGACTACGCGCCCGAGCACCGGGAGGACATGGGTCTGCAGGCGGTGTTCAAGAGCGTCTTCCCGATCGCTGACTACAACGAGAACGCCTCTTTGGAGTTCGTGGGATACCACTTCGGCGAGCCGAAGTACACGGTCGAGGAATGCCACGACCGGGGGATGACGAACGCCATCCCCCTGAAGGTGACCTTGCGGCTCGTCGTGTACGAGCAGGACAAGGCAAGTCGTGTCCGCACGGTCAAGGACATCAAGGAGCAGGAGGTCTACCTCGGCGAGTTGCCGCTGATGACCGACAAGGGAACCTTCATCATCAATGGGACGGAGCGGGTGGTAGTGAGCCAGCTCCAGCGCTCGGCCGGAGTCTTCTTCGACGACGACCGCGGCAAGACGCTGGCCTCGGGTAAGAAGATCTTCTCCGCGCGCGTCATCCCATACCGTGGCTCCTGGGTCGAGTTCGAGTTCGACGCGAACGACGTCCTGCATGTCCGGATCGACCGGCGGCGGAAGATGCTCGCGACGGCGTTTCTCCGGGCCTTCGGCTTCCTCGAGAAGAACGCCGTCCTCGCGGACGAGGAGATCCTCGGTGCGTTCTATGATCTCGAGGAGGTGCTCGGGTTCGAGGACGGTACCGTGCTTGTGAAGCTCCATCCCGAGGTGCACAGGAACGAGACGCGTGTGGCCGAAGACATCAAGCCGCCGCGGCATCGTGAACCCGTCGTGCAGGCTGGCAAGCGGTTGAACTCGAAGCTCGTCGCGCGGCTTCAGGAGCTCGGTATCGACAGGATCCCCGTGCCGCTCGGGCATCTCGAGGGCCGGCGGACCGGTGGGCGGGTGGTGGACCGCCAGACCGGTGAGGTGATCCTCGAGCCGAATCAGGAGCTCACCACGAATGTGCTGGCCCAGCTCGTGGCCCGCCCGGTGGCGCCATTCAAGGTGATCTACGAGGATCCCACCAAGAACGATCCGTCGATCTACGAGACGCTCGCCCGGGACGTCCACAAGAATCCGGACGAGGCGCTCGTGGAGATGTACCGTCGATTGCGGCCCGGTGACCCGCCGACCGTGGAATCGGCTCGGGCGCTCTTCCGCGGCATGTTCCTCGATCCCCGGCGCTACGATCTGGCACGCGTCGGGCGCTTCATGCTCAACAAGAAACTCGGAATGGAGTCGCCGCTCAACTGGAAGACGCTGCGGCTGGAAGACATCATCCACGTCGTTCGCCGGCTGCTGGCTGTCAAGCAGGAGCGCTATCCCGCCGACGACATCGACCACCTGGGGAACCGGCGGGTACGGTCGGTGGGCGAGCTGCTCGAGAATCAGTTTCGCGTGGGTCTGACCCGGATGGAGCGCGCGGTCAAGGAACGGATGTCCATCGCCGATATCGAGAACCTGATGCCGCACGACCTCGTGAACGCGAAGCCCGTGTCCGCGGTCGTGAAGGAGTTTTTTGGCTCCTCGCAGCTCTCGCAGTTCATGGACCAAACGAACCCGCTGGCCGAGCTGACGCACAAGCGCCGTCTCTCGGCGCTCGGGCCGCGGGGGCTCTCCCGCGAGCGCGCCGGGTTCGAGGTGCGTGACGTGCACCCCACGCACTACGGGCGGATCTGTCCGATCGAGACGCCGGAAGGGCCGAACATCGGTCTCATCTCGTCGCTTTCGACGTACGCGCGCATCAACGAGTTCGGGTTCATTGAGACCCCGTACCGAAAGGTCGAGAACGGCGCCGTGAGCGACGACATCGTGTTCCTTACGGCGCTCGAAGAGGAGCAGGTCGTCATCGCCCAGGCCAACGCGCAGATCGACAAGCGCGGTCGATTCGTGGCCGAGCGCGTTTCGGCCCGCAAGACCGGCGAGTTCAAGCTCGTGCCGCCCGAGGAAGTGCACTACATGGACGTGTCGCCGAAACAGCTGGTGTCGGTGGCGGCCAGCCTGATCCCGTTTCTCGAGAACGACGACGCCAACCGCGCTCTGATGGGCTCGAACATGCAGCGCCAGGCGGTCCCGCTCCTGCAGCCGGAAGCGCCCCTGGTCGGGACCGGCATGGAGCACATCGTGGCGCGGGACTCAGGTGCGGTGGTGGTGGGGAAGCGCGGCGGCGTGGTCGAGTCGGTTGGGGCCGATCGGGTCGTGATCCGGGCCGAGTCGCGTGGCAAGAAGGCGGACCCGGTCCAGGACCTACCGCTGGACATCTACAACCTGACGAAGTACCGACGCTCGAACCAGAACACGTGCGTCAATCAGAAGCCCATTGTGCGGAAGGGGCAGCGCATCGCCGCGGGCGAGATCATCGCCGATGGCCCCGCGACCGATCAGGGCGAGCTCGCGCTTGGCCGAAACGTGCTGGTCGCGTTCATGCCCTGGGGCGGGTTCAACTTCGAGGACGCCATCCTGGTCTCCGAGCGCTTGGTGAAGGACGATCGCTACACTTCGATCCACATCGAGGAGTTCGAGATCCAGGCGCGGGACACGAAGCTCGGTAAGGAGGAGATCACCCGCGACATCCCCAATGTCTCCGACGAGGCGCTGAAGGATCTGGACGAGTCCGGGATCGTGCGTATCGGCGCGAAGGTCAAAGCGGGGGACATCCTGGTCGGCAAGATTACCCCGAAAGGGGAGACCCAGCTGACCCCGGAGGAGAAGTTGCTTCGCGCGATCTTCGGGGAGAAGGCCGGGGACGTTCGCGACACGTCGCTGACGGTGCCGCCCGGGATCGAGGGCACGATCGTTGACGTGAAAGTCTTCTCGCGGCGCGGCATCGACAAAGACGAGCGAGCCAAGTCGATCGAGGAAGAAGAGGTCGGCAGGCTGGAGAAGGACTATCAGGACGAGATCACTATCGTGGAGATGGAGCGCGACCAGAAGCTGAAGAACCTGTTGGTCGGCAAGACGCTCACGCAGGACCTCGTGGACGCACGGAGGGACGTCGTCGGCAAGAAGGGGCAAAAGGTCGAGCGGGCGTGGCTCGACGAGCTCGATTGGGAGGAGCTGACCCGGGTCAAGGTCAAGGAGGACGAGGGGCTCGGCGCGAATGTCCGGAAGATTGCCGACAAGGCGGAGGAGGATACCGAGATCCTCAAGACGATGCGGGAGGAGAAGATCGCGCGACTGCGCCGTGGCGATGACCTGCCGCCTGGCGTCATCAAGATGGTCAAGGTGTACGTCGCCGTGAAGCGGAAGCTCTCCGTCGGCGACAAGATGGCGGGTCGGCACGGCAACAAGGGCGTGGTCTCACGCATTCTCCCGGAGGAGGACATGCCGTACCTGCCCGACGGCACGCCGGTTGAGATGGTGCTGAACCCGCTCGGGGTGCCCTCGCGGATGAACGTGGGCCAGATCCTCGAGACCCATCTCGGTTGGGTCGCGCGGGCCCTCGGCCTCTGGATCGCGAGCCCCGTGTTCGACGGCGCCACGGAGGACGAGATCAAGGACCTCCTCCGCCAGGCGAAGCTGCCGACCTCGGGCAAGACCGTGCTGTACGACGGCCGGACCGGAAAGGCGTTTCACCAGGAGGTGACGGTGGGCCAGATCTACATGATGAAGCTGGCGCACCTGGTCGATGACAAGATGCATGCCCGCTCGATCGGACCCTACTCCCTCGTGACGCAGCAGCCGCTCGGCGGCAAGGCTCAGTTCGGAGGGCAGCGGTTTGGTGAGATGGAGGTGTGGGCCCTGGAGGCCTACGGGGCGGCCTACACCCTGCAGGAGATGCTGACCGTTAAGTCCGACGACGTCGAGGGAAGGAATCGGATCTATGAAGCGATCGTCAAGGGCGAGAACTTCCTGGAGCCGGGCACTCCAGAGTCGTTCAACGTGCTCGTCAAGGAGCTCCAAAGCCTCGCCCTGGATGTCGAACTCATCCAGCGCGACGGCAAAGGCAAGGCCTAGCCCTTAGCCGACAGACCAAGGAGGGCTATCTGACCGCGACTCAACGCCCCGACATCTGTCTTGGTACGCGCCTGATGCCGCGCCGAGAACCAACGAGACTCAGTCCCTCTCTGGAGGAGGGCAGGCCCGGTCCGTTCGCCGCGACCCGGGGGGCACAACCCCCCTTCGAACGAGACGGTTCTCGACCTGGCACCGAGGAGGAGAGAGGATGCTGACGGATCGGCAGTTCGGGAGTTTGATCAGGGAGGACAAGCCCACGAAGGACCTGTGGGGGATCCTTGACAACCGCTACCCGAAGCCCATCACGTTCGACGCCATCCGAATTCGGCTGGCCCCACCCGAGAAGATCCGCTCGATCTGGTCGAGCGGCGAGGTGAAAAAGCCGGAGACCATCAATTACCGGACGTTCAAGCCGGAACGCGACGGCCTGTTCTGCGCGCGGATCTTCGGCCCGACGAAGGACTATGAGTGTGCGTGCGGTAAGTACAAGCGGATGAAGTTCGCGGGCGTCATCTGCGACAAGTGCGGGGTGGAGGTGACGCGCGCACGAGTCCGCCGCGAGCGAATGGGGCACATCGAACTCGCCTCGCCCGTCTCGCACGTGTGGTTCTTCAAGGGGCTCCCGAGCCGCATCGGCCAGCTTCTCGACGTGTCGCTTCGAGACCTCGAGAAGATCCTGTACTTCGAGGAGTACGTCGTGCTCGACCCGGGCCCGACGTCGCTCAAGCGTAAGGAGCTCCTCACGGTCGATCGCTATCGGAAGCTCAGCGAGGAGCACGGCCCGGACCGGATCAAGGTCGGGATGGGGGCCGAAGCGATCCGGGAGCTGCTGCGGGACCTTGAGCTCGAGACACTGGCGCGCGATCTGCGTGCGCAGATGCTCTCCGAGACGTCGGCGCAGAAGCGGAAGAAGATCGTGAAGCGACTGAAGGTCGTCGACGCTTTCATCAAGTCCAGCAACAAGCCCGAGTGGATGATCCTCGAGGTCATCCCGGTGATCCCGCCCGAGCTGCGGCCGCTCGTCCCGCTCGACGGAGGGCGCTTCGCGACCTCGGACCTCAACGACCTCTACCGGCGCGTGATCAACCGGAACAACCGGTTGAAGCGACTCATGGAGCTCAAGGCGCCGGAGATCATTATCCGCAACGAGAAGCGGATGCTGCAGGAAGCGGTGGATGCGCTCTTCGACAACGGACGGCGCGGGCGCGTGATCACGGGCCCGAACAACCGGCCGCTCAAGTCCCTCTCCGATACCCTGAAGGGCAAGCAGGGACGCTTCCGCCAGAATCTGCTTGGTAAGCGTGTCGACTACTCGGGACGCTCGGTCATCGTGGTCGGGCCACAGCTCAAGGCCCATCAGTGCGGGCTGCCGAAGAAGATGGCGCTCGAGCTCTTCAAGCCCTTCATCCTTCGGAAGCTCGAGGAGCGTGGGCTCGCCTCGTCCATCAAGGCCGCGAAGAAGATGGTCGAGAAGGAGCGGCCGGAGGTTTGGGACATCCTCGAAGAGGTCATCAAGGAGCACCCGGTGCTGCTGAACCGGGCGCCGACGCTCCACCGCCTCGGAATCCAGGGGTTCGAGCCGATCCTCGTCGAGGGCAAGGCCATCGAGATCCACCCCCTCGTCTGCACGGCGTTCAACGCTGATTTCGACGGCGACCAGATGGCGGTCCATGTGCCGTTGTCCAACGAGGCGCAGCTCGAAGCGACGGTTTTGATGCTGTCGTCCAACAACGTCCTGTCGCCCGCGAACGGCGCGCCCCTGGTGATTCCGACCCAGGACATGGTGCTGGGGATCTACTACCTGACTAAGGAGCGCAGGGGAGTAAAAGGGGAGGGTCGGGTCTTCGCCGACATGGAAGAGGTCCGGATGGCGTACGACGCCGAGGACGTCGACCTCCAGGCGCGCATCAAGGTGCGCGAACTCAACGCCCTGACCGAGCCGGATCTCGCCGCTGGCGACATGTGGAATTCGGACCGCTGGAAGGACTACACGACGGTGGGCCGTGTGCTGTTCAACGAGATCGTGCCGCTGCCCCTGCGGTACGTGAACCGAGAGCTGAAGAAGAAGGAGATCACGTCGCTCGTGGCCGAGTGCTACCACCGGTTTGGGAACGCGGAAACAGTGAAGTTCCTCGACGACCTGAAGGACATTGGCTTCCGTTACGCGACGCTCTCGGGGCTGTCGATCGGCATCGACGACATGCAGACGCCCTCGTCGAAGAGTCGTCTGATCGACGCCGCGCGCCGGCAAGTGATCGAGGTGGAGCAGCAGTACCTCGACGGCGTTATCACGAACGGCGAGCGGTACAACAAGCTCGTGGACATTTGGGCGCATGTGACCGAAGAGATCGCAGACGAGATGTTCCGCGAGCTCGAGTCGGGCGAGCAGGGCGGGGAATTCAATCCCATTTTCATGATGGCTGATTCGGGCGCCCGCGGCTCCAAGCAGCAGATCCGCCAGCTGGCGGGCATGCGTGGCCTCATGGCGAAGCCATCGGGCGAGATCATCGAGACGCCCATCACGTCAAACTTCCGCGAGGGCCTCACGGTGCTGGAGTACTTCACGTCGACGCACGGCGCGCGGAAGGGCCTGGCCGACACCGCGCTGAAAACGGCGGACTCGGGCTACCTCACGCGGCGGCTTGTGGATGTCGCGCAGGACGTGATCGTGAGCGAGCAGGACTGCAGAACCGTGAAATCGATCGACGCGACGCCGCTCGTCGAGGGTGGAGAAATCATCCAGTCGCTGCGCGACCGCATCCTCGGTCGCGTCGCGGCGGAAGACATCCGCGACCCATTCTCCGACGAGATCATGGTCCGTGCAACGACGGAGATCGACGAGGATCTGGCCACCCGGATCGAGGACTCGGGTCTCGAGCGGGTCAGGATCCGCTCCGTGCTGACCTGCGAGGCCAAGCGGGGCGTCTGCGTCATGTGCTACGGCCGAAACCTCGGAAGCGGCCGGCTAGCAGAGCTCGGCGAGGCGGTGGGCATCATCGCCGCGCAGTCGATCGGAGAGCCGGGCACGCAGCTCACGATGCGGACGTTCCACATCGGCGGGACGGCCCGGATCACCGTGCAGTCGAAGCACGAGACCAAGCACGGCGGCATCATCCGCTACCACAATCTGCGGACGGTCGTCAACCGGGACGGGGATCTCGTCGTGATGAACCGGAACGGCGAGCTTGCGGTTATGGACGACAAGGGCCGGGAGAAGGAGCGATACCCGGCCGTCTACGGGGCGAAGATCAAGGTCAAGGAGGGCAAGCGGGCCGCGTCCGGTCAGGTGCTGGTCGAGTGGGACCCGTACACGACGCCGATCCTGACCGAGGTGTCCGGAAGGCTGCTCTACGGCGACATCGAGGAAGGGGTGACGATTCGGGACGAGATCGACGAGGTCACCGGGCTGGCGAGCAAGGTAGTGATCGAGGACCAGGAGGGCCGGCTGCAGCCGCGGGTGTCGATCAAGGACGATCAGGAGCGGACGGTAGGGAGCTACACACTTCCGGTAAAGGCCCATCTCCTGGTCGGGAACGAAGCGATGGTGTTCGCCGGCGACGTCATCGCCAAGATCCCGCGCGAGACCACCAAGACCAAGGACATCACGGGGGGTCTCCCGCGGGTCGCCGAGCTCTTCGAGGCCCGCAAGCCGAAGGAGCAGGCGGTTATCACCGAGATCGACGGGGTCGTCCGGTTTGCGGGGTTTGTCAAGGGCATGCGGAAGATCGAAGTGGAGGCGGATGACGGCGAGCGGCGGGAGTACCTCGTCCCACGGGGCAAGCACGTCACGGTGCGCGAGGGAGATCGCGTGAAGGCGGGCGAGCCGCTCATGGA
>Ga0209887_1000408_pt1 | contig 12857 bp, 10 predicted proteins | sample GWRWN1_30_40_FD_187230 | JGI IMG/M metagenome (GOLD analysis project Ga0209887, IMG submission 187230) | Riverbed sediment microbial communities from areas with no vegetation in Columbia River, Washington, USA - GW-RW N1_30_40 (SPAdes)... | ecosystem: Environmental > Aquatic > Freshwater > River...
AAGAGGCGCCGCTCCTCCTCGAGTCCCCCCTCCTCGCGAAGGGCGGCAGAGGAGGGGAACCACCCATCGACCAGCCAGATGAGAAAGACCACAGTCCATTCCAGGCCCTTGGCCTGGTGGATGCTGGAGAGGATCAACAGCTCATCCCGCGGTTCATCCCAGTAGACGTCCTCGCCGGTGATGGCGCCGAGGAGTGACAGTTCCGTGAGGAAGGCCTCGAGGGACTCGTAACGGAGGGCGAAGATGGCCAGTTGCTCGAGGTCCTCCACCCGGGAGGCCCAGTTGGGGTACCGGGTCTTCAGGACCTCGCGATAGCCCCCCTCGAGCGCCGCGGCAATCATCTGGGCCGGGGCGTGACGGAGGGCGAGGAGCGTGGTGAGCAGGGTCAAAAACTCGTGGAAGCCTCTGCGGGCCCTCGGTTGAAGCACCCGCGCAATGGCCCCGAGGGCGTCGAGATCGATAGGCTGGCTCTGCCCCGCCACCGCCCGCCAGATCTCGTCGGCGGTGGCGTTGCCGATTCCCGGATGGAGCTTGACCGCCCGCTTCCAGGCCAGCTCATCCCGCGCGTTGGCCACGATCCTGAGATACGCGAGGATGTCCTTGACGTGGGCCTGCTCGTAAAAGCGGAGGCCCGAGCGGATCTCGAAGGGGATGCCGCGCCTCGTCAGCTCGAGTTGCAGCTGGATGCTCTGGTAGTGGGCTCGGTAGAGTACGGCCATTTCGTGGAGCGGAATCCCTTCATCGCGAAGCTCCAGGATCCGTTGGGCGACGAAAGCGGCCTGCTCCTCCTCGTCGGTGAGGGCCGTCAAAGCCGGCCTCGACCCGGAGGATCGGACCGCCCGTAACGTCTTGTGGTGCTGGTGCACGTTGTGGGCGATGCTGGCGTTGGCCAGCTCGAGCACCTCGGGGGTGCTCCGGTAGTTGGTCTCCAGCTTGTGGACGGCCGCGTCAGGATAGCGTTCCGTGAAGCGGAGGATGTTGGCGTAATTCGCGCCGCGGAAGGCGAAGATCGACTGGGCGTCATCCCCCACGACCATGAAGTTCCGGTGCCCGGAGGCGAGGAGATCCAGGATCTCCCCCTGGATCGCGTTCGTGTCCTGGTACTCATCGCAGAGGACGTGGAGGAACCGCTGGCGGTAGGTGTCGAGCGCCTCGGGGTGCTCGCGGAGGAGGCGGAGCCAGAGCGAGAGGAGGTCATCGTAATCGACCAGGTTGTCCTTGCACTTCCGCTCTCGGTACCGGCGGGTGATCTCGAGGATCTCCGCCTCGAAGAGGGTGAAGAAGGGATACCGCTCTTCCAAGACCTTCATCAGCGACCGCCCGGTGTTGATGACGCTCGACAGGATGTCCTGGAGGACATCCCCGCGCGGGAAGCGGTGCCTCGTCACGGCGATCCCGAGATCGGCGACACAGGCCTGGAGAAGCTCCTTGGCGTCCTCGCGGTCGAGGATGGTGTAGCCGCCCGTGAGGCCCACGGCGGATGCATGGCGGCGGAGGATCAGGTTGCCGATGTGGTGGAAGGTGCCGCCCCAGACCTGGCGACTGTCCCCGCTGGCCACCTCGGCCACCCGGCGGAGCATCTCGCGGGCCGCCTTGTTGGTGAAGGTGACCAGGAGGATGCGGGACGGATCGATCCCCTGGTCGATGAGGTAGGCGACCCGGTAGGTGATGACCCGCGTCTTGCCGCTCCCCGCGCCCGCAATGACGAGATGCGGACCGGGGCCGGCGGTCACCGCCTGAAGCTGGGCGGGGTTGAGCCGGGCCTCGTAGGGCGAGAGGTCCACAGCGGCCTTGGCCGTCTTCAGCACGTATTCCTTCATGGGAGCTGCCTCGCGTCGGTCAGTCGAATCGGCCTGGCTCGTCCCGGCCCCTCGAGCATCTCAGCCGCCTGCCGAGCAGACAGGCCCGCACCGTTCGGCTGAGCAGCCCTGAGCGCGTCGAAGGGCTCACGGCCGAAGCCTTCCAGGATCACGAGGGTTCAGCAGGCGCAGTCGGAGGGAGCGATGAGGGGCGGGATCACCGTTTCCGGAACTGGTAGACGGTTTCCCCGGGCCGGACCAGCCCCAGGTCCCGCCGGGCGACCTCCTCGGACTGGGAGGGGTGCCGGCGCATCGCCTCGACCTCCTGCCGGAGCCGGGCGTTCTCCTGCGTGAGCGCTTCGATCTGCTGCTCCAGGTGCGCCTTGACACTCCACATCTGGTAGAGCTGGAGCAGGCTGCGATCGCCGAACAGCGACAGGAGGAGCAGGAGCCCCAGAAAACAGAGGAGGAGGAACAGGCCGGCCCGCGGCCGTCTCCGGTGCAACTCCAGGGGATCTGCCCCTTCGGCAGGCTCAGGGCGGTGACCCCGGTTGAACCGCTCAGGCATCACCGCCCCCTCAACGGGCGAAAGGCGTCCACCCCGGGAAAGCGGGCCGCCGCCCCTAACGCCTCTTCGATGCGGAGGAGCTGGTTGTACTTGGCCGTGCGGTCCGTGCGGGATGCAGAACCGGCCTTGATCTGGCCAGCGTTCACCGCGACGGCCAGGTCCGCGATGGTGACATCCTCGGTCTCGCCGGAGCGATGAGAGATGATCGTGGCGTACCCGGCCCGCTTGGCCACGGCGATCGTCTCGAGGGTCTCGGTCACCGTCCCGATCTGGTTCACCTTGATCAGGATGGCGTTGGCGAGTCCACTGGCGATGCCCTCGCGGAGGAGCGCGGCGTTGGTCACAAAGAGGTCGTCCCCGACGAGCTGCACCCGGTCCCCGAGGGCACCCGTGAGGAGTGCCCATCCCTCGAGATCCCCCTCGGCCATCCCGTCCTCGATGGAGACGATGGGATACTGCTTGACCCATCCCGTGTAGAACTCCACCATCTCTTCCCGGCTGAGCTCCTTCTTGGTCTCGGCCAGGAGGTGATACTGCTCTCCCTCGTAGAACTCGCTGGCCGCCGGGTCGAGCGCGACGAAGACGTCCCGTCCCGGGCGATAACCGGCCCGGGTGACGGCCTCGAGGATCAGCTCGACCGCTTCTTCGTTTGAGCGAAGATCAGGGGCAAAGCCCCCCTCGTCCCCGACGGCGGTGCTGTAGTCGCGCCTCTTCAACACACCCCGCAAGCTCTGGAACACCTCCACGCCGATCCGGAGCGCCTCGGCAAAGCGCCCACCGGCGACCGGGACAACCATGAATTCCTGAAAGTCCACGGTGTTGTCGGCGTGTCTCCCCCCGTTGAGGATGTTCATGAAGGGGACCGGAAGGTCGCGGGCATCGGCCCCCCCGAGATAGCGGTACAAGGGCAGGCCAGCCTCGTCGGCCGCAGCCTTGGCCACGGCGAGCGACACCCCGAGAAGGGCGTTGGCCCCGAGCCTTCCCTTGGTAGGTGTCCCATCCAGCCGGCACAGGGTCTCGTCCACGCGGGACTGGTCGAACGCCTCCGCGCCGATGAGCGCTGGGGCGATGAGGGTGTTCACATGCTCCACCGCCTTCTGGACCCCCTTCCCCGCGTAGCGCCGTGGATCGCCATCCCTGAGCTCCACCGCTTCGCGCTCGCCCGTGGACGCCCCCGAGGGGACTGCGGCCCGGCCAAAGGCTCCGCTTTCCAGGCGGACGTCAACCTCGACGGTCGGGTTGCCCCGGGAATCCAGGATCTGGCGCGCATGCATGTGGAGAATCTGACTCATGGGAACGATCTCCTGGGCCCTATCATCGGGGCTACGCACTGTACACGAGTTCCCGGCTCGCTGCGATGAGCCGCTCGAGATCCGCAGCGTTCTTGGCTTCCACATACAGCCGGACGACCGGCTCGGTCCCCGACGGCCGGATCAGGAGCCAGCTCCCATCCTCGAGCAGAAGCTTGGTTCCGTCCTTCCGCTCGACCGCTGCGATCCTCCGGCCGATCAGCTCACGCGGGGGTTCCTCCAGCTTCGTGAGGAGGCGTGCGCGCTCCTCAGGCCTCAGGGTGAAATCGATCCGTCGGGAGAGGATCGTCCCGACCTGGGCGTACAGCTCGTCGAGCAGCTCCCTCAGGGATGCCCGCCCCCGGTGCGCGACCATCTCGGCCACGAGCAGACAGGCCAGCACCCCATCCTTCTCCGGGATGTGCCCCCGAATGGTGAGCCCGGCACTCTCTTCGCCGGCCAGGATGACCTTGTCCTGCAGGATCAGCTCGCCGAGGTACTTGAACCCGACCGGGGTTTCATACACGGGGACGTGGTAATGACGGGCGACCGCGTCGAGGAGATGCGTGGTCGCCACCGTGCGCGCGACGCCCCCCGGTGCCGGACGCGTGGTGAGCAGGTGCTTGAGCAGCAGGGCCAGAATCTGGTTGGCGCTCGGGACCGTGCCGTCGCTGTCCACGATGCCGAAGCGATCGGCGTCTCCGTCCGTGGCGAGGCCGAGGTGGGCGCGCCGCTTGACCACCCGTTGCGTGAGCTCCTGCAGCCGCGTCGGGGCCGGGTCCGGAGGGCCGCCCCCGAAGAGGGGATCCCGCCAGTCGTGGAGCATCTCGACCTCGCACCCTGCCTCCCGGCAGGCGGCGTCCAGGACCCCCCGGCCGGTCCCGAAGAGGGGGTCCACCACCACCTTGAGGCGGGCCCGGCGGATCGCCTCGTAGTCCACGAGACTCTGGAGGTGCGTGAGATAGGGCGGGAGCGGATCGATCATCGTGAGGAGTCCCGCCTTTTCTGCCGCCTCGATCTCTATGGTCTCCACCTGGGCATTCGGCAACCGCGCATTCGCCTGGGCCTCGATGAAGCGGGTCACTTCGGGCAGGGCCGGGCCCCCGGCGGCCGTGGAGAATTTGATGCCGTTCCACTCCGGCGGGTTGTGGCTGGCGGTGATGGTGATCCCTCCGCCCGCCCGCCGGCGCCGGATCTCGCAGGCGACCACGGGGGTGGGCGTATCCCGCTCGCAGAGGAAAACCCGGATCCCGTTGGTGGCAAGGAGCTTGGCCGCTTCACCCGCGAAGCGTTCCGACAGGAAGCGGGTATCGTACCCGACCACGATCCCCCGCCCCTCGAGCCCCGCGGCCTTGAGGTGGTCGGCGATGCCCTGGACGACGGCCATCGCTCGGGGCAAGGTAAAATCGTCGGCGATGACGCCGCGCCAGCCGGACGTCCCAAACTGAATCCGCGTCATGGCCTCCTCACACACACGTGCGGAGATTGTCGGCAGTATAGAGACGGTCCCTCGACACTGTCAAGGTGAAATGACTTGCGAGAAGCCCTGGAGTTCATTATACTTACGAAATCCGCGGAGCGGTGGGACCGCAGGGGGCCGGGAAGTGGCCGACGAAAAGATTTTGATCGTCGATCCTGACCAGGCCGCGCGTCGGCGGCTCGCAAAGGTGCTGCGCCAACGGGGTCTTCAGCCGGTGGAGGCCTCCGGCGGCGAGGAAGCCCTGAAGGAGCTCGCAAAGGACGAGTACGCGATCGTCTTCCTTGACTTGGCGGGGGCAGGACCCAAGGCAGTCGAGGTGGTGGGGCGCATGATCGAGCGCAAACCAGAGCAGGCCATCATTGTGCTGGCGCCTCCCGCGAGCGCGGGTGCCAGCGCTGCCCTGGCGAAGGGGGCCTACGCGGCTCTCGCGACGCCGCTGCAACCGGCCGACCTCGAGATCGGGCTCAGGAATGCCCTCGAGCGATATCAGCTGTTTCGCACCAACACCCGTCTCCGCCACGAGACCCTGCAGGATGACCTGACGGGGGTCCTCAATCGTCGATATCTGGATCGATATCTCGGCGAGGAGATCGAGCGGTCCCGCCGGTACAAACACCCCTTCTCTCTCCTCTTTTTCGACCTCGATCACCTGAAGCATATCAACGACCAATATGGGCACCTGTCGGGGAGCAAGGTGCTGATAGAGGTGGTGAAGGTCATCATGAAGCAGCTGCGGCGGACCGACAAGATATTCCGGTTTGGCGGGGATGAGTTTTCGGTGACGCTGCCCGAGACCGATCAGCGAGGGGCGGTGGAGACAGCCCACCGCCTTCGCCAGGCGATCCGGGCCCATCGGTTCCACCCGGTGGAAGGGGCCGAGGTGTCGCTCACCGCCAGCTTCGGGGTTGCCACCTATCCTGAGGACGGGGAGACCGGAGAAGATCTCTTGCGCCACGCCGACGAGGCGATGTATCTCGTCAAGACGGGCACCAGGGACGGGGTCGGGATCAAGGAAAAGCGATGAAGCGCCTGAGCGTCCTGGGCTCCACCGGCTCGATCGGCATGCAGGCCCTGGAGGTGGTCCGTGCCCACCCCGAGGCCTTCGAGGTGGTGGCGATGGCGGCCGGGCGGCGGCTGGATGTCTTTGCGCAGCAGGTCCGGGAGTTTCGGCCGCACCTGATCTCGGTGGCGAGCCGGGACGGGGCGCAGGAGCTCCAGGAGAGGCTGCGCGGCCTCCCCGTGAAGATCTGCTTCGGGGAGGAGGGGTTGAGCGAGGTTGCGGCCTACTCCGATGCAGAGCTCACGTTGCTGGCGGTCGTGGGGGCGATGGGACTCAAGCCTGCCCTGGCGGCGATCCGAGCCGGCAAAGACGTGGCGCTCGCCACCAAGGAGGCCCTCGTGATGGCCGGGGCACTGCTGACGGCTGAGGCCGCGGCCCGAGGGGTGAAGCTCTTGCCGGTGGACAGTGAGCACTCCGCGATCTTCCAGTGTCTCGAGGGGGGCGGGCGGGGGGCGCTGAAGCGGATTATCCTGACCGCCTCGGGGGGAGCGCTACGGCAGGTCCCGAAGGAGCGGCTGGCCTCCGTCACCCCCGAGGAGGCCCTGAACCATCCGGTCTGGAGCATGGGGAAGAAGATCACCATCGACTCGGCGACGCTGATGAACAAAGGGCTCGAGGTGATCGAGGCGCGATGGCTGTTTGACATCGACGCACAGCAGGTGGACGTGATCCTGCACCCCCAGTCGATCGTGCACTCCCTCATCGAGTATGTGGACGGGTCGGTTCTGGCCCAGCTCGCCCCGCCCGATATGCGCCTTCCGATCCTCTATGCGTTGAGCTACCCGGCCCGCCTCAAGAACGCCTTCCCCACCCTCGATCTGGTCCAGGTGGCCTCCCTCACCTTCGAGCCGGTCGATCGGGAACGGTTTCCGTGTCTCGGATACGCGTATGAGGCGGTCGCGGTTGGAGGGACGGCACCGGCCGTCTTGAACGCCGCCAATGAGGTGGCGGTCGAGCTGTTTCTCGGTCGGCAGATCGGCTTTGGCGGAATCCCCGAGGTGATCGAGGCGAGCCTGCGCGGACACCGGCCGGGGGACGGGGACAGTCTGGACGAGATCCTGGCAGCGGATCGGGAAGTCCGCGAGCAGATTGCCCGCACATACCGGGTCAGCGTGAGGCCGGTGTCATGACGGTCGAAACTATCGTCTCCTTCATCGTCATCCTGGGGCTCCTGATCTTCGTCCACGAGGTGGGACACTTTCTGGTCGCCAAGCGGGCCGGCGTCGGGGTGCTCAAGTTTTCCCTCGGGTTCGGTCGCCGCCTTTTCGGTTTCCGGCGGGGAGAGACCGAGTACCTGGTTTCCGCCATCCCGCTCGGCGGCTATGTGAAGATGGTTGGCGAGGATCCACGCGAGGTCGTGGTGGACGCCACCGGTCAAGCCTTCGATGGCGCGGGCCAACCCCTGGATCTCCGGAAGTCCTTCGCCCACAAGTCGGTGTGGGCGCGGATCGCCATCGTCCTGGCCGGGCCCGGGGCCAATTATCTCCTGGGCTTTTTCCTCTTCTGGGTTGCTGCGGTGTTTGTCGGAAGCCCATCGATGGAAGCGATTGTTGGCGAAGTGGAGGAAGATGCCCCTGCGGCGCGTGTCGGGTTGCACCCCAGGGATAAGATTGTCGCCGTCGACGGGGAAGCGGTATCCAGCTGGAGCGATCTCATCCTGAGGATAAACGACGCCTCAGGGCGGGCGGTCGCATTGCGCATCAAGAGAGGGGAAGAGAATGTCGACGTGACGATCACGCCCCGAAGAAGGGACGTGACCACGACAGTGATTCCCCCCACGATCGGGCGTGTCGTGCCTGACTTCCCTGCAGCCGAGGCAGGATTGCGTCCCGGTGACAAGATCATCGCGGTGAATGGCGACCCCATAGACTCCTGGCAACAGCTCTCTTTGAAGATCCGGGTGCGCCCCGGGCGCGCGGTGACATTGACGGTTGAGCGGAACGGAGAGCAGTTTGCAGCAATCGTCACCCCGCGTCTGAGTCCAGCCCCAGAGAAGGAGGCACAGGGCCAGCAGGTGGGCCTCATTGGCATCGAGGCTGTCAGCGAATATGAACAGCGAAGGGTGGGGCTCTGGGACGTAGGAATCTCCCCCATCTTCACCCACATGGATCCTTTCTCCGCTCTGAATTACGCTGGAAATCAAACGGCGGGCTGGACGGTCACGATAGTCTGGGCCTTGTGGAAAATCGTGCAGGGTGAGATCTCACCGCGGACGCTTGGTGGGCCGATCCTGATGGCACAGATGACCGGCGAGGCAGCCCAGCAAGGGTTTCTCTATCTGATTTTCTTGACCGCGGTCCTTTCCATCAACCTGGGGCTCCTGAACCTTCTCCCTGTCCCCATCCTGGACGGCGGCCACCTCGCCTTCTTTGGCATCGAATTGCTCCGCGGCAGGCCGATCAGTGTGAGGAAGCGGGAGATGGCGCAGCGAGTGGGACTGGTCCTCTTGGTGGCCTTGATGATCTTCGCCTTCTATAATGACATCTTTCGATTGCTCGGACGGCCCTAATAAGGTATAGTTCAAGGTTCACGGCCTACGGTTCGATGACCGATGACCGACTACCGATGACAGTAGAAACGTCTTGGGAACCATGCGGTTCTCGGTCAACGGTCATCTGTCAACGGTTATCGGTGAACGGTGATCGGTCAACGGTGAACGGGGGTTGACATGAGAGCACGGCGGAAGACGCGGCAGATCCAGGTGGGCACGCTCAAGATTGGCGGGGACGCGCCGGTCTCGGTCCAGTCCATGACCAAGACCGACACCCGCAACGTCGAGGCCACCGTCGATCAGATCTGGGCCCTGGAGGCGGCGGGCTGTGAGTTAGTCCGGTTGGCCGTCCCGGATGAAGAGGCCGCGGCAGTCCTCAGCACAATCCGCGCCCAGATCCGCATCCCCCTCATATCTGACATCCACTTCAACTACCGGCTGGCACTCCAGGCGCTCGAGCAAGGGGTGGACGGTCTGCGCCTCAATCCGGGCAATATCGGCGCGCGCTGGAAGGTGGAAGAGGTGGTGCGGGCGGCGCGAGAGCGCCAGATCCCGATCCGCATCGGCGTCAACGCCGGCTCGCTGGAGAAGGAACTGCTGGCGAAGCACGGCAAGCCCACGCCCGAGGCGATGGTGGAGAGCGCGTTGAAGCACATCCGGATCCTGGAGGACCTCGATTATCCCGAGATCAAGGTCTCCCTGAAGGCGTCGCACCCCGCCATGATGATTGCCGCCTACCGTCTCCTGGCGGAGCAGGTGGACTACCCCTTCCACCTGGGGGTGACCGAGGCCGGGACCGCCTTCCCGGGAACGGTGAAGTCGGCGGTGGGGATGGGGGCGCTGCTCGCTGATGGCATCGGCGATACCATCCGGGTCTCCCTGACCGAGGACTGCGTCGAAGAGATCAAGGTCGGCTTCGAGATCCTGAAGGCGCTGGAGCTGAGGGAGCGGGGGCTCAACATCATTGCCTGCCCCTCCTGCGGCCGGGTCGAGATCGATCTCATGGGGCTCACCAAGGAGGTGGAGCGGCGGCTGGCGGCGCTCGGCCTGAAGAAGGCGATGAATGTGGCGGTGATGGGGTGCGCCGTCAACGGCCCGGGCGAGGCGCGGGGGGCAGATATCGGGATCGCCGGCGGCAACGGGGTCGGCATCCTCATCAAGAAGGGGCAGATCATCCGCAAGGTGAAGGAGGCGGAAATGGCCGACGCCCTTGTGGAGGAGCTCCTGAAGATGGTGGAGTCCGGCGAAGCGGAAGACGCCTCCCCCGGGGCCGGGAATCTCCTCACCATCCTTCCCAAGGAGTGAGTCTCGCCTTTTGTCTCACCATACCGTGCGGTGGAGTCGCCTGCTCATCCCCACGCTGAGAGAGGATCCCGCCGAGGCCGAGGCGGTGAGCCACCGGCTCATGATCCGCGGCGGCCTGATCCGCGCCCTCGCCGCCGGGATCTATTGCTACCTCCCCCTGGGCCAGCGGGTCCTGGATAAGATCAGCACCATCATCCGGGAAGAGATGAACCGGATCGGGGGGCAGGAGTTCACCCTGCCCGCGCTCCACCCCGCCGAGCTCTGGCAGCAGACCGGTCGGTGGACCGAGATCGGCGAGGAGATGTTCCGCCTGAAGGACCGGGGAAAGCGGGACATGTGCCTCGGGATGACCCACGAGGAGATTATCACCTGGCTGGCCGCGAAAGAGATCCGCTCGTACCGAAATCTCCCCCAGATCTGGTACCAGATCCAGGTCAAGTTCCGGGACGAGGCCCGGCCCAAGAGCGGCGTGCTCCGGACCCGGGAATTCCTCATGAAGGATTCCTACAGTCTGGACGCAGACGAGGATGGGCTCGCGCAGAGCTACGAGCTGCACAAAGAGGCCTACGGCCGGATCCTTCGACGGTGCGGCCTCACCTTCTACGTGGTCGAGTCCGATCCAGGGATGATGGGCGGGGCCGGTTCCCACGAATTTATGGCCCCGTCTCCTGCGGGCGAAGACGAGGTGGTGCTCTGCGGATCGTGCGGCTATGCGGCCAATGTGGACCTGGCGGCGTCACGGCCCGCGCCTCCACCCTTTCCCTCGTGGTCGTCGCTGGAGGAGATCGCGACCCCGGGGGCCAGGAGCATCGACGAGGTCTCGGCTTTTCTCCAGATCGATCCCCGTCTCACCCTCAAGACCCTCATGGTCATGACCAAGGCGGGACCGCTCCTCTGCCTGTTGCGGGGCGATCAGCAGCTCCACGAGCGAAAGGTCGAGCGTCTCGTCGGCCCGTTCCGGCCGGCGCATCGGGACGAGGTCAAGGCGATTGCGGGGGTCGAGGCCGGCTTCCTGGGTCCGCTGCATCTTGAGATCCCTCTGTTGGCTGATGAGGCGCTCGCCGAGGGGGTCTATGTGGCCGGGGCCAATCGCGAGGACACCCATGTCCGCGGGGTGGTCCCGGGCAAGCACTTCAGGGCGCGGCACGCGGATATTCACCGCGTGCAACCGGGAGACGGCTGCGTGAAGTGTGGGAGCCCGATCATGGTCGAGCGGGTGATCGAGGTCGGAAATATCTTCAAGCTGGGTACCCGCTATTCGACGCCGCTCAAGGCCCTCTATCTCGATGAGAAAGGAGAGGAGCGGCCCATCGTCATGGGGAGCTACGGGATCGGCCCGGCCCGGATCGCGGCTGCCGCCATCGAACAGCATCACGACCGCGATGGCGCCATGTGGCCCGTGAATATTGCCCCCTTTCAGGTCCACCTCCTCACGGTCAATGTCAAGGATCCGGCGATGCGAGAACTGGGCGAAAAGCTGTACGGCGCCCTGAACGGGGCAGGGGTGGAGCTCCTGTACGATGATCGGGATGAGCGACCCGGGGTGAAATTCAAGGATGCGGATCTCGTGGGGATTCCCTATCGGGTGACAGTGGGGAGCCGGGCCATCCAGGAAGGGCAGGTGGAGATTCGCAATCGCCGGAGCAAACAGGATTCGTTTGTGCCGGTCGCGGAGACCGTCGCCCGCATCCAGGCCCTCTTACTCCAGACGGAAGGGGGGTAGTTGGGGTCAGTCCTGGTCGGACGAGGAGGGCCGGGGCGGCTGCTGGTCGGAGGTGCCCTTCTCGGCCTCGGCTTTCCGTTCGTTGCTGCTGGTGTCCGGGGGGCCGTCAGCCCCTTTCTTCTCTCCCTCGAGGGCCTTTTTTCGCTCCGGACTGGCGTAGTCGTTCACGTACCAGCCGGTCCCTTTGAAGACCAGGGCGGGCGCCGACAGAACCCGTCGGACGGGCCCGGCGCACACCACGCACGACGTGACCGGCTCCTCAGAAAACTTCTGGATGACCTCAAAGTGATGGCCACAGACCTCGCACTGGTACTCGTAGATCGGCACTGGGACCGTCCTCCTTGTGTCCTGGGTGCAGAAAGACTAAAAACTCATTGTAATCTCTTGGGCCCTATGTGTCAACCGCATTGCCCGCTTCCGGAACGATGAGTCGCGCGTATCCCTCCCGTCCCGTTGTGGCAGTCGGTGCCATTGTGGTGAAGGCTGGCAAGGTGTTGCTGGTGCGTCGCCGGAGGGAACCGAGTCGGGGTCTCTGGAGCCTGCCGGGAGGGGCAGTGAGGCGTGGCGAGGGATTGAGGGAGGCAGTGGCACGCGAGGTCAGGGAGGAGTGCGGGATCGATGTGAGGGTAGAAGGGGTTGTGGAGGTGTTAGACCGGATCACCGTGGACCGCGGTGGCCGGGTCCAGTACCACTATGTGATCATCGACTTTCTGGCTTCCTGGCGCAAGGGAAGGTTGAGGGCCGCCTCGGATATCTCCGAGGCTTCGTGGGCGGATCCCGCCAGAATCGGAGACCTTCCCCTGACTGCGGGGTTGGTCCCGGTGATCACGAAGGCCCTGCGCCTCAGGCACCGGCGGGTGGGAGGAAATTGACCCCCCCCTTTCTCCCGTGCTAGAGTAACGGTAGCCGCACACGGAGCTTCCCTGGGAAACTGTGCAGGTCCTGCCTATGCAGATCCGGCTGAACGGCCACGCCCGAGATGTGAGTGACGGGATCACCGTCGCCGGGCTGCTCCACGAGCTCAGGGTTCGCCCTGAGCGGGTGGCGGTCCTGATCAACCAGGGGATCATCAAGAAGCCCTCCTACGGGTCCACGACGCTCCGGGAAGGGGACGCGGTGGAGGTCCTCACCGTCATGGCGGG
>Ga0209887_1000409_pt1 | contig 12843 bp, 12 predicted proteins | sample GWRWN1_30_40_FD_187230 | JGI IMG/M metagenome (GOLD analysis project Ga0209887, IMG submission 187230) | Riverbed sediment microbial communities from areas with no vegetation in Columbia River, Washington, USA - GW-RW N1_30_40 (SPAdes)... | ecosystem: Environmental > Aquatic > Freshwater > River...
CACTTTCGCATCGCTCGCAGTGCCGGCATACAGGCCGAACTGTTTATTGTCGAAGGAGACGATCCGAACGCTTTCGCGGGATTTATAAACGACCGGCGTATGATCGCCATTAATATCGCGATGGTTAAACTCATCGGCGAGAACGTTGACGAGTTCGCTGCCCTGCTGGGGCATGAAGCGGCACACTGGGCAAAGGGACACGTGGATTCGAGCAAAACCCGGTCAAGCACGATTCAAGGAATCGGCACTCTGGTCGGAGTCGGTCTTGGCGTGGCCGGCATTCCGGCTGCAGGCGTGATCACTGGACTGAGCGCCGATTTGATCGAAGCTTCCTATAGTCGGGACGACGAACGCGAAGCTGATGCGACGAGCATCGATTATATGTTAGCGAACGGATTTGATCCCCAGGGCGCGGTTCGGCTTCAAGAAAAGATGCTTCGGCTGCCAGGCGGGCTAAAGGTGCCTTTCTTGACCACCCATCCAAGCGGGCAGGAGAGGGTCGAGAATCTTAAGAAGCTGATTGCGGCGAAGCAAGAAAAGATTGGAGTGGAGTGATGGAGTGATACATTTAAAACCCAATACTCTCGTGGGCCAACAATCCAGGTGTAAGGGCGGGTTTGAAACCCGCCCCTACCAGTCCGCTTTCGCGAGCATGACGACCGGGAGGCTCTCGACTTCTTTTGCGAACTGCTGAGACAGACTAGACGCTCATAGTTTCCAAGCGACTTTTCACCCGCGATCTGAACGCGATTCAATTGCGCGAAAAGATGATTCCCTGATACACCAATGCTGTGGCATCATTGGACGCGGCAGCATTGAGTTTGAGCAAGCGAAAGGTTTTTTACGGCTGGTACATTGTCGGAACCGGGTTTCTCACCAACATCGCATCGACATTCGCTCTCGCCAGCACGCTGAGCATCTTCCTTAAACCCCTAACCGCTGAACTCGGTATCTCCCGAGGTGTTTTCTCTTTACTCCGGTCCGGCGAGGGAATTATCGGTGCCCTTATCGCGCCCTTTGTCGGCACCTTGGTGGACCGCCACGGCGGCCGTTGGCTGATCGCCATCGGCACCGCCATCGTTGCGCTGGGCTATCTCCTCCTCGGCCATGTGGAGACCTTCACGCAATTTGCCTTCGTTCGCTTGAGCCTCGTGACCGTCGGTGACGCGATGATGGGTTCTATGGTGGTCAACATCGTCATCGCCCAATGGTTTTTGAGGCGACGCGGCCGCGCCTTCGCTATCTCAAGCATGGGAGTCGGTTTCGCGAAGGTTTGTATGCCAATCGTGGCGGCATCGCTTATCGTATGGTTCGGCTGGCGTCAAACCTGGATGGTTTTCGGGTTGGTGACTCTGATTCTTGGGGTTGTGCCGGCGGTTTTATTCATCCGGCGCTCCCCGGAGGAAATGGGGTTATTGCCTGACGGAGCTGAGGAGCCAATCGTTTCTGATCACACGAGGGTAAGACAAAATAGAGTGGCAGCGGATGCAGCAACAAATCAAGATCTGGAGTGGACCCGTGGCGAAGCGATGCGCAACGGAACCTTTTGGTTGCTGGTCATCACTTTTGGCATCGCAAGCGTCGGTGTCACAGGTTTGAACTTGCATGTTTACCCGTATGTCACCGATCTTGGCCATCCGCCGGTGGTTGCCGCCACCGTGATGAGCGTCATCGCGTCCATGCAGCTCTTTTCACCGTTGGCATGGGGGCTTCTGGCGGAACGCATGGACGTTCGCGTCGCCGCCACGCTCAGGTTCGTTATCCAGGCCATCGGCCTCGGTTTGGCGACATTGACGGGGAATCTCTTTTGTCTCTACGCCGGGTTTTTTCTCTACGGCATCGGTCTCGGTGGCAACATGGTTCTGCCGGAAATCTTGTGGGCGAATTATTTCGGGCGGCGCTCTCTCGGTAGAGTCCGCGGGTTGGGCTTGTTGATCTCCCAAGTGATGGCCGCTTTGGGACCGCCTTTCTTCGGATTTCTGTTTGACATCACAAACGGCTACGGTCTCTCTTTCGCCATTTTTGGCTGCGCATTGATTACGTCGGCGGTCCTCAGTTTGATGCTGCGTCCACCGACAAAAACGTAATGGAGTGTTGGAGTGATGGAGTAATGGGTTTCGGATTTTTAGCCAAAGATATTTGAAATTGTCGGTTGAATTCTGATTGCGGAATCGAAAAGGAATACCTCGCGCAAAGACGCAAAGCGCGCCAAGTTCGGAAAAATATTTCTTTCTTTGCGTTCTTGGCGTCTTGGCGCGATAAGTTTTCCTGGCGTCGTTCTGTTCAACATTTCCAAGGTAAGTATCTAACGATACTCCAATATTCCTGTACTCCAATCTCGGGCTGCTTGCTCGGTCTTGTGGATCTCTGATAGGTAAGAAGCCAATTCACATAGAAAGGATTTCGTTATGATTATCGATATTCACAACCATATCGTCGCGGGCGAGCAACTCCAAACGTTCCAGGCGGGTTTGATCAATAGCGCCGGGTTTCATCGCCCTAGCGGCACCGTTGTGACGGAGGAACATATTCAACGAGCGAAGTGGCGTGGCCACAAACATTCGGAAGTCCTCGATCAAGTCGGGACGGATTTTGCATTTATCTCACCGCGACCTTACACGATGATGCACTCGGCCAAGCCGGAGAAGATCGTTCATTGGTATTGCCAAGCGGTCAATGACGCGCTGGCGTTGCAGGTGAAGATGGAACCGAAAAAATTCCGCGCCATCGGTGGTTTGCCGCAAAACGCCAACGTCGGCGTCAAAAACACCTTTGACGAGATTGATCGATGCATCAACGATCTCGGCTTCGTCGGTATCATGATCAACCCGGACCCGGGCGAGGGCGACGGCCAGACGCCGGCGATGGGCAATGAATACTGGTATCCGCTTTACGAGAAGATGGTAAAAATGGATATTCCCGGACTTCTTCACTCGGCAAGCTGCAAAAATCCCCGCGAGTCCTTTCACGGTCACTTTATCACCGAGGAAAGCATCGCGATCCTGTCGCTGTTGGACTCGAAAGTGTTTCAAGACTTTCCCAAGCTAAAAATCATTATCTCTCACGGCGGTGGCTCGGTGCCATACCAGGTCGGCAGGTGGCGCTCGCAACTCCGCGGTCCCAACGATACGGAGAACTTCGATCAGCGACTGCAGCAGCTGTATTTCGATACGGCGCTCTATAACGTCGAGTCGTTGAAGCTGCTTTTCAGGATCGTCGGCCCGGCTCGTTGCTTGTTCGGCACGGAGCGTCCGGGGGCGGGTTCAAAGACCGATCCTCGCACCGGCAAGTGGTACGACGACGTGCGGCCGAACATCGAAAGCATTCCCTGGTTGACGGCGGAACAGAAGGAGCAGATTTTTCACAGAAATGCTGAACAGGTCTTCACGCGGTTCAAGCAGTAGCGCAGAAACGGAATGATGGAACAATGGAATAATCACTCCATTATTCCTTTTTTTCACCGTTCCATTCTTCCAGGATTCCAGCATTCCAATTTTCCGGCACCCCAATTCTCGATGGCTTCGCGAATTCCCGCGCTCGAACTTCGCAACGTTTCTTACGTTGGAAACGGTAAAGCCATCCTCCATTCCATTAATTGGAAAGTGCGGCAGGGCGATCATTGGGCTTTGTTGGGACCCAACGGCTCCGGCAAGACCACGCTATTGAAGATCGCTTGCGGTTACCTTTGGCCTAACGCCGGCGGCGAGGTTCGCCGCAAAGGGAGAGCGTTGATCAATCTCCCTGAACTACGAAAAAGTATTGGTTGGGTGACGTCGACGTTGCCGCCGCAGATTCCACTTCGGGAGAAAGTCATCCGTACCGTGGTCTCCGGAAAATTCGCCCAGATCGGCTATTTGGAAATATTCGGCGGGGAAGCCAGTCGAAGAGATTACTTTCAGGCCGAGAAATATTTGGCGCAGATGGGCTGCGACGATCTGCGCAATGAAGAATTTGGCGTGTTGTCGCAAGGAGAACAGCAAAAAGTTCTAATTGCCCGCGCGCGGATGACCAAGCCTTATCTCATTGTTCTGGACGAGCCTTGCGCCGGGATGGATCCGGGCGCAAGGGAGAATTTTCTCGCGACATTGCAGGCAGTGGGAAAGCAGAAAAATATTCCTTCGCTGATCTACGTAACTCACCACGTCGAGGAAATCCTACCGTTGTTTGGCAAGACGTTGATTCTGAAAGAAGGCCGAGTGCTCTACTCCGGCGCCACCCGCGCTGTGCTGAAACCAGATGTCTTGCAGGATCTTTACCGGGTGTCTCTGCATATCATCAAGAGAAAGGGACGCCGCTGGCCGGTGATCCGGTAGGTTCCAAGTTCAAAGCTCAACGCTCAAAATTCAAAGTAGAGAGAACGCGGAGGCGCACGACCGCATTAAGCTTGGCAGCGATACTTTGTTTGGTGGGCGCCGCGCTCAGCGCCATTCGCGTGTCTGAAAGATAACGCTTAAAGAGATATGCTAGCTCTGACTAACGCCGAGGCGACCGATGAACGGGAGTTTGAGCGCCGGGCGCAAGAAGTCAATTCCGAAACTTAAACCGAGGAGGTTCATTTCGATTCCTTCTTCGCGCGCCAGGATCAGGCCGAGGACGCCAAGCATTGAAAACTGATACCCCGTCCCGCTGGGCGTGCGATCCACCAGGGATCCGTTGATCGGGTAGTCTTTGCCGATGGCTGTGGTCGGTAGATCCATTCTTAGCTCCGGAACCTGTCGTCCGATGTAGGCAGTAAAGGTATTGCTATTGGGGCCGGGCCAGAGTTTGTATTCATTCGGGTAGGGGTAACTTGCAACAGCCTCGATGATTTTCGGAATGGCCTGTGCCGCAGCCTCACCGCGGAGTTCACCGATAAGCTCCGGTTCATTGCCGAACCATCTGCCGTCCGGAATGCCGGGAGCAGAAACCACGGCCGGTAGGTCCCGATAGACGCGCCAACCGATGACGTGATGCAAGGTGTACTCGGTTGCATTCTCCGGCTTGGTGGCGATCCAGGTGTGCACGCCAAAGATACCGCGCCAGTTTAAAGCGCGGGCGGCATAGATTTGAACCACGGCCTCCGGAGTAGTTTCAGCGGGCGGCGCGATGCCGGCGCTGGAGCGATCCGCTCTGCGGTAATCCCTTCCCAATTGCGCTTGGCCGGAAACGACCATGAACAAAGGTATCGCTACGAGAAGGAGCAGAGATAACAGAAGCATTCGGGTCAACTGGATTCTCCTAAGTAGCTGGAAGTATAGCCCACGGATGAGCCCAACTCCAGATAGCCGACTTGCAAAGTGATCCGCGGCGTTGTTGATTGTTCTTTCGAATCAAGTGATGATGCCACTGTGAGTATCGTCGCACAAGCCGTTTGTCAAGACGACATGAAGCCGTTTGTCTCCGATACGGTAACGCGGAACTTCCGATCTTGTGTTCGCTATTGCTAGCAAAAGGACCGAAGGCTTGAGGTTCTGCTAAGTCATCCGGACTCATTCGAATCTAAACGGGCTTTCTGAAAAATGGCTCGAGAATTTCGTATAGGACATGGCTTTGACGTTCATCGATTTCGCCGCGGGCGAAAGCTCATTCTAGGAGGCGTGGAGATTCCCTATCGGATGGGTCTGGCGGGTCACTCAGACGCGGATGTGCTGTGTCATGCCGTGATCAACGCTGTTCTCGGGGCAATGTCTGAAGGGGATATTGGCGTGCATTTCCCGGACACAGATCCTCGATACCGGGGAATCGCCAGTACAAAAATGCTGGATACCGTCTTGCGCATCATGCGGCGCAGGCACTTTAAACTGGTCAATGTGGATGTTACTTTGGTGGCACAGCAGCCCAAGCTGGCGCCTTACTATGCTGCCATGAAAAAAAATATCGCGGGCCGATTTGGGGTGGCGGAAAACAAGATCAGTATCAAGGCGACAACTACGGAGAAGCTTGGATGGGTGGGCCAAGGCAAAGGAATGGCCGCTACCGCGGTCGTTTTACTAGGTACGTAAATGAGTGTTACGCGGTGAAATGGTTGACAACAAATAATTTCTATAATAATCAACCATTCTAACCTTAGGTGACATCCGATTCTCCCAATGGCGCGCCGGAAGCGCGTGAACAAGAGATCGAGCAATTAGCTCAAGAGCTCGGCCGTCTGATCCAGGGAGCCAACCCGGAACGGCGGGAAGATCTCAAAGAGTTGGCTTTTGCCCTTATCCGCGAGGAGTTGATCCACAAGGTGGAGGGTGAAGAAAGCGGTGGAGGGTCAACTCCGGCCCCATTCAATCCGCTGGGAACGGGAATTTTGATATTTGTTTTAGGGGCTGGTTTGTCTTTTGTTTTTGGACCGGTGGGGTTGGTATTGATGTTTGGAGGGCTGATCTTCGTTGTTTGGGGCGCCTTGATTAGTTGGTTTAAAGGATAAGCCCCATACCACAGACTCCTGTCCGTGGCTTTGGGGAAGCGCGAGGTAGCTCAAGAATGTTGAACCCCGCAATCACATGCGGGGCGTTTCGTGGTACGGGGTAGAATCGCTCATGGCAGAAGCAGAAAAGAAAAAAAAGGGTATCTGGTCACGCCGGGATTTTTTTACCCGGCTCGGGTGGGGGGGCTTCGGCATTTTCGGTGGTTTAACTCTCCTGGGCTTTCTTAGGTCGGCATTTCCACGAGTTCTTTTTCAGCCCCCGTCGACCTTCAAGGCAGGCTTGCCGTCTGATTATGCAATGGGTGAAGTCAGCGAGAAGTACAAGCAGGATCAGCGCGTCTGGATCATTCGGGAAGAAGCCGGCATCTACGCCATCTTCGCCAAATGTACCCATCTGGGTTGCACACCGCGTTGGCTTGCTGCCGAGAACAAATTCAAATGTCCTTGTCACGGCAGCGGGTTCTTTAAGTCGGGCTTGAATTTCGAAGGGCCGGCACCGCGGCCGCTGGACCGCTTTAAAGTCACCGTTGGTGACGACGGTCAGCTCGTCGTTGACAAAGCCAAAGTCTTCAAAATGGGTCCGGGGGCTGAGCCTGAGGAGCAATATACGGACACGGTCCTGAAAGTTTAACGGCTAGGAATCATGAGCCTTTTAGATAAAATCAAAAGCGATATCGTCGAAAGCCACGTTTGGAAGGCGATTTTCCGCCACGGCTATGAAGACACGCCGCGGAACCGCGTCATGATGGTTACGGCCAATGTTTTCCTGCACCTCCACCCTGCCAAGGTCAGACGCCACGCCGTGCGCATGCGTTTTACCTGGTGTATGGGCGGGCTGACTTTCCTGATGTTCCTGGTCACGGTGGTAACCGGCATTTATCTTATGTTCTATTACCGGCCGGTAGCCGAGTATGCCTATGCCGACATGAAGTATCTCGAGTTCGACATGCCCTTCGGCATGCTCATGCGCAACATGCATCGCTGGTCGGCTCACGCCATGATCGTTTTCGTCTGGCTCCACATGTTCCGCGTCTTTCTCACCGGCTCGTACAAACCGCCACGGGAATTCAACTGGATCGTCGGCGTATTGCTGCTCGTTCTCACCCTATTGTTGAGCTTTACCGGTTATCTCTTGCCGTGGGACCAACTCTCCATCTGGGCGGTCACCGTCGGCTCCAACATGGCCCGCGCCACTCCTCTGCTAGGTTACGAAGGGCCCTTCGCCGACTTCGTGGGCGCCAATCCGATCTACGATGCCCGCGCCTTTTTGTTCGGCGGCGGCGAGATCGGGCCCCATACGTTGCTAAGGTTTTACATCCTCCACTGTATTTTTATCCCGCTGGTCGCCAGTATTCTCATGTCGGTTCACTTCTGGCGTATCCGTAGGGACGGATTCTCCGGTCCCTCATTATAAACGAGCTAAACGTTCAAGAGTTGAAGGTTTAAGGGAAGTCCTCAATCGAAAATTTAAAATCTAAAATCGAGAATTGAATATGGCAGAGGCAGCTCGAGCAAAGAATTTACCGGTAGACGACAAGATCCACACTTGGCCGCACCTGGTGCGGGGCGAGTTTCTGGTGGCGCTTTTTGTGACCGTAGTGCTCACCCTGTGGTCGATCACGATCGATGCCCCGCTGGAAGAGCCGGCGAACCCCACCCGCACTCCGAATCCGTCCAAGGCACCGTGGTATTTTCTCGGTTTGCAGGAAATGTTGGTTTACTTCGATCCCTGGCACGCCGGTGTCGTATTGCCAAGCCTGATCATTGTCGGCCTGATGGTGATTCCGTTCATTGACATCAACCCCAAGGGTAACGGCTATTACTGCTTCAAAGATCGAAAGTATGAGATCCTGACGTTTTTTTTGGGTTTCCATGTGCTGTGGGTTTCCATGATCATCATTGGGACGTTTTTCCGCGGGCCGGGATGGAACCTGTTTTGGCCCTGGCAGCACTGGGATCCTCATAAAGTCGTGGCGTTGACCAACGTCGACCTGCCGTACCTTTTCGGCTTCAGGGATTATTGGTGGTCGGCGGCGTTTGGATTGGTCGTCATTGGCGCTTACTTCGTTTTCGGGCTCGCGGCCTTTTATTTTTGGATTCTCAAAGTGAAAGGCAGAGAGTTTCTCGAGCGGTGGGGCATGGTCCGATTTACCATCACTGCCTTGCTCTTTGTTTTGATGCTTTCACTTCCCGCCAAAATGTTTCTCAGACTCGTTTTCAATGTCAAATATATCCTGGTTACTCCCTGGATTAATGTCTGACCCCGATCCAAAATGGGTTGCGAAGCGATCGAGAGATATGGAGAACTGATGAAAAAGGGGCAGCGGGGTGGAGAATAGAAGATTAGGTTTGGAACGGGGCTGATGTTTTACGTGGCTAAGATTCTCCAGGCCTTGGGGCTCGCCGACGTGGGTTACTCCCTGTTTGTGGGAATCACCAAAAACTTTTCAATGGCGGAAGAAATCGTGCTGGCGCTTATTGGTCTTGGGGTCTTTTCTTTGGGCCGCGTGCTTGAGCGCAAAGTTGCGTGAGGTAAGACGGGATGGCGGAACGAGGTATCGACCAAAACGAAGAAAAAAAATCCTACAGCAGTATCTTTCTCATCGGCATCGGCTTGCTGGTGGCGTTCTCGCTTTGGGCGTTCTGGGACGACAACATTACTCGTCGTCCTTGGAAAGCTTTCCAATCCCGGTTCTATCGCCTCGACTACGGAAAAGCGCAGGCGGCCTACGACGAGGAAAATAAGAAACTTCAGGCGGACGCGAAATATCAAGAGCTGGCCAAGAAGCTTGCGGCAGCGCAAGCGAGTGTGACCCAGGGGGAGCAGGGACGGAAGCTCAAGGCCTTAGAGGCGGAGGAAGTTCGGGCGACGGTTCGCTTCCAAGAGATCGATCAGGAAGTCAAATTCATCAAGAGCGAGCTGGAAGAAGCGGGTTATGAGTACGACCATGCCATCCAGCAGAAGAGAAATCCAAAACCCTACCAGGACGAGATCCAGCAGCTAGAAAAGGCAAGAGCCAAGCTCGATCCGGAGCTCGAAGCTGCGCGCGCCAAACGCGACCAGATCAAAGAGGAAATCAAAAAGATCCGCGCCGGTGTCAAGGATCTGGAGGACGAGTTAGGCAAACTCACGGCGGAACGCGATAAATGGGTTCGGGTGATGGAAAACGCCACCTTCAAGATCGGACCGTTCTCGTTCTACAAGATTCCCAAGATCCTGCAGGTATCCTTAGAGGAGTTCGACCGCAATCGCTTCGATCAGCCGATTGCCCGTGTGGATCGTTGTCAGACTTGCCATATGGCGATCAATCGACCTGGTTTCGAGAAAGAGGAGCACCCCTTCAAAACCCATCCGCGACGCGAGGTGCTGCTCGCCGACAATGCCCACCCACCGGATAAGCTTGGTTGTACTTCGTGTCATGACGGTCAGGGTGTGGCGGTTAACAGCGTGAAGCAGGCCCACGGTGAAGTGCATTACTGGGAACACCCGCTACTGCGCGGCGCTAAGGTCCAGTCGAGCTGCACCACGTGTCACCTCGACGTGCAAAAGTTCGAGGCTGTTCCTCTTTTGACCGAGGGACAGATCCTGTTCGAGCAGATCGGCTGTACGGGATGTCACCTGGTTAAAGGCTACGAAAATATCCCCAAGATCGCTCCGAGCTTGAGGAAGATCAGCGCCAAGGTCGATCCGAGTTGGATGGTGCGGTGGATTGAAAATCCGCACAAGTTCCGCCCGCGCACGCGGATGCCCAATTTTGATCTGCGGCAAGAGGACGCCCTGGCCATCGCGGCTTACCTTTGGTCGCTTGCCAAAGAGGAAGGTGACCAGTGGACGCAGGCGCATCCCCTGCCGGCCGGTTTTCGCGAAGGCGACGCGAATCAAGTAGGCAAAGGCAAAAAGTTGGTGGAGACGATCGGCTGCAAGGGTTGCCACGGTTTTGCCGAAGGCGAATTCACCACCGTGCTCGGCAAAGCCAAGGATCTGGTCCCCAACCTGAAAGATATCGCGTCAAAGGTCGGCCCGCAGTGGGTTTATCATTGGATCAAAAATCCGCGCGGCTTCGCTCCGGACACCAACATGCCAAGCCTTCGTCTCGCTGATGACGAGGCCACGGCGATTACCGCCTATTTGATGACTTTGGGAGGCAAGCCGGAGCCGATGCCCGGCATTCAAGAGAAGCTTGCCGATGCCAACAATATCAAGCGCGGCGAATCGCTGGTTCGAAAATGGGGTTGTTTCGGTTGTCATGATATCAAGGGAATGGAAAAGGAATCCCGCGTCGGTGTCGAATTGACGACCTTCGGCTCGAAGACTCTCGAAGAGCTCTTTTTCGGCAATCGAACGGACATAAAACAAACCTGGGACGACTGGACCTATAACAAACTGAAAACTCCACGGATCTACGCCACCGAACGGGTGGAGCAATTGATGCCACAGTTCGATCTCGCCGACGAGGATATTAAAGAGTTACGGATTCTTCTCGCCGGCTTCCGCGAACGCAAAGTGGCGCAGCGGTACCAGGCGAATCAAGGCGATCGCGTCGTTCAGGTGGTGGAGGGACGGCGGCTGATGCATCAGTACAATTGTATCGGCTGTCATGAAATCGAGGGGCGAGGCGGGTTTATCCGAAAATACTATCAAGAGAATCCGACTCTCGCTCCCCCCATTCTCAATGGCGAGGGTGAGAAGGTGCAGTCCCAATGGTTCTTTAGCTTCTTGAAGGCGCCGATCCCGATTCGGCCATGGTTGGAACTCAGGATGCCGACCTTCGGATTGTCGAATGATCACACGGGCCAGTTGGTCGACTACTTCAACGATCTTTCGAAAGTCGAGTTCCCGTTCACCTATTTTGATGAAAAGAGAGTGCCGCCGGAATATCTCGATGCCGCTAAGAAACTCGTTTCGAAGGATTACTTCAACTGTTTCAGCTGCCATCAGCAAGGCGACAGAAAGCCCGAAGGGCCAGTAGAGGGCTGGGCGCCTGACCTGACCTTGGCGCGCCAGCGGCTCAACCCTAGCTGGATTATCAAGTGGCTGAAGGATCCGCAGAAGGTTCAGCCCGGCACGAAAATGCCATCATTTTATCCCGGCGGACCCGACGACATCCTCGGCGGTAAAGAAGATCAGCAGCTTGAAGCCCTGCGTGATTATATAATGACCCTCGGGCGTAATGGCGGAACTGCTTCCCCGGCCGCTCCTGCCGTCACCAGAGCGAAGCCTGCCGGCCGGTGAATATCAAATGTTATTGAACGTCCAACAGTTAAACGTTATTGTATTTTGAAGGAGGCATTATGAATAAACTGAGCTCAATGATTTTGTCTGCTGTACTGATCGCTCTACCGGTAAGCGGCATGGCTGCCTACGAAAGCGGCGATGTAAAAGACGGCGGGACCATCTCGGGAACGGTCAAATTCAAGGGAAGCGCTCCCGCGCCGAAGAAACTGGACGTCAGCAAGGACAAAGAAGTGTGCGCCAAAACGCCCAAGGTGGATCAGTCATTGGTTGTTAACGGTGGCAACCTGGTGAATGCCGTTGTTATGATTACCGACATTAAAAAGGGCAAGAAGATTGAGACAAAGAAGGTGACTCTCGACCAGAATGGCTGCGAATATAAGCCGCACGTTTTGGCCTTTCCTGCTGGAACTACGGTTGAGATCTTGAATCCGGACGGTATTCTCCACAACGTTCACTCCTATAGCAAGGTGAACAGCCCGTTTAACCAGGCCCAGCCGAAGTTCAAGAAGACGTTGGACGTCAAGATCGACAAGCCGGAAGTCATCGAGGTAAAGTGCGATGTTCATGGTTGGATGCAGGGTTGGCTAGTTGTCACCGAAAGCCCGTATGTCAGCGTGACCGACAACTCAGGCAGCTTCAAATTGACCGATGTGCCCGCAGGAACTTACAACGTCGAAGTTTGGCACGAGAAGCTGGGCAAAACGAGCCAGAAGGTCACCGTGAAGGGAAAAGAAGACGCGAAGGTCAATTTCGAAATGGCGGGTAAGTAAGAAGCGAAGATCGAGCCCAGTTGACAGGAGCACGGTACCCGAAGTGGGTGCCGTGCTTTTTTTTGATCATCATTTCCCCTCTTTGGAAAAGAGGGGTCAGGGGAGATTTCCGAAGTCACCCACCGTTTCACAGCTCAGAAAAAATCCCCCTTAATTCCCCCTGAAGGTGTAAAAAAATGCGGCATCCCCCTCTTAATTGTCCTCCGTCGGAGACTGCGTCGCAATGGCAAAAATTCTTCGGCGACCCCGGTTTGTCATTTCGAGCGCAGCGAGAAATCTAAGATCCCTCACATTCGTTCGGGATGACAACGCGACTTTTGGAGATGACGACACAGTCTCTCGCGGGGAGAGAAAGAGGGGGGCAGGGGAAGAAATCTTGGGGTGGGCCGGTTTGGAGTCAAAGAATTTTTAGCGAGACTCCGCGCGCTTTTTGAAAAAAT
>Ga0209887_1000410_pt1 | contig 12838 bp, 13 predicted proteins | sample GWRWN1_30_40_FD_187230 | JGI IMG/M metagenome (GOLD analysis project Ga0209887, IMG submission 187230) | Riverbed sediment microbial communities from areas with no vegetation in Columbia River, Washington, USA - GW-RW N1_30_40 (SPAdes)... | ecosystem: Environmental > Aquatic > Freshwater > River...
GACGAGTACGGAGCCGCTACGCTTAGGACGGATATCGAGGGGGAGCTGGATCGTTGAGGGTTCACGAACTGGCCAAAGAGCTTGGTGTCGCGAGCAAGGAGCTGCTCGCGTCGCTGAAGGAGATGGGGATCGACGGCCTCACGGCCTCCTCGTCGGTCCCCGATCAGGCCGTGCCCCGGCTCCGAGCCTCGGGGGGCAAGGCAGTCCCCGAGGCCAAGATCAAGGAGGCGGTCGAGGAACCACTTCCCACGTCCCGGGCGATGAAGAGGAAGGAGGTCCTCGAGCCCGAGACGCCGCCGGCCGCTCCGAAGCCGGCCCCGGTCGCCGAGCCCGAGCCCCCGACGCCCGCGGCCGAGGCCGCTCCCAGCGTCGAACCCCCGCCGGCCCCCGAACCCGCGGGCCCCTCGTTGCCGGCGTTGAAGCTCGTCCACGGGTCGACCCCCCAGGACGTGGCGGACAAGACGGGCCGAGGCGTCGCCGAGGTCGTGAAGATCCTCTTCTCACTGGGTGACATGGCGACGGCGTCGCAGTCGTTGTCCGACGACGCGCTCGGCCTGCTCGCCCCCGAGCTCGGGTACGAGGCCGAGATCGTCGGGGTCGAAGAGGAGGAGGAGCCGGACGAGGAGGTCGACGAGAGCCGGCTCGAGCCCAGGGCGCCCGTCGTCACGATCATGGGCCACGTCGACCACGGGAAGACCCTGCTGCTCGATGCTATTCGGCGCACCGACGTCGTCTCCCAGGAGTTCGGCGGTATCACGCAGCACATCGGCGCGTACCAGGTGCACACGAACGGACGCGAGGTCACCTTCATCGACACACCGGGGCACGAGGCGTTCACGGCGATGCGTGCCCGGGGCGCGCAGGTGACCGACATCGCCGTCCTCGTGGTCGCCGCCGACGACGGTGTGAAGCCGCAGACGATCGAGGCGCTCGACCACGCGAGGGCCGCCGGCGTCCAGGTCCTCGTCGCCGTGAACAAGATCGACAAGCCGGAGGCGGACCCCACTCGCGTCCGGCAGCAGCTCGTGGAGCAGGGGCTCGTCCCGTCGGAGTGGGGCGGGACGGTCGAGTTCGTCGACGTCTCCGCCAAGGCGCGGACCAACCTGGACAACCTGCTCGACACGATCCTGCTGGTGGCCGATCTCGAGGAGCTCAAGGGCGACCCGGTCGGTCGCGCCCGCGGGGTCGTGCTCGAGGCGCACCTGGACAAGGGCCGCGGACCGGTCGCGAGCGTGCTCGTTCAGCGGGGCACGCTCGACGTCGGCGACACGGTCGTCTCGGGCACGTCATGGGCGAAGATCCGCGCGATGCTCGACGAGAACGGGCAGCAGGTGAAACAGGCGGGTCCCAGCAAGCCGGTGCAGATCCTCGGCTGGTCCGCGACCCCGAACGCGGGCGACGACATCCGCGAGGTCGAGGACGAACGCGCGGCGCGCCACATCGTGCAGGAACGCGAGGCCAAGGTCCGCGCGGCCGAGCTGGTGACCACGCGCCCGCCCACACTTCAGGAACTGATGGCGCAGGCCGAACGCGACGAGGTCCCCGAGCTGAATCTGATCGTGAAGGCGGACGTGCAGGGCTCGATCGGGGCGCTCGTCGACGCGCTCGCCAAGCTGCCGCAGGACGAGGTGCGGATCAACGTGATCCGGAGCGCCGCCGGCGCGATCACCGAGAGCGACATCAACCTGGCGCTGACCTCGAGGGCGATCGTCGTCGGGTTCAACGTCCGTCCCGACGTGCAGGCGCGCGACCTCGCCGAAAGGGAAGGCGTCGACGTCCGGCTGTACCGCGTGATCTACGACGCGATCGATGACATCCGCAGCGCCCTGGGCGGGATGCTCAAGCCCGAGGAGCGCGAGACGCAGCTCGGACGGGCCGAGGTCCGTGCCGTGTTCCGCGTCCCGAAGGTCGGCCTGATCGCCGGCTCGTACGTCCTGGAGGGCACGATCATCCGGAACGCGCGCGCCCGCGTCATCCGCGACGGCGTCGTCGCGTACGACGGCCGGATCGGCTCGCTCCGCCGCTTCAAGGACGACGTCCGCGAGGTGAGCGAGGGGTTCGAGTGCGGCATCGGGATCGCGAACTTCAACGACGTCAAGGAAGGCGACATCATCGAGGCGTACGAGGTCCGAGAGGTCGCCCGAGAGCTGTAGGGATACGTCGATGCTCGTTGCGCTGGAGCGGTTCGACCTCCGCATCCCCGCGTGCGGTTCCCTCAAGGAGAAGCGACACGTCGTGAAGACCCTGACCAGCGGGATCCGCTCGACGTTCAACGTCTCGGTGGCGGAGGTGGATCACCACGACCTGTGGCAGCGCACGGCGATCGCGGTGGCCGCCGTCGCCGGCGAGCAGTACCACGCTCGCCGGGTCCTGCACGAGGTGGAGAAGCTCGTCGACCGCTGGGGCGAGATCGAGGTCATCGACCGCGAGCTCACGCTGCACTACCCGGAGGCGTGACGCGTGCCCGAGGGGAGCCGGCCGAACCGAGTCTCGGAGGAGCTCCGCGAGATCCTCGCGGAGGAGATCCCGAAGCTCAAGGATCCGCGCGTCGGGTTCGTCACGGTCCTGGGCGTCACGGTGACCCCCGACCTGCGCCTGGCGCGCGTGTACTACACGACGTTGGGCGACGACCCCGCGCACCGAGCGACGGCCGCCGCGCTCGCGTCGGCCCGCGGGCACCTTCGCAACGTGATCGGCTCCCAGGTGCGCATGAAGGTGCTCCCCGAGCTGCGCTTCGAGCAGGAGGATGTGCGGGGGGGTCCGGACCGTATCGAGCAGCTGCTCCGGGAGCTTCACGAGCGGGAGGGGGCGTGACGGCGACGGATCAGCTCGCCAGGGCGGCCGAGGCCTTGTCGGAGGCTCCGACCATCGCGCTCGCCTGTCACGTGAACCCCGATGCGGATGCGCTCGGATCGATGCTGGGCCTCTCCAATCACCTTCGCGGCCTCGCAAAGCAGACGGTGTGCTCGTTCCCGAACGACCCGTTCGAGCCCCCGCGGTGGGCCTCGATGCTCCCGGGGACCGATGCGCTGGTCCCGCCGTCCGCGTTCCCCAAGGACCCAGCCGTGATGGTCACGTGCGACGTGGCGTCGCTCGACCGGTTGGCGTCGCTGGGGGGTCCCGCGGTGCGGGCGACGACGCTGATCTGGATCGACCACCACGTCACCAACGAGGGCCTGGGGACGATCCCGATCATCGATCCATCGGCGTCATCGACCTCTGAGCTCGTCTACGGCCTCCTGAAGGTGCTCGGGGGCGAGATCAGGGTCGAGACGGCGTTGTGTCTGTACGCGGGGCTCGTCACCGACACCGGACGGTTCCAGTACGAGTCGGTCGGCCCGGAGACGCTCCGCCTGGCGGCCGAGCTCCGCGAGTTCCCGTTCGACCACGCGAGGCTGGTGCAGGCTCTCTACGAGGACCACGGGGTCGCGTACCTGAAGCTGCTCGGCGTCGTGCTCGAACGGGTCCGCGCGGAGCCCGACGCAGACCTCGTGTGGACGTACCTCACGCGGGCCGACCTGGATGGGGCCGACCTGGAACCCGGGGACGCCGACGACCTGATCGACCTGGTCCGCACCGCGCGCGAGGCAGACGTGGCGGCCATCCTCAAGCAGCAGCGCGACGGGCGGTTCAAGGTGAGCCTGCGTTCCCGGGGCGGACACGACGTGGCGGCCGCCGCCGCGCGCTTCGGGGGCGGGGGGCACCGGCTCGCGTCGGGCTTTACCTCGAGCCAGGGACTGGTGGCCACGGTCGAGTCGCTCAAGGAAGCTCTCGACGCCGAGCCTCCGACCGAGTAGCCGTCGATGACGCCGGCGCCGGACGGCCTCCTGCTCGTCGACAAGCCATCGGGGATGTCCTCCCACGACGCGGTCGAGGTCGTCCGGCGGTCGCTCGGCACTCGAAAGGTCGGCCATGCCGGCACCCTCGACCCGATGGCCACCGGGCTGCTGGTCCTGGGGGTCGGTCGCGCCACGCGGCTGCTGCGCTACCTCGGCGAGCTCCCGAAGACGTACGCGGCGACCGGACGGCTGGGCGAGGAGACGGACACGTTGGACGCGGACGGCGAGATCGTGCGGACGGCCCCGGTCGACGTGTCGCTCGCCGAGGTGGAACGCGCCTGCGCCTCGCTCGTGGGCGAGTCGATGCAGGCGCCGCCCGCCTATTCGGCCGTCAAGGTTGGGGGGCGCAGGCTCTACGAGGCGGCGCGCCGGGGCGAGGTGCTCGAGGCGCGGGCGCGGCCGATCCGGGTCGACGCGTTCGCGGTGTCCGCCTTCGACGGGCGAGATCTGAAGGCGCAGGTCACCTGCTCGGGCGGGACGTACGTGCGGGTGCTCGTCGCCGACGTCGGTCGGTCCCTCGGCTGCGGGGCGCACCTGGTCCGCCTGCGTCGGACCGCGATCGGGTCGTTCCTGGTCGAGGACGCCCGCCCGCCGGGCGAGGCGACGCTCCAGCCCCTCGAACACGCCGTCCGGCACCTGCCCGGCATCCGTCTTGAGCGGGAAGAGGCTCGAGCGGCGTCGCACGGTCGCCCGCTCGGACCCGCGGGGATCGTCGGTCCCTACGCGGTGTTCGATCCGGAAGACGCGCTCGTCGGCGTCTACCGGGACGAGGGAGCCATGGCCAGGCCCGAGGTGATCCTCCCGAGGCGGTGACGCGCGCCGCCCGGCCAAGGCTCATGGGTGCTCACGACGTCACCTGGGGACCCGCGCGGAACCCTCGTCCAGCGCGAAGTACGTGGACCGCTCGCGCTGAGCCGCCGCATCGGCGGGACGACGCCAGTCCGACTTGACGCGCCAGATGACGTACGTGAGTCCGCCGATCGGGATCTGGATCCCGTAGGTGAGCGCCCGGAACAGCAAGACGGCGGCGACGATCTGAGCCTTCTCGGCCCCATCGAACGCGGTGAGCCCGCCGATGTACCCGAGGTCGATCAGGCCGACGCCACCGGGCGTGATGGGAACCGCCGAGAGCAGGCGTGAGAACGCGTACACGGCGAACGCCTCGGAGCCGGACACCTCCTGCTCGGAGACACCGAGGTGACGCAACGAGATCAGCAGCACGAGGAACAGCCCGAGCTGGCTGAGCACGGTCATCAGGCTCAGCCGTAGCCACCGGTGCTCGACCAGCACGATCGTGTCCCGGCGGAAACGCGCCGCGCCCTCGCCCCACGAGGTGACCGGCGGCTTGTGGAGCCGACGGCGCACCCACGACGCGATTCGGCCCATCCGGTTGCCGATGCGGACGGCGAACGCTTCGCTGCGGAAGACCAGGGCGAACAGGCCGACGGCCACGCCCAGGACGATGATCCCGAAGACCGCCGCCAGGATGTAGGTGGTCGTCAGGTGCCCGGTGACGGCGAGGAGCACGAGCGCCAGCATCGGCAGCGCGAGCTTGGTGAAGATGTTCCAGATGCCGGTCACGCCGACGTACAGCGCGACGCTCGTGCCGGTGAACCCCCAGGAATCCAGGATCGAATAGGTCAACCCGATCGCGATGGCCCCGCCCGCCGGGAGCGTGTTCGCGACCGTGGTCGTGGTCTGCGTGAGCACCGCGGCCTTCCCGATGCCGAGGCCGGGCAGGGCGGCCTGGTTCGCCCACCAGTACGTCACGAGGTTGAAGAACGTCGCGGCCACCAGCGACGACGTCTCGATCGGCGTGAGCGTGGTGATCGCCGCCCACACGTCCCGGTAGTCGGCGAACTTCGGGATCGCCCACCAGAAGATCGCGACCACGATCGCGACCGAGATGCTGTAGCCGACGATGCGCTTCCATCCCAGGGGCTTGCGCGTCCGCTCGGCCGTCCCGGGTGTCGACATCGAGTGAAACCTAGTCCGTTGGGCGCTCGAGGACGAGGTGGAGGGCTCCCGGCTAGGTGTGGTCCGCGGCCTCGGCGCGAGATCGACGGCGCAGCGCCACGTCGCGGATCTCGGTGACGACGCCGGCCGACCCGAGCGCCACCCCCGCCCCGAGCAGGACGCCCGCGACCACGTCCGAGAACCAGTGCGCGTTCAGATACACCCTCGACAGCGCCATCACGAACGCGAACCCGACGGCGGCGAGCTCCCACCGTCGTCTCGCCGGGCCGAACGGGAGCAGCACGAGCACCAGGGCGACGGCGGTCGCGGCCCCGGCGACCGCGTGCCCGGAGGGGAACGAGAACCCGACCACGTCGACGAGTGGGAGGGGAGGCCGACCCCGGTGGAAGAACGCCTTGGCGCCCGTGAGGATCAGCTCGGCCGCCGCCCACGTGATCACCCACGTCGCGAGCGCACGCCATCGCGTCCGGAACAGGAGCCACGCGGTCACGGCGATCCGGAGGGGGATCGTCACGAGGCCGCCCCCGAGGACGTTGAGGAAGCGCGCGAGGAGCGTCAGCACTCCATTTCGGACGTCGTCCATCCAGTGGAACACCGAGAGATCGAACTCGCCGACGAACGGGAGCGTCGTCGTGGGGGCGAGCTCGGGGGGATGTCGTCCCACCGCCGCGAAGACGAACACCATCGCGCCGAGCAGGACCACCGACCAGCCGATCGCTCGGCGGTGATTCGAGAGCACGCTAGTCGCCGTTCTCGCAGGGGGGTGCTCCCGCCCCGCACAGCGTCAGCCCGAGCTCCTCGTGGACCTGACGGACCAACACGGTACGCAGGCCGAACGTGACGGCCTCGTCGGCCTCCAGGGCGAGGGTCGGTTCGGCGTCGGGACCGAACCGGTAGCGGTAGGTCACGCAGCCGCCGGGGAAGACGAAGTACTTGTTCGCCGAGAAGGGGTGCAGGTCGAACTCGTCCAGGTAGACGCGGACGCCGCCCTCGCTGGTTGAGTTCGTGACGTCAACGGCCCCGGCGATCCGGCAGGAGGCGGTGAGCGAGACCTCGACGGCGTGCAGGCCACCGCGGTCCGAGTCGAGCCAGAACCGAGCCATGGCCTCGCTCACGTCCGAGCCGCCGTACGCCCAGCCCGCCGGAAGGGCTTCGATGCAGGGGATGAGGGTGGCGCTCGGGACGGACTGCGCCATCAGGACGAACAGCTCGCCGTCCTCGATCGGGCAGTCGGCCTCCGTGCCATCGCCGGCCCGCGCGCTGCACGCCGCGAGGGTCGAGAAGACGATCGCGGCCATCGCGACCCTGCCGGTGAGCCCTCGCCGCCTCATGCGAACGCGTTCCAGTTGCTGACGACCAGACCCAGCGCGAGGAAGCCCGCGAACAGCACGCCGAGCGTGAGCAGCACCCGCCGCACGCTCCAGCGCTGGATCGAGACCTGTTCGCGCTCCGGCGCCATCCGTCGGAACTCGGCGAGGAGGTCGCGGCCGTCCTGCTTGAGGTTGTTGCGGAGCTGCGTCGGGCTCGCGACGCCGCGCGCCGCCGCGAACCCCTCGGCGATCTCGTCCTCGGAGAAGTAGCCGAGCGCGTGCGCGTAGACACGATCGGCGTCGGTGCGGAGCGCGAGGACGAGCATCATGTTGGCGAGGTCGACCGCCTGCCGCCACGGGGAGGGTCGCACCTGGACGAAGAACACGTCGATCAGCTTCAGCTCGCCGTCGCGCACCATCAGGTTCGCGGGCTTGATGTCGCGGTGCGCGAGCCCCTCATCCCACATCCTGCGAACCATGCCGAGCCCCTGGTCGATCACGCCGTCGTCGATCTCCGCGTCCCCGATCTCCACCGCGCCCTCGAAGAACTCCATGACGATCATGTACTCCCGCTCGGGAGTGATCTCGACGATCCCGTACGGCCGGGGGACCGGGATCCCGAGATCGTTCAGAAGGCGGAGCGTGTAGTCCTCGTACTCGACGAACCGGCGCACGGACTGGAACGGCTTCTCGTCCTCGAGAGCGCCGTACAAGATCGTGCGGCCGAGCTTGTACCAGCGGTCGGCCCGCACGTGACTCTTCGCGTAGAGCTTGGCGAAGACGTAGCGCTCGGGCTCGTCGTCCGTCGCCTCGATCTTGATCCGCAGCGGCGTCGAGCCTCCGGACCCCTCCAGGCCCACGGGCTTGACGTCCAGGACCGCCAGTCCCAGCTGATCTCGGATCGCCGCGACGATCGCCTCGCCGCGCCGGCCGCCGACGTCCAGGTGGGCCGCCTTGCCCCGCTGGTAGGACACGGGGAACAGATCGTTGGGCGCGAACAGGCGGAAGCTCGCGACGCCGACCGCCACGCCGAACACGGCCCCCATCACGACGTCCGTGGTGTGGTCCACGCCGAGGTACACGCGGGCGAGCCCCAGGATCACCAGGACGATCCAGATCGCCCACTTCGCGATCGAGCGGGGCCTGCCCGCCACGATCAGGGCGTACATGGCCCCGAGGGCCGAGACCGCCAGACCGGCCATCGGCCTCGACGGCATCGAGTACCCCTGCCACCCGGTGAGGATCGGGATCCCCAGGGGCCGAGGGCGGGCCACGATCGTCGAGGCGTTGTACGCGACGATCTCGGTGACGATGATCGCGCCGAGGAACACGAACAGGTGACGCCACCGGCGGAACACGATCAGCGCCAGGATCACGCCCCACCGGATCAGGCGGATCGTCCAGCTCGATGACAGCCCGTTGACGACGAGCATCACGCGGGTGAGCCCGGGCGTCCGCAGATCCGTGATCCAGAGCTGCCGCGTGTGGTCCCAGCGCTCGAAGACGCTTTCCAGCGAGGGGAACACCAGGAAGGCGGTGATGGCGACGACGAAGTACAGGACGAGCAACAGGAAGAACTTCCCGGAGCGTCCGAGCTCGTGCGGGAGCGCGGGCGGCTCGCCCGAGGGACGGCGGCGCTGCTCTGGGTGCGCGGGGCCCTTGGTCCCGCCCTGCTCGATCCCCCCGGTCGTCGCGTCCATGCCGTTCGGCGACTCTAGTGCAGCCCGGGATCGAGACCGTTCGTCGCGAGCCAGCGCGACGCGATCTGCTCGGGTGTCGCACCGCGCGCGACCTCCGCGTTCAGCGCTCGGAGCTCGCCGGTGGACAGCCGCGCCGAGACCGCGTTCACGGTGTCGGCCAGCGACGGCCCGAAACGGTCCAGCACGCCGGTCGCGATGACCGGCGTCACGTTCTCGGCGGGCTGGAGGCGCAGGTCGTCCTCGAGCAGGACGAAGTCGTTCAGGTCGATCGCGCCGTCGCTCGTGAACAGCAGCGCCACGTCCACCGTCCCCTCCGCCAGGGCGGAGACCGTGCGCGGGCCGCCCGTGTCGAGGTTGCTGAAGACCTGCCCGAACGTGATCCCGTACGACCGCTCCAGACCCGGGATGCAGAAGGGGCGCCGGGTGCATTCGGGCGGTCCACCGAAGACCAGTTCGCGGGAGACCCGCGCGAGGTCGCTGAGCGTGCGGAGGCCGTATCGCTGCGCGGTCTCCGCGGTCACCGCGAACCCGTTCTGATCCTCGGCCGGTGACGCGTCGAGCGCGGTCACGTCGAGCGTTGCCAGCCGTTCGGCGAACCGCTGGTGGTTGATCTCGTGATCCGGCGAGGTCGATCCGTCGCCCGCCAGGAACTGGAGGCCGCTGCCGGCGTACTCGGGGACGAGCTCCACGAGACCCTCCAGCAGCGCGGGCATGACGAGCTCACGCGGCCCGAGCGAGGGCTCGCGCTCGACGCGGATGCCGGCGCCCTCGATCGCCTGTGCGTAGATCTCGGCCAGCAGGACGCTCTCGGGGAAGTCGAACGACGCCACGGTGATCGCGTCGTCGCCGCGAGCGTCCTCCGCGGACGTGCCCTGCACGACGCACCCCGCCAGCGCGAGGGTCAGCGACGTCGCGAGCACGGACGATCGGGCGGCAGCCATGACCGCTCAAGCCTAGGCCAAGCCCGGCGCGCCCACGTGGGATGATGCCTGGTCCGGGAGGGCGCGATGGCGACCGAGACCGACGGCAAGGGCGAAGCGAGGCACGGATCCAAGCACCACGGGCATCGCGACGCCGAGGATCGCGCGAGCAAGCTGTCGAGGAAGGCCTACGAGAAGGAGCTCCGGCGCCTCCAGGAAGAGCTCGTGAAGATGGAGGACTGGGTCTCGGGCGCGGGGGCCAGGATCGTGGTCATCTTCGAGGGGCGGGACGCGGCCGGCAAGGGCGGGACGATCAAGCGGATCACGCAGTACACGAACCCGCGCGTGACCCGCATCGCGGCGCTCCCCAAGCCCACCGAGCGCGAACGCACCCAGTGGTACTTCCAGCGCTACATCGCGAACCTGCCCTCGGCCGGCGAGATCGTGCTGTTCGACCGCAGCTGGTACAACCGCGCGGGCGTCGAGAAGGTCCTGGGGTTCTGCACGCCCGACGAGCACCGACGGTTCCTGCGGCAGGTGCCGATCTTCGAGCGGCTCCTGGTCGAGGACGGCATCGTGCTGTTGAAGTACTGGTTCTCGGTCTCGGACGAGGAGCAGGAGCGCCGCTTCCGATCGCGGATCGACGACCCGATGCGCCGCTGGAAACTCTCGGAGACGGACCTGCTCTCGCGCTCGCACTGGGTCGACTTCTCGCGAGCGAAAGACGAGATGTTCGTGCACACGGACATCTCGGAGGCGCCCTGGTATGTCGTGGAGGCCGACGACAAGCCTCGGGCGCGCCTGAACTGCATCGCGCACCTGCTCTCGGTGATTCCGTACGAGGAGCGCAGGGCGGACGAGATCAGGATCCCGCCGCGTCAGAGCGACGAGGGCTACGTGCGACCCCCGCGCGAGACGTACATCTACGTGCCGGATCACGCACGCTCGCTCCTCGGCTAGGCCCGTTCGGACGTCCGTTACCCTCGGTGCCATGGAGCGACTCCACGGGCTCGACGCCCTCCCGGTGGACCAGGATCGCGCGGTCGTCACGGTCGGCTTCTTCGACGGGGTCCACCTCGGTCACCGCGCGGTCCTCGGTCGCACGGTCGAGGCCGCTCGCGACCGAGGGCTCCCTTCGGTTGCCGTCACCTTCGATCGTCATCCGCGCGAGGTGCTCACGCCGGGCCAGGAGCCTCGCCTGCTGACGACGGTGGACCGGAAGGCAGCACTGATCGAGGAGACCGGGGTCGACACGCTCCTGGTGCTCCAGTTCACCGCGGCGTTCAGCCGGTGGCCGGCCGAGCGGTTCGTGTCCAACGTGCTCGTCGGCGGGCTCCATGCCCATCACTGCGTGATGGGGGCGAACTTCACGTTCGGTCACAAGGCCGCCGGGAGCGTCGAGATGCTGATCGAGCGCGGACCGGCCCTCGGGTTCACCGCGGAACGCGTCGAGCTCCTGGAGGTCGACGGGCGCCGGGTGTCGTCGTCCTCGATCCGCGATGCACTGTCCAGGGGCGACCTCGAGTGGCCCCGCGTGGCGCTGGGACGTCGGTTCGTCCTGGACGGCAGCGTCGTGAGCGGCTCGGGCCGGGGCCAGGGTCTCGGCTTTCCGACCGCGAACCTGCGGACCGGGCCGCGCCTGCTGCTGCCCGGCAGGGGGATCTACGCGGGCCGGGCGGTCGTGGAGGGCGCGGGCTACGTCGCGGCGATCAGCGTCGGGACCAACCCGACGTTCGGGAGCGAACCCCTGCACGTCGAGGCGTACCTGCTGGACTTCGACGGCGACCTCGTAGGGAGCCAGATCGCGGTCGAGTTCTGGGCGTACCTGCGCGACGAGGAGCGGTTCGACACGCCCGAACAGCTGTCGGCAGCCATCGGCGAGGACGTCCGGCGGACGCGCGACCTCGTTCGGGAAACGTGAGCGGTTCGGCGCCATGACCCAACGCCACGGCCGGCGGCGGCGGGGCCGAGACGTCCGCGGGCCGATCCGACCCCTCTCGCGAGCCGCTGACCAGCGCAGACGGGCGAGGCGCGCCGGAGCGTCTGGTAGCCTGGTCGCGACCGATGACGCTCACCAAGACCCAGAAGTCCCAGATCATCACGGAGCACCGGCGTTCCGACGCGGACACCGGTTCGACCGAGGTGCAGATCGCCGTGCTCAGCAGACGGATCGCCGACCTCACCCAGCATCTGAAGTCCCACGCCAAGGACCATGCGTCCCGGCGCGGCCTCCTGATGCTCGTGGGCCGTCGGCGTCGTCTCCTCGAGTACCTGCGACGAGAGGACATCGAGCGGTATCGAGAGATCGTGGCGAAGCTCGGACTTCGTCGATAGACCCGGAGGCGCCCCGGTGGGGCGCCTTCTCCGTAGGAGGGATGCGAACGGATCACTGATCAGAACCGGAGGCGGGCGCTCCCCGCGGTCGGTTCTCAGTAGCGAGCCTCCGATCACCAGGATCGGCGGTTCACCACTGACAACCGGCCCGACCCGACCTCCCAGCCGCGCGGCGCGACCGCGCCGCGCATCCAGACACGAGGAGGCATCGGCCCATGGCCATCACCCTTTCCCGAGAGTTCGGGAACAGCACGTTGACGTTCGAGTCGGGCAAGCTCGCCCTGCAGGCGGGCGGCTCGTGCGTCGTGACGTATGGCGAGACGCAGGTCCTCGCCACCTGCACCACCGCGCAGCCCCGCGAGGGGATCGACTTCTTCCCGCTCACGATCGACGTCGAGGAGCGCATGTACGCCGCCGGCAAGATCCCCGGCGGGTTCTTCCGCCGCGAGGGTCGCCCGTCCGAGACGGCGATCCTGACGGCGCGTCTTACCGACCGCCCCATGCGGCCGAGCTTCAAGGACGGCTACCGCGACGAGGTCCAGGTCGTGATCACCGTGCTCTCGGTCGACATGGCCCGCCAGTACGACATCCCGGGCATGAACGCGGCGAGCCTCGCGACGATGCTGTCGGGGATCCCGTTCGAGGGCCCGGTGGGCTCCGTCCGGCTCGGGCTGATCGGCGGCGAGTGGGTCATCAACCCCACGTTCCAGGACCTGGAGGAGGCCACGTTCGACATCGTGGTGGCCGGCCGCCGCAAC
>Ga0209887_1000411_pt1 | contig 12838 bp, 11 predicted proteins | sample GWRWN1_30_40_FD_187230 | JGI IMG/M metagenome (GOLD analysis project Ga0209887, IMG submission 187230) | Riverbed sediment microbial communities from areas with no vegetation in Columbia River, Washington, USA - GW-RW N1_30_40 (SPAdes)... | ecosystem: Environmental > Aquatic > Freshwater > River...
GGTTCGTGTCGGAGGGGGGATTTGAACCCCCACGGCCCATAAGGCCACTAGGCCCTCAACCTAGCGCGTCTACCAAGTTCCGCCACTCCGACGGGAGTCTGGCGATTCTAGCAACCGGGCACGAGCGCTCGGGTCAGCCGCCCCACTTCCACGACAGCCAGAACGTCGACGCGCCGAAGATCACGGCGGTGACCACGGTGATCTTGTCGAGGCGTCGCTCGAGGGCGGTGCCTCCCGACAGGCTCGACGTGCCGCCGAACATGTCGGACAGGCCGCTCCCCTTGCCGGAGTGGAGCAGGATGAACACGATCAGGAACAGGCTCGAGAGCACACAGAGCACCAGCGCAATGACGTTGAACATGGCCCGTCAGTCTACCGGCTCTCTATCCCTTCGCCGGGGTCTCGATGATCGCTCGATCCTCCAGCGGGAAGTGGCAGGCCGCGACCTGGCCGGGATGATGGGGCAGGAGCTCGGGCTCCTCCTCGCTGCACTTGGGGAACTGCGCGTTCGGGCAGCGGGGGTGGAACCGGCAGCCCGAGGGCGGGTCGATCGGGCTCGGGACGTCGCCCTCGAGGATGATGCGCTTCCTGGCGGCCGCGAGATCGGGGTCCGCGATCGGGACCGCGGAGAGCAGCGCGCCCGAGTAGGGGTGCTTGGGATTGAGGTAGAGCGTCGACCCGACGGCCATCTCGACGATCTTGCCGAGGTACATGACTGCGACCCGGTCGGAGACGTGCTTCACCACCGAGAGGTCGTGCGCGATGAACAGGTACGTGAGGTTGAACTCCTCCTGGAGGTCCTCCAGGAGGTTGAGCACCTGCGCCTGGATCGAGACGTCCAGCGCCGAGACCGGCTCGTCGCACAGGATCAGCTTCGGTCGCAGGGCGAGAGCACGAGCGACCCCGATCCGTTGACGCTGCCCTCCGGAGAACTCGTGTGGGTAGCGATTGTAATGCTCGGGGTTCAGCCCGACGAGCTCCATCAGCTGCTGCACTTCGCTCTTGATCTTGTTCCGCGGGACGGTCCGATGGAGACGGAACGGTGTCCCGATGATCGAGCCGACGGTCTTCCTCGGATTGAGCGAGGCGTAGGGGTCCTGGAAGATCATCTGCATGTCGCGACGGAGCGCGCGGAGCTCGCGACCGCCAATGCCCGTGACGTCCCGCCCTTCGAACTCGATCGAGCCCTCGCTCGCATCGTAGAGGCGCATCAACACGCGGGCGAGGGTCGACTTCCCGCAGCCCGTCTCGCCGACCAGACCCAAGGTTTCGCCTTTGTAGATGTCCAGATCGACCCCATCCACCGCATGGACGCTCCCCACCCGTTTCTGGAAGAGGATGCCTCGCGTGATGGGGAAGAGCTTGCGGACGCCCCGCAGACGCACGAGCAGCTCGCGGTCCCTCGTCGGTTCGGTCTGGAGCTGCCCGTCACGTTCGTTCACTTGAACGCTCATGACCGGGCCATCACCTGCTCCTTGAAGATCCGTTCCTTGTCCGCGAGCGACAGGTGGCAGGCCGAAGCGTGATGCCCGTCAGACGGGATCAGAGCTGGCACCTCGCGCTCGCATCGGTCGAACCGATGGGGGCATCGCGGGTGGAAGGCGCAACCGGGTGGGAGGAAGATCAGCGACGGCGGCAGTCCCTTGATCGGCTTCAGTCGCTCGCCCACGGCCCCTTCGTCCATCCGCGGGATGGAGGACAGGAGTCCCCAGGTGTACGGGTGGTGCGAGTCGTAGTACACGTCGTGCCGGTTGCCGCTCTCCACGATCTTCCCCGCGTACATCACCTGGATCTGATCGCAGTGCTCGGCGACCACCCCCAGGTCGTGGGTGATGATCACGATCGACGCGTTGAACTCCTGCTTCAGCCTGGCGAGCAGGTCGAGGATCTGGGCTTGCACCGTCACGTCGAGCGCCGTCGTCGGCTCATCGGCGATCAGCAGGTCCGGGTTGAGCGAGAGCGCCATCGCGATCATCGCTCGCTGCCGCATACCGCCCGAGAACTCGTGTGGGTACTGACGAGCGCGCTCCTCGGGTCGTGGGATCCCCACGCGGTGGAGCATCTCGACGGCCTGCTCCATCCCCTCCTGCTTAGAGACCTTCTGGTGCGTGCGGATGGACTCCGAGATCTGCACGCCCACCCGGTAGAAGGGGTGGAGGGAGGTCATCGGGTCCTGGAAGATCATGCTGATCTGCGAGCCTCGGACCTCCTGGATGTCGTCGTTGGTCATCCTGAGGAGGTCCTCGCCCTTGAACAGGACCTCGCCCTCGATGATCGCCGTCCGCGAACGCGTGAGCCCCATGATCGTCAGGAAACTCACGCTCTTGCCGGAGCCCGACTCCCCCACTACGCCGAGAGTCTCCCCCGGTTCGATCGAGAACGAGACACCGTCGACCGCCTTAACCACCCCGTCTTCCGTTGGGAAGCGCACCTTGAGATCCCTGACCTCGAGGAGCGGAACGGTCATCAGGTGTACCTCACCCGTGGATCTAGGAATGCATAGGCCACATCCACGAAGAGGTTCGCGACACAGATGAAGAGCGCTGCGAAGATCGTGACGCCCATGATCGCCGGGAAGTCAGAGTTGAGGAGCGACCGCACCGCATACTGCCCCAGGCCGGGAAGATTGAAAACGGTCTCGGTGATGACCGCTCCCCCGAGCAGGATGCCGATGTCGAGTCCCAGCATCGTGACGACCGGAGTCAACGCCGCGCGCAGGCCGTGCTTGAAGATCACCCTGTTCTCGGAGATGCCCTTCGCCCGGGCGGTGCGGATGTAGTCCTCGCTCATGGTCTCGATGAGGTTGCCCCTGACCATCCTCGAGTAGAAGGCCGCGAACGACAGCGCCAAGACGAACCACGGCAAGATGAACCGGCCGGCCATCACCGCTTGGACCATGTTCTCGTCGGGCGGGATGCCGCTCCCGGGTAACCATTGGAGCTTGAACCAGAAGACGTACAACGCCAGCAGCCCGAGCCAGAAGACCGGCGCAGAGACACCGATGAGCGCGAAGACCATCCCCGCACGGTCGAAGAGGGATCGCGGCTTGATCGCCGAGACGATCCCGATGGGGAGACCGATCGCCAGCCAGGCCACCGCGGCGCCCAGCGCCAGGGTCGCGGTGACCGGCACCCGCGAGTAGATCTCTTCCTTCACGGCTACGTGGTTGGTGTAGGAGAAGTAGACATCCTCGTCGAGGAAGATCCCGGGCCACGGGACGAGGCCTCTGGCGAACCGGGAGAACTGGACGTAGATCGGTTGGTCCAGACCGAACTTCGCGCGGATCGTGGCGATAAGCTCGGGGGTCGGTGATCGGCCCGCCGCGCGGATCGCCGGGTCCTGGGCCGGCATCTTCACGAAGACGATGAACGTGATGATGGACACGATGAACAGGACCAGGATCAGGAAGAGGGTCCGCCGGATCAGGTAGCGTCCCATAAGCCCCTCATGGTAACCCTATCCGTTGAACCGAGGGGAGCCGCCAGAGCGGCTCCCCTCGGTCCCCGGTCTTCCCGTGTGCCCTACGCCCCTCCGTTGGCCAGGGCGACCTGGTCGAGAGCCATCAGGCTGTCGAACCCGGAGTACACATAGTTCTGCGTCCTTGTAGAGACAATCGTGACGTCGTTGTCGAACAGGAACGGAACGTACGCCGCGATCTCCTCCGAGAGGATGCGGTCGACTTCGGCGAAGCAGGGAGTCCGTTCCGCCGGGTCGACGGCCGCGAAGCACTCTTCCGCCTGCTCGTCGATGGATGGGACCTCCGTGACACCGAACTCTTGCGTGTAGCCGTACTTCCGGAGCTGGTCGGGGTCGGCACCCAGCATCGGATAGTTCGTGTTGCCGGCGTCAAGGATGTTCGGACCGTAGAACAACGGATACACGAACGTATAGGCGTCGGCGTAGTCCTTGAACCATCCAGCGCCCCCACCGAACGGGACGTGCTCCTTGGGGTTGAAGTACTTGTTGTACATGGTCGAACGCTCGAACGCCTTGACGTCGAGCGTGATCCCCAGGGGCTCCAGGTTGTCCTGGACGAGTGCCGCCTGCTCCGCGTACGGCGACGCCTCGTCCGTCACGAACAAGACGTTCTCGCACTCCGGAGCGTCGCAGATGCCGTCACCGTCGGTGTCGTACTTCGAGTTCGCCATCTCCGCCTTGGCCGCCTCGAGGTCGCCCGCGTGGTTGGGCGACGGGAACGGGTCGTAGTCCCCGAGGGCGTCGCCCTCCAGCGACGGGATGATCATGTGCGTCGCGATGTCGCCGACGGTCTCTCCGCCGCGCAGGCGTCGAAGGCCGTCCCGATCGATCGCGTAGTTGATCGCGCGCCGCACGGCGAGGTCATCGAACGGCGGAACCGCCAGGTTCATCCACAGGAAACGTACCCCGTCGGACGAATTCACGAAGATCTGGTCCTGGAGCTCCGGGTCGGTCGAGTACCGCCGGATGGCTTCCGCCGGCGGGATGCCGTCATATTCGACATCCAGCTCACCCGCGTCGACCTTGTTCTGATTGTCCTCCGCCGTGCCCCCGATCGTCACGTCGATCTGGTCGACGTAGGCCTTGCGGATCGGGTCCGTTGCGGGGTCCCACGATGGGTTGCGGACCAACGTGATCGACTTCCCGGGCTGGTAACCGGGGGCCGGCGTGTCGTCGGTGATCTGCTCGGATCCTTCGAACATGTACGGACCCGACGAGACCAGGAATCGGCCGTAGTCGTCCACGTGATTCTCGGATGCTCCCTCCGGGATCGGTGCGGTCGCCGGCATCGCCATCCGGTAGCCGAGGTCACCGGCGGGACGGTTGAGGTGGACTTCCAGGGTCTTGTCGTCGACGGCGACCAATCCCTCGATCGAGTCGGCGTCTCCGTTGTAGTAGTCCGAGAAGCCGACGATGCCGCCCTGCGACTCCGTGTCGAGGTAGTAGAAGTAGTAGCCCGCCGCGACCTCGGGGTTCCCCTCGCGCTCGAACGCGCGGATGAAGTCCTGGGCCGTGATCTCGACGTCCTCGTAAGGAGGTCCGAACGTGATCCCGTCCTTGATCGTGAACACCCACGTGAGGCCGTCCGCCGAGACCTCCGGTTCGGCCGCAGCCAGATCGGGGACCAGGTGCGTCGAGTCGGGGTCGTTCGGGTCGTAGCTCATGAGCGTCCGGGCCAGGCAGCAGCGGTAGAACGCCCACGCCACCGAGTAGTACTCCTTCTGTGGATCGAAGCCGGCGGTGACGTCCGAGAGCATTGCCGCCTTGAACGTGCCTCCTGGGGTGAACTCCTGCGCCCCCGTTGCCCCGGTCGCCGTGGTCCCGGTCGCACCCCCTTCGTCGTCGCCGCCACAAGCTGCCGCGACGAGGGCGAGTACCCCCACGAGGGCAAGCACCTGCAGATATCGCCTCACGCAAACCCCCTCTCCTCGTTTCACGCACGAACTCCCGGCCCAGCTGTCACCGGGCCCGCCCTCCTTCCCGTTCCTGAGTCGGCAGACTCCTTCGTCCCTAATACGTCTATCCGCCCGTCTTGGGATCGAGGGCGTCGCGAAGTCCGTCCCCCACGAGATTGAAGGCCAGGGTCGTGATGAACAGGAACAGGCCGGGGAAGATCATCATCCACCACGCAACCTGGAAGATGCCTGCTGCCTCGTTCAGCGTTCTCCCCCAGGAGGGGGTGGTCGCGGGCACCCCGATCCCCAGGAACGACAGGGCCGCCTCGAACAAGATGTTGGATGGGATGATCAAAGTCGTGTACACGATGATCGGGGCCGCCACGTTGGGCAGCAGCTCGCGCATCATGATCCGCAGGTCCCCCGACCCGGCTGCCCGCGCCGCCTCGACGAACTCCTTCTCCCGCAGCGAAAGGATCTGGCCTCGGACGATCCGGGCGATGTAGGGCCAGCTGAACAGCCCGATCACGAGACTGACGAGCATCAGCCCCGGTTTGATCAGCCCCCCGAGGCAACCGGTGGCCCGCAGCCCGCAGGCGGACACGAGCCCGAGCGAGATCAGCAGGATCGGGAGCGAGAGGACGATGTCGATCGTCCGTGAGATCACCGTATCGACCTTGCCCCGGTAGAACCCCGCCATGAGCCCCGCGGGGACGCCGATCGCGACCGCGAGCGCGGTAGCGGCGTACGCGACGGTCAGCGACGTCCTCGCTCCGTAGAGGACGCGGACGAAGAGATCGCGTCCCGCGAGGTCGGCGCCGAACCAGAACTCACCGTTCGGACCCTGGGGGAGGCCGAAGCTGTCGGTCATCTCCCGAAGGAAGAGGTCGTTCGGACCGTGCCCGACGATGTTCCGGGAGATGACCCCGGCGAGGATCGCCATGAGTGTCAGGAGCACGAGCAGGAACAGACTCCCCATCGCGAACTTGTCCTTGCGGAAGCGACGCCAGAACAGCTCCCACGGCGATCGTCCCTCGACCCTCTCGGAGATCTCGACATCGAACGCTCCGGGCTCGATCGGGGGTCCGGGAGCCGTTTCGGAGGTCACCTGCGCCATTTGTGCCTGCGCTCCCTTCCGGACGGACGGCGCATCTTAGCCCTGCACCGCCTGGCGGGCAACGCGCCAAGTTTCCGAGTCTACTCTCGAGCCCCCGGTTGGGGTTGGGGTCGGAGTCGGGCTCTCCGCCCGTCAGAACGCATCCATCGGCGCCGGCAGATGTGCTCAATCATGGAGGGGACCATCGAGGCTCGGGAGGATGTCGACTCCCATGAGCGTACCCAACGAGCCGTGTCTACACGCACGTTCGCCGAACGCCTCGGTTCCGTCCGGACGAACCGGCCCGCCCGTCACCAACAGGGGGACCGGCTCCGCCGTGTGGGCCTTGCGGAGGCACGAGGTGGCGTGGTCCGCCGTCACGGCCACGATCGTCCTCGCGGCGTCGATCCCCGGGAGGAGCTCGCCGAAGAACGCCTGGTCGATCAGGCCGATCACGTCGCGCTTGTCCTCGGCGCGGCCGTCGTGGGCCGGGACGTCCGGACCCTTGATATGGACGTACAGCGCGTCGAAGCCCTCGAGCGCGTCGATAGCCAGGCGGGCCCAGGTCGCGTAGTCCTCCCCGGCCAGCAGCCGGGGGGCATCCACGGGCTCCATACCAAGGATCAAGGCGATCCCGCGTTCGACAGGCATCTCGACGAAGCACCCCCACGACGGCCCGAACCGCTCCGCGATCGGTTGCAGGGACGGCCGGCGGTCGCCGCCGTCCCGCGTCAGGATCAGGTTCGCAGGCAGCCTGCCCGCCCGCCGACGCGCGGCGTTCACCTCCGAGTCGTCCAGGATCTTCGCCGCGCCCTGGACGAACTCGTTGGTGAGCGCGGCGGCCCGCCGTGCCTCCGCCGTGTCGTCGAGCGGCTCGCACCGGGCCACCACCGGCTCGAACGTCTCGAGCGCCACGCCGAGGTGCCCGTCCTTGCGGTACGCCGGGTCGGTGTTGGAGACCTCGGCCGAGAGCGTGGCGTCCTTGGCGCGGATCACCAGGACGCCCCGATGCTCCACCGTGGAGCGAAGGTCGAACGTGGCGCTCGGGAGCGAGAGCTCGGCGTTCACCTCGTCCGCGAGGGTCCGCGCCTCGTCGGAGGTCAGATCGCGCCCGACGCGGCGGTCGACGATCGTGGGCCACTCCGCGGTCGCGAAGTTCACGCGGTACGCGAGGTCGCCGTCGCGGAAGTCCATGCCCACCCCCAGGGCCTCGACGACGCCTCGTCCCGGGTGCTCCTCGCGCGGGTCGTACCCCAAGATCGCGAACACCGCGATGTCCGACTCGGGCGCGATCCCCTCGCCGACGGTCGTCACGGTCCCCGTTCTGCCCCGCCGCGCCAGCGCGTCGAGGAACGGTGTGTCGGCCGCCTCCAGCGGGGTACGGCCGTCGAGCTCGGGGATGGGGTCATCGGCCAGGCCATCCAGGCAGACGTAGAGCAGCCGGTTCACCGGATCACCGGAACTTGACGATCAGGGCGAGCTCCTCGGGATCCAGGCTGGCCCCGCCGACGAGCGCCCCGTCGACCTCTGGGTGCGCCATGAAGTCGCGAATGTTCCCCGCCTTCACGCTCCCGCCGTACTGGATCCGGACCGCCTGGGCCAGGTCGGCGTCGTGCAGATCGCCGATCGTCTGCCTGATCAACGCGATCACCTGGCCCGCGTCGGACGGCTCGGCGTTGCGACCGGTGCCGATCGCCCAGACGGGCTCGTAGGCGACGACCAGCTTCGCGGCGTCGGACGACGACACGCCCGCGAGGGCCGCGCGGACCTGGGCCGTCACGCGGTCCTGGGTGGCTCCCACGTCGCGCTCCTGCAGCGTCTCGCCGACGCACAGGATCGGCGTCATCCCGTGGGCGAAGACCGCGCGCACCTTCTTGTTCACGGTCTCGTCGGTCTCGCCGAACAACGCACGGCGCTCCGAGTGCCCGACGATCACGTAGCCCACCCTGAGCGCCACCAGCATCGGGGGCGAGATCTCGCCGGTGAACGCCCCGTCGTCCTGCCAGTGCACGTTCTGCGCGCCGAGACCATACGGGAGCCGGTCGCTGTCGATCAACGTCTGCACCGAGCGCAGCGAGGTCGCGGCCGGACAGATCACCACCTCCACGCGTTCGGCATCGTCCTGGTCCAGCAGGTAGGAGAGCTTCTGCACGGCCTGGATCGCCTCGAGGTGCGTCTTGTGCATCTTCCAGTTGGCCGCGATGATCGGCCGGCGGGCGCTCACTGGTCCGTCTCCCGGATGCTCACGGGGCGACCTCCAGGACGGCGATGCCGGGCAGCTCGCGGCCCTCGATGAACTCCAGCGAGGCGCCCCCTCCGGTCGAGAGGTGGTCGAACCCGGCCTCCAGGCCGTACTTCTTCACCGCAGCGAGGCTGTCGCCGCCACCGACGACCGAGTACGCGCTCGCGCCGGCGATCGCCGTGGCGACCCCGCGGGTGCCGCCGCTGAACGGCTCGAGTTCGAACACCCCCATCGGACCGTTCCAGACGATCGTCTTGGCGTCGGCGATCGTCCTCGCGAACTCCTCCACCGTCCGCGGCCCGATGTCGAGGCCGAGCTCTCCCGCCGGCACCTGCGCGCTCGGCACCGTGTGGCGAGGGGCGTCCACGCGCTTGGAGGCGGCGGCGACCACGTCCTCGGGCAGCTGCAGCACGACTCCGCGCTCGTCGGCCCGGGCTCGAGCGGCTCGCACCTCGTCGAACCTCTCGGGCTCGACCAGACTGTCCCCCACCGAGCCGCCCTCCGCGGCGAGGAACGTGAACGCCATCGCCCCGCCGATCAGGAGCGCGTCGACGCGTTCGACCAGGGCGCCGATCGTGCCGAGCTTGTCCGAGACCTTGGCGCCGCCGAGCACGGCGACGTAGGGACGCGCCGGATCGGCGACCAGCCCGGATAGCGCCTCCACCTCGCGCTGGAGCAGGCGTCCCGCCGCGGTGTCCCCGCCCTGCTCCCGGACGATCGCCGGAAGCGCGACGACGGATGCGTGGGCACGGTGCGCCGCGCCGAACGCGTCATCCACGTACAGGTCGGCGAGGCCGGCCAGCCGCTGCGCGAACGCCCGGTCGTTGGCCTCCTCGCCAGGGTCGAACCGCAGGTTCTCGAGCAGGACGAGCCGACCGGGTTCGAACGCGAGGGCCTGGCACGACCGCTCGACCTCGGGGCTGAGGACGCCGTCCGTCGGCACGTACTCGACCACCCGGTCCAGGAAGCGCCGAAGCAGCTCGGCGACCGGGCGGAGCCGGAGCGCCTCGTCCACGCGGCCGCCCGGCCGGCCGAGGTGGGAGGCCGCGACGATCGAGGCGCCGCGGTCGAGCAGCTCGGTCAGCGTCGGCAGGCCGGCTCGGATCCGAGCGTCGTCGGTGACCACCCCGTCCTCCATCGGGACGTTGAGGTCGAGCCGGACGAAGACGCGTCGGCCCGCGAGGTCACCATCGAGGTCGTCGAGCATTCGGAGGCGCACCGGCGCCTACAACGAGCGTGCGATGAGGTCGACGAGGTCCACGAGGCGGTTCGAGTACCCCCATTCGTTGTCGTACCAACCGACGACCTTGGCCACCTTCCCCATCGTCATCGTCGAGGCCGCGTCGAACGTGCACGACGCCGGGCTCCCCACGATGTCGGAGGACACGATCGGATCCTCCGTGTAGACGAGGCGGCCGCCCGAGAGCGGGCCGTCATCGGCCGCGGACCGGTACGCGTCGTTGATCTCGTCGACGCTCGCCTCGCGCCTCAGCGTGGCGACCAGGTCGGTGACCGAACCGTCCGGGACGGGGACCCGCATCGCGATCCCGTCCAGCTTCCCCTGCAGGTGCGGCAGGACGAGGCCGGTGGCCTTCGCGGCGCCCGTCGACGTGGGGATGATGTTGATCGCCGCCGCTCGAGCCCGGCGCAGGTCCTTGTGCGGAAGGTCGAGGATCGACTGGTCGTTCGTGTACGCATGGATCGTCGTCATGAACGCCATCTCGAGGCCGAACGCGTCGTCCAGCACCTTGGCCATCGGCGCGACGCAGTTGGTGGTGCAAGACGCGTTCGAGATCACGTTGTGCTGGGACGGGTCGTACGCGGCATCGTTCACGCCGAGGACGACGGTGAGGTCCTCGCCCTTGGCCGGGGCGCTGATCACGACCTTCTCCGCGCCCGCCTCGATGTGCTTGTTCGCCCTCTCGCGGTCGGTGAACAGCCCGGTCGACTCGACCACGATCTGGGCGCCGAGCTCCTTCCACGGCAGCTCGCCCGGATCGCGGACCGCCAGCACGCGCAGCTCGTCGCCGTCGACCGTGACGCCGCCGTCGAACGTGCCGACCTCGCCGTCGAACCTCCCGAGCACGGAGTCGTACTTCAGCAGATGCGCGAGCGTCGGGGCGTCGGTGATGTCGTTGACCGCGACGAAGTCCCAGTCCACACCGAGCTTCCTCGCGGCCCGGAAGAAGTTCCTCCCGATCCTGCCGAACCCGTTGATGCCGATCCTCACGCTCATGGCGTCCTCCAGGTAGGAGTGCATCCTAGCCAATCGCCCATGCGGCCAGCCGGGGGTATCCGGGTCGGGAGGCGTCGTCAGCGGTCGAGGTCGCGGTGGTCGACGGACGCCGGCAGGCCCTTGTCGCGGAAGAAGCTCGCGAGGTCCTCGACGACGACCACCGAACGGTGTCGCCCGCCGGTGCAGCCGATCGCGACGGTGAGGTAGGACTTCCCTTCGGCCACGAAGCCCGGGACCATGAACCCGAGCAGCGCGCGGAGCCGGCGGAGGAACTCCCGGTACGTGGCCTGGCCCCGCACGAACGTCCGGACGCGGTCGTCGGTGCCGGGGAGCGGCCGGAGCTCCTCGACCCAGTGGGGGTTGGGAAGGAACCGGCAGTCGATCACGAGGTCGGCGTCGCGCGGCGCGCCGTACTTGTAGCCGAACGACACCAGGCTGACCTGGAGGCTCTCCTCGGGCGGCGCGTCGGCGAACGCGTCCCGGATGCGGTCGCGGAGCTCGTGCGGCGTGAGGCCCGACGTGTCGATGATCAGGTCAGCGTCTCCGCGGAGGGCCTCCATCATCGTCCGTTCCTTGCGGATGCCCTCGACCACCCGGTCGGCCGGGGCCAGCGGGTGGCGTCGGCGCGTGGATTCGTAGCGGTTGACTAGATCCCCGTCGGACGCCTCGAGGAACAGGATCCGCGAGGGGATGCTCAGCTCCGCGAGCTCCTGGAGCGCCTTCGACAGCTCGCCGAAGAACACCCCGCCGCGGACGTCGAGCACGATCGCCACCCGGCCCGGTCCGCCGGGGCGCGACCCGAGCTCGGCCATCTTCGGCAGCAGCGCGGGCGGCAGGTTGTCCACGACGAAGTACCCGAGGTCCTCGAGACACCGCGCCGCCTCAGAGCGTCCGGCGCCGGAGAGGCCGGTGATGATCGTGAACCCCTGGTTCGCGGGGCCGGGGACGACCGCCCGCTTCGCCGCTCGCTTCCGGCGGTCGGAGAGCTTGCTCGGCTCCTCGGCCGAGCCCGTGCTCGGCACCTCGCTCGGTTTCTGGGCGCCGCCGGTGCGCTCCGGCTGGGCGGTCACGCGCTGCGCCTCCCCCCGGCCGGCTCGCGGCCCGTGAGTCGATCATGGATCGCCCTGGCGAGGTCCGGGCCGACCCCCGGCGTCGAGGCGATCTCGTCCTCGCTCGCCCTCGAGATGCGGGCCACCGACCCGAACCGCTTCAGCAGCGCCTTCTTCCGGGACGGACCCACCCCGGCCACGTCGTCGAGCGGCGAGGCCAGCGCGCGCTTCCCCCGCTTCTCGCGGTGGTAGGTCACGGCGAACCGGTGAGCCTCGTCCCGCAGGTGCTGCAGCACGAACAGGGCCTCGGAGCCACGCGGGATCACAAGCGGGTCGGGCCGGTCGGGGAAGTAGACCTCCTCGAGCCGCTTCGCGAGCCCGATCGCGGGGATGTGGACGTCGGCGTCCGCGAGCGCCTTGGTCGCGCTCGAGAGCTGCCCGCGACCGCCGTCGACCACGATCAGCGCCGGCGGGTAGGCGAAGCGGCGGCGTTCGCCGGGCTCCCGGTCCCTGGCGAGGCGCGCCAGCCTGCGCCGGAGCATCTCCTCCATGCTTGCGAAATCGTCCTGTCCGGGCACCCCCTTGATCTCGAAGCGCCGGTAATCGCTCCGCTTGGGCAGGCCGTCCTCGAACACGACCATCGAGCCCACCGTGTCGGTCGGGCCGAGGTTCGAGATGTCGTAGCACTCGATCCGCAGCGGCGGCTGCTCGAGCTCGAGCCTGCGGCCCAGCTCCGCCAGCGCGCGGGAGCGGGCGCCGAAGTCCGAGGCCCGCCGAAGCTTGTGGCGGCGGAACTGATCGGTCGCGTTCTGCGTCACGGTCTCCATCAGCTTGCGCTTGGTC
>Ga0209887_1000412_pt1 | contig 12837 bp, 13 predicted proteins | sample GWRWN1_30_40_FD_187230 | JGI IMG/M metagenome (GOLD analysis project Ga0209887, IMG submission 187230) | Riverbed sediment microbial communities from areas with no vegetation in Columbia River, Washington, USA - GW-RW N1_30_40 (SPAdes)... | ecosystem: Environmental > Aquatic > Freshwater > River...
AACTAGACCAGGCCGCGCTGGAGCACACAGCGCAGGCGCTACGCGCCGCCAACTGGCGCGTCCAGCGGGACCTCGGCCTCGCGGTCATCCCGAGCAACGATTTCTCCTTCTATGATCATGTCCTCGATACCACAGTGCTGGTTGGGGCAGTGCCGGCGCGCTTTGGCTGGCAAGGAGGAGCGGTGGATCTGGACACCTACTTCGCGATGGCACGGGGCCGCCCTGAGGCGCCCGCCATGGAGATGACCAAATGGTTTGACACTAACTACCACTACATCGTGCCAGAATTTACGCCCGAGCAACACTTTGTCCTCGCCACCGACAAACCTGTGCGGGAATTCCGGGAGGCCCAGGCCTTAGGGATCCACACCCGGCCTGTGCTCCTCGGGCCCGTGACGTATCTGCTGCTTGGCAAGGCCAAAGGCGCGCGGTTCGACCCGTTGCTGCTGCTCGACCGGCTCCTGCCAGTGTACGAGACGCTCTTGGCCCAGCTGGCGGCGGCGGGTGCCGATTGGGTGCAACTGGATGAACCGTGCCTTGCCCTGGATCTGAGCGAGGCGGCCCGAGCCGCCTATAGCACGGCCTATCACCGGCTGGGGCGCGCCACGGCGCTGCAGATCATGCTGACGACCTACTTCGCCGCCGTCGACGAGCCTGGCGCGACCGTCGCTGGCCTGCCCGTCGCGGGGCTGCACATTGATCTCGTCCGTGCGCCGGCTCAGCTCGAGGCCGTGCTGGCGGCGCTGGGGGACGAGCAGGTGCTGTCCCTGGGCCTGATCGATGGACGGAACGTCTGGCGCGCCGACCTGGACTCCGCCCTGGCGCTTGTGCAGCAGGCGCAAACTCGCATCGGCCGTGCACGGTTGCAGGTGGCCCCTTCCTGCTCCCTCCTGCACTGTCCCCTGGATCTGGACCGGGAGCAGCAGCTCGATCCCGACCTCAAGCGGTGGCTCGCCTTTGCGGTCCAGAAGCTCCAGGAAGTAACGCTCATAGCCCAGGCGGCCAATGGGGCGCGGGACCTCGCGGCCTGGGCCGACGCCTGCCAGGCGCTCGCCAGCCGGTCCAGTTCCCCCAGGGTACACCATGCGGCCGTGCAACAGCGCGTCGCTGCCCTCACGCCCACGATGCGCCAGCGCGCCCCTGCCCACGAGCGCCGGCCGGCCCAGGCCCAGGCGCTCGCCCTGCCTCTCTTTCCCACCACGACCATCGGCTCCTTTCCCCAGACGGCGGACGTGCGCCGCCGGCGCGCCGCCTTTCGCCAGGGGGCCCTCGCAGCGCCCGCTTACGAGCAGTTCCTCCAGGCACAGATCGCCGACGCCGTGCGCTGGCAGGAAGCCATTGGCCTCGATGTGCTGGTGCATGGCGAGTTCGAGCGCAACGACATGGTAGAATATTTCGGCGAGCGCTTGGCAGGCTTTGCGTTCACCGCCCACGGCTGGGTGCAGTCCTATGGGTCACGGTATGTCAAGCCACCGATCATTTTTGGCGATGTCTGGCGGCCCCAGCCGATGACCGTCTCGTGGTTGGCCTATGCGCAGTCGCTGACACCACGGCCGGTCAAAGGCATGCTCACGGGGCCGGTGACCATGCTGCACTGGTCGTTTGTGCGCGACGATCAGCCGCTCGCGGACACCGCCTGCCAGATCGCCCTGGCGCTGCGCGATGAGGTGCAGGATCTGGAAGCGGCTGGCCTGCGCATCCTGCAGATCGATGAGCCGGCCTTGCGGGAAGGGCTCCCGTTGCAGGCTGCTGACCGTGCCGCGTATCTCGACTGGGCCGTGGACGCGTTCCGTCTGTGTACCGCGGGCGTGCAGCCGGCCACGCAAATCCAGACCCATATGTGCTATGCGGAATTCTCGGACATCCTCGAGGCGATTGCCGCCCTGGACGCCGACGTGCTCTCGATCGAAACCGCGCGCTCTGACATGGAGCTGTTAGACGCCTTCACCGCGTATCACTATCCCAACCCCATCGGCCCCGGGGTCTACGATATCCACTCACCGCGGATCCCGTCCGTGGACGAGATGGTGGTGCTGTTGCGGAAGGCCGCCCAGGTGCTCGCTCCTGAGCAGGTCTGGGTCAACCCTGACTGTGGCCTCAAGACCCGACGCTGGGAGGAAGTACGGCCGGCACTGAGCGCCATGGTACAGGCCGCCCACACCATGCGCCAGGAGTATTCCCGCACGCGGGCGCCACGGAGACCCGCCTGAGGACAGAGGGAAGAAGCAGGCGCACCGCCGCCGAGGCACGTCTAGGTGTGGTGACTCCCCGGATACGGCCCGCGCTTCTTGCAGAAGCCAAGGAAAGCAGCATCAGGGTTCTTGGGGGGCCAGTCTTTCTGCTGGCTGCCCCATTCCTTCCACTCGGCTTCGAGCGCATAAATATCCCACCCGGACGCGAGGGTTTTGCCCCTTTCATACGTGGTGGTCTTCAGGCGCACATCAAACAGGTGCAGTTGTTTTTCCTGGTCCTTCAGCTTGGCGTCGAACGCCTGCCGCTCTTTGGTCTTGAGGACCTCGAATACGACTCCTTTGATGGCACGACCTTCTTTCACGAGCCTCATCTGTACCTGGAATCCGGCCCCGGTCGGATTTGCATTGATCTGTTTCACTGCGGGTTCCAGGACATACCGGCGGAAATCCTGCCACCGGAGGAGCTTGCCTTCGGGCACCTTGAGCCATTGCCGCAGTTTTTCAACGCTGGCTCTTAAGTCTGGAATTGCCTTGTTAGCGACCGATTCCAGCAACTCGTACAGGGTGACGGCATACTTGCCGGATAGCTCGATGAGGAAGTGGGTTCGCAAACGAGCGAAACGGCGCGGATCCTTGAGGATTGGAATCAATAAAGGAGGAAAGTTGAATCGCAGAGTGCCTCTTTCTCTTAGCTCTTCCTCCGTTTCAGCACTAAACAGATGTCCTACCCCTTTGTAACGTTTGTCCCCTTCTGTACGTATCCACCGCACCTTTGTATCTGCCAGCCGCTCTGCGGATTCCCATATCCAGTCCGTATGATGACGGCTATGAAGGTCTCGGAAAATGCGCGTAATGTCCCGAATAGGTATTTCATGGACGACTGTCTCGCCTAGCTCGTCCCAGACAGTATGAAGCAGGAACGTCCACAGCTTCCTGTCCTGTTCCGTATAGGGGCCTTCCACGCTGACGATGATGATCGGCAGCGGAATAGGGATTGTCGCGGGATCATCGGGTGATGGAAGCCACGGATTGCCGGTTGGAATAGGTACCTTTACCAGTGTGGTGGTATTCTCCATGGCGCAAACTATAACTCTTCAAAGGTGAGATCGTCAAAGAAAGCCTCTCACCTAAGGTGAACTCGATCACGCCCAATTTCCCACCTTTCTCAATTGACTAATGGGTTTTTATGCCCCATTCCTTCACTAGGAACTGATGAGAGGGCAGGGACCCAAGAAATTGCGCCCAATTTCTCACCTTTCATATGTAAATCTCCATAATTACAGATGGTTATAAAAGTTTTCCACAGCTTCGAGGCTCTTCAAAAAAGACCGTGCCCAATTTCTCACCTTTCACGCCCAATTTCTCACCTTTCACGCCCAATTTCTCACCTTTCACGCCCAATTTCTCACCCTCAATTTCGTACATCTGCTTGAAAAATAGCGATAGGCATCAAATTGCAAATCGGGAACACGTAGAACACTATGAACACTAGAACACGGCAACAACTGTGGAAAACCACCTTATCACGCCTATCAACCATCCTCCCCTCAGCCGACCTGGAGCCTAGCAATGTGCTCGCTTTGTCAAGGGGTGGGTACTCGCCATGCTCGCCGTACTCGCTCCTCCGTCGCTGCGTGCGGCTGCGTGCGGCTGCGCGTGGCTCCGTTCCCGCTACGCGCCCTTGACATGCGCTGCGCGCGTTACCCAGAGCACTTTGATAGGCTCAGAGGTGTCCAATGCTTGGTTCGGCCCCACAGCTTTGACACGACCTACTCCGTTTTATCAATGATGCGCTCAGCTACCGCCTTCGTCACCGCTTGGCTCGCCGCTTCCCACGCGGCTTGAAACTGTTTCGATAAGTTGGCCCAACCACCTGATTGGACAAAATGATCATGGTGGGTGCGACGGTACTCACTGAGCGCCGCGTGATAGGCTTCATACGCTATTTCACCGAGTGACATGACGTCGCTCCTTTCATTTTGTGCGTACGCTGACCAGCAGCTCAAGCTCAACCAAATTATGTACCACCCGCAGAGCGGGTGGTTTGATGAAGGCCCCCAGAGGGGGCCAGCTAGAGGATGAAAGGGCCTGAAGGCCCTCACCATGCCAAACAACAAACCATGTGATACTTCCTGTATCATCGGCCATGCGCATGGCCTCGCCAGACTCGCATGGCGACCTCCTGCCAAGTGCACGTGGTGGTTTGTTGCAAGGAGGTCCCCCATGCCCTTGCGATGCACGCCGGAACGGCAGAGCCTTTGCGCGTCTCACCGCCAGAGGCGGTGGCTTACCCATTGGAGTTACGCGACGGAGTTTTCCACCCAACTCGGTCCTTCTTGGTCCAAACTAACACTTGCGTCACCAGCCGCAAAGTAGAATGTGGACAGATATCCGTGCACAGCTCACGCTTTCTCCCCTGCGGTTATATAACGGTAAAATCTCCGCTGTTCCCGGTAGTCCTGGAGAACAATAACGGGTGCCTCACGCAACTTTCGGCAGAGGGACGGCCTCTTTTTCGTTCTCTTCGAGAGTCTCTGCATGAGTAGGTGCTTGTGGCCTTCTCATGGGTTGGTCCTGGAGAGCCGGGGTCAGCAGCCGTGCAATCCGTTCGGCCATCTGCGTGGTGAGGACGGGATCGGTATGCACTGGCAGCCAGATATACTCCTCATAGCTCCAGCCATGGTCGGTCAGACCGATGGCCATCGCTGGAGTGCACGGCGTGCGACCTTGGCGCAGACTCTTGTGCGGCATCACAAAGTTGTAGAGGCTGACCATGAGCCAGACCTTCCCCCGGTGACGAGCGCGGCTCCAGGATAGGCACCGGGTGCGGCGCCGCAGGGGCGCTACCAGCCCACGCAATGTGCCATACCACCGTTCCATAAAGGCCGTCTGGATCGTCTCCCCGAGCTCATGTAGGCCTCACTCCTTGACAAAGCAGCGCGGGCCACCGAAGACCACACGCCTGCTGACCTCCACACCATGGCCAGCCTGGTTGCGGACCTTGACTACTTGGGCGTAGAACAGGGCGTGCGGAGCTCCCAGCCGAGGCTTGGGCTTGCGGCCCACTTTCCCACGGCGCCTGGGACGATACACGACCCCCACGACCTGAAGCAGCGCCGCCGTATAGGCCTTCCACCCGTCCGTGAGAAAGCGTGGGAGCTTCTGCGTGCGCGCGACAACCGGTGCGATCAGCGGGGTGGTTTTATTTTTCATAGTGTGTTGTCCACAGTAAGGCGAAGCTAGCTACAGGATTAACTACAGGGATTCAATACAGGAGAGGGCAGGAAACCCTAGGAATGGTACGGGTTTCCGGGGCGCTCGGTGGGTAACCATGCGTGGATTTTGGGGTGTTTGGTGGGTAACCATGCGTCAATGAGGTGGGTAACCATGCGTGGAGAAGTTCCGCTTTGCACCTACTTTTTCACAATCACTTTGGTCTTGGGGATCGGCGGCGTTGAGGCATAGAACAGATACCCTTCCGCGTGGTCCTCAAGGCGGGCGTCCGGGTAACTTGCCCGTGCTGCCGCCAAGTCGTCAGGAAACCCCCGCTTGAACTCCTTCAATGAGGATATGCCGCCGAACATTTCATAGAGGTCATGCCAACGCATCAGCAACGGCTTGTTGTAGGGAATGCGGCACAGGCGTTGCGTCATCCACAGGTAAATATCTTGTGCGCGGGGCTTGTTCTGAATGGCTTTCAGGGCGCGGAAATCGTAGGGTATGGCGTGATCCTTGAGGCTGTAAAAATACTCGTCAGTCAGGACAATTTCAGAGGGCCAAAGTGTGCCTTGATCGGCGTTAGCCGGAAACCATACGTCAAATTTTTTGATAGGTGGAGCTTTGATGTACGTATCTCCTCCACGCGGGCCGGGACCCACAATGGTGAAGTGACACGCTGCAAAGCGGGTGGTTTGTTCTTTGAATATTTTCATAGGCCCCTCTTTACCGCCAGAGGTTCCTAAACCAAGTTCCCTCATCAGTGCTGTCATTGATCGTTCCACAGGTATGACAGGGGATTTCTGCTTCATGGCCTGCGTACAGACATAGCTCTGAAACAGTCTGGGCTTTGGCCCATAGGGCAATCCAACATTTCTAAAGCCGAAACGCGCTTGAGGGTCTCTCACGTCTCCCGAAACCAAAAGGATGCTGAAATCTCCGTTTGTTCTCTGCCATCTATCGGTTTTCGGGTCTTTGTAGGGGAGGAAACATTGTGCCAGTACGGTATGAATGTACCAGATATTATCACTTGCAAGCGCTGTCTCGGTCCGCTTCCGTAGCTGCTCAATACGCATCTGGTCTATGGGACGAAGGTTGATAACGATGTCTTCGGCTGCGTCGTCGCTCAGATCAGTTTCCCCTGCTGCTTTGTCAGCATAGAAAGCTCTAGCAGAGATAGCAACCTGTACTCTAATGCAAGGCATGGTAGCCTGCTACCATGCCAGCAACCTTTTTTGCTCTCTACCGGCGCGTCTCCAGGGCCGCAGCCGGCCCTTGGAGAACCTCCCACCCCCCGGAGAAACTCCGACCCTCCCCATCGGCTCCACCGCCTTCTGCATCTTCCCTCGGGTGGCGTTCTCCCCGGTCTTGCTCGTGGCGTAGACAGGTCTACGCGGCGGTTCGCTTGTCCAACCGGGGCTGGTATGGTTTTTGCTCTGGTTGAGCAGCGACGGGGCCAGCAGAGGGCCATGGACAGGATCCGTGACCACACGGGTGGGGCGTAGGCGACGCGGCTCTCCGGTGGAGCGCAGCCTTTGCGAGCCGGACTGATTGCATGATGTTGAGCGCGACATCGCACAGCGGGAGTGGTGATCGGCAGCCTGAGGCACCACGGGAAGGGGGAAGCGTGTTGGCTCTCACAGCGTTGACGCGACTCATGAATTGATCAGCGCTCTAGGGACGAGGAGCATACCCATGCGCTACGGGGTGGTCACCGAGTTGACGCCGCGCCAGGCCCTCGAACAGGCTCTGGCCGACTTTGGACCAGGTGGGCTAGGGTTACAGATTGTCTCCCAAGACAACCTCGGTCTGGTCTTTCAGGGAGGTGGTGGATACATCGCGATCACGGCCCAGACGGGAACAACCACCACATTGGAGTTGGAGACCCGTGAATGGGACTCCGCCGTGCACCGGTTTATGGCCCAGGTGTCGCGGCGACGCCCCTGGTGGCAGCGTTGGTGGCGTCGTAAACGGTCGGGCGCGTCCAGACCCACGTCGTTTACAATCCTCCATGACTAGAGCACTGATCAATTGCTCGGCCAATCGATAGGGATGGACAGAAAAATTAGTGAGTTGCGGCCTGCTTGAGAAAAGAGACTCTTGGTTAAAAGTGTTTGAGATAAAAGCATCTCCCAACCCGTAACAGCCCTCAGAGTTTTCCACAGATCGGCACATACTTCGGTACTTCAGAGGCACCCCTTTCGGTACTTCAGAGGCAGTTTCGACTGTAAGTCATGGAAAATACGTCCTCCCCCAACCCGTAACCCGCGCGCGCGTTTTAACAAGGCAAAGATCTTTAACGGGAAAACCGGGGAAAACGGGCTAAGGAAGGAAAAGCATCAAGGGGAGATGTGGTCGGTGTCCCCTCCCGTGAGAGGGACTATGCAGAGTCTGCACCATCCAGGGGGGATTGGCCGCGGAGACGGCCAGCTGTGCCAGTCTTGGGGCCATCGCGTGCGTCGTCTTGGACCGCTACGCAGCGCTGAGCGCCCTCGCTGTAGCCACCGGGGCAACCCGCCGCAGTCGCCTGGCCATAACGGGACATCCCCAGGGCCGCAGCCGCGCCCTGGAGAAACTCCTCCCCCTGGAGAAACTCCCCCCGTCCCCAGCGGTTTCCCCGCCCGGTGCAGCGCTCCTCCAGTCGGGTTTTTCCCTGTATTTCTCGGGGCTTAGACAGATCTGCGCGGCGCCTTGCTGACTGCATCTGGGCTGGTATGGCTTTTGCTCTGGTTGAGAAGCGACGCGCCTAGTCGCGAGAGCGGGCCAGGCTCTATGCGTGGGTGGATCCTTCATGAGGTGCAGAGATGCTAGCGCAGCGTGATGTCATCCTGACGGCAGCAGAGGTCGAGCTGGGCCATGCCGCCGACCTGGGAGGGGTGGAGGACACGCCGCGTGCCTCGCCGGTGGCGGGCGAGCTGTCTTGCATGGGGCACTACTTGCAGGAGGTGCGGCGTTTTGCTCTGCTCTCGCCGGCGCGCGAAGTCGCCCTGGCCCAGCACATACAAGACGGCAGTTGGCAATGGCGCGACGCGCTGCTGCAGCACCTGCTGCACGTGCCTCTCCTGTTAGCGTACCGTGCCCGTCTCCGCCGTGGTGTCATGCCCATCGCCGCGCTCTGTGTCCCGGAGCCGGCTCCCCCATTGGTGGACCTGGTGGCTCGTCTTGACCGTGTGCAACGGCTGCGTTGCCAGATGCGTCAACTCGTCCGGCGGCACGGTGGCCGGCGGGTGCAGGGCGACGCGGCGGAGACAGTCGCGGCGTGGCGTGCGGAGATGCAGGCCCTCCTGGCAGCATGGACGTGGCAGCCAGCGTTCCTCTCCCAGGCCTGGACCAGGTTTGATACCGCCATGGCTGTGGCTTCCCTCGCCCGCCAGCGCCGTCAGGTGGCACGCTACCTTGCCACCTTGGGATACAGTCTCGGGGAGTTGCGTGCGCTCTGGCGCATGTTGCATCGGCTGTCGACTAGTGTGGAACGGGCCAAGCAAGAGATGATTACGGGCAATCTGCGCTTAGTCATCAGTGTGGCCCGTGCGTTTAGCCATCTGGGGTTGCCGCTGCCCGATCTCATTCAAGAGGGCAACATTGGTCTCATGCACGCCGTGGACAAATTTGACTATCGGCGCAATCTGAAGTTCAGCACCTATGCCGTTTGGTGGATCAAGCATGCCATGCGCCGGGTGGTGGTGGCACAGTCAGCGCTGATCTACATTCCGGAGTATATGTATTTCAGCGCCCGCGAGGTGTCCCGCAGTCAGAGTGCCCTCGCTGTGGCCTTGGGCCACCCGCCGACAGCAGTGGAGATAGCCCAGCACCTGGCGAGGCCCGTCGAACGCGTCGAGCGTAGTTTGATGCCGGTGTTTGCCTCAGTGTCCCTGGACCAGCCGCTGGCGGCTGCGGATACACGCACCCTCAACGCTCTGCTGGCGGATCCGCATGCCAGCACCAGCCATGAGGCGCTGGTGCAGCAGGACCTGATGGCTCACCTCCACCGCGCCCTGGCTGATTTAGCCCCACGGGACGCGGAGGTCATGCGGCGGCGCTTTGGGCTGCATGGCACACCGAGCGAGTCTCTACGCCAGATCGGCGACGCTTTACACCTCAGTCGTGAACGCGTGCGCCAGATAGAAGCGGCGGCCCTGGCCAAGCTTAGACGCCGGAGTGCCACGCTGCGCGTGTTCCTGGAACCATAAGCTATTCCGGAGCACGGCCGACGCTGGGCCCTCAAGCCGGGACATGCACCTTCACGCGGCGCGGCGCGCTGCCCATCACGGGCTGAGCCCACGCCATTGATAGGAGTGCTCTATGGTGCTTGTGCAACCGGAGAGTCTTACAACGCGTAAGCGTCTCCAGATCACGGACGTTTTCCAGCGCCCCCTGCGCAGTCTGCGCCTCTCCGTCACGGACCGGTGTAACTTGCGTTGTCAGTACTGTATGCCTGAGGAAGACTATCTCTGGCTGCCCCGTGAAGACCTGCTGACGTGTGAGGAGATGTGCACCCTCGTGTCCGTCTTCACGGCACTTGGCGTGGACAAGGTCCGCCTCACAGGCGGCGAGCCGCTGTTGCGCCGAGACGTGCCGACCCTGGTGCGGATGCTGGCGCACAATCCCCAGATCATGGACCTGGCCTTGACGACGAACGGCGTGCTGTTGGCGGAACAGGCACAGGCTCTTTACGAGGCTGGGCTCCATCGCGTCACCGTGAGCCTGGATACGCTCAAGCCGGACCGTTTCAAGGCGCTCACGCACCGTGACCTGCATGCCAGAGTCCTGGAGGGGATCGAGACGGTCGTCCGGGTCGGGTTCACGGACTTAAAGCTCGATACGGTGGTCATGCGTGGGTGCAACGACGACGAGCTGGTCGATCTGATCGAGTACGGCAAGCGCCTCGGGGCGGAGGTACGCTTCATCGAGTACATGGACGTGGGGGGCGCCACGCACTGGTCGATGGACAAGGTGTGTTCTCGGGCTGCTATGCTGGCGGTGTTACGCCAACAGTATGGGGACATCGAGCCGCTCGCGGAAGAGAGTGCAGCCCCGGCCGAGCGCTTCGTCCTGCCCGACGGGACGATTTTTGGGATTATTGCCTCAACGACCACACCGTTCTGTCGCACCTGTGACCGCAGCCGACTCACGGCCGATGGCATGTGGTTCTTGTGTCTCTACGCCACCGCGGGCACGGATTTGCGACAGCCCTTGCGGGCTGGAGCGTCGCCAGAAGCGCTCAAGTCCAGCATTGTCTCGGGCTGGCAGGCGCGCCGGGACCGTGGCGCTGAGGAGCGCCACGCGCTCGAGGCCTACGGTGGGCGTGGGACCTTGGTGCAACTCGACGGCCTCCGCCAGGACCCGCACCTCGAGATGCATACCAGGGGCGGGTAGGGACGTCGGAGCCCCACGATAACGGCGGCACACCACAACCGTGGCAGGACTCCAGGGCGTGTGGCCCGCTGCACCGGCAGCAAGGAGCTGAAGATGGGACTGGAAACAATTTTCGGCAGTGGCGTGATCACCTCGAAGCTCAACAAAATCATCAACTGGGGGCGGAAGTATTCCTTTTTTCCCTTCCCCTTTGTGACGGCCTGCTGCGGCATGGAATTTATGGCGACCTGGGGCTCACACTATGATATCGCACGCTTCGGTGCCGAGTTCCCACGCTTCTCGCCGCGGCAAGCGGACCTCCTCATGGTCGTCGGGACCATTAGCCACAAGCTTGCGCCAATTCTCAAACGCGTCTACGACCAGATGTGTGAACCCAAGTGGGTGATTGCCTTTGGTGCCTGTGCCGCCTCTGGCGGCTTCTACCGCAACTACGCCACCCTGCAGGGCATCGATCGGATCATCCCCGTCGACGTCTACATTGCGGGCTGTCCGCCCCGGCCGGAAGCCGTGCTCGAGGGCCTCATATTGTTGCAAAAGAAAGTGGAGACCGAGGACGTCTTGGATCGCAGCACACCGCTGCTGGTCGATGGGAGCATCTACTCTGAAAACCGCCTGGTGCACGTCACGCCGCCAGTAGACCCGCGGGCTGCCCCGGTGGTTGGGGCCCATGAGCGCCCGGGCGTGCACGCGTGGCAGGGCTTTGCAGCGGGACAGGAGTAACAATGGAAAACCATACACGAGCACAGGCGATGAGTGATATGGGCTTTCATGAGGTCCTTGGTCTTCCTGCCCGTAGAGGGGTCGCTCGCTCTCATGTACGGGTGGAGGGCACGGATAGCGAAGTCGAGGTCGAGAGGGGAACCCTCTACACACAGGGGTAAATTATGGGGAACGACGACCTTGAAGCCACCTGGACCTATCATAACGGTACCAAGCATTCCTCCCAAAGCCTTCGCACGAATCCCCACTCTTTGGACTGGGAGAACCAACCCCTGCCCTTCAAGATCTACTCCGCTCTCGAACCTGTTCCTCTGCCGCGGAGCTTCTCCCCTTCCGGGGTGGTGGCACTGTCGGCCATTGCAGCCCTGGCAGCTCACCCACAGGGCGAGTGTGTCCCGGACCTTCAAACCGTGGCGCAGATCCTGCACTTTTCTGCCGGGATCACGAAACGGAGGACGTCTCCCGGGGGGGAGATTTTCTTTCGGGCCGCGGCCTGTACCGGGGCACTCTACCACATTGATCTGTACCTGGTCTGCGGTGACCTCCCCGGCCTCAGGGCAGGCGTGTATCACTTCGGACCGCATGATTTTGCCTTGCGACCGTTGCGTGTGGGAGACTACCGGGGGATACTGGTCCAGGCGAGTGGAGGAGCACCTGCAGTGGCCAGCGCCCCGGCGGTCATCATCTGTACTGGAACCTATTGGCGCAATGCCTGGAAATACCAGGCCCGCACCTATCGGCACTGCTTTTGGGACACCGGCACGATTGTAGCCAACCTGCTGGCAGTAGCAGCGGCCCAGAAGGTGCCCGCACACGTGGCGGCTGGTTTTGTGGATACGGCGGTGAACCGGTTGCTGGACCTGGAGACAGAGCGCGAGGTGACGCTCACGCTTGTGCCCTTGGGGCGCGCTCCGAGCATGCCGCCCGTGCCATCTCCCAAGGTGACGCCGCTGGCGCTCGCAACCGTACCGCTGTCCAAGACCGAGATTGATTATCCCGCCATTCGGGTCATGCATGCCGCCTCGTCGCTGACGGACGAAGACGGGGTGAAGGCCTGGCGCGGCGCGCTGCCGCGGGTCGTACCACCTCAGCCTGCAGGGCGCCTTTTCCCACTGCGACCCCAGGACAACAACGAGCTGCCCCAGCACACCATTGAGGAGGTCATCCTGCGCCGGGGGTCGACGCGACATTTCGCGCCTACGCCCATCACCTTGGTGCAACTCTCCACGCTACTTGATCGGGCCACCCGAGGGATTGACGCCGATTTCCTCGTTCCTGAAGGTCCCCAGGGCACTGATCTCTACCTCATCGTCCACGCGGTGGACGAGCTGCC
>Ga0209887_1000413_pt1 | contig 12836 bp, 15 predicted proteins | sample GWRWN1_30_40_FD_187230 | JGI IMG/M metagenome (GOLD analysis project Ga0209887, IMG submission 187230) | Riverbed sediment microbial communities from areas with no vegetation in Columbia River, Washington, USA - GW-RW N1_30_40 (SPAdes)... | ecosystem: Environmental > Aquatic > Freshwater > River...
CGCGCCGCTACCGATGTTCCTGCGGCCGCGCGGAGGGATGTGGCGACTCACCGATGCCCTCGCTTCGGCCCTGGGCGACCGCGTTCGGTGTGGCGCGATCGTGCACGCGGTGGGACGGGAGGGGACCGGCTACCTGGTTCGCGCCGGGGAGATGGAGTTCTCCGCGGATTCGGTGGTGCTCGCGACGCCGGCCTTCGTCTCGGCCGACCTGATCGAGCATCTCTCGCCCGAAGCGGGGGAGGGGCTTCGAGGGATCCCCCACGTATCCACGGGCCTGGTGCTGCTCGTCTACCCCGAAGGGACGGGCGAGCGGTTGCCCGACAGCTCGGGGTTCGTCGTCCCCAGGGGGAAGCTGGCCATGACGGCCTGCACCCTGGTCTCCCGGAAATGGCCGGAGCCCACGTTCGGGGACCGAGCCGTGGTCCGGTGCTTCGTCGGCGGCTCGGGGGCCGAGGACCTCCTGGACCAGCCGGACGACGCCATCGCGGAGGGCGTGGCGCGACAGCTCGCCGCCTTCCTCCCGCTCCCCGTCGAGCCGGCCGCCTGGCGCGTGGTCCGGTGGCCCCGGTCGATGCCGCAGTACGAGGTGGGACACCCGGACCGGGTGGCCGCCATGGAGCGGGCCCTGCCGCCCGGGACGTTCCTGGTAGGCCAGGCGTACCGTGGGCCCGGGATCGCCGACTGCGTCCGCGGCGCGAACGAGGTCGCGGAGGCGGTCCGGTCGCACCTCGCCGGCCTGCTCCAACCGATCGAAGGGGAGCATGTGAGATGACCGAAGCGCTGTACGCCTTCTACCCGGTGTTCAAGGCGCAGGCCGGGTTCCGGGACCTGGACCTGGACGACGCCTCCCAGGAGATCGAGAACCTGTTCAAGGAGTGGGACGGCCGGATCACCGTCCGGGGCGTCTACTCGACGGTGGGGTTCCGGGCCGACTCGGACCTCATGCTGTGGCTGATCGGGGCGAGTCCCGAGGAGCTCCAGGACGCCCTGGTGCAGTTTCGCCGCACGGCCGCGGGGCGGCTCCTCGAGCCCGCCTGGATGTTCATGGGCGTGGTGAAGCAGGCTGAGTTCACCTCGGACCACTCCCCCGCATTCGCCCGGGGCGAGCCGCCCAAGCGGTTCCTGAACGTCTATCCGTTCGTCCGTACCTCCGAGTGGTACCTGCTGCCGTCCGAGGAGCGCGCGGCCCTGCTTCGCGAGCACGGCGAGCGGGGCCGCCGGTTCCCCGAGGTCCTGGCCAACACCACCAGCGCCTTCGGCATCAACGACTGGGAGTGGATCCTGGCCTTCGAGGCCGACGACCTGGGACGCATCGTGGAGTGCATCCGGGCGCTCCGGGAGTCGCCGGCCCGGCGCTACACGAAGGAGGAGGTCCCCTTCGTCACGGGCATCCGAAAGGACGTTCGCGAGGGGCTGGAAGACCTGGTCTGACAGGCGGGGAGCCGGCGCCAGTAACGGTCGGTGATGTGGCTCTTCGTCGAGGTTCATCTCGGCCTGCTGGGCCTCGGGGCTCCGGTCGGGACGTGCCTGCCTCCGCCGCCGGAAGGACCGGAAGTAGGCCATAATTGAACGGACTCCCATCCGAAGGGAAAGACCGTGCACGCGAAGGACAAGGGCCGCGAGAAGAGCCAGAAGCGGCAGCCGCAGAAGAACATCAAGGAGAAGCGGGCCGCCAAGCGGGCCAAGAAACAGGGCGGGCAGACCGTCCACATCACTACCACATCGCAGTAACGCCCCGTGTTCGAGGAGTTGCTCCAAGGGTGGGACGGCGAGGAGGTTGCCGTCCGCTTCGATCGTGACCTGTCGACGTGGATGTTCGTCTGCGTGCACTCCACCCGGCTCGGCCCGGCGTGCGGCGGGACGCGGCTGAAGGCCTACGCCGAGCCCGGCGAGGCACTCCGGGACGGGCTTCGGCTCTCGGGGGCCATGACCGCCAAGAGCGCGGTGGCCGGGCTACCCCTGGGCGGGGGCAAGGCCGTCCTTGCGGTGCCGGACATCCCCCAGGGCGAGCGGCGCCTTGAGCTGTTCCATCGGTACGGTGACCTCGTTCGCTCGCTCGGCGGGACCTACGTGACGGCCTGCGACATGAACACCACGGAGCGCGACATGGACGTCGTGGCCGAACGGTGCCCGTACGTGTTCGGCCGGAGCGTCGCGTGCGGTGGCTCGGGCAGCTCGGCGCCGGCCACGGCGACCGGGGTGTTCCACGGGATCCGGGCGAGCGTGGCGCATGCGTTCGGCTCCCCCGGCCTGGAGGGCCGAACGGTGCTGGTGCAGGGGGTCGGCGCGGTGGGGAGGAGCCTGGCCGAGCAGCTGGCGAAGGCCGGGGCGCGATTGAAGCTGACCGACACGGATCAGGCCCGGGCCAATGAGCGGGCGGAGGCCCTGGGGGCCGAGGTCGTGGCCCCCGAGGAGGCCGTGGGGACGGCGTGCGACGTGTTCTCGCCGAACGCGACCGGCGGGATCCTGTCCCAGGAGACGATCCCCGAGCTTCGGTGCCGCATCGTGGCCGGGGCCGCGAACAACCAGCTGGCCCGTCCGGACGATGCGGCGCTGTTCGGGCCGCTCGGCATCCTTTACGCGCCGGACTACGTGATCAACGCCGGCGGCATCATCCATCTCGCCTCGCTCGAGCTGCTCGGCGAGGACCAGGCCAAGTGCGATGAGCGCCTGCTGGGGATCGCAGACACGCTCACAGAGGTGTTCGAGGCGGCAGACGCCGAGGGCATGTCCGCCGGCGCGGCCGCGGAGCGGATCGTCGAGCGGCGGCTGGCGGCCGCCGCTTGACGGAACCGGCCGAGACTCGGAGCATCGGAGCCATGAGAGACCTCGCGTCCATGGAATGCGTGCCCTGCCGGGGCGGCGTCCCGCCGCTCACCCACGAGGAGGCCCGGGCGTACCTGGCCGACCTGGGAGGCGGATGGCAGGTGGTGGAGGATCACCACCTGGAGAAGGAATACCGGTTCAAGGACTTCCGGCAGGCCCTGGACTTCACGAACGTGGTGGGCGAGCTCGCGGAGAAGGTGGGACATCACCCCGACATCTCGCTGGCCTGGGGCAAGGTCACGGTGACGATCTGGACCCACAAGATCGACGGGTTGAACGAGGCCGACTTCGTGTTCGCCGCCAAGGCCGACCGCGCGCTCCAGGAGGCGCAGGCCGCCTCGGGCTGAACGCTCAACCCGGGAAGGAAGACGCGGCCTCGAGGGTCCGCTCGATCTCCTCGGGGCCATGGGTCGTCGAGAGGGTCCACATCTCGTAGCCGGACGGGGGCACGTACACGTCCCGGTCCAGCATGTGGTGGAAGAATCTGGCGAACCGTTCGTGGTCGGCGGCCCTCGCGTCCGCGAAGTTCCGAACCGGCCCGGCGGTGAAGAACACGCTGAACATGGATTCCACCCGGTTGACGCTCGCCTCCATGCCGGCGCGGTCGAACGCCTCCTCCAGGCCAGCGGCGAGCTCCTCGGCGGTCTTGGCCAGCTGGGGGTAGGGGTTCCGGTCTCGGGCCAGCTCGAGCGCGGCGAGGCCCGCCGCCACCGCCACGGGGTTCCCGCTCAGCGTCCCGGCCTGGTACACGGGGCCGACCGGGGCCAGGTGTTCCATGACGTCGCGCCGACCACCGAACGCCGCGCACGGGAACCCGCCACCCATGACCTTGCCGAGGACCGTGAGGTCCGGGGTGACGGTAAAGAGGCCCTGTGCCCCGCGGTAGGCCAGGCGGAATCCCGTGATGACCTCGTCGAGGATCAGGAGCGCCCCATGCCCGGTGCAGAGCTCCCGGAGCCCTTCCAGGAACCCGGTCTCGGGGGGCACGACGCCCATGTTCGCGGCCACCGGCTCCACGATCACTGCGGCGACCTCGTCGCCGCGTTCGGCGAACGCGGCCCCGGCGGCGGCCAGGTCGTTGTACGGCACGGTGAGCGTGTCCTTGGCCGCGCCTTCCGTCACGCCCGCCGAGCCCGGGATCCCGAACGTTGCCACGCCGGAGCCGGCGCCTTTCGCCAGCAGCGCGTCGGCGTGGCCGTGGTAGCAGCCCTCGAACTTCAGGAGGGCGTCACGACCGGTGAACCCACGCGCCAGGCGGACGGCGCTCATGGCGGCCTCGGTGCCGCTTGAGACGAGCCGGACCATGTCGACGGACGGGAGGGCCTCGACGAGGCGATCGGCCAGCTCGACCTCGAGCTCGGTCGGTGCCCCGAACGAGGTCCCCCGGCGCGCCGCCGCGATGGCCGCCTCCACGATCCGGGGACAGGCGTGCCCGAACAGGTTCGCACCCCATGACTGGACGAAGTCGACGTAGCGGGTGCCGTCGACGTCGGTGACGTACGCGCCGCTCCCTCCGGCGATGAACGGTGGAGTCCCGCCCACGGCGCCGAACGCCCGGACCGGCGAGTCCACGCCACCCGGGATGACGCGCCGGGCCTGCTGGAACAGCTCCTCCGACCGGGTCATGGCCTCGATTCTAGAGACGACCCGTCACTCTCCGACCGACCAGTGCGCCACCTCGACGCCGTGCATGGGGAAGTCCTTGGGGTTACCGGTGGCGAGTCGGGCGCCGACTCCAACGGAGGCCGCGGCAACCAGTGCGTCCGACTGGGTGACGGTCCTCCCACGACGCGCGAGGGAGCGCCTCCAGTACCCGGCCAGGCGCCCTTCGGCGATTCCGAGAGGTGCCACCAGAAGCCCATCGAGGAGCTCGATGAATGCATCGTCCTCGCGGGGGTGGATGCCTCTCGTGACCTCCTCGACGGTGATCGCGCAGACGTACGCCTCGTCGCCCTGTTCGCGGACCGTCCGGAGCCTGGCGCGCGCGCCCTCGCGACCCCTGAGGTAGTCGATCAGAACCGTGGTGTCGAGAAGGACCCCAGCCATCAGCCGAAGCGGCGCTCGTCGGCCCGTCGTTGGGCCCGTACCCAGGCCGCCGGGTACTCGTCCCACTCGTGGCCCGTGTCCCCGATCTTCCCGAACGCGGACTCGATCTTGCGGCAGCGGCGCTCTGCGTCCACGGCTCGCCGCACGGCCTCGGTGATGAACGGGCTGCGGCCGCGGGGGCCAACCAGCTCGTCGAGCTCTTGGAGGAGATCTTCGTCGAGGTAGATGTGGACCCTCATAGGCCCACATCTTAGCACACAGTCAACCAGGGCCTGCGAGCCGAGGCCTTCGCCGGGTCAGGCGCCGCGCGCGGGAACCAGCCCCAGCTCTCGCAAGACCCCCACCGGGAGCACGTGGCAGTAGGGCTCGTGCCCGGTCCGCTCGTAGTACCGCTGGTGGTAGCCCTCGGCCGGATAGAACGCCACGAAGTCCTTGATCTCGGTGGCGATCGGCCGGTCGAACCGCTCCTGGGCCCGGGCCCTGGACGCCTCGGCCACCGTCCGCTGCTCCGGCGTGTGCGCCAGGATGATGCTTCGGTATTGGTAGCCGATGTCCGGGCCCTGCCGGTTCGCCTGCGTCGGATCGTGCATGGCCCAGAACACCTCGAGCAGCTGCTCGTAGCTCACCTGCTCCGGATCGAACGTCACCTGCACCACCTCGGCGTGGCCGGTGCTGTCGGTGCAGACCTCCTCGTAGCTCGGGTTCTCCACGAACCCGCCACTGTAGCCGGAGACGACGTCGATCACGCCGGGAACCTGCAGGAACACCCACTCCACGCCCCAGAAGCAGCCGGCGCCGAACGTAGCGGTCTGGATAGCCATCGAACCTCCTTGCCTCGTTATCCCTATTGTCTCGGCAGGAGGTGCGAACGTTTCATCGCGCCGGCCCGGCCGAGCGGGTCACCCGGCAGCGAGCCAGTCTGCGGCTTCCTTCGCATGGTAGGTCAGGATCAGGTCCGCCCCGGCCCGGCGGATGGAGGTCAGGACCTCCAGGGCGGCCCGTCGCCCGTCGAGCCAACCGTTCTGCGCCGCGGCCTTGACCATGGCGTATTCCCCGCTCACGTTGTAGGCGGCGAGGGGGAACCGCGTCTCCTCCTTGGCTCTTCGGATCACGTCGAGATAGGGGAGGGCCGGCTTCACCATGACGACGTCGGCACCCTCCTCGATGTCCTGGCGGATCTCGCGGATGGCCTCGTCGGCGTTGGGCGGGTCCATCTGGTAGCCCGTCCGGTCGCCGAACCGCGGCGCGCACTCGGCCGCCTCGCGGAACGGCCCGTAGAAGCTGGACGCGAACTTGGCCGCGTAAGCCAGGATGCCGGTCTGCCCATGGCCGCCCTCGTCGAGCGCGGCCCGGATCGCCGCCACCTGGCCGTCCATCATCCCCGACGGACCAACCAGGTCGGCGCCCGCGTCGGCCTGTGCCACCGCGATCCGCCGGTAGACCTGGACGGTCCGGTCGTTGTCGACGTTCCCCTCGTCGTCCAGGACACCACAGTGGCCGTGGTCGGTGTACTCGTCCAGGCAGAGGTCGGCCACGACCACGTGGTCGTCGCCGAGCTCCTCGCGGAGGACGCGGAGGCCCCGCTGCCCGATGCCGTCGGGGTTCCACGACTCCGAGCCCTGGGGGTCCTTCCGAGCCGGGACGCCGAACAGCATGAACGCGACGACGCCCTTCCCCGCGATCTCGTTCGCCTCCTTGCGCAGCGACTCGAGGGTGTGCTGGGACTGCCCAGGCATCGACGCGATGGGGACGGGTTCGACGATGCCCTCCTTCACGAACAGCGGCGCGATCAGATGGCGAGGCGCGAGGTCGGTCTCACGGATCAGCGAGCGGAGGGCAGGGGTCCTGCGCATCCGTCGAGGCCTGCTCTGCGGGAACGCCATGGAGGAGATGGTAGCGCGGGCCCGCCAGGTCAAGCACCGGCCAGGGCCTGCTCGAGGGCCGCCATCAGCCCCTCCATCGTGTAGGGCTCGGCCACCGCGGCCACCTCCAAGCCGTGGGCGCGGGCCTCGCGTGCGGTGACCGGGCCGATGCACACGACCTTGGGATCCCCCCGGACGTCCGTGACTGCATTGGTGAACCCGCGGACCGACGAGGCGCTGGTGAACGTGATGGCATCGACGGTGCCTCTGGCCAGGGCCTCGCGAGCTCCGAGGGGCAACCACTCGGGCATCTTGGTTCTGTACGCGTCGACCCGCAGCGGCGTCCAGCCCTTTGCGGCGAGCGCCTCCTCGAAGCCTTCGGGCGCCACGTTCGCTCGCGCGCACAGGACGCGCCCGCGGCCGCGAGGGAAGGCGTGGGCCAGAGCGTCGGTCGTGAACGTCCTCGGAACGAGGTCCGGGTCGCGCCCGGCCCACCGGCGGAACTCCGCGGCCGTGCCCTCGCCGACCGCTGCCACGCGAGCCCGGACATCCCCCGGTTCCATGCGCGACTCGAGGACGTCCACCGTGGCCCGACTGGTCAGCGTGATCCAGGCGAACGCGCCGGCCGCGAGCTCTTGCAATGCTCTGGTCAGCTCGGCCGAACGGACCGGGACGACCTCGATGGTCGGCGCGACGATGGCGGTGGCGCCCGCCCGTTCGAGCTCGTGCACGAGCGACGCCGATTGCTGTCGCGGCCTGGTCACCAGGACGACCTTGCCGGCAAGGGGGCCGCGGGGGGTCACGGCCGGACGTCGGCCAGGATCTCGCCGGCGCCCCTGGTCAGCAGTTCCGCCGCCGCGGCCTCGGCAGCGCCGCCCGGCGTCGCCGCCTCGGCCTCCACCCGCACCATCCTGGTCCCGTCGGGGCTCGCGACCAGTGCCACCAGGCGAACGCCGTCCGGGGAGACCGTCGCCAGCGCGCCCAGCGGAAGGGCGCACCCTCCGCCGAGGCGCGCCATCAGCGAGCGCTCCGCCTCGAACGCCACCCGGCTGTCCGGGTCGTCGAGCGAGGCGACCGCGCGCCTGGTGGCGTCATCGTCCGCGCGGGCCTGCACCGCGAGGCACCCTTGACCGGGGGCTGGCACGATGGGAAGGACTTCCGAGGAAGGCGGCGTCAGCCCCAGGCGCGCGATCCCGGCGGCGGCCAGGACCAGGCCGTCCACTTCCCCGTCCTCGAGCTTGCGGAGCCTTCGATCGACGTTCCCCCGCAACGCGACGATCCGAAGCTCGGGCCGTAAGGGCGCCAGCTGCGCCCTGCGACGGACGCTGGACGTCCCCACGATCGCCCCGGCGCGGAGCCACGGGTCCCGGGTGACCAACAGGTCGGAGGGGTCGGCCCGTGGAGGCACGGCCGCGACCACCACCCCGTCGTCGTCCGCGGCCGGCAGGTCCTTCGCCGAGTGCACCGCCACGTCGACCTCCCCGGCCCGCAGCGCGCGCACGATCTCGGCGACGAACAGGCCCTTCATTCCGGCCGGGGATGTGGCGACCGGCTCTCCACGGTCGCCGCTCGTCATCATGGGGACGAGCTCGGACTCGACGCCCGCCCTGGCGAGCCGCTCGGCGACCTCGCCCGCCTGGGCCATGGCCAGGCGAGAGCGGCGGGTCCCGATGCGAATCTTCACTCTTGGCGTTGCTCGATGCCGAACAGCTCCGCAAGGACCCTCGCGTACGTCGCGTCGTTGCCCGGGCCCGAGAGTTCCTTCAGCCGGACGATCGGGTCGTGGAGGAGCTTGGAGACGATGCCGCGGGCCAGGGTCTCGACGGCCTCGCGCTCGTCCGGCGTGAGCCCGGAGAGCTCGGAGCGGAACCGGCCGAGCTCCGAGGCGAGGACGGCCTCCCCTCGCTCCCGGAGCGCCCGGATGAGCGGGGCCAGTCGCTCCGAGCGCTTGCGGAGGGCGAACCGTCGGACCTCCTCGTCCACGATGCCCTGGGCCCGGGCGACCTCCTCGGAGAGCTGCGCGTCACCCTCGGTGACCGATGATCGCAACCCGTCGATGTCGACCAGGCGAACGCCCGCGATGCCGGAGACCGAGGGCTCGACGTCGCGCGGCACCGCCAGGTCCAGGATGAACAGGCCCGTCGTCCTGTCGGCCATGGCCTCCCGGACGGTCGATCCGTGGATCAGCATGCTCGTGGCGCCGGTGGCGGAGACCACGACGTCCGCGTCGCGGATGGCCTCCATCACGCCGGAGAGGTCCCCGTACTCGGCACTGCTGCGCTCGGCGATCAGCCGGGCCCGCTCCGGGCTTCGGTTCAGCACGCGGACCGACGCCAGCCCTCGCTGTCGGAGCTGCTTCACCGCAAGGGCCGCCATCTGTCCCGCCCCGACCACGACGGCTCGCTTGCCGGCCAGCCCGCCAAGCTCCTCTTCGGCAAGGCCTGCCCCGGCGCGGGCGAACGCATCGGGCGCGGCGCCCAGCCCGGTCTCGGCTCGGACCCGCCGCCCGGCCCGGGCCGCAGCGTGGAACAGCGCCGTGACCCCCGGTCCCGTGGCTCCCTCGGCCGCGGCTCGCCGATGGGCCTGCCGGACCTGCGAGAGGATCTGGGGCTCCCCGACGACCATGGAGTCCAGCCCGGCGGCGACGGCGAACAGGTGCCGGCAGGCGTCGTCCTCGACGTGCGAGTACAGGGGCCCGGAGAGCTCGATGGGATCCACGCCGTGCGGCTCGCACAGTATGCGCTTGAGGGACAGGAACCCGGCGTGATACGCGGGCACGCTTCCGTACACCTCCACCCGGTTACAGGTGGACAGGATCACGGCTTCCTCGACCGCCTCGTCGTCGAGGGCTCGCCGGTACGCCTTGGGCAGCTCCTCGTCTGCGAAGGCCAGGCGCTCGAGCAGCTCGACCGAGGCGCGGCGGTGGGAGATGCCGATGGCCAGGATGGGCATGTGTTCCGCGATTCTACGCATGCGCCCCGCCCAAGGACGGGGACGGTTCGATCAGCCGAACCGAAGCGGATCGAACGGTGTCGGCTCGAGCGGTGGCTCGTGCCCCTGGACCAACGCCGTGACCAGCACGGCCGTGCCACCGCCCAGGATCACGCCCTCGGAGCCGTGGCCGGTGGCGGCGAACAGGCCGGGTCGGAGCCATCCGATGAACGGCCGTTCGTCCGGTGACATCGGCCGGATCCCGGACCACGTCCCGAGGACCGGGGCATCGGCCAGGGCCGGGAGGAGCCGGATGGCGCACCCCGCCACCGCCCTGGCGACGCGGAGGTCCTCCGGGTTCCAGGTCAGTGCGGGCTCGCGCGACGTGCCGGCCACGATCGTCCCGTCGGGCGAGGGTTGGATGACCGCGCCGATGTCGTCGCGGCCGACGCCGTCCGAGAACTCGCGCGCGGTGACGGGCTCGACCTCGCGGCGCCACAGCGTCCGGGCCGAGCCCTCGATCCAATGCGAGAGCAACGGTCGCGGCGGCGCGAGCTGGATCAGCCATCCTCGTGCCCCGCTCACCGGGATGTGGATGCCGAGGGGCCGGAGCAGGCTCGTCGACCACGGCCCGGCCGCGAGGACCACCGTGCCGGTCTCGATCACCCCATCGTCGGTGACGACGCCGGTGACGGACTCTCCGCGCGTGATCAGTCGCCTACCCGGGAGGTGATGGCGGATGCTCGCCCCGGCCCGGCGAGCGAGCTCGGCGAGCGCGAGGGTCAGCGCTCCCGGGTCCACCCGCCTTCCTTCGGGGAACAGCCACGCCTCGGAGACGTCCGAGGTCACCTCGGGCTCCAGCTCCTTCAGGCCAGCGGCGTCCAGGCGCTCGGCCCCAAGGCCCGCGCGCCCGGCCGCGGCCGCCTCCTCCCGGACCATCGCGGCGTCGTCCTCGTCGAGGGCGACGGCCAGCGTGCCGATCGGTTCCCGGTCGAAGTGGACGGGGACCGGCGGGTCCGCCGTCACGTCCAGGTACATCTGGAGTGACGACCTCGCCATCGGATCGAGCACCGGATCCCACGGCAGCCCGAAGAACCCGATGTTCCGGCCCGACGCGCCGGCCGCGAGCTCGTCCCGCTCGAGCAGCGTGACGCTCGCGCCCGAGCGCGTCAGCTCGTACGCGCATGCGGCGCCGATGATGCCGCCCCCAACGATCACGAAGTCCGAGCCCGCCATGCGCGTAGCCTACCGGCCGGCGCCGCGGCGGCTTTCGTAGAATCGTCCCGGAGACGTGGCTGAGTGGCCGAAAGCAGCCGCCTGCTAAGCGGTTGGGGGCGTAACAGTCCCCCGGAGGTTCGAATCCTCCCGTCTCCGCTAATACGCCCTCTGACCAGCACTGGTGCGCAATGGGTGCGCAATCCTAGGGCCGGTCGGGAGGTTCGGAGGGATGGCCTGGATCACCGAGAGGAAGCGGGACTTCCTGGTGCGATGGCGCGACGCCGACACCGGGAAGACGAAGTCGCGCAGCTTCGCGTGTCGCCACTTACCCCATGTCGATGCGTTTCAGCCCACTCGTCGCCGCAACCCAAATGGTGCCCGAGGCATCGTCGAAGGCCATGTCCGTGTATACGGATTTGATTGGGGGGCACCGAGGCGTCGAATGCTCCGGCCTGGAGCCGGACGGGGTGAAGTAGCCCCTGGTCGTCGTATCCAGAGAACCAGATGCCATCTGCCGTTGCCGCGAGCACTCCCGACACATTTCTGGGCAGCGGGATGGGCGCCAAGATCTTGTTGGTCGTCGGGTCGATCTCTCGTGCCACCCAGGACTCCGGCTTGTGGAGGGAGTCGTTGACACCATCGGCCGGTGAGGTCACCCAGACGGTATCTGCCCCAGCGCCGACGCTGAACGCGGAGGCGGGAAGCACCACGCTGATGGCGTTCGTGGTTGGGTCGATCCGGACGAGGTCGGCCCCTCGCTCCTCACTCGATCCTGTGAGGTTCACACCAGCGACCCACACGGCCCCTGCCCCGATGGCGATCTCGTCGTCGTATCCGGACAGGCCATCCAGCGGGATCGTCGCGACAACCTTTTTGGTCTGTGAGTCGATCCGCACGAGCGAAGCAAGGTTCTGCTGACCTTGATCGGATCGGTCTTGGATCACCTCAACCCACACGGCCTGATCATCCGCGGTGATAGCACTCACGCCGTCTCCAGATAGCTGGATCTGCGCCGTAACCTTGTTCGTGGCGGCGTCGAAGCCCTGGATCGTGGTCGATCTAGGTGACCCGACCCAGACCGCACCGCCGCCGGCGGCCACGTACCAGGGCTCGGCCTCCAGAGGCATCGTCGAGAGGACCTGATCGGTTGCTGGGTCGATACGGACAAGGACGCTGGACCCAGTCTCACCCGTCGAAGCGAGAGCCCAGACCGCGCCCTCGCCGATCGCAACCCGGGACGCGATACTCCATCCGGAAATGAGACGTTCGAGAGCATGGGTGTCGCCGTTTCCCCCGAGGGCGTGGGCTGGGCGCTCGACGCCGGGAGCGGCTGCCAGGAGGGGCCGTACCAGGCGCCCGGCTCACCGATCGAGGTCAACTCACCGGTCGCGACATCGAGTACATACACGTTCCGGTCGTACCCCGGGCCCCTGATGCTGACGACGGCCATCTCCGTTTCGTCTGGCGACCAGGCCATGCCCAGGTTCGCTGGGTCCGGGTCGTGGAGCAGCTCGGTCACACCGGTGCCGTCGGGTGACATCGCATAGATCCCGGGGTCCCCCGCTCCCTCGCTCGTGAAAGCGATCCGCCGACCGTCCGGGGACCACGTTGGCTGATCCTCGTGCGCCGGGTCCTCCGTGAGTCGCCGGACGGCCGACCCGTCGGCGTTCATGACATAGATATCCGAATTGGAGCCGTCGAACGAGACGAACGCGATCTTCGTCCCGTCCGGCGACCATGACGGGAAGGTGTTGACCCCCTTGCCGTCCGTGAGCCGATGCGGGTCGGAACCATCTGCGTTCATGACCCAGATCTGCTGGTCGATCGAATAGCCATGCACGTAGGCGATCCTGGTGCCGTCGGGCGACCACACCGGGCTGTGATCGACCTCCTCGAAGGTGAGCCTGGTGGGATCGGTGCCGTCCGCGTTGGCGGTGTAGATGTCGAAGTTCC
>Ga0209887_1000414_pt1 | contig 12822 bp, 12 predicted proteins | sample GWRWN1_30_40_FD_187230 | JGI IMG/M metagenome (GOLD analysis project Ga0209887, IMG submission 187230) | Riverbed sediment microbial communities from areas with no vegetation in Columbia River, Washington, USA - GW-RW N1_30_40 (SPAdes)... | ecosystem: Environmental > Aquatic > Freshwater > River...
GCCGCTGGGCTTGGCCGGGGCATAGTCGGACACTGCGGCCGCCATGACCAGGATATCGGCGGCCGGGGCGATGCGGAGCACCGCCTCGCGCATCGTCGCCGCGGTCGTGGCGTCCACCACGTTCACCCCGCGCGGCGGGGTCACCGACAGGGCGCCCGCCACCAGGGTCACCGCCGCGCCCCGGTCACGAGCCGCCTCGGCCAGCGCCACTCCCATCTTGCCGCTGCTCCGGTTGCCGATGAATCGCACCGGGTCGATGGGCTCCCGCGTCCCGCCGGCGCTGATTGCGACCCGCAGCCCGTCCAGGTCGCCGGCTCGGGCGAACAGTCGCTCGACCGCGGCCAGCACCGTCTCGGGCTCCGCCAGGCGCCCGATCCCGGTCAGGCCGGACGCCAGCGCCCCGACCTCCGGCTCCACGACCAGGTACCCGAAGCCGCGCAGTGTCTCGACGTTGCGTTGCGTGGCCGGGTGGGTCCACATCCCCGCGTCCATGGCCGGCGCCACGACCACCCGAGCCCGGCTGGCGCACACGATGGCGGTAACCGCGTCGTCCACCAGCCCGGCCGCCAGCTTGCCCACCAGGTTGGCGGTGGCCGGGGCCAGGACGATGGCGTCTGCCGCCTCGGCCAGCTCGACGTGCGCGATGTGCGCATCGGGGTCGAGCGCCATGACGTCGGTGATCACCGGGCGGTGGGTGAGCGATGCGAATGTCAGCGGGGTCACGAATGCCGTTGCGGCCGGCGTCATGGCCACGTCCACGATCGCGCCCGCGTTCATCAGCTGGCGGACCAGGACCGCGGCCTTGTAGGCGGCGATGCTGCCGCTGACTCCCACCACCACCCGGCGCCCGACCAGCGTCCCGTTCGTCGCGTCCGTCATGCCGGGCTCCCGTCTGCGCCGGCCACGCCGGCCCCCGCGCCCGTCCGCGCGGAGATGAGTTCGTACGCATAGCGGATCCCGCGCAGGGTGAGCTCCGGCTCCACCCGGTCGATGCCGGGCACCTCGGCCAACCATGGCTGGAGCGAGAAGCCGCCGGTCGCCACCACCGTGACCCGGGCGTCGGCCGGCGAGCGCTCGACCAGCTCGCCGCGTAGGGCGGCGAGCAGGCCGCTCAGCAGACCGATGTAGCCGTTCACTGTCCCGCTCTGCATGGCATGTACGGTGTTGGTGCCGATGGCGCGCGGCGGACGCCGGAGCTCAATTCGCGGGAGCTTGGCAGCCCGCCCCACCAGGGCGTCGACGGAGATCCCCAACCCGGGAGCGATCGCTCCGCCGAGATAGGAGCCCTCCGCGCTCACGACGTCGAAGTTGGTGCTCGTTCCCAGGTCCACCACGATGGCCGGGCCGCCGAACTCCTGGCGTGCCGCCAGGGCGTTCACCAGCCGATCGGCACCGGCTTCCGCCGGGCGGTCGATCTCGATCGTCAGCACGCCGTTCAACCCGGCCGCGTCCACGACCAGCGGCTCCACGCCCGCGCGGCGGGTCAGCATTCGCCGCCAGGTCGGGACGAGCGCAGGCACGACACATGCCAGAGCCGCAGCATCGAATCCATCCAGGCGATGCCCGTCCAGGGCCAACAGCCCCGACAGCATGGCGGCCAGCTCATCCTCGGTGGCCTGCGCTTCGGTCTCGGCTTGCCAGGCGCCGACCATGACCGCGTCGTTGAAGAGCCCAACCCCGGTGTTCGTGTTGCCGATATCGGCGGCCAACAGTCGCATCAGTCGGACATCGTAACAGCCGTTTCGAGCGTTCCTTCCGATGCTAGACTCCGCCAGACCCCGCAGGAGAGACCGATGGAGCCCACGCCCGAACCGCGCGCCAAGCTCTATATCAACACCGGTCTGGTCACCGACAAGAGCGACATCTACAACATCCTGCGTCCGCTCCTGAAGCAGACGGTGACCTACAGCTACTTTCGCGGCAACCAGGTCGCCAGTGGCGGCACCGGCTGGGTCGAGCGACTGGTGGTCGACCACCCCGAGATCGCGTCCTACTTCACGCCGCTGGCCATCTGCCTCAACCTCGATTCGTTCGACTACCTCCAGTTCGACACCACCTCCGACCAGCTGCTGACCTACACCCTGGTCATCGGCTCCGAGAAGGTGGTCATCGAGTTCGCGCAGACGGCGACCGAGATCGGCATCGAGGACGAGGCGCCGATGCGGGCGCCGGCCACCGCGCCGGACGACCTGGCGCTCGATCCGGACTTCATCCAGATGGAGCTCCTCAAGTCGCCCGATGCGCCCGACGAGGACGAGGACGGCTAAGCGGGGCGCTCCGCCCCACGAGCGCAGCGTGCTCCCCAACGGACTCCGCGTGGTCAGCCAGGCGATGCCGCATGCCCGGTCGGTGTCGGTGGCCCTGTTCGTGGGCGTCGGCTCGCGCCACGAGGCCGATGGCGAGGCCGGCTTGTCCCACATGGTGGAGCACCTCGCGTTCAAGGGAACCCGGGCCTACCCCGCCCCGGGTGCCCTGTCGGAGGCGATCGAGGCCTGCGGCGGGGCGGTGAACGCATCGACCGACCGCGAGCTGACCGTGTACTCCTCCCGGGTCCCGCGGACCCGCGCCGACCGCGCGTTCGACGTCGTTGCCGAGCTGGTCCTGCGCCCGCTCCTCCGGCCGGCGGACCTGGTGGCCGAGAAGCCGGTCGTGGTCGACGAGATCCGGGCCTATGTCGACTCCCCGTCGGACCATGTCTTCGCCCTGTTCGATGAGCTCCTGTTCGGCACCCACCCGCTGGGTCGCGAGATCGCGGGCACGCCGCGCAGCGTGCGGCGCACGACACACGCCGACGTGGTGGGCCACTGGCGCCGCTGGTACACCCCCGAGCACATGGTGCTGGCGGTCGCCGGGGCGATTGACCACCGGACGGTACGTCGCACCGCCCGGAGCTGGTTCGACCGCGCGGGATCGGCGGATGGTCGGGCGTACGGCGTCGACTCCGGCCGGCGCGCGCGGGGCCGGAAGGCGGCAGGCATCTCCCCGCCGCGGCCGACGTCCGCGGGCAGCGTTCGAGTCGCGTTCCGACGCCTGACCCAGGGCAACCTGTGCCTGGGCATGCCCGGCGTCTCGCGCACCCACCCGGACCGTTGGGCCCTGGACCTGCTGGGCGCGGTCCTGGGGGACGGGATGAGCAGCCGCCTGTTCGTCGAGCTCCGGGAACGCCGCTCGCTGGCATACGACATCGGGACCTTTGCGACCTCGTACGCCGACTGCGGCACGGTGGGCATCCACGCTGGGTTCGATCCCACCCAGTCGACGGCGATCATCCGCGCTGCGCTCGAGCAGCTGGAGCGCGTCGTCCAGGAACCAGTCCCCCTGTCCGAGCTCGAACGGGCGCGGGCCTACACCCGCGGGCGGATCGAGCTGCGCCTCGAGGAGTCGAGCGCGGTCGCCGCCTGGCTGGGCACCGGGGAGAGCCTCCTGCCGCGGATCCTGACCGTCGAAGAGGTGGTGGAGCGCCTCGAGGCGGTCACGCCGGACGACCTGCTCCGCGTCGCGCGGGCCTACCTGCGACCCAGCCTGGCGCGGATCGTGCTGCTGGGGCCGTTCCGGGGACGACGCCGCGTTGAGGCGCTGCTGGCGGCATGACCATCGAAACCGGGATCGACCTCGTTCCAGACCAGCTGGCCCTGGCCCGGGCCCAGATGGACGCCGCCCAGTACGGGGTCGTGGAAGGCACCCTGCGGCGCCGGATCGCGACCCTGGAGGCGACCGGCCGCAACCCCGAGGAGCTGGACGCGGCGCGCGCCCTCCTGGCCGAGACCCTGTGGCGCTCCGGTCGGCCGGTGGCCGCCTACGAGGCCGTCACTGCGGTTCGACCGCGCGGGGTGGAGCGCCGGCGCTCGATCACGATGATGGTCGAGGCCGAGGGTCTGGCCGCCATCGGCGAGATGCGCCAGGCGGAGGGGCTGCTCGAGCGGGTGGTCAACGCGGTTGGCGCGGACGAGGCGTGGCGCCTGCGTCGCGGCGCCCCGAGCCGGCTGGAGTGGCCGAACCCATCCTGGGCCGGACCCAGTCCCAGCGCCGGGTCTGAGGCGTCCCCGGCCGAGGATCGGCTGGGCGCGGCGGCCATCGCGTATGGGGAGAATGACCTGGCCACCGGGGACCGGGAGCTGACCCTGGCCCTGCGGCGTGACCTGCGGATCGCTGCTGCGGGGTTGGTTCTGCTGGAGGCCAATCTGGGGACCCAGCCCAGCGCCGAGCGTCTGGTACTGTACGGCGACCTTCTCCGCGCGGCGGGACGGGAGCGCGAGGCAGCCGCCGCCTACGACCGAGCCGCTCGGACCTAGCTCGCGCCTGAGGAGATCCCACCGTCATGGAGCGCACCCTGGTCCTGGTCAAGCCGGATGGGGTCCAGCGCGGACTGGTGGGCGAGATCCTCGGCCGGCTGGAGCGCAAGGGGCTCAAGGTCGTCGGCCTGCGCTTGCTGTGGGTGCCTCGCGACATGGCCGAGCGCCACTACGCCATCCACGCCGGCAAGCACTTCTACGCCGAGCTGGTGGAGTTCATCACCTCCGGGCCGGTGGCCGCCATCGCGGTGGCCGGGCCAGACGCGGTGGCCATCGTGCGGCGCCTGGTCGGGGCGACGATGCCTAACCAGGCGGACTCGGGCACCATCCGCGGCGATCTCGGCGTGAGCGGGCTGCGCAACCTGATCCATGCGTCCGACGCACCGGAAACCGCCGACGCGGAGCTGGCCCTGTGGTTCGACGCCGGGTCCGTGGTCGACTATGAGCGGACGATCGATACCTGGGTCATGGCCGACGAGCCGCCGCGCGGCTGATACGCCCAAACTGACCCGTCGGCCCAGAGTGCCTCTTCCAGGCCCGGGTAGGGCGGTGAGTCGAACAGCGTGATCCGATCCAGCGGGAAGTAGCGCACGAAGGCGCGTCCCACGATCAGGTCGCGTTCGATGGGACCGAAGAAGCGCGAATCCTGGCTGTCGGGGCGGTTGTCGCCCATCACGAAGACGTGCCCGTCGGGAACGATCCACTCGGTTGTGCCCAGGGCGTCGCGGGGCAGGGTGGGAGCCGGAGTCCCGTCAACGCCGGTGACCAGATAGGGCTCGTCGAGGCGCACCGGCACCCCACCGGGCGGCTTGATGAAGACGACCCCGTTCTCCAGCACAACCGTCTCGCCGGGAAGGCCGATGACGCGCTTGATGAACGGGACCCCACTCTGCTCGTAGCCATCCGGCGGGTTGAAGACCACGACGTCCCCGCGCGAGAAGTCGTCCCAGCGCGGGGTGAGCTTGTCGATCAGAACGTAGTCGCCCGGCTGGATGGTGGCCACCATCGAGTTCTGCTCGACCTCGAACGGCTGGGCCACGAAGTTGTGGATGACGAGGTAGATGACCGCGGTCAGGACCACCGTTTCCACGATCTCGAGCAGGCAGCCGCCAGCCCGCCGCGCCGCGGAACGGTCGGCGCCGGTTGGTCCCGCGGTCGGCTGCACGTAGGTCAAACGGGCGAAAGCATAACGCGGTTGACCCTGCGAACGAGCCCGCGCTACCATCCGGCGCCGTCGCCCGACCCCCACGGAGGATCCATGCCGATTCAGCCCATCACCTGGGTGATTCCTGTCGCCGGACTGGCCGCGGTCGCCTTTGCCGTCTACCTCGCCCGCGATGTCCTGCGCCGGGACACCGGGACGGCAGAGATGGAGGATGTGGCCGGCACGATCCTGGAAGGGGCGGTCGCGTTCATCCGTCGCCAGTACCTGACCATCCTCGTGTTGGCGGTCGCAGGGGCGGCCATCATCGGTCTGGTCATCGGGGTGGTTGAAACAGCCGAAGTGGCCGACACCGACGTCTTCGGCGTCCAGCTTGGCCTCATGACCGCGGTCGCCTTTTTCGTCGGGGCACTGTGCTCGATGGCGTCCGGGGTCATCGGCATGTACATCTCGGTGAAGTCGAACGTGCGCACCGCAGCCGCCGCTCGCCACAGCCTGGTTGAGGCGGTCCAGGTCGCCATGCGGGGCGGGGCGGTGTCCGGATTCCTGGTGGTCGCCCTCTCGCTGCTTGGGGTGTGGGGCATCTTCGTGACCTACGGCGGCTTTACCAACCCGGACGTGGCGCCGTTCCTGATCGTGGGCTTCGGGTTCGGGGCCAGCTTCGTGGCCCTCTTCGCCCAGCTGGGGGGCGGGATCTACACCAAGGCCGCCGACGTCGGGTCGGACCTGGTCGGCAAGATCGAGGCGGGCATCCCCGAGGACGACCCTCGCAACGCGGCGGTTATCGCGGACCTGGTGGGCGACAACGTTGGCGACTGTGCCGGCCGTGGCGCGGACCTGTTCGAGTCGACCGCGGCCGAGAACATCGGCGCCATGATCCTGGGGGTCGGGGTCTACGTCATCGCCCGGGAAGCGGGCTGGCCCAACCCCGAGGCGTGGATCTTCTTCCCGCTGGTGGTCCGTGCCTTCGGGCTGCTGGCCACGATCGTCGCCATCTTCTTCGTCCGCGGCCGTGAGACCGAAGAACCGATGAACATGCTGAACCGCGGCTACTGGGTCACCACCATCCTCTCAGTCCTGGCCCTGGCGCTGGTCACCTTCGTGATGATGGACACCAGTGGCACCCCGGGCGCTAGCGGCATCCCGGTCTGGGTCTGGTTCTTCCTGTGCGGGGTGGTCGGGCTGGCCACTAGCGTGGCGTTCGTGTACATCACCCAGTACTACACCTCGGGCGCGTGGCGGCCGGTGCGGGAGATCGCGGAGGCCAGCAAGACCGGCCCGGCCACGAACATCATCAGCGGCGTGGCGGTCGGGTTCGAGACCACGGCGGTCACAGCTATCACGATCGGGATTGCCCTGTTCGCCAGCCACTGGCTGGGTTCCCAGGCGGGACTCGTGAACGCGGCCGGCCACGACGTGGGCGGCATCTTCGGGACCGCGGTGGCGACCATGGGCATGCTCATGACAACCGCCTACATCCTAGCCATGGACACTTTCGGACCGATCACCGACAACGCCGGCGGGATCGCGGAGTTCGCCAAGGCCGAGGGCGGCGCGCGCGAGATCACCGACCGGCTGGACGCGGTCGGCAATACGACCAAGGCGTTGACCAAGGGCTACGCCATTGCGAGCGCCAGCCTGGCCGCGTTCCTGCTCTTCAGCGCCTACATCGACAAGGTGAACCTGATCTTCACCCGCCAGGGACGTCCACTCATGGAGGCCGTCAACCTGGCGGATGTGAGCGTGTTCATCGCCGCCCTCATTGGCTCCATGCTCGTCTACTTCTTCAGCTCGCTGGCCATTCGCGCCGTGGGCACCACGGCCCAGTCGATCATCGTCGAGGTCCGGCGCCAGTTCCGGGAGATGCCGGGGATCATGGATTACACCCAGCGCCCCGACTATGCCCGAGTAGTGGACATCACCACCGCCGCCGCGCTGCGCCAGATGATCCTGCCTGGCCTGGTCGCGGTGGCCACGCCGATTGCGGTGGGGCTGCTCCTGGGCCACGAGGCGATCGCCGGCCTGCTCATGGTGGGCACCATTGCCGGCGTCCTGCTGGCCACCGTGCTGAACAATGGCGGCGGAGCGTGGGACAACGCCAAGAAGTACATCGAGTCCGGACAGCTGACCGATGACGAGGGCAACGTGATCGGCAAGAAGACACCCGCCCATGCCGCGGCAGTGGTCGGCGACACGGTGGGTGATCCGTTCAAGGACACCGCCGGCCCGTCGCTTCACGTCCTGGTCAAACTGCTGGCCACCATCACCCTCGTCCTGGCGCCGCTCTTCATCCGCTGACGGCGGACGCGGCCGCGAGCTGCCGGGAGCTGGCATGGACCTGATCATCCAGGCCGCGTTGGTCGGCCTCATCCAGGGCCTGACCGAGTTCATCCCGGTCAGCTCCTCGGCCCACCTGGAGCTGACTCCTTGGCTCCTCGGCTGGGAGCAGGACGGGCTAATCGGGAGCCTGTCGTTCAACGTGTTCCTGCACCTGGGGACGCTGCTCGCGCTCCTGGTCCACGTCGGCCGCGACTGGCTGCGCCTGCTCGGCGCGCTGGGCCGGTCCATTGCCGAACGGCGCATCGGCGACGACCCCGATCGGCGGCTGGGCTGGCTGCTGGTCCTGGCCACCGTACCGGCGGCGCTGATCGGGTTTGCGCTGGAAGACGCCATCGAAGCCGCCTTTCACGGGGACGCGGACCTGTCGCGGCTGGCCATCGCCGGCTTCCTGGTGATCGGCGCCGGGGTGCTGTTCCTGGCGGATCGGTTGGGCACGCGCATGCGCGATCTGAGTGCGATCCGGACCGGTCCGGCGCTGGCGATCGGGCTGTCGCAGGCCGCCGCGCTGCTGCCGGGCATCAGCCGGTCGGGCGCCACCATCGCGACCGGCCTGGCATTCGGCCTGACCCGCCAAACCGCTGCCCGCTTCAGCTTCCTGCTGGCAACGCCCATCACGCTCGGGGCGGGGCTGTACGGCTCGCGGCACCTGCTCACCGCCAGCCACACCTCGACCGAGTGGGTCGCTATCGGCGTCGGATTCGTGGCCGCCGCGGTCTCGGGAGCCCTCGCCATCGGCTTCCTGCTGCGTTGGCTGCGGACCCGTTCAGTGGCCATCTTTTGCCTGGAACGGATCGTGCTGGCAGGCGTGGTGGTGGCCCTCCTCGCAGCTGGTCGCTGACCCGCGCGGACTTTGACACTGGCCCAGCCCACGCCTACAATCCGCCGACGCCAATACAAGCCAGCTTCCCGATCTGCGGGAGCTGGGGCTTTTTTGTTATCGGGAGCGATACCCGTTTGAGGCCATGAACAACAAGCCCGTGTACCTGACCCCCGAGGGCGTCGAGCGACTGAGCGCCGAGCTGCGCCACCTCATCGTCGAGGAACGGCCCCGGGTGGCCCAGCGCATCCACGACGCCAAGCTTGACGGCGACATCACCGAAAACGCCGAGTACGAAGACGCCAAGCAGGAGCAGTCGTTCCTGGAGGGGCGGATCGCGACCATCGAGGCGCAGCTCAAGAATGCCGAGGTCATCGAGCATCCGAACGGGGACAAGGTCCGCATCGGGTCGACCGTCGTCATCCAGGGCCCGGATGGCAAGGAAACGTTCACGATCGTCGGGTCGGCCGAAGCCGCTCCGCGCGAGGGCCGGATCAGCAACGAGTCGCCGGTCGGCGTGGCGCTCATGGACCACAAAAAGGGGGATTCGATCACCGTCCAGGCCCCGGCCGGACCGGTGACCTACACGCTGGTCAGCGTCCGCTAACCGCGCCGCCGTGTTCTGGGCCGACGAGATCGCGGCCAGGGCGGCTGAATCGGGCACTCCGCAGGTCGTCAACGACTCGAAGACCCCCTCCGGCACGGTTCACGTCGGCAGCCTCCGCGGCCCGGTCATTCACGACGAGATCTGGCGCTCCCTGCGTCGCGCCGGCGCTGAAGCCACCTTCCGCTACGGCGTCGATGACCTCGACCCCATGGACAGCCAGGCCCTGCTGACGCCGGACGCGGTCGACCGCTACATGGGCGTGCCGCTAGCTCACGTCCCGGCCCCACCCGGATCGGACGCCGCCAGTTACGCTCGGCACTTCGTTGGCGAGCTGTTCCTCGGCACCTTCGAGCCGCTCGGCATCCGGCCGGAGGTGTACTGGATGAGCGACGTGTATGCGTCGGGCCAGATGGACCGATACATCCGCGTCGCGCTGGACGCGGCCGAGACGATTCGGACCATCTACCGCGAGGTCAGCCGCGTAAAGAAGGAAGAGGGCTGGCTCCCGGTATCGGTCATCTGCGAAAACTGCGGCCGCGTCGGGACCACGGTGGCCAGCGATTGGGACGGCCAGACGGTGGCCTATGCCTGCCGCCCGGACGCAGTGGAGTGGGCTGTCGGATGCGGAAACACCGGTCGCGCCTCCCCGTTCGGCGGCCACGCCAAGCTGTTCTTCAACGTGGATTGGCCCGCGAAATGGAGCCTGTTCGGCATCACGATCGAGGGCTGCGGGAAGGACCTCGCCACGGCGGGCGGGTCGCGCGACCGCTCCGACGCGATCGCGCGCCGGGTGTTCGAGCGCGAGCCCCCCATCAATGTGGTGAATGAATTCATCAACATCGGCGGCCGCAAGATGAGCACCTCGCGCGGCCGGGGCGTGGCGGCCCACGAGATCGCGGCCGTCATGCCGCCCAACGAGTTGCGGATGCTCTTCGTCCGCCACCGCCCCAACGTGGCGTTCGAGTTCGACCCTGACCAGACCGATGCCATCCCGCGACAGGTGGACGAGTTCGACCGCCTGGCCGCCGCGACCGCCGGCCGCCCCGTCCGAGGTGAGCTGCCCGCCGATGCGGACCGGATCTTCGCCGCCTCCCTGGTCGACCCGGAGGCGGACGTGGCCGCCGAGGCCGTTGCGCACCGACCCGCGTTCGCCCACCTGGCGCTGCTGGTCCAGCTGCCGGGCATCGACGTACGGGAGCGCGTGGCGGCCGAGAAGGGTGGACCACTCATCGAGCGTGAGCTCGTGATCCTCGAGGAGCGGACCCGCGCCGTCCGGGCCTGGCTGGACACCTACGCTCCGCCCGAGGCGCGGGTCGAGGTCCGCCGCGACGCGGTGCCCCAGGTGGTGGCCGACCTGACGCCGGACCAGCGGGCGTTCCTCGCGTCGCTGGCCGACGCGCTGGTTGGGCTGGCGGCCACCGAATGGGTGGGGGAGGGTCTCCAGTCGGCCATCTTCGCCGCCGCCACGGAGCGCGGCCTCGGGGCGGGGGCGGGCTTTGCGGCCCTGTACGCTGCGTTTCTCGGCCGGCGGTCCGGACCGCGGGCCGGCTGGCTGCTCGCCTCGCTGGACCGGCCGTTCGTCGTCGAGCGACTGCGGGCCGCAGGAGGGGTGGCGTGATCTCGATCCAGCGCATCCGGGACGACCCCGACGCCGTCAAGCGCGCCATCGCCCGCAAGGGCGAGGGCCCCGAGGTCATCGACCGTCTGTTGGAGGCCGACTCCCGCCGCCGCGCCCTGTTGGCCGAGGCGGACGCCGCCAAGCATGAGCGCAACGAGGGCAGTCGGGCAGTGGGGGAGCTCATGCGCTCGGGACAGATCGACGAAGCCGAGGCGCGCAAAGCGTCCCTCGGGCCGCTCGCCGAGCGGATCGACGCCCTGGACGCGGAGCTGGCGGAGGTGGAAGCGGCCATCGACGCCGACCTGCTGCTCGTGCCGAACCCGCCACACGACGCCGTGCCGGACGGACGCGGCCCGGAGGACAACCCGGTGGTCCGCACGTGGGGCGAGCCCGTGCCCCCCGGGCAGCGCCCACCCCACTGGGAGATAGGCCCCCGCCTCGGCCTGTTCGACCTCGAGCGCGGGGCAAAGATCGGCGGCTCCGGGTTCGTGCTGTACACGGGCCACGGCGCGCGCCTGCAGCGCGCGCTCATCGGCCTGTTCCTCGACATGGCCGCATCCGCCGGCTACACCGAGGTTTGGCCCCCGCTCCTGGTCACCGCCGAATCGGCACGCGGAACGGGGCAGCTGCCGGACAAGGAGGGCCAGATGTACGCCGTCGAGCGCGATGGCCTGTACCTGGCCCCCACCGCCGAGGTGCCGGTCACGAACATCCACCGCGACGAGATCCTGCCAGCTGGCTCACTGCCGGTCCGCTATGTGGCCTACACCCCGTGCTTCCGGCGCGAGGCGGGGGCCGCCGGCAAGGACACCCGGGGCCTGCTGCGCGTCCACCAGTTCGACAAGGTGGAGCTCGTGAAGTTCGTCACCCCGGAGAGCAGCGACGCGGAGCTGGAGTCCCTGACCCGCGACGCCGAGGCGGTCCTGGAGGCGCTCGAGCTGCCGTACCGGACGGTCGAGCGCTGCACGGCCGACGTCGGGTTCTCGCAGGCCCGCGGCTACGACCTGGAAGCCTGGGCGCCGGGGGTGGGCCAGTGGCTGGAGGTCAGCTCGTGCTCGAACTACACCGATTTTCAGGCCCGGCGGCTGAATGTCCGGTACCGATCATCCACCGATGCGAAGCCCGAGCTGGTCCACACCCTGAATGGTTCCGGCGTGGCCCTGGCTCGGACCGTGGCCGCCCTGCTCGAGACCCACCTCCAGCCGGATGGGTCCATCCGCGTGCCGGAGGCGCTGCGCCCATACCTCCCGGGAACTGACGCCATCTCGTGAGCACCGCCCATGCTGGCGCACCGTCGCTTAATCGGCTGGCCGTCTCCGCCACCACCCACTGCCTGACCGGGTGCGCCATCGGGGAGGTGCTGGGTCTGGTGCTGGCCAGCTGGTGGGGCTGGGACGCGCTGCTGTCGATCGGGCAGCGGTCGTCCTGGCCTTCGTCGCCGCCTATACCCTGACCATGGAGGCCGTTGCTTCGCGCCGGCCTCCCCGTTCGGCGGGCGCTGCGAATCGCCTTCGCGGCTGACACGCTGTCGATCATCGTCATGGAGACGGTCGACAACGGCGTGATCCTCGCCATCCCGTCGGCCATGGAGGCCGGCCTCACCGACCCGCTGTTCTGGGGCAGCCTGGCGCTGAGCCTCGGCATTGCGTGGGTAGTGGCTTTCCCGGTTAACCGCTGGCTGCTGTCGCGCGGCCAGGGTCACGCGCTGGTCACCGCGTACCACGCCGGGCACGGATAGCCAAAGCCCGCTACCGGGTTGTTCGCGTCAGCCGGAGTCTCAGCTGATCAAGGAAGTCATACCGGCGTGCGAACCCGCAGCTGCAGGCCGCCAGCTCGGCCTCCCGACCGTGGGCGCCGAACCCGGGGCAGTCTGGGTCATGGTCGGCATAGGAATCCAGGAACCGCGTCAGATCCGCGAGCAGCTCATCGTCGGTGCCCGTCTCCATCTGGTGCCGAAGCTGGGCGTACAACGGGCTGTCCTTCATG
>Ga0209887_1000415_pt1 | contig 12779 bp, 7 predicted proteins | sample GWRWN1_30_40_FD_187230 | JGI IMG/M metagenome (GOLD analysis project Ga0209887, IMG submission 187230) | Riverbed sediment microbial communities from areas with no vegetation in Columbia River, Washington, USA - GW-RW N1_30_40 (SPAdes)... | ecosystem: Environmental > Aquatic > Freshwater > River...
GGCAAGCGCTCGACGAGAACCGCGCGAGGGAGAGTCAAGGCAGGCCGGTCGAGAAGATCAGCAGGGTGCTGACCCCGATTCGGTCATCATGGGTCGGTCTTGGTTCGGGAGCCTCTTCCCGAGCCAAACCGGTCCATGGTCTCGGTGATCGATCAGTGGCAACTCGAGAATCGGCGGACTCGTCCTGGTGTTCAGGTGCGGAATTCAATACTCGATCTGACCGAGCGCGGGTGTCCGCTGTCGGCGCCCATGCGACTCGCGTACCGCGTCGCGCTGATTCAAAGGCCACGTGGGCCGGGTCGAGGTGCGCTATTGGGACTTCCGCCCAGAGCTGAAGTACTTGACCTGCCGCGCGTTGCCAGCACCGGATACCAGCCAACTGATTCTCGTGCGCGTCCATCTTCTTCGGAGTATGGAAGCGGTTCCCGAACGGAGTTAACGGCCACGCTCTTCGCGAGGAGGGAACGGTTATGGGACTGTCCATGAACGTGTACGTGAGGGGGAGCCGTCCCGTGGCGACTCGCGTGCTGGCTCGGCTGGCGACCAGCGGCATCTACTTGGTGCGCGGCGTCCCCCGCCCCCTCCAGCGGGCCGCGCGTGTTCGCGCCGTGAGCGAGAACACCACGCTACGCTGGGTGCTCGTGCAAGCCTTGCGCGAGTATGCGGCGGGAACCTGGACACCACGACCAGATGACAAGTCGCCTGAGTCCGCCCATGACGGATGCGATTGACCACACGGGGCCGACCGCTGGCGATGGACGTCGGGCATCCAGACCCCGTGCTGCATGGAAGAGGTGTTCCCATGCCGGAAAGGGGGGGATCTATGGCCACGCCAAACCCGATGTGCCCCATTTGCTCATGCTCGATGCTCCTCGGCGCGTACCGGATCCTCGAACACGGAGAGATGGCGCACCTGAACTGCCGGGCATCTCCTCACTCCGTCAATCGGTGGCCTGAAGGCATTCGGCACCTTCTCTGCCTGAGCTGCGGCCGGGTTTTCGAGAGCGACTCGAAGGTCCAGCGCCTCTGTCGGGCGTGTCGGTCGAGGAGTAGCTTGAGACCCCGGTAGCGTCCCCGTCGACACGGACCGACCGCGCGTCCGACTGACAGGGGATGGAGGAGGCAGCGACACCCTGGCCTGGAGCGTGCATGAAAAGCCTTCCCGTTGAAGGTGCAGATCTCCTACAACCCACCGCCGCTCGGATGGCGTGAGTGCCTGGATCGTGCCGCCCACAGATGGACGGTGCTCCGAAGGGGTCACTCTGGCACGGCCGCCCATCCGAATCGAAACGAACGGGGTCCTGACATGGCGGGACTGAGAGCGTCATTGCTCCGACGAGACTCGGGATCGGCCGCGCCCTCGTCGGCGCCCATGTCGGAGTCCGTAGAGCCCATCCGAGCCGAACTCTTTAGCGCCGACCGACTCGAGCAGCACGCGGAAGGTCTGGCACGGCAGCGCATTCTTGCCAAGGGCGAGACTGGTCGCCCCCTGTCGCCGCGCGTGCGGGACAGTGGGCGCGTGCTGCTCCAGTGTTATCGAGCGCTCGCCGCGGTGATCCGAGAGGAAGGCGCGATCACTCCGGCCGCGGAGTGGTTCGTCGACAACTTCCACATCGTCGAAGAAGTCCTGCGGGAGGTCCGGGAGGACCTTCCGCGCGGCTTCTACCGCCAGCTCCCCAAGCTCGCGGAGGGCCCCCTTCAAGGCTACCCCCGCGTACTGGGCCTGGCCTGGGCCTTCGTCGCGCACACTGACAGCCGCTTCGAGCCCGAGACCCTCCAGCGCTTCGTCGGCGGATTCCAGCGCGTGGAGCCGCTGACCATCGGCGAGCTCTGGGCCGTCCCCATTGCCCTGCGGATCGTGCTCGTAGAGAATCTCCGGCGCCTGGCCGAGCGGATCGTGAAGGGACGCGCCGCCCGCCATGACGGCGACGCGTTGGCGAACGAGCTGCTCGGGCTCGGCGGGCGACCGGCCCGGCCCCTGGCCTTCCGGCAGCTCGAGGCCGCCCCGTTGCCGATCGCCTTTACGGTGCAGCTCGTCCAGCGCCTGCGTGAGCAGGATCCCGAGTCGACGCCCGGGCTGCTGTGGCTCGAGGAACAGCTATCGGCCTTGGGAACGTCGCCCGACGAGCTCGTGCGAGTCGAACACCAGAGCCAGGCGGCGATGAATGTGACGGTCCGCAACGTGATCACCAGTCTGCGGATGATGTCGACATTCGACTGGGCGGCGTTCTTCGAGGGCGTCAGCCTGGTCGATGAGGTGCTCCGAGCGGACAGCCAGTTCGGCGCCATGGACTTCGCGACCCGAGACCAGTACCGGCACGCGATCGAGAACCTCGCACGGGGGTCCATGCGGTCCGAACTCGACCTTGCCCGGCAGGCAATTGCCCGAGCCAAGGGTGCCGTGTCGGCGGCGCAGCGGACCGGCGCTCCTCCTGAGCGTCGATCCGAAGATCCCGGTTACTACCTGATCTCCAAAGGGCGGCCGCTCCTTGAAAGGGAGATCGGCTACCGGGTTCCAGTCACGCAGCGGCTTCTTCGAGCCTATGTGTCCAATGCGACGCCGAGCTACCTCGGAAGCATTGGCATCATCACGGGGTTGCTCCTGGCTCTCCCTCTCCTCGCCGCGCATGCTTCGGGCATGGCTCCAGTCGCGCTCGTCCTGCTAGGCCTCGCCGCCCTGATCCCGGCCTCCGACCTCGCGGTCACGCTCATCAATCGCAGCGTCATGACGCTGCTGGGCCCGAGATCGCTGCCGCGCCTCGAGCTCCGCGACGGCATCCCGCCGGGCTTGCGGACCCTCGTCGTCGTGCCGACCCTCTTGACGAGCGACGCCGAGATCGAAGAGCAGATCAATCGCCTGGAGATCCACTATCTTGCCAATCCGGAGGGTGCCATCCACTTCGCCCTCCTTTCTGACTGGATCGACGCGCCCACGGAGACGATGCCGGACGATGACCGGCTCCTCGCGGCCACGATCGAGGGGATCGCGCGTCTCAACCGACGCCACGGTCCTGCGCCTGACGAGGGCGAGCGGTTTCTCTCGCTGCATCGCCGACGCGTGTGGAACACGAGCCAGGGCCAGTGGATGGGGTGGGAGCGCAAGCGTGGGAAACTTCACGAACTGAACGATCTTCTGAGGGGCGCGACCGACACGACGTTTATTGCTGGACCCGGGCGGTCGCCGGCCGTGCTGGCCGCCGTCCGATACGTGATCACGCTCGATGCCGATACGCGCCTGCCTCGAGGCGCCGCTACCCGCCTCGTGGGCACGATGGCCCATCCTCTCAACCGGCCGGTGTTCGACGCGCGGGTGTGCCGCGTCGTCGACGGGTACGCGGTGCTTCAACCTCGCGTCACGCCCACGCTGCCCATTGTTCGTGAAGGCTCCTTCTTTCAACGGATCTTTGCCGGCCCGGCCGGGATCGATCCGTATGCCGCCGCGATCTCCGACGTCTACCAGGATCTCTTTGGCGAAGGGTCTTACACTGGTAAGGGCATCTATGACGTGGAGGCGTTCGCCGCGGCCCTTGCCGGGCGCGTGCCGGAAAACTCGCTCCTGAGCCACGATCTGTTCGAGGGGATCTTCGCTCGGGCGGGGCTCGTCACGGATGTCGAGCTCTTCGAGGAGTTCCCGTCCGATTACGAAGTCGCGGCCGCGCGGCAGCATCGGTGGGCGCGCGGAGACTGGCAGCTGCTCCCCTGGATCATCAGGGGAGACGCCGCCGCGGGGAGTCGTCGAACGCGGATCCCACTCATCGGCATGTGGAAGATGATCGATAATCTCCGACGAACCCTGTCGGCTCCGGCCACGTGGCTCACGCTCCTGGCCGCCTGGACGCTTCCGCACAGCTCGCCGCTCGTGTGGACGGGATTCGTGCTCGTCGCCATCACGCTACCCGCCCTCGTGCCGGCGTTCGCTGAGCTGATCCCCGCGCGATGGGGGATCTCCAAGCGGACCCACATCCGCGCCGTCGGCCAGAGCTTCACCATCGCCGCCGCCCAGATCGCACTCGGTATCACGTTCCTGGCCCATCAGGCATGGCTCATGAGCGACGCGATCGTGCGGACGCTCGTCCGTCTCTACCTGACTCGTCGACGGCTACTCGAATGGGTGACCGCCGCCCAAGCGAAGTCGGGGCTCGCCCTCGAAATCACCGGCGTATACCGACGGATGCGCGGGGCGCTGCTGCTCGCCGTGGCGGCCGGGGCGCTGGTCGCCTTCGTGCGACCAGGAAGCTGGATGGTCGCCGGGCCGTTCGTCCTGCTCTGGACACTCTCGCCGCTCGTCGCCCGATGGGTCAGCCAGCCACCACGCGTGGACCTGACGCAGCGCCTGGCTCCGAAGGATGCCAGGCTCCTCCGCTCGACGGCACGCCGCACCTGGCGGTTCTTCGACGTCTTCGTCGGTGCGGAGGACGCCTTCCTGCCCCCCGATAACTTCCAGGAGGACCCGAAACCGGTCCTCGCCCACCGCACGTCGCCGACCAACATCGGGCTCTACTTGGTGTCGACGGTCGCCGCGCACGATCTCGGCTGGCTCGGCAGCCTCGACACCGTCGAACGGCTGGAGGCGACACTCGCGACGATGCGCCGCCTTGAGCGCTTCCGGGGCCACTTCTACAACTGGTATGACACGACCGACCTTCGCCCGCTGGAGCCCCGCTACGTGTCCACTGTGGACAGTGGAAATCTGGCCAGCCAGCTCCTCGTACTTGGGAATGCCTGTCGTGGCACGATCGATCGCCCGCTGCTGGATCGCGAAGCAGCCGCCGGAATCGAAGACGCCGTGCTGCTCGTCCACGAGGCGGCGAGCGTACTCGTGGACGACCGGCGCACTCAGACGGTCACGCTGGCCCATCTCGAGCAGGCCCGCGGGGCCCTGGCCGCAGCGCTCCGTGAGCCGCCGGTCACGCCGGCGGACTGGGCCGCCCGCCTCCATCAGCTCGCCGTCCAGGCTGACGCGCTGGTGGACATCGCGCGCACGTTGACGGCGGAGCGCGGCGACGGCGAGGACCCCGACGTCCTGGTCTGGGCCCAGGGTGCGCGCGCTACCATCGCGAGCCACGAGCGCGACCTCGAGACGATCATGCCGTGGGCACCGCATCTCGAGGCCGCCCTGACAGACCTCGCGAACGCGTCCCCCGAGGCCGTGAGGGCGATCGGGGCCCTCTTCTCCTCGTCTCCTACCCCGGCCGACTTGGCCGACCGCTGCCAGGCCGCGATTGGTGAGCTCACGACCCTTCGGGGACGCCTGCAGCGCGATGGGCCCGCTCCTGGGGGTGCGAGTGTACGCATCGAGGAGACCATCGAGCAACTGGAGCGCTCCTCCGTGGCGTCCCGAACGCTCGTCCGGCGCCTTTCCACCGTCGCCCGAGCCACGAAGGCACTCTTCGACGCGATGGAGTTCGGCTTCCTCTTCGATCCCACTCGCAAGATCTTCTCGATCGGCTACCGGGTCACGGACGGCAGCCTCGATCCCAGCGGGTACGACCTCCTCGCGTCCGAAGCGCGGCTCGCGAGCTTCATCGCGATTGCCAAGGGGGACGTGCCCGCCTCACACTGGTTCCACCTTGGCCGGCCGATGACCCCAGTCGCGCTCGGGTCGGCGCTCGTGTCCTGGTCCGGCTCGATGTTCGAGTATCTGATGCCCACGCTCGTCATGCACTCCCCGTCCGGAAGCTTGCTCCAGCAGACGTATCGCCTCGTCGTTCGGCGGCACATGAGCTACGGCGCGGAGCGCGGTGTCCCCTGGGGGATCTCCGAATCGGCCTACAACGTGCGCGACCTGGATCTGACCTACCAGTATTCAAACTTCGGGGTCCCGGGCCTGGGTCTCGAGCGGGGTCTTGGTGAGGACTTGGTCGTCGCGCCCTACGCGAGCGCCCTGGCCGCGATGATCGACCCCGTGGCTGCCGCGCGCAACCTCTCACGCCTCGTCGAGGCGGGGGCCAGGGGGTCGTATGGTTTCTACGAGGCGCTCGACTACACGCGATCGCGACTTCCGGAAGGGAAGCCGGTGGCGATCGTTCGAGCCTACATGGCGCACCACCAGGGCATGACCCTCATCGCGCTGGCGAATGTCCTCCGAGATGGCGTGATGCGCGCGCGGTTCCACGGCGAACCCATCATCCAGGCCACCGATCTGCTTCTCCAGGAGCGCGTGCCTCGGGACGTCGCCGTCGCGCGGCCTCGTGTGGAGGAAGTGCAAGCGGCAGCCCATGGCCGTGACTTCGTCGAACCGGTCTTCCGTCAGTTCACGTCGCCGCACGATCCGACTCCTCGGGCGCACCTGCTCTCCAACGGCCGATATACCGTGATGCTGACGACCGCGGGCTCGGGCTACAGCCAGTGTGCCGGACTCGGGATCACCCGATGGTGTGAGGACGTCACGCGCGATCATTGGGGGACGTATTTCTTCCTGCGCGACGTCCAGAGCGGCGCGGTCTGGTCGGCCGGGTACCAGCCCACCGGCGCCGAGCCGGATTCCTACAGAGTGACGTTCTCCGAAGACCGCGCCGAGTTTCACCGACGCGACGGCGCGATCACGACCAGGCTCGAGGTGCTCGTCTCTCCGGAAGACGACGCCGAGCTCCGCCGCGTCACCGTCACGAACCTCGGGGTGCACGCGCGAGAGATCGAGCTGACGTCCTACGCCGAACTCGCGTTGGCCCCGCCGTCTGCGGATGCCGCGCACCCGGCCTTTTCCAGCCTCTTCGTCCAGACGGAATCGGTGGCCGAGCTGGGTGCCCTACTCGCCACCCGCCGCGTCCGGTCGGCGGCGGAGCCGTCCATCTGGGCAGCCCACATCGTTGTCATCGAGGGTCAGCCCGGGGGAGGCGCCCAGTACGAGACCGACCGAGGGCGGTTCCTCGGTCGGGGGCGGGGAATCGGCACGCCAATGTCGGTGAGCGACGGCCGGCCACTGTCGAACACGGCGGGCGCGGTGCTCGATCCGATCTTCAGCCTCAGGCGGCGGGTTCGACTCGCATCGGGTGAGAGCGCCCGCCTCATCTTCTCGACGGTCGTCGCCTCGTCCCGTGAAGCTGCCGTGGCGCTGGCCGACAAGTATCGCGATCCGGCGACGTTCGAGCGCACGATCACGCTCGCCTGGACGCAAGCGCAGGTGCAGTGGCACCATCTCGGGATCGCTGCGGACGAAGCCCACCTGTTCCAGGACCTGGCCAGTCGGATTCTGTACTCCGACCCGACGCTGCGGGCCTCCGCGGATGTGCTGAAGCGCAACACGTCGGGGCCCTCGGCCCTCTGGGCACACGGGATCTCCGGCGACCTCCCGATCGTGCTGGTCCGAATCGACGAGCCCGAGGATCGAGGCATCGTCCGACAGCTCCTCCGCGCGCACGAGTACTGGCGCATGAAGGGGTTGGCGGTCGATCTCGTCATTCTCAACGAGAAGGCCCAGTCCTATACGGAGGAGCTCCAAACCGCCCTGGAGGCGCTCGTTCGAACGAGCCAGTCGGCGTTGCGGCATGAGCGACACGAAACACACGGGAGTGTCTTCATCCTGCGGAAGGATCTCCTCTCGGCGAAAACTCGCGATGCCCTGCATGCGGTCGCGCGGGCCATCCTCCTGAGTCGACACGGCACGCTTGCGGAGCAGCTCGCGCGCGCCCATCCGACCCAGGGGACGGTGGCGTCGTCGCCACGCCGTCCGGCGAGAGCCAGAGCGGAGTCGTCCGTTGACGTGCCGCCTCCCCGCCCGGAGTTCGAGTTCTTCAACGGTTTAGGGGGCTTCGTCGACGACGGACGCGAATACGTCACGGTCCTCGGGGAGGGGCAATGGACGCCGGCGCCCTGGATCAACGTCATCGCGAATCCCGGCTTCGGCTTCCAGGTCTCGGAGTCCGGCGCCGGATACACCTGGTCGCTCAACAGTCGGGAGAATCAGCTGACGGCGTGGTCCAACGATCCGGTCAGCGACGCGCCGGGTGAGACGATCTATGTCCGGGATGAAGAGACCGGCGCCCTGTGGGGCCCGACCGTGCTTCCCATCCGAGAGGACGCGTGGCCGTACGTTGTCCGCCATGGTCAGGGCTACAGCCGCTTCGAGCACACGTCCCACGGCATCTCCCTCCATCTCCTCCAGTTTGTGCCGCTGGACGACCCGGTGAAGATCTCTCGGCTGACGATCGAGAACCGATCCGGCAAGTCCCGGCGTCTCTCGGTGACCGCGTACGTCGAGTGGGTGCTGGGCGTCTCGCGAAGCGTGACCGCGCCGTTCATCGTCACGGAGGTCGATCGGGACACGGGGGCGCTGCTCGCGCGCAACGCTGGAAACCTGGACTTCGGCGATCGCGTCGCGTTCGCCGACCTCGGGGGCCGCCAGACCGCGTGGACCGGCGATCGGACGGAGGTGCTCGGTCGCAACGGAACGCTCGACCATCCCGCGCTGTTGGAGCGAGGGACCCGCCCGTCCGGTCGGGTCGGCGCCGGCCTCGATCCCTGCGCGGCCCTTCAGATCGTGATCGAGGTGCCGCCCGGCGGGCGTGAGGAGGTCGTGGTCTTCCTCGGCCAGGCCGCGACGGTCGCCGAGGCGCGCGCGCTGCTCACTCGCTATCGGGCGGTGGACCTCGATCTCACGTTGCACGCCGTCACGACTCGGTGGGATGACATCCTCGGCGCCGTTCAGGTGAAGACGCCGGACCGCTCGGTGGACATCATGCTCAACCGCTGGCTCCTCTATCAGACGCTCGCCTGCCGGGTCTGGGCCCGATCCGCCTTCTACCAGGCCGGGGGCGCGTACGGGTTTCGCGACCAGCTTCAGGATGTGATGGCCCTGACGATCGCGAAACGGGACGTCGCGCGCGAGCACCTCCTCAGGGCCGCCGCCCGCCAGTTCGTGGAGGGCGACGTCCAGCACTGGTGGCATGTCCCGTCCGGCCGGGGGGTTCGAACCCGGATCTCCGATGACGCGGTCTGGTTGCCCTACGCCGTCACCCATTACGTCGAGGCCACAGGCGATGCGACCGTGCTGGACGAGGTCGTTCCATTTTTGGAAGGGCCGGTCCTGGCACCGGAGCAGGACGAATCGTACTTCCAGCCACGTGTCGCCACCGAGCAAGGCACCGTGTTCGAGCACTGCGCTCGCGCGCTGGACCGGAGCCGCGCGGTCGGCGCGCACGGCCTTCCCCTAATTGGCACGGGAGACTGGAACGATGGCATGAACCGGGTCGGCCACGAAGGGCGCGGCGAAAGCGTCTGGCTCGGGTGGTTCCTCCACGCGACGCTCTGGGAGTTCGCGCGATGGGCCGACGCCCGCGGCGAGCACGCGCGCGCCGACACGTGGCGCGATCACGTGCGCGCCCTCAAGGCCGCCCTCGAACAGCATGCGTGGGATGGAGACTGGTATCGCCGCGCCTACTTCGACGACGGGACCCCCCTCGGGTCCGTCGTCAACGCGGAATGCCGCATCGATTCGATCCCGCAGTCGTGGGGGGTGCTCTCAGGCGCCGCCGAGCCCGTCCGCGCCGTGCGGGCGATGGCCGCCGTCGAGGAGTATCTCGTTCGGCGAGGCCAGGAGCTGATCCTCCTGTTCACCCCGCCGTTCGACCGCACGCCGCTCGACCCCGGCTATATCAAGGGCTACCCCCCGGGCATTCGCGAGAACGGTGGCCAGTATACCCATGCCGCGATTTGGTCGGTGATGGCGTTCGCCGCGCTCGGTGACGGCGACAAAGCGAACGAACTCTTCTCGATTTTGAACCCGATCAACCGCGCGAGCACCCGTGCCGGCGTTCATCGGTACAAGGTGGAGCCGTATGTCATGGCCGCCGACGTCTATGCAGAGTACCCGCACGTCGGCCGCGGCGGATGGACGTGGTATACGGGCGCCGCAGGCTGGATGTACCGGGCCGGAATCGAGTCGCTCCTCGGGTTTCGGTTGCGCGGCGCGGTGCTCCATCTCGATCCCTGCATCCCGCGCGCGTGGCGAGGCTTCGAGATCACGTTCCGCTACCACGCGTCGCGTTACAAGATCACGGTCGAGAACCCGCGGGGCGTCACGCGTGGCATCTCCACAGTGGAGGTCGACGGGACCCCGCTAGCGTCCGGCAGCGCGGGCCTCCCACTCACGGACGACGGCGCGACTCGTCGCGTCCGCGTCGTCCTCGGGTGAAGCGAACCAGCACGGGTGCAGTTTTCGGTTGCAGGCCCCGTGCCGAACAGGTCGATCATCGCCTAAACATCGGCTCCCGGGTCTCCTCCAAGGCATGCCACCTTCTGTGATTGAAGTCGTACTCCCACACCCGCCCGGATTCGTCCAGAGCATAGATGTGACCGACATCCCCTGTAGCCTGGGTTGCCGTGATCTGAACGAACTTCGACTCAGCCATGTGTGACCTCCCGCTGCTCGGCCTCTATGTCCAGTACAAACGGCATCCCGTCTGACCAGGACTCCACAATTCGGGCATCGAGCTCCCCACGCTGGAGGAGGCCGTGCCGCCGAGCGGACCCGATTCCTCGACGAACTCGGCCGTATCTCCAGCAACGGCTCGAGAGCCCGCGCCGGGTTCGTGTTGCAGCGTAACACCGCGGCAAGGGGAGGGGGAAGGGCTGAGCCCAGGCGGAACAGGAGGAAGCAACCCTATGCGAACAGCTGGCGCGCGTGACGCCCAGGAGAGGAGCCCGAGATGACGAGCACACCCTCGCGCTGGCTGGCCGACACCGTGCTGCTCACACATGACATTGTGGGCCGTTGGGCGAGCCTGGACGTGGGCGAGGTCAACGGCGACCGGATCCGGGTCATGGGGGGACGTCGCGGCGCGCTGGCGCTACCACGCGCGGAGCCCCGAGCGGCAGCCCACCTCATCCTCGGGGCCACAGACATGCTTGGTTTTCCTCGAGTGATGCGGCGACAGCGCTGACAGCTGTGGAACGGCCGGTGCGGCCGAGAATCGCCTCCGGCCGGCTGACGAGCCAGGTCGGATGGAACCAGTGAATGCCCGTGGGGCGGAGGCCGCCGTCAGGTGGGTGGCCGCGGGCTCGCGGTCGATGCGGTCAGGCAGTCGCCGAGTGGAGACCCCCGATGTTGGGGCTTGACGGGAGTTATCCTACTGTACTATTATGCTAATACAGCGCTCGAGCACCTCATCGAGGATCTGAAGCGGAGGCGAGGCGTGCAGGATTTCTCTTCTGCCTCCTTCGAGCTTCCCAGCTGGCCGAACCGGGGTCAAGTGTCTTCACCAACAGCGGGGAACGCAATGCGACAGGTGAACGGCTTCAACGCGCTTCGCGAGCAACGCGGGATGACGTGGATTGAACCGGAGCACGGCTGGGTTGCGGCGCCGGAGGCGATTCTAAAGGCCCTCTCGAACGAGGGCTTCGAGGAATGCAAGCATGAGCTGACGACGAGCCGGCGTGATCGCCAACCGGCGGGCGGTCTGTGGCAAGGCGTCGATACACGTACGGGATCCGTCGCGTCGGCGATCTGGGTGCATCACCCGGCGTGGCAGCACGCCGTTGTGTTCATCGAGGTCGATGGGGAGTCACTCACGGGCGGCGAGGGTGGGCTTACAGGGGGAACAGGCGCATGAAAGTCCGAGACCTGAAGTGCTGGCCTCCGAAATGGCGAGGAGGCTCCGTAGCAGGCAACGTGCCCAATGGCGAGGACGGCACGCTGACCGGGGTTCGCTGGGATCTCAAGAATCAGTCCCTTGCACTCACCATGGAGTACGAAGGAGACCGGCGCTCCGCAGTTCTTCAAGACGATGTGGGGTTGCTTACAAAGCTGTATCTCCTGCTGGGCTGGCACATCGGCCGAGCTCTCGCGAAAATTGGGAGCTTGGAGATGACCCACTAGTTCCATCCAGGTCGTCGAGCGGCGCGAACATCCACCGGGTGTGGCGGCGTGCTTCTCGGGGCCGTCCGACGCGGGGGTGTTCACGCGTCGCGACGGGTACGCGACGTTGAGGGGGGAGCCAATGCGTCGAGCTCAGGCGCGCGAGTTCTGGTGCCACGTGGTGTCGGAAGCCGTGCTCATCCGGCTGACACGGCCGGTCGGGCTGAGACCGTCCGGCCACTTCGTCCGGTGCAATCAAGCAGACTGTCAGTACGTCGAGGCGAACAAGCCGCCATGCCCGCTGGACGTCGGGATGTTCAGCGACGAGATCAGAGCGGCCGAGACGGCCCGGGCGGCACGGCACCAGGGCGACGGCGAATGACGGTGCGCCTACGTGCGCGGTGGAACCCCGGCCCGAAGCGCAGCGAGGAACGCGTTCAGTTCGAACGATACTGAACACCGTCGTCGCTTCCGCTGGGAGGACGATCTCGCGGCATCGCACGTTGCTGGTCGAGGACAATCCGATCAACGAGAAGGTGGCTGTGCGGATGCTCGAGAAGTTCGACTGCCGGGTAGACGTGGCCGCTAACGGCAAGGAGGCGCTGGAGCTGGTGACCCTGCTGCCCTATGACCTCGTCTTCATGGACTGCGAGATGCCGGAGATGGACGGCTACACGGCCACCGCGGAGATCCGACGCCGGGAAGGACCCGGGCACCGGGTCCCTATCGTCGCGATGACGGCCCACGCCATGGCGGGAGATCGGGAGAAGTGCCTGGCTGCCGGCATGGACGACTACATCAGCAAGCCGGTGCAGCCGGCGGACGTCGAGGCGGCCCTACGGCGGTGGGTGCGACCGGACGCGAGCGCGCGCGCCGCCGATGTAGCCGAGACGAAGGCCGCCGGAGAAGAGCCGACCACGCTCGATCCCGAGTGTGTAGAGGTCCTGCGCGCCACTCTGGCGGATGGCGGGGATGCGTCCTTCTT
>Ga0209887_1000417_pt1 | contig 12771 bp, 8 predicted proteins | sample GWRWN1_30_40_FD_187230 | JGI IMG/M metagenome (GOLD analysis project Ga0209887, IMG submission 187230) | Riverbed sediment microbial communities from areas with no vegetation in Columbia River, Washington, USA - GW-RW N1_30_40 (SPAdes)... | ecosystem: Environmental > Aquatic > Freshwater > River...
AACGCCTTGCCGGGAGGCGAGATCGTTCCGGCAATGGATCGCGGGCTTCTCGATGCTGCGGAGTTCAACAACGCGTCCTCCGACCGCATTCTCGGCTTCCCGGACGTCTCCAAAGTCTGCATGCTGCAGAGTTACCACCAGAACGCCGAGCAGTTCGAGATCCTGTTCAACAAGACCAAGTACGACGCCCTGCCGGCGAAGATGAAGGCGCTCATCGAGTACGCCGTGGAAGCGGCCTCGCAGGACATGTCATGGAAGGCGATCGACCGCTACTCGAAGGACTACATCGAGATGCAGACCAAGGACAAGGTGAGGTTCTACAAGACGCCGGACTCGGTGCTGCAGAGACAGCTCGTCGTCTACGACGAGGCTGCGGCGAAGAAGGCGGGTGATAACCCGTTGTTTAAGGAAATTGAAGCCTCTCAGCGCCAGTTCGCCGAGCGAACGGTCAAGTGGTACCTCGACACCCAAGTCAGCTCGCGCATGGCCTATAACCACTATTTCGCCAAGGGTGCTGCCCAGCCCGCGCCCCCGGCCGCCAAGCCAGCTGCCAAGCCGGAGCCCAAGAAAAGTTAGCCGCTCCGTGACGCATCCCAGCCATCCCGCCAGCCATCCGCCTCGCGGCGGATGGCTGGCCTGTTTTGTGTACCAATGAACGCCCAGCGTTTCATCCGCGTCATCGATGAGGTCAGCTACTGGTCAGGCAAAACCTTTGCCTGGCTGATCGTCGCGGCGACACTTGTGATTTCCGTGGAGGTCTTCAAGCGCTACATCCTGAACGCGCCGACGGCCTGGATCTTCGACCTCAACAACATGCTTTACGGCACGCTCTTCATGATGTGCGGCGCCTATACCTTGGCCCAGAGTGGGCACGTGCGCGCCGACTTTGTGTACGGGCGGCTCTCCCCCCGGAATCAGGCCGCGCTCGACCTGGCCCTCTACTTCCTCTTTTTCGTCCCGGGCATCCTCGCGCTGATTTATGCCGGCTATGGCTACGCCGCCGAATCCTGGCGCATCGGGGAGCACTCGACCGTGACGGCGGAGGGGCCGCCCATCTACCAGTTCAAATCGGTGATCCCCATCGCGGGTGCGCTGGTGATGCTCCAGGGGCTGGCCGAGATCGTGCGCTGCGTCCTGTGCTTGCGCACTGGCGCCTGGCCCGCGCGGCTGGAGGATGTCGAGGAAATAGACGTCGTCGGCGAGCAGCTCGCACACAGCGAGTTTGTGGACGAAGAGTCGCGCCGTGCCGCGGCGCAGTCGGCGCACGCGCTCGACGACGCCGCGCGCCAGCGCACCGTCGTGGACGAAACGGAGCGGAGGCAACGGTGAGCGATCCCGCGCTCGGCTTGACGATGCTGGGGCTCATTGTGATTGCGATCATGATGGGCTTTCCGACCGCGTTCACCTTGATGGGGCTGGGGATGCTCTTTGGTTATCTTGCTTTCTGGAACCCTTCACACCACTGGTACGAGAATCAGGTCTTCGATCTGATGGTGCAACGAACCTATGGTGTAATGACCAACGATACCCTGCTCTCCGTTCCCTTATTCGTGTTTATGGGGTACATCATGGAGCGGGCGGCGCTGGTCGACCGGATGTTTCACAGCGTGCAGCTCGCGTTCCGGCGCGTGCCCGCGTCCCTAGCCGTGACCACGCTCCTGGTGTGCGCGTTCTGGGGGATCGCCTCCGGCATCGTCGGCGCGGTTGTAGTCCTCATGGGTGTCATCGCGCTCCGTCCGATGTTGAATGCCGGCTACGATGTGCGGCTCGCCTCCGGCGCGATCACGGCGGGCGGTACTCTCGGCATCCTGATTCCGCCTTCGGTGATGCTGATCGTCTATGCCGCGGTCGCCGGGCAATCGATTGTGAAGCTCTACGCGGCGGCGATGCTGCCTGGCTTTTTTCTTACTTTCCTCTACCTCGTATATATCCTCGGCTGGGCGATCATCAATCCAAAGATCGCGCCCAAGTTGCCGCCCGACCAGTATCGAATCGGGGTGCCGGAGTGGCTCCAACGACTCGAACGCGGCCAGTCGAGGCGGGTGATCGGGGGCCTCATCGGCGCCGCGTTCCGGCCGGGACTGCTGCAGGGCGCCCGGATGCCGGACGGCAGTCCCGTGGGCTATGGCCTGATCCTCAAGAACATGCTTGCCGTGATGGTGCCACTGATGCTGACGACCGCCATCTTTGGCGCCGCCTGGTGGTACGTGACCATTTACAATGCGCCGACGACAGCTGCCGTGACCGCGCCACAGGTTTCCACCGTCGCGCCTCCACTGACCGCAGCGCCCTCCGCCGCTCAGCCGGAGACGCCTCAGGAGCTTGGCATCCCAGAAGAGAAACCGCAGGAGCTCGGCGCGGCAGAAACGACCGTGCAGTCCACGGAGCCATCCCAGCGGGCCGACACACCGCCCGAGCAGATGGGCTCGTTGGCCGAGCCGGCGGGCGCATCGGCAGCGGGCAAGATCCCCGAGCACTTCTATGCCTGGTTCTGGGGATTCGCCGCGCTCGGTGCGATCCTGCTCGCCATCTATTACTGGTGCATGGATGGCGAGCAGCTTGAAATACTAAAGGAACTGGTCGTGTCCGTCGTGCCGCTAGGCGTGCTGACGGCGGTGGTGCTCGCAGTGATTCTGTTTGGCATCACAACCGCGACCGAGTCGGCTGCGGTGGGAGCGCTTGGCGCGCTCTATCTCGCAGTGATGGCCAAATACCCGCGCCAGGTCTGGTGGTGGACCCTGGTTGGAGCAATCGTCGGTGTGGTCCTCGGCTGGCAGCGCGGCGACGCGGTGACTCTCCTCGTATCCGGCGCTCTTGGAGGTGTATTCGTGGGAACGCTGGTTCCCTGGTTTTGGGGGCTGGGAAGGTCCAAGGAGCTCTGGCAGAATCTCAAGGAATCAGTTTTCCTCACCGCCAAGACCACGGCGATGGTGTGCTGGCTCTTCATCGGCTCGGCGTTATTCTCCAGTGTCTTCGCGCTGCACGGCGGTCAGGGGCTGATCGAGCGGTGGGTGCTGGGCATGAACCTGTCGCCGGTGGGATTCATGATCATCTCGCAGGCGATCATCTTTCTGCTCGGCTGGCCGCTCGAGTGGACCGAAATCATCGTGATCTTCTGTCCGATCTTTATCCCGCTGCTGAGCCATTTTCAAGTGGACCCGATACTCTTCGGCACCATGGTGGCTGTTAATCTCCAGGCGGCGTTCCTCTCGCCACCGGTAGCGATGTCGGCCTTCTATCTCAAGGGCGTGGCGCCGAAGCATGTCACCCTCAACCAGATCTTTGCCGGCATGATGCCGTACATGATCATCGTCTGCATCTGTCTCATGTTCATGTACATCTGGCCGGGCATGACGCTATGGCTGCCGGAGTTTTTATATGGAGGATAACGATCTGAAAGGTTCAAAACGTTCAAAATGTTCAAGCCGTTCAAAACGATTTGAACGTTTTGAACTATTTGAACGACTTGAACCGAGAGCGTAGCGGTGTGATGGAGCTGACGAATCTGCATTTGCTATCCGCGTCGGAAGCGGCGCGCTTGATCCGCGACGGCATTATCAGCTCGCAACAACTGATCGAGGCGTGCTTGGCTCAGGTACGCGAGAAGGACGCCCAGGTGCAGGCCTGGGCGTTCCTCGATCCGGATCACGCGCTGGCGCAGGCACGCGCAGCGGATGAATGGCGTCTCCAGGGCAGGCCCACTGGGCCTCTGCACGGGGTGCCGGTGGGCGTCAAGGATATTTTCGACAGCGCCGACATGCCTACCGAGAACGGTTCCGCGCTCTACGCCGGCCGCACACCCTCAAGCGATGCGACCGTGATTACTATGCTACGCGCAGCGGGAGCAGTGATCATGGGGAAGACGGTGACGACGGAGTTCGCCTATTTCTTCCCCGGCAAGACGCGCAACCCGCACAACCCTGAGCACACGCCAGGCGGATCTTCGAGCGGATCGGCCGCCGCGGTCGCGGCCGAGATGGTGCCGCTCGCCCTTGGCAGCCAGACCAACGGCTCGACGATACGTCCGGCGGCATTTTGCGGTGTGGTCGGCTTCAAGCCGACCTACGGGCTGATCTCGCGTCACGGAATCCTGCCGCTCTCGCGAACGCTCGACCATGTCGGCCTCTTCGCGCGCAGTATCGATGATATCGCGCTCCTCGCCGCGCAGCTCGTCGGCTACGATGAGCGGGACCCTGACACGCGGCCGCGAGCGCGCATCCCGTTTGTCGAGGTGGCTGCGGAGGAGCCGCCGCTGCCGCCGATGTTTGCGTTCGTGAAGACGCCGTACTGGGAGCGTGTGGACGAAGACACCAAGGAGGGGCTTGCCGAGCTGATCGAGCAATTGGGCGAGCAGGTGGAAGAGATCGAGCTTTTGCCGTCGGCGACCCTTCGACCCGGCTCAGGGCAGGCCGACGCGTGGGAGTTGCACCGCACGATCATGGAAGCCGAGATGGCGGCGAATCTTGAGCGAGAGTGGGACAAAGGACGCGACCGCCTCTCGGAGCAGCTGCGTGCGCTGCTCGAGCGCGGGCGCAACGTGCGCGCGATTGATTATCAGCGCGCGCTCTCTCGGATCGCGCCGATCCATGAAAGTTTCGTCGAGCTTTTTGAGCAGCGTTACGACGCGATCCTGACGCCGGCCGCGACCGGAGCGGCGCCCAGGGGTCTTTCCTCAACCGGGGATCCAGTATTTTGCACCTTGTGGACGCTCTGCGGCATGCCCGCGATCAGCTTGCCGCTTCTGCAGAGTGCGAACGAACTGCCGCTAGGCGTTCAGCTCGTCGGCCCGCGCGACGGCGATGCCCGTCTTCTGCGCACAGCCCGCTGGCTCGCCGCCCGGGTCGCGGCCAGCTGAGGTCAAACCAGGCTAATCTTTGAAATTGTATTCTTCGATCTTGGCCAAATAGGAGAGACCAGAGCCAAGGGCGAAGAAGGAATTAACAGAATTCGTTATCTAGAAGCCGCGAATTAGTACCTTACTTCTTTGACTGTAGGGGATTTTACTCAAATGTTTAGGTAGCGGCTCGGATTGAGCGGAGGTACGCCCCCGGTGGAAGCACGCTTGACGCCGTCATCGGCTCCGAAGGACGATTGCGTCGTTTGAGTGCGCGTGACTTTGTAAAGCACGAACTCAACTTGAGAGTCGGCGACAAGTCCGCTCCACACCGCAGGTGTTTTCTTCTTATCAGAGTTTTTCGCCCGGAAATCGAGATTTAGCGCTTTGATCTGGCTGTTGATTTGAGCATCGGAGATGTTTTGTGACGGGTCCTGGTAGACGACGTGGACGACCACCTTGATCTTGGCGAGTTTGAGCTCTGCTGCCACGAATCCCAGCGCGCGACGGCGAGCGGTTTCGCCTTCCAGCCGCCGTTGCCTTGCGCGGAACGCGGGATACCGTTCGAGCAAGAACATGTGTGCGCCCATTGTGCCGCAAGCCCGGCGGACGAGCTTAGGTTCCTTTTCTGTTGCCATGTGCGCCTCCTTGTTTTAAGGGATCACGACTCTAACGGCACTCTAAAGAGTGGCAAATAGCCGATCGCTAAACATCTCCAACCGCTGATTCCAAATTCTCTATTGCGCTGTGAAGCGTTGATTGAAACCTATTCGATCATCATCGCTGTCAAGCAAAATTCACTCAACGATTGAGCGGTGGGTGGGCCGCCGCCGCTTAGGAAGCGCAAACTAGATTGAGTTATCGAACGCTGCTTGCAAAAGCAGGACTGCCATTGTTAATTAAGCCTCTGTGCTGGTCATAAGGAGCCTTTTATGCCTGAGAATCTAAAGCCTCGAAGTCGCGTGATTACCGATGGACCCGATCGGGCACCGTCGCGGGCGATGCTGAAGGCGGTTGGCTTTTCCGATGAGGATTTGTCGCGGCCCATCGTTGGCGTGGCGAACACGTGGATCGAAATCGGTCCCTGTAATTTCCATCTCCGGCGCCTCGCGGCCAAAGTCAAGGAGGGTATCCGAGCCGCGGGTGGAACGCCCATGGAATTCAACACCGTATCGATCTCCGATGGAATCAGCATGGGCGCGGAGGGGATGAAGTGCTCCCTCGTTAGTCGCGAAGTGATTGCGGATTCCATCGAGCTGGTGGCCCGGGGCAATCACTTCGACGCATTGGTCTGCCTTTCGGGCTGCGACAAAACGAATCCTGGTGTTGTGATGGCGCTTGCTCGCCTTGATATTCCCGGGCTGGCGCTTTACGGCGGTTCCATCGCCCCAGGACATCTCGGCGACCGCGACCTGACGATTCAGGATGTTTTTGAGGCGGTGGGGGCGTATGGGAGCGGCAGGATAGACGCGGACCAATTCAAAGCCGTTGAAAATACCGCCTGCCCAGGCGCGGGCGCCTGCGGCGGCCAGTTCACTGCCAATACGATGTCTACGGTGATGGAGTTTCTGGGCATCTCGCCGATGGGAAGTAACGGTATTCCAGCCACCGTGGCAGCAAAGGAAGAGGCAGCGTTCAATGCCGGCAGACTGATCATCGATATCCTGCGAAGTGATTTGAGACCTTCGCAAATCATCACCCGCAAATCCATCGAGAATGCCATCGCTGCGGTGGCGGCGACCGGCGGTTCTACCAATGCGGTGCTGCATTTGCTCGCCATCGCGCGTGAGGCAGGCGTTGAGTTGACCATCGACGACTTTGATTCGATCAGCAGTCGTACCCCGCTGATAGCCGACCTCAAGCCGGGGGGTCGATTTGTCGCCAACGATCTTTACAAGGCGGGCGGTATCCAGCTCGTCGCCAAGCGCTTGCTTGATGGCGGCTTGATTCACGGCGATGCGCTGACCGTGAGCGGTAATACCCTCGCGGAGGCGGCGCAGATCACGCAGGAAACCGCGGGACAGGAGGTCGTGCGCACGCTGTCGAATCCGCTGAAGCCCACCGGCGGTCTGGTGATTCTCAAAGGTAATCTGGCGCCCGAGGGTTGTGTGGTTAAAGTGGCGGGGCATGAAAGAATGATCCACAAAGGCCCGGCCCGTGTTTTCGACCGCGAGGAAGACGCCTTTCAGGCGGTGCAAAAAGGACAAATCCAACCGCACGACGTCGTTGTCATTCGTTACGAAGGGCCCAAGGGCGGGCCCGGGATGCGCGAGATGCTTGGTGTTACCGCTGCTCTTGTAGGCGCTGGTCTCGGTGATTCCGTCGCGCTTGTTACCGATGGCCGGTTCTCCGGCGCGACCCATGGTCTGATGGCCGGTCATGTCGCGCCGGAGGCTGCCCATGGCGGGCCCATCGCGCTGGTTCGTGACGGCGATACCATTGTCTTTGATATCGAGGCGAGGCGGCTCGACGTTGTGATCTCCGAAGAAGAGATGAACACGCGGCTGCGCCGATGGTCACCTCCATCGCCTCGGTATACGACCGGAGTCATGGCGAAATATGCCAAACTGGTTTCTTCGGCGTCTCAGGGAGCCGTTACGAATTGAACCGGACTATGCAACAGCGGGACGAACGCCGCTCGGATAAGGATTAACGAAGTTCGGGCGAATGGGTTGCCGGATTTCTACGTCAACAAGGAACGAAAGGAGTTCTTACAATGAGCCTCGATTACGTCAGCAACCAAGAGATCATCCAAGCGGCGCGGCGCAACCTTCCACAGGATGTGTGGGATTATCTAACCGGCGGCGCCGAGTCTGAAACGACCATGCGTCGCAACCGTTTCGGCTTTGACAGCCTGGGATTGCGCCCGCGGGTGCTGGTGGACGTTTCAAAGATCGACACTTCGACGACGTTCTTGGGGCAGAAGCTGCGCATTCCGGTTATGATGGCCCCCATCGGTTCCCTGCAAACGATCACCCCCGAGGGCGGAGTCGCGGTGGCGAAGGCTGTGGCTGAGTTCGGCACGATGAACTTCGTCAGCTCCGTCACTCAGCCGAGCTTGGAAGAGATCGCCGCGAGCACGAACCATCCAAAGATCTTTCAGCTCTACGTGCGCGGCGGTTTGGATTGGTGTGAAGAAATCCTCGGGCGCGTGAAGAAGGCTGGGTATAGTGCCCTCTGCCTGACCGTCGATACCGCCCATTACAGCCGACGCGAACGGCCATTGCTCAACCGTTGGCAGCCGCCTAGCAGACGATCCGAGACGGGCCGACACTTTCAAGCGATGTTGACCTGGGAAACTATGGAGGCGATCAAAAAAATCGCGGGCCTGCCGTTCATCTTAAAGGGAGTGGCGACGGCCGAAGACGCCAAATTGGCAGTAGAGCATGGAGTCGACGTGATCTACGTCTCGAATCATGGGGGAAGGCAATTGGATCACGGCAGAGGCACCATCGACACTCTTCCGGAAATTGCCGAAGCGGCGGGCGGCAAGGTGGACATCGTCCTAGACGGCGGCGTTACCCGCGGCACCGACGTTTTAAAGGCGCTGGCGCTCGGGTGCAAGGCTGTGACCATCGGGAAACTCCAAGGTTGGGGCTTGGGCGCGGGAGGTCAGGCCGGCTTGGTGCGCGTCCTTGAGCTACTCGAGGAGGAGATCACCATCGATATGGCGCTCCTCGGTGTAACTCGGGTCGATCAGATCAAACCGCATCATGTCTGCAAAGCGCCAGCGGTGATTTTACCGCACGAGATGAGCGCCTTCGCGCACATGCCCGGCGGCCAGTTGCGCTAGCAGAATGCTTCGTTCAAAGTTCCAGGTTCAAGGTTCAACGTCAGATGTGGTTCTAGCGTGAATTCAGTACCGGCCCCGTTCCACCTTGGTCTCGGGCTGCGCCAGCTCTGTTTCAGCCGCGGGGACGATGCGCACGGCGCAGGCTTTGTACTCGGGGATCTTGGCCAACGGGTCTAAGGCGTCGATGGTGAGGAGGTTCGCGGCGGCTTCGGCAAAATGCATGGGAATAAAGACCACCCCCACGGTGGTTCGCTGGGTTAGCCAGGCGCGCAGGACGATGGTGCCGCGGCGCGATGAGACGCGCACTGCTTGGCCTTCTTCGATCTTCAGGCGGGCGCCGTCCGCAGGATTGATTTCGATGCGCGCCTCTGGATAGAGGTCGTCGAGTTTTGAATGGCGCGTCAGCGTGCCGCCGTGCCAGTGTTCGAGCAGGCGTCCGGTGGTGAGGATGAACGGATATTCCTCATCGGGCCTCTCCACGGATGGTACGTATTCCAACCCGTGAAATTTGCCTTTGCCGTGCGGGAAACTTTCGGCGAATAGATAGGGAGTGCCGGGATGGCTGTCATTCCACACCGGCGTTTGGAGGCCCTCCCTTTCGAGGCGCTGATATTGTACTCCGGCATATTCGGGAACAACCCGCCCCATCTCTTCAAGCACTTCGGCGGGCGTCCGGTACGCCCAAAAAGCGGTCTGCGGGCGGCCAAGCCTATTTTCGATGCGCCAGGCAAGGTCACAGACGATCTCCCAATCGGGTCGCGTCTGGCCGCGCGGTTCCAAGGCTTTACGCACGCGCTGAACCCGGCGGTCGGTGTTGGTAAACGTGCCCTCTTTCTCCGCCCAGGAAGCGGCAGGTAAAAACACGTCGGCATAGGCGCCGGATTCATTGATGAACAGGTCCTGCACCGCCAGGAACTCCAACTGTTCGATCATGTGGCGTGTGTGGTTCAAGTTAGGCTCGGACATCATAGGATTCTCGCCCATGATGTAAAGCGCGCGCACCCCGCCCGGGCCGACCGCGCTCATGATCTCCGTTGTCGTCAGCCCCAGTCTGCGGTTGAGCCCGTCCGGCTCGATATTCCACGCCTGCTCGAATTTGCGCGCAGCCCCTTCCTCATCGACGCGCTGATAACCGGGATAATGCCATGGCATGGCGCCGGCATCCGACGCGCCTTGCACGTTGTTTTGTCCGCGCAGCGGATTGAGCCCCGTTCCTTTGCGGCCGATGTGGCCGGTGAGCAGCGCCAGGTGGATGAGCGACATCGCGTTGTCGGTGCCGTGCGAGTGCTCGGGAATGCCCAGCGCCCAATAAATCGCCGCATTCTTCGCCGTCGCATACAGTCGGGCCGCCTGAACGATCAGGCTGCGGTCGACGCCGGAAATCGCCTCCGCATATTCCGGCGTAAATTTTTCCATGGACCTGGAGAAGTCATCGAAGCTCTCGGTGCGCCGAGCGATGAAATCCTGGTTGTAGAGCCGTTCCTTGATGATGACATGCGCCATGGCGGAAAAGAGCGGCACGTCGGTGCCGGGTTTCTCGGGCAGCCAGAGCGTGGCCCAGTTGACCATTTCCACGCGCCGCGGATCCACGACGATCAGCTTGGCGCCATGGCTGGCGACCGCGGCTTTCATTTGCAGCGCGATGATCGGATGAGTCTCCGCGGTGTTGGAACCGGTCACGAGAAAAACGTCGCTGTGAATGACCTCGGCGGCGGTGTTGCTCATCGCCGAGGAGCCGAGCGCCATCTGTAGCGCCACCACCGAGCCGGCATGGCACAGGCGGGTGCAATGATCGATGTTATTCGTGCGGAACAGCGCGCGAAAAAGCTTCTGCAGGAGATAGTTGTCCTCGTTGGTTGCCTTGGCGCAGCAGTAGACCGCCATGGCGTCCGCGCCGTCACGCCGGTAAATCTCGACCAACCGATTGGCAGTGTAATCGAGCGCCTCGTCCCAAGAGACTTCGCGCCACTGATCGCGATCGAATGCCTGTGTGCGCGCGCCGGGCGCCTGCTTGGTTTTGCGGATGAGGGGAGTGGTCACCCGGTCTTTGTTGTAAATGAAGTCATAGCCGAAACGTCCTTTGACGCACAAGTTGCCGTTGTTTACCACCGCGTCGAACGGCGAGGTCACTTTGTAGATGTAGTCGTCCTTGATGTGTAGTTCGAGCTTGCACCCCACGCCGCAGTAAGGGCACGTGGTCGGGACGACTCGATCGGCCGTGATCATGGCGTCTTCCTCCGGCGCTTTTTTCCGCCCCTGGCTGCCTGGATGATTTCATTTAAGTCAAATCCCTGCTCGAGGAGCGCCTCGCGCTTAGACTTCAGCGCGCCGGTGGGGCAAACACCCACGCACTGGCCGCAAAATACGCAGCTCGTTTCCGGCATGGGCTTGTCGAAGAAGGTGCCGATGCTGGTGTCGAAACCGCGCCCTTTGAAGTTGATCGCGTAGGTAAACTGCGCGTCGTCGGCGCACACCTGAACGCAACGCCAGCATAAAATGCACTTGGCATAGTCGCGGATGTACATCGGGTTATCATCGAGCACCGCAACCTCGCGCTTTTTGGCCTCAGGAAAGCGCGCGCGGTCGGCGTGATAATACTCGATGAACTTTTGAATTTCCGGCGCCTGGGAAAGATCCACGGCCGACTCGAGCATCTCCAGAATGGTCCGACGGCTGCGCTCGGCGCGCGCGCTCGAGGTGGAGACTTTCATGCCTTCGCTCACCCGGCTCAAGCACGCCGGGAGCAGCGGCTTGACCCCGTCGACTTCGACTACGCAGATGCGGCAGAGACCGTTCGCCGTGCAATGCTCGTGATAACAAATGGTCGGAACCCGCCGGCCGAGCTTCTCTGCGGCTTTAAGAATCGTCGTCCCCGCCGGGACGGTGACGGAATCGCCGTCGATGGTGAGTGTTACATCGGCCATAAAAATCGCCTCTGGAGTATTGGAGGGGTGGAGTAATGGAGTATTGGGTCGGAACACATCACTCCATCACTCCAGTACTCCATCACTCCAATCATCTAAACATTTCCGGCCACAATTTCATGGCACTCAGGACCACCATGGGCGCGGTCTGGCCCAGGCCGCATAAGGATGCGTCGATCATTGTGTTACCGAGATCCGATAAGCGTTCGCGGTCGCCGGCAAGCTGTTGACCGGCTGCGCCCCGTTCAAGAATTTCATGTTGCCGCTGCGCGCCGAGCTGGCAAGGGTAACATTTGCCGCAGCTCTCGTCGGCAAAGAAGTGCGCCAGCCGCATCAGCACATCGCGCATGTCCGCGCTATCGTCGAAGACCATGACTGCGCCGGAGCCAAGGGGCAAGCCGGCCGCGCTCAGGTTCTCGAACGACAAAATCACGTCGAGATTTTTCTCAACGGCAAAGGCACCCGCGGCCCCGCCCACAAGCGCCGCCTGAAGCTTCCGACCCGGGTGGAGCCCGCCGGCGAGATCGAACAGCAAGTGGCGCAAGGTGATTCCCAACGGCACCTCGTAAAGCCCAGGCCTCTGCACGTGGCCCGACACGCAGAAGAGTTTCGGGCCGGGCGAGTGCTCCGTGCCCAGCTTGCGATACTCCGCGGCGCTCCGTTCGACGATCAGCGGGACGTTGCAGAAGGTCTCGACGTTGTTGATCACCGTGGGCTTGCCGAATAAGCCGTGGGTGGTGGGGAACGGCGGTTTGATCCGGGGAAGGCCGCGCTTGCCCTCGATGGATTCCAACAGCGCGGTTTCCTCGCCGCAAATGTAAGCGCCGGCGCCCAGCCGCATTTCAATATCGAAGCCCAAGCCGGCGCCGAAAATGTTTTTACCGATGACAGCGGCTTGGCGCGCTTCGGCCAGCGCTTCGCTCATAACCTTGAAGGCGTACGGATACTCGCCGCGCACGTAAATGTAACCCTGACTCGCGCCCACGGCATAGGCCGCGATGAGCATTCCTTCAATGATGCGTTGCGGGTCTTCTTCCATGAGAATGCGATCCTTGAACGTGCCGGGCTCGGATTCGTCGGCATTGCAAACGATATACTTAGGTTGGCCTGGCGCATTTGCCGCTCCCTCCCACTTGACGCCGGTGGGAAACGCCGCGCCACCGCGGCCGAGCAGTCCCGCTGCTTTTACTTCGGCGAGCACAGCTTGCGGCGTCAATGTC
>Ga0209887_1000418_pt1 | contig 12719 bp, 10 predicted proteins | sample GWRWN1_30_40_FD_187230 | JGI IMG/M metagenome (GOLD analysis project Ga0209887, IMG submission 187230) | Riverbed sediment microbial communities from areas with no vegetation in Columbia River, Washington, USA - GW-RW N1_30_40 (SPAdes)... | ecosystem: Environmental > Aquatic > Freshwater > River...
GCCAGCGAGGGCTCGGCCGCCGCTCGTCGGCGCGGCCGCCGGCCTCTATCCCGCCGTCAGGGCCGCGCGCCTGGCTCCCACCGAGGCGCTCCGCAGCGTGTAGCCAGGGGCAGGCCGGTTACCAGTGGCCCCGGTGGACGACCTGGTCGAGGGCGCGGCGCCGGCGGGTGCGGGCCGAGCCGCCCGGACGGTCGTCGTCGGCCGGGTGGCCGAGGGCGACCGCCCCGATGAGCCGCCGGTCCGGTGGCGCGCCGAGGTCGCGCAGCAGCGCCTCCGTGCCGTGGAAGACGCCGAAGTACCAGCCTCCGACGCCCTCGTCGACGGCGGTGAGCAGCATCAGCATGACCGCCATGGCCGCGTCCAGGTCCCAGTAGGGGACCGGCCACCCCGCCTCCACGTCCATGCCGAGCCCGGCCTTGTCCGGCTCGGCGTAGCGGCGGAGGTAGGCCTGCTTGTCGGAGAGGACAAGGACGATCGCGGCCGGCTCGGCAGTGCTGTACGGCCGCCCGAAGCGCGGGTCGGCGGTCGCCCGCCAGAAGCCGCCGACGGCCTCCGGCCCCTCCAGCACCACTAGGTCCAGCCCCTGGCTGAAGCCGGCCGAGGGAGCGTGGGTGGCGCTCTCGAGGATGCGGTCGAGCACCCCGGCGGGGAGCGGACGGGGGTCGAAGCGGCGCACCATGCGCCGGCGTCTGAGCGCGTCGCGGAGCTCCACCCGGGCAGTCTGCCAGAGCCGCCCGGCCTCCGTCCCGGGCTCGATCGACCGGGGCACCCCTTTGGGGTTCCCCGGACCCCTCCGGCGACGATCTAGACTGCCGGCAGCATGGCGGAGGGCATCGACGGCGAGCTGACCCGGCGTTACCTGGACCGGGCGGTCGACGGGCGGATGGTCGCGGTCATCGACCGGGAGCTGGACGGGGCCGGCTCGGTGCTCGACGCCGGCTGCGGGTCGGGGCTGTACGGGCCGCACCTGCGCCGCCGGGCGGCCACGGTGATCGGCATCGACCACGACCCGGCGCTGTGCGAGCACGCTGGCGCCACCGGCGCCTACGACCGGGTGATCTGCGACCGGGTGGAGCGGCTCCTGGACCACGTGGCCGCCGTCGACGTCGTCTTCTGCAGCGAGCTCCTCGAGCACGTCCCCAACCGCGAGCTTCCCGGTCTTCTCGACGTGCTGGAGACGGTCGCCGGCCGCGAGCTGATCATCACCGTGCCCAACCGGCTCTCGCCCCACGCCCACATGGACCCGACCCACGTGCTCCGCTACCGGCTCGGGTCGTTGCTGCGGCAGCTCAACCGGAGCCGGCGGTTCGCCTACACGCTGCACCCGCTCGGGTTCGCCGACGCCTACCGCCGGCGGCTCTGGTGCCGGCCGCTGGACGCGGTCGCCCGCCGGGTCGCGCTCCTGTCGCCCACCGTGCTCTACCTCGGCCGCCGCCGCGAGCCGTGAGCGAGTCGCGGACCCTGCCCGCGCCGGCCTCGCGCAACGCGCTGGCGCTGCTGCGCTTCCCCGACCGCCGTACCGGCTGGGTGGTGGTGGCCGCCGCCTCGCTCGACGCGCCGCCGGCCGGCCTGGACGAGCGCGTCCAGGCGCTCCACCAGGCCATGCCGATGGTCGGCGCCCGCCTGCGCGGCGAGGTCTGGCACCAGGGGGCGCCGCCGGAGCCGCTGGTGGTGGACGGCGAGCCGCTTGGCGCCGGCGTCCTGCTCGACCCGTTCCGGCTTGCCGCCGAGCCGCCGCTGCGGGTGCTGGTCGGCGCCGGCGGCGCCCGCGTGGCCGTCGCCTGCCACCACGCCGCGTTCGATGGGCTCGGGCTGGTGGCCCTGCTCGCCGCCCTACTCGGCGGGCCGCTGCCCCGCCCGCCGGCCCTCGCCACGGGTCGGCGGCCCCCGGCCGCGCTGCGCGGCCTCCTCGGCCGCATGGCTCGCCCCGCCGACCGGGTCGCGCCCTCGCCGCGCGCGCCAGCCAGCGACGCGCTGGCCGTCCGCGAGGTCGCCCTCCCCGGCCCCGGGGTCACCGCCCGCCTGGCCGCCGCCGCGGTGGCCGCCGCCGGCGCCCGCAACGCCCGCATGGGCCGGCCCTGGCGCCGCGTGGGCATCAACCTCGGCCTCGCCGGCCCGGGCCAGACGGGTCCCGACCCGCCCGCCGCCCGCGGAGACGCGGACGCTGGCGGGTCCGCCTCCCCGGGGGACCCGGGCCAGGTCGAGGCGGGGAACCGCTCCCGGTACCGGCGGGTCGACCTGCTGGCGGGAGAGCCGGTCGAACCGGCGGTGGCGGCGGCGCTGGCAATCCCCAGGGAGCCGGTCGATCAGGTCTGGTCCCCGCGCCTCGGGGCGCTGCTCGGGCCCGTGGCCCGGCGCTGCTCGGACTCGCTGCTGGTCTCCAACGTCGGCCGTCGCGCCGTCCCGGGGGCGACCCGGCTCGACTTCTTCCCCGTCGCGCGTGGCCGCTCGGCGGTCGCGGTGGGGGCCGCCGGGCTGCCTGGCGGCCCCTCGACGGTGTCGCTGCGCGCCCGCGACCTGTCGACGGAGGACGCCGAGGCGCTGCTCGCCGACATCGTGGCGAGGCTGGAGGCGGGCGCCTGAGCGGCGCTGCCGCGAGAACCGGCGAGCGCGCCGGCGAGGTAGGCGGCCAGCTCGACCGCGCGCATCGCCACGATCCCGGCGGCCACCAGCGGCTCGGCAAGCAGCAGGCGCCGGTGCCGCCAGGCGGCCCTGGTGGTGGCCCTGGCCTGGGCGGAGATGGCGCCGGGATAGGCCCGGCGGTAGGCCAGCAGGCCCTTGCCGTAGTAGAAGCGCTTGCGCATCAGGCCGGGGAGGGTGAGGCGGCCCTCGTGGTGCAGGATCAGCCCGTCGGCCGTGACGATCGGCGCGCCGTGGGCGAGCATGCGGTGGTGCAGCTCGGCGTCCTCGGTGCCGGTCAGCCACAGGGCGAACCCGCCGGTGGCACGCAGGTAGCCGGTGCGGATCAGCCGGGGCCACAACAGGGACGGCTCGCCGCGCAGGCAGCGCCGCTCGAGGGTGCGGCAGCGGGCCCAGAAGCCCCGACCGACCGACTCCTCCGGGATCGAGACCCCGACCGCGCCGGCGTCGCGCCCGGCCCGCACGGCGCGCTCGACCGCGTCCGGGTGCAGCTCCATGTCGGCGTCGACGTACAGCACCCACTCGCCGGCCGCGCGCGCGATGCCGAGGTTGCGCTGGGCGCTGCGCTCCGGTCCGCCCCGCAGGGCCAGATCGGCGTGGCGCACGGCGGCCGTCCAGGTGCCGTCCGTGGAGCCGTTGTCGACCACGATCAGCTCCAGCGCCGGGTAGGACTGCGCCCGGATCGAGCGCAGGCAGGTCTCGATGGTCCGGCGGGCGTTGCGGGTGGGGACCACCACCGACACGAGCGAGGCCTGGTTCACCGGGCCACCTCGCGGTCGGGCTCGGCGTCTGGCGCCTCCGCGGCGGCTGGCGCCTCGGCCCGGACCTCGCGGAGCACCCCTACCACCAGCAGGGCCAGTCCCGCCCCGGCCAGGTGGTGGGCGACCAGGTTGCCCTGGACGAAGTCGGTGCCGATCGCGGCCGCCGCCGGCAGGCCACGGGCGAGCACCACCAGCGGCACCAGCCCGAGCAGCAGGATCGCGATCACCTGCAGGTCTCTGGGAGCCGGCTCCCTGACCAGGTCGTAGACCACGAACGCGGCGGCCACCACCAGGCCGACCGTGCCGCCGACGAGCCACAGCGCCGCCACCAGCAACGCCCACTCGACGGTCGGCCGGCCCTTCACGGCCGCCTCCAGCGAGGCAACCAGCGCGGGCGGCGGTCCGGCTCGCCGTCCGCGCTGGGAGGCCGGCCCGGAGACCGGCGCCGGGGAGCCCCGGCCCGCCAGGCACGCAGCCTGCGGGGGAGTCGCGCGCCGACGAGGAGCAGGGCGACCAGCACGAGCCCGGCCCCGGAGACGGCCTGCGCCAGGCTGGCCGCCCGCTGCGGTCCGAACGCGACCTCGAAGCGGTGCGGGCGCTGGTCGGTGATCCGCCAGCCGACCGAGTAGCCGTCGAGCAGCAGCGGCGGGCCGAGCCAGCGGCCGTCCATGGTGGCCCGCCAGCGCCGGTCGTAGCCCTGCCCGACGACCAGGTAGTAGGGACCGCCGGCCGCGCCGGTCCGGATCGTCATGCCCGACCGGGACGACCCGGTGACCTGGAGGTCGGCGGGCGGCGGCAGTTGGCTGGCCCGGGTCGCCGGCGCCGGCGACGAGAACGCGAGCAGGTCGACCAGCCAGCCGGTGCTCGACACGATCTGGTGGTCGCCGCCGCTGAGCCGCAGGGGCTCGCCACAGTCTCCGAGCGGCAGCGCCTCCCCGGCCGTGAGCTGGCGGAGGTTGCCGTCGAGCCGGACCTCCAGCGGCTCGCCGTCGACCGTGGCGATCTGCACGCAGCCGCGCAGGCGCTGGGACGGCGGTGGGCTCGGGATGCGGGCGTCGCCGGCCTTCAGCTCGCTGATCCGCACCTGCCCGCCCAGCCCGGCGACCTTGGCGATGGTCAGGCGCAGGCGCTCCACCTTCCGGGCCGCGAAGTCGATGCGGGTCGAGCCCTGCCCGAGGCCGACCAGGAACGGCTTGCCGCCGTTGATCGAGACCTCCGCGCCGGTGATGACGTCCGCCCCGCTCGGGCCCTTGGGCAGGGTCTGGAGGATGTCGACGTGGTCGAGCCGGTCGCCGGGCAGCTCCAGCTCGATCCACTCGCCGGGCCCGCGCCCGTCCGGGACCCAGGCGCTCGCCGGGTCGCCGTCCAGCGCCCGGGAGGCGCGCGCCCCGATCGCGTCGAAGAAGCGGGAGGAGGAGCTGGCGCGGACGCCGCGCGGGGCGCCGGCGAGGCGGTCGACGACCAGGTCCGGCAGGTTCGGCCCGGCGGCGGCCAGCCCGTTGACGGTGAAGGCCCGCTCGGCCGGCAGCCACAGCTCGCGGTCGAGGACCCGCTCTTCGTCGTGGAAGCGGTCGCCGCCGGGGGCGGCGGCCCTGGCCAGCACGACGTCGATCGGGGCGGCGTCCAGCCGCGACCGGTCGGCGGGGGACAGCCGCCCGGCCAGGCGCTTCAGCGTCTGCGGCACGCGGACGACCTGCCGGACCTGCACCCCGGGGACGCCGATCTCCCAGAAGCCGACCGGGTTGAGCCCGGCTCCCCTGACCTGGGTGATCTCGACGGAGACGGTCGAGGTGGTGGCGTGTGGGACCGCGACCCTGACCTCCGGCTCGGCGGGCACCGGCACCTCGACCGCGCCGGCGTCGACCCGGACTCGGACGGCGGCGATCTGCACGCCCGGCTCCGACAGCAGCGGCCGCAGGACGACCTCGCCGACGTCGACCGGCTCCTCCAGGGTCAGCGTGATGGACTGGCCGACCGCGCCGCCGAAGTCGCCGGTGATCCAGGCGGTGCGCCGGTCGCCGTCGAAGGCGAGCTCCGGCTTGCCGTACGGCGTGTTGGTGAGCAGCGACCCCGAGCCGGTCGCGCTCACCGACCTGGCGCCCTCCAGCCGGGTCAACGTCTGCGCGTCGGGGTTGCCGAACAGCGTGAGCGTCGAGGCGGGCAGCGGCTGGTCGGCGCGGAGCGTCGGGGAGTAGTTCTGGCCGGTCTGGAAGCTGCCCCAGGCGCGCCGCCGGTTGGTGTCGGTGACGACGACCCGGGCGCCGCCGGCCAGGGACGCCGCCAGCTCCGATGGCGTCACCGAGCCGAGCAGGCGGAACGCCGGCCCGCCCGGGGCCAGGCCCAGTCGCAGCAGCGAGGGGATCGCGAAGCTGTCGCCGTCGACCAGCATCGCTCCTCTGACCGGCTCGGTCCTGGTGACCGGCCGGGGGCCGGCGACCGCATAGCGCTGCAGCGGTGGCAGGGCCGCATCCTGCGTTGCCTGCTCCGGCGGGTAGAAGTCGGAGACGGCGGCGACGGTGTGCTCGCCCGGCCGGCCGTAGCTGCCGGCCAGGCGCAGCGTCTGGTCGCCGGCCAGGCTCGCGGCGATCAGCGACGGGCGCGACCCGCCGAACGTCTCCCAGCGCAGGTCGTTGCGGACCACGACCTCGCCGACGCCCAGGTAGCGGGCCATCGCCGCGACCGCCTCGGGGTCGGCCGCGCCGGTGCTGACCGGGATGTCCATGGCGGCCAGGAAGTTGGTCTGCTCGATGGAGCCGTTGGGGACGGTGGAGCGCACCACCGACGGGCGGGAGAAGAGCGACAGGTTCAGGTCGTCGGGTCCCTCCATGCCCCAGCGGTAGGCGACGTTGCTGGTCCCGGGCGCGAGCAGCACCCGGCTGTCCGCCGGCCCGGCGTTCACGTCGCGGGCAAGCTGCTGCCAGTAGTCGGGCACGAGGTAGCGGAGCGGGTAGAGGCCGCCGGTCCACGCCGGCAAGATCGCGACGGCGAGCACCACGGCGACGGCCCCGGCCAGCACGGCCCGCCACGCGAAGGCCGGAGGGATCTGGGGGCTGGCGCGGCGGAACAGCTCGGCGGCGCCGAACCCGAACAGCAGCGCGTAGGCGAGCGCCACCAGCGCGCCCGCCTTGTTGGTGGTCCGGAAGGCGATCGCCCCAGGCACATCCTCGAAGGTGGCCCGCAGCAGGCGCCCGAACGGGCTCGGCGCCGTCGGCGGGAACAGCCCCACCATCACCGGGACCGCCACCGCCAGCAGGATGACCGCGAAGGCGCGGGCCCGCGCCCTGGCCAGCAGCGCGCAGGCGGCGGCAAGGACCGGCACGAGGAAGCTCGCCACCAGCAACAGCGCGTTGGTGAGGTAGCCGACCGCGCCGGGGATGGCCGACCTGCCGTCCTGCTGGAAGTACATGACCCAGTAGCCCAGCATCCGCAGGGTCTCGGAGTAGGAGGAGGTGGTGGCGACGTTCTCAGGGGACTCGGTGAAGGCGGCCACCGCCTCGCCGGTCTCGCCCGCCATCGCCGCCGGCACCAGCCAGTAGAGCGAGACGAGCAGCGCCAGGGAGAGGCAGCGCAGGGTCGGCCGCGCCAGCCGGCGCCAGGGGGTCCGCTCGGTGAGCCGCTGGTACAGCAGGTAGCAGGGGATGGCCAGGCACATGAAGACCGCGACCACACCGGCGTTCATCCCGCTCATCAGGAAGAACGCGAGCGCGAACGCGGCCGGCCAGCGCCACGACGCCGGCTCCCTGACGCTCCTGGCGAACGCGAGCAGCAGCCAGGGGAGCAGCGCGTAGGGGACCAGCACCGGGGTGGTGGCGCCGGCCACGATCACGTAGGGGTTGGCCACGTACACGGCGGCGGCCGCCACCCGCCCCGCGGGGGTCGACCGCTCGCCGGCGAGCAGGTGGAACAGCCGCACGGCGCCCCAGCCGGCGACCAGCAGCAGCAGCGCCCGCCAGACCCGCAGCACCAGCCATGCCGGCAGCCCGAGGGCGTCGATGGCGGAGACCACGACGCTCACCGGCAGCAGCCCCGTCTGGAAGTTCGGCTGGCCGAGGTGCGGGTCGGGATCCCAGGTGGACAGCATGCGCGCCAGCGTCCGCAGCGGCGCCAGGTACACCTCCGGTTTGGTGTCCGGCGTGAACCAGCCCTGGTCGGTGAGGACCACGGCCGTGGCCGCCAGCAGGCCCAGGGCCAGGTAGGCGACCGCCTCCCAGCTCAGGGTGGGAGCACGGAGCGGTCGCGGCGCCGGCGCGGCCTCAGGCGGCTGGACGCGGACCAGCTCGCGGCTCATGGCGCCGCCACCACGACCGGTTCGCGGGCGGCCAGACGGCGGTGGAGCAGCCACCAGCCGGTGCCGGCGAGCACCGAGACGACGGCGAGCGCGGCGAGGACGACCTGCGCCACCGACCCGTGCATGACGCCGGCGACCAGGGCCGCCTCGGCGGCGAGCGCGGCCGCCACCGCCCTGCCCATACGCCGGTCGCGGGTGGCGATGCCCTCGAACAGCAGGAGCTGGACGAGGGCCTGGCCGGTGCCGAGGGCCGCGAACAGGGGCAGCAGCGGCCCCAGGCCCGCATAGCCCCGGCCGAGGACGGGCACGTCGAGACCGAGCCCGACGGCGGCCGCCAGCCCGCCGGCCAGCAGGCCACCGAAGCCGGCGACCAGCAGGGCCGACCGGGCGAGCAGACGCCTCGGGTCGGCGGTGACGACCAGGCGGGTGAAGACCAGTGTGACCACGAACTGCGGTGCCCAGAAGGCGATCTTGGCCACCACCGCGCCGAGCGCGTAGCGCCCGGAGGCCGCCGGCTCCAGGTAGTGGCGGGCCAGCAGCACGTCCAGGTTGGCGAGCAGGAACAGCCCGAGCAGGCCGACGGTGGCGCCGCCGACCTCCCGCCAGAGGTCCCCCGCGACCGTCCCGGCCGGACGGGACCAGGCGCCCCGGCGGGCGAGCTGGAGGCCGGCCAGGGCGGCGAGCACGCCGCCGGCGGCCACGCCCGCGAGGGCGCCGCTGACCCCGAAGCCGGCGGCGACCAGGGCCAGCCCGGCGGCGAGCTTGACGGCGGCGCCGGCGAGCATCACGGCCGCCAGCGCGCCGAACCGCTCACGGCCCTGCAGCAACCCCTGGACGGCGAACAGCAGCGGGGTCGGCGCGAGGGCGAGCGCCAGCCACATGACCGGCACGGCGGAGTCCAGGTGCAGGAAGGCCACCAGCCCGGGCCCCACCAGGACGGTCACGCCCGCCAGCGCGACGCCCGCCCGGTTGACCATCGCCGGCATCCCGTGCCAGGGGACCTCCCCCGCCAGGCCGGCCGTACGGCCCAGCAGGGCCGTGCGCCGCGCCACCACGGCCTGCAACGCCAGCCCGGGGACGCTGCCGACCAGCACCAGCGCGAGCAGGGCGCCGAGCGCGCCGTAGGCGGCCGGCCCCAGCAGGAACGCCATGACCAGGCTGAAGCCGTAGTTGGTGGCGTTGGCGACGGCCATGGCGACCGCCAGCGCGAGCGCGTCCCGTGGCAGGGACCGGCGGGATGGGACGGCCGCGTCGAGCTTGGTCACAACTGTGCAGTCTATGTCTTTTACGCGCCGGTTTGTGTAGTGTTCGAGGTCGGTTATTACCGGCCGGTAGGGAGGCTGCGGTGGGACGTCGTCTCGGGTACGTGCTGGTGTTCATCGGGCTGTTCCTGCTGTTCTTCGGGCTGTTCGAACGCTTCTACGCCTACCCCAGGCTGAAGAAGGCCCCGCTGGACCAGGAATCCGCGCCGGTCGCCGTCGGCACCGGGACCTACTTCAACCGCAGCCCGGAGAAGCTCAGAGAGATCCCCGGCGCGCAGCTCAAGAACATCCGCACGGTCAAGGGCGACCCGAAGGCCGGCACCGAGGAGGTCGCCGTCTGGGACACGTTCATCAGCACCGTCGACCTGGCCGACGGTGGCGTGATCACCGCCACCCAGGAGCGCATCGCGCTGGACCGGGTGACCGCCCAGGCGGTCAACTGCTGCGGCGAGAACCCGCGCCACCAGGGGCTGACGCTCAAGTTCCCGTTCGACACCAAGAAGCAGACCTACCAGTTCTGGGACAGCCCGGCCGGCAGGGCGCTGCCGGCGGTCTACACCCGCGAGGAGACCATCCAGGGCGTCAAGGTCTACCGGTTCGAGCAGCGCATCGACCGGCTGACGCTCGGTAGCCAGGAGATCCCCGGGTCGCTCGCGGGCGACCCGAGCGTGGCAAGCGTCCAGACCAACATCGTCTACTCCAACGTGAAGACGATCTGGGTCGAGCCGGCCACCGGCATCATCGTCAAGGGACAGCAGGCCGTGACCCAGGTGCTGGAGTCGACCACCGGCGGCGGGAAGGTCCTCACGCTGCTCGACGGCGTGCTGACCTACGACGACGCCACGGTGAGCGCCAACGCCGCGGACGCGTCCGACGGCGCCAGCCAGCTCCGCCTGCTCAGCACCATCCTGCCGATCGGCGCGCTGGTCGGAGGGCTGGTGCTGCTCGCCGTCGGCCTGCTGCTGTTGCGGGCGCCCGAGGGCCGGCGGGTGCGGCGGGCGGAGGGGGAGAGCCACCCGGCCGGCGCGGTCTGATCGGGGACCGTCTCGGCCGCCACGCCGGGACGCTCGTCGGCGGCGCGCTCGCGCTGCTCGCGCTCGGACCGCTGCTGGTCCGCGGCTACGTGCTCACCTACGACATGGTGTTCGTGCCGCGGCTCGAGCTGACCGGGGGCCTGCTCGGCCTGGACACAGCGGTGCCGAGGGCCGTCCCGGCCGACCTGCTGGTCGCGCTCGCCTCGCGCCTGGTCCCCGCCGACGTGGTGCAGAAGCTGCTGTTGGCCGGCGTCTTCCTCGGCGCCGCCGCCGGCGCCGCCCGCCTGGTGCCAAGTGACCGAACCGCCTCGCGGGCCGCGGCCGCGGCCCTCTACGCGTGGAACCCGTTCGTCTACGAGCGCCTCGTCATGGGCCACTGGGGCCTGCTGGTCTCCTACGCGGCCCTGCCGTGGGTGACCGCCGCCGCCGTCGCCGTGCGTGCCGCGCATCCCGAACGCGGCGGCCGGGTCGGCGCGGCGCGACGGCTGGTCGCCGCCCTGGCCGTGGCCGCCTTCGGCAGCCCGGCGGGCGGTGTGATCGCCGCCGTGGTCGCGCTCTGCGTGGTCGCCGCTCCGCCGTGGCCCGCCCGCCGCGCCACCCCGGAGAGCGCGGCCGCGGCCCCCGGCGGTGCGGCCGCGACCCCCGATGGTGCGGCCGTCGCCGCCGGGGTGGCGCGGCGGGCCGCTCTCGTGGTGGGCGTGGCCCTGCTGGTGAACGGGCCCTGGCTGGTGCCGAGCCTGCTGCGGCCGGGCGGGGTCCCGGTGCGGCCGGCCGGGGCGGCGGCGTTCGCGGCCCGCCCGGACGGGCCGCTCGGCACGGTCGGCAGCCTGGTCGGGCTCGGCGGCATCTGGAACGCCCTGGCCGTCCCGCCCGGCCTTGGTTCCTGGCCTTGGCTGGCGGGGTTCGCGGTGGTGCTCACGGTCGCCGCCGCCGGCCTGGCGCCGCTCCTGCGGCGCTGGGAGCGGGGAGCGGCGGTCGGGCTGCTGCTGGCCGCCGTGCTCGGGCTGCTGGCCGCGGCCGCGTATGCCATCCCAGGGCTCCGCGCGCTGGTCGACCTGGCCGCCGCCCACCTTCCGGGTGGCGGCCTGGTCCGCGACGCGCAGAAGTTCGTCGCCCCGCTGGCGGTGGTCGAGGCCGTCGCCTTCGGGCTCGGCGTCGAGCGGCTCCTCGCGGCCCCCTGGGGTGGGCCGGAGGCACCGGCCAGGCGCCTGCGGCGGGCGGCCGCCGCCGGGCTGGTCGCCGCCCCGGTGCTCCTGCTCCCGGCCCTGGCGTGGGGCGCCGCCGGCCGCCTCGCCGCCGTCGACTACCCGCCCGCCTTCGCCGCGGCCAGGGCGGCGATGGCCGCCGACCCGGTCCCCGGGGCCGTGCTGGTGCTGCCGTGGCACCTGTACATGGCCCATCCCTGGAACGGCGACCGGGTGGTGCTCGACCCGGCCCAGCGCTGGTTCACCAGGCGGGCGGTCGGCAACGACGATCTGGAGCTGGTCGGCCTGACCGTGCCGGGCGAGGATCCCTACAGCGCCAGGCTCGGACCGGTGGTCAGGGCCTCGGCACCGCTCGGGCCGGCGATGCCGGCCGCCGGCGTCCGCTACGTGCTGCTGTTCAGGTCGGGGGACTGGCCCGTCTACCAGCCGCGGCTGGCCGGGCTGGCCCCGGTCGTCGACCGCCCGGCGCTCGTCCTGTACCGGGTGCCCGAGCGGCCGGTCGAGGCGCGCTTCGCCACGCCCCCGGCGGTCCCGGTGCTCGTCGCCGACCTGCTGGCCGTCGCCGTGGTCCTCTGGGCCTGGTCCGGTCTGTCCCTTCCCGCCAGGCCGCGCCAGTTGGTATCATCCGGCCGGCATTCCGAAGGAGGTCACGTATGAGCGGGTTGACGCTGCGGGTCCTGGCCGCGTTGGCCGCTGGCGCGCTGGTCCTGGCCTTCGTCAGCTCACTGGTGCTGGTGAGCAGCCAGAGCGCCTCCTCGGTATCCACCAGGCCGCTGGTCCAGTACGGGTCCCGCTGACCCGGCGCGGTCGCGCGAGGGTCAGGCCGACACGCGGCCCGCGGCCGGCTCCTCGCCGGCCCCGGCCGGCACGGAGCCTGCCGGCAGCGTCCTCGGGGCGACCGCCCCGTCCAGCACCTCCGCGAACCCGGCCACCGTCTGCGACCAGGTGAAGCGCGCCGCGTGGGCCCTGGCCGCATCGCCGAGTCGCTGCCGCAGGTGCCGGTTGAGAAGCATCCAGGCCAGGTGCCGGGTGAACTCGTCCGGGTCGTCGGCGAGCAGGCCGGTGCTGCCGTGGACGACCGACTCCCGCAGCCCGCCGGCGGCGCGGAAGGCGACCGTCGGTGTCCCGCTGGCGGCGGCCTCCAGCACGGCAAGGCCCCAGCCCTCCTTCAGCGACGGCATGGCCAGCACCCACGAGCTGGCGAGCACCTGCTGCTTGGCGTCCTCGTCGAGCCAGCCGAGCAGCTCGACGGCGTCTCCGAGGCCGAGCCGCGCGACCGTCTCCCGCAGCCGCGGCTCCCACCAGCCCTGCCCGACCACCCGGACCCGGAGCCCCGGCAGGTGGCCGCGGATGCGGGCGGCCGCCTCCAGGGCCAGCTCGACGCGCTTGTGTGGCACCAGCCGGCCGAGCACGCAGATCGACGCGTAGGGCGTCCGCGCGACGGCCGCGGCCGGGCCGGGCGGCGCCATCCCGTTGTGGACCACGCTGATCGCCCGCGGCCGCACACCGAGACTTACCAGCTCCCGGCG
>Ga0209887_1000422_pt1 | contig 12651 bp, 9 predicted proteins | sample GWRWN1_30_40_FD_187230 | JGI IMG/M metagenome (GOLD analysis project Ga0209887, IMG submission 187230) | Riverbed sediment microbial communities from areas with no vegetation in Columbia River, Washington, USA - GW-RW N1_30_40 (SPAdes)... | ecosystem: Environmental > Aquatic > Freshwater > River...
AATGTTCCAGTTTACCTTTGACCTCTAGGTCGCGGGTTTCCGCGCACCGGCGGGCCAACTCATCCACGCCCTTTTCTATTTCTTCGTGCGTCATTCTGGGTAGTGGGTTGACCCTTGATCGGAACCAAGAATATTTGCTTCGTGTCTTTCTGAATAGATTGCCTCCCCGTCAAATGGCACGCGAGAATAGTGCTGGAAAGACTTGCGAGGCTTTTTGGAAGGCTTTTCCCATTGTAAAAGTCGCCGATGCTTTGCTTATTAACGGGGCCGTCTTCCATCGTAATGGAAATCCCCATTTCGTGCACCCCAGCGCATTTGTTGCAAAATGCAAAGATGCTGTATTGAGCCGTTGAGTTGTGCACAGTGGAGGCTAGGGCCGCTTCTATCCCAAGTTTTAGCTGCGTCATGCGCCCCCTCGTTTTAAGCCGCATATTGTCGGTTGCTTTGATAATTCCGTCAGGCGCCGAGCCTAAACCGGCCCTGGTTGGTCCGTGTTTTTCCTCTTACAGTTTAAACTCACTCTTTAGGGAGCCGGCTTTCGCTCACCTTTCCGGCCCCGTCAATCAGTTTTTATCGCTGGCGAGTTCTATTCTAGGGGCTAGTTAAATCCCACTTCCCACCCGGCCAATCGTTACCCGCTTGGTCCTATCGGTGGGCCTTCAGGGCAAGCTGCGTTGCAACGTGGCGGAGGATTTTGGCTCGCTCCGTATCGCAAAGGATCCTAATTCTCTTGTGCTCGGTACCTTTGTGGGACCGGTGAGTGACCACGCCGTTTTTAAGATGAAAGCGATGGGTCTGCGGAGGAAGCCCATTATAGGAAGGCTATTCTGCCCCCGCATTACGAGAGAGATCTCGTCCCCGCGACTATAAGTTTCCACCACGCTTGACAAACTGCCGGTATAAACAGCCACGGTCGCCTTTACTCCCATCTTTCGCAAAACGTGACGCCATGGAGCAACCATCTCTTTTGCCAACGCCCTTTGCCCCTCCCAGGAGTATCTCTCCATGACTTTCCCTCCCGCCAGCATGGCGTCTCTCGAAGATTCTGTTGTTACCCAGTGATCCCGGAACCATACCCAGGGATCTACGGGATAACGAACGAGGAAAACGACTCTCATCCCCGGTTTGGCGGCCTCTTCAATAACAGAGATGATGTCCTCAAGCTGGAGATGCGAATTGAATGGAATCAAGATTTGGCCTGCCATAATCATTTCCCTCCTTCTGTATCGTCGCTCGTACGTGTTTGAGGCGCTTTAACCCAGCTCCAGCCGTTTGCCGCTAACGCGCAGACCCGCTCCCCTACCAGCTTATGCCATCAGCCCTAGACTGCGTGGGTAGAATGGAGCCGGAGTACGGGAGAAAAACCTCGCCCATTGAGCGAGCCGAAAATAGGGAACGCCCTGCGGACAAACTGCATCATCGCAAGAACCTTTCCCGCCCGCTTCATGATGTAATGAACATTTCCCTTACGCGTGTAGCTCTTCACTACTCTTTTCAGTGACCCCGCGTAGACATCCACAGTTATTTCTACTCCTCTTTTGTGCAAGGCCTCCAGAGCGAGAAACGCCTTGTGTTCGGCCGAGAGCCTTTGCTCCTCCATCGACAGCGTCTCGCTGATCTTTTCGCCCGCGAACATCGGTTTCTCCAGGTCCCCCACAAACCGCACGTCTTCAACACCTTTAAACGCTAGCGAGTTATAACGCGGCGCCTTGGAGGCTGCTTTCGGGCGGAAACCAATGAGGAAAACAACCTTCATCCCTCGCTGAGCGACTTCCTCGATATAGGGGATCATCTGGCTGAGTCGGTCTTCACTTTTTAACGCGACTAAAATCTGCGGTGTCATAGCTTTTCCCTCTTTTCAGTCCGCCTTCACCAAACTCTAAGAGCAACCCATGTGCCACGCTGCTGAAGACTCACACAACTTAAGGTAAGTTGCTGAAGTGGAGAGGAAATATACGCGTCAGTATACTTAGCCTATTTAACATTATACGACTGTAACTTGGTGCTTTGGCCACGCTGTTTAGAGAAAAGCATCATAACCCACTAAATACTCGGGGCTTTTTTCATTGTAGACGTTATCAACAGTTGTAGACTTAGTTGACAGCTAGACGATCAAAATGCTAAAGGAGCTTTCAACGGCGAAAGACCGCGAAGCCAAATATTTGGATCAGCGGATAGTGAGAGGCGAAGCGGATGGATTCAACCAGTCAACCATTTGGTGAAGAGCAGAATCATCTGGGAGAGAAACTCTTCCCCATTCTCAAAATCTGTCAGAAAATAAATTCGGAAAGGGACCTTGCGGCCCTTTTAGACTTAATTGCTAACGAAGCCACTAAACTGATGGAGGCCGATCGAGCCAGTCTTTTTCTGCTCGATCGGGAACGGGGCGAGCTTTGGTCAAAAGTTGCGCTTGGCAGCAAGGAGATTCGATTTGATGCTCGCTTAGGCATCGCTGGAGCCGTGGCCCTGACGGGACAAACGATCAATGTCGAGGACGCCCACCAAGATCCGCGCTTTTATAAGGAGATTGATCTTCGTACCGGGTATCGCACGCAGAGCCTTCTCGCCATCCCACTGCGAAACCACGAAGGAGAGATCATCGGAACGTTTGAGGTATTGAATAAGAAGACAGGTGCATTCGGCAAGGAGGACGAAGAGATTCTGAAAGCATTAGCCGCGCAGGCGGCGATTGCGATAGAAACGGCGCAGCATGTGGAAGAGATGAGGCGGCATCGGGACCAACTCCAAGAGGAGAACGCGCAGCTATGGAAGGAGGTTGAGGGGAGATTTTCCACTCAAAGCATCATCGGCAGCAGCGAAAGAATTCACGCCATCTTAAGGTTGATCGACCAGATCAGTAACAGTTCCGTGAATGTGCTAATCACGGGGGAAAGCGGTACGGGCAAGGAACTGGCAGCCAAGGCGATTCACTACAAGAGTCTGCGGGCTCGAAAGCCGTTCGTAGCTCTGAATTGTGCGGCGCTCCCTGAGAGTCTAGTGGAAAGCGAGCTGTTTGGGATTGAGCGAGGCGTGGCGACCGGCGTGGAGCGGCGGTTGGGGAAGTTCGAGGCGGCGAATGGCGGGACATTGTTTCTGGATGAGATCGGGGATCTAAGTTTGACAGCGCAAGCCAAACTTCTACGCGTCCTCCAAGAGAGAGTGGTCGAGCACGTGGGCGGGAGGAAACCCATTCCTGTCGATGTGAGAACTCTATCGGCGACGAACAAAAATCTGGAAACGGAGATTCAAAAAGGGACCTTTCGTCAAGATCTTTACTATCGCTTGAAAGTGATCCACATTCAGATGCCGCCGCTCCGTGAGATTCAGGAGGACATTCCGGGCTTAGCAAACTATTTGCTAGCCAATTATTGTCGCGAAATGAAGAAGGAAGCGATGAACTTGGCTCCCCAAGCCGCAAGCGCCTGCATGAACTATCCTTGGCCCGGAAACGTCAGAGAATTGGAAAATGAGATGAAGCGGCTGGTCCTTTCAGTCTCCGGTAGTACAATTGCAAAAGAGGATCTATCTGAAGCCATGCGCAGAAGCGGCACCGAAGTCGCTCCCTCGTTGTCCATGCCGAGGTTTTTAAAAGACGTTGTTTCCGAGATAGAAAAGCGCATGATCCAAGAGGCATTACAGCAGTCTAAGCAGAATCAGCTGCACGCCGCAAAAGCGTTGGGCTTGAGTCGCCACGGCTTAATCAAGAAAATGAAGCGATACAACATTAGATTTCGTGACTCGTAATCGGCCATCGTGTTCGTGGCTCGTAGAGCGTGACTAGCCCGCTTCTTTATTCGTGCATTCCTTTCCCAGCTCGCTCATTCACCAGTTCGCTTCTATTCCTTACCTTTCCCCGAGGCGGCTACGCCCGCCAGTTCCTGCTCGATCAATCTCGTGAAGGCCTCGAGAGGCTGGGCCCCTGACAACGTTCGCCCATTAATAAAGAAAGCTGGTGTGCCAGTAATCCCCAGACGGTTGCCTTCGTCTAGGTCCCGTTGCACCGTGGCTTTATGCACGCCCGCGGCAAGACAACCGTCAAACTTTGTGACATCAAGACCCACTTGTCCAGCGTGACGCCGCAAATCTTCGAGAGCCAATTGGGGAGACTGGGTAAAAAGCACGTCGTGATATTCCCAAAATTTTCCCTGATCTTGAGCGCAGCGGGCGGCCTCTGCGGCGCGCCGCGCCTGCGGATGAATCGAATCCAGCGGGAAGTCCCGATAGGCGAGCCGCACCTTGCCGGGATAGCGCTCAAGTAGCTGCTTCAGTGTCGGCTGGGTTTGCTTGCAGAACGGACACTCAAAGTCGGAGAATTCGACGATCGTTACCGGCGCGTCCGCCGCACCGCGGACGGGGGCACCCTCTGTGGACACCTGAACGCGAATCACAGGCGGAGGTTGAAGGTGAACGACAACCTTACCTTGCGTGCGCAGCGATTGTACAAAAAGTTCCCGCTGAGAAGCTAACTTCTGCTGTTGCAGGAAGGCCCGGATTTTTTGCCGCACGTCGACCTCATCCCCGCGTATGCGCGCTTTGTTCGCTTGATAGAAGTCGTCGATTTCCTTTTCGGTGACCAGCCCGACTTTTGCTGTCACTTCGGCATCCAGCAAAGCCGCGATGGAGATTTTCCGCTTTGCCGCCTCCTGAGCAAACAGCCGCTGCTCGACAAGCGAATCCAATTCCCGACGCTTGAGATCGTAAATCTGCTCCTCGAGTTTCGCGAGCTTCGCCCCAAGGGCGCGGTTAAGCTCCTCGGTCGTAATCGTCTCACCATTTACCTCGGCCAGCGGCTCGTTCTTGCTAGAGTCGGCCCCGAACGATGATCCGCTCAGTGTTAACGCGAAGATAAGACCGCAGAAGGCAGATCTAGCTCGCCATGGACGGAGTCTTAAGAATAAAGGCAACAACTCACATATTTTCATCGGACTTGTCTCGGTGCCGTTGAATACATACCACCTTAATCTAGTTTCCAAAAGGGTCATGGTGTCAGGCTTTGATTATTTGCTTTTTGGCTTTGTGTTAGATAAGGGGAGGTCCATGAGTAGGAAACCGCGCGTCCATTTCCCCGGAGCCGTTTACCCTGTGATCCGCCGAGGCAATCAAAAACAACCCACAAATGTGCGAAACTCTGAGAAAGAGCAGGAAGCGAAAATACCAAATAACCAAAGCCTGACACCATACTGATTGGATCCGCCATGGATTGATTAAAAGAAAATTAAACGGTATAGCATCAATCGGTCCTTCCCATTCTGACGGAACGTAAAATATGTCCCCGAACCATGCTGTAGAGACTAAGCTTCTTCCTCTTACCGATCGTGTGTATGGGCTCGTTCCGGTACTTGTTGGTTTCTTTTTTGGAAGTCTTTTAGTCTTGTCGGCCAGTCAGACGTTAGCAGCCACTTTGTCTACGGAACCTTCGGCCGCACAATCGCATATGGACCAAGCCCTGAAGTCGTTCCAACGAGGGGACTTCGAGCAGGCAGTTTTAAGCTGGACAGAGGCCGCCCGATTGTACGAAGCGGAGCAAAAGCCCAAGGAACAAAGCAACGCGCTGATCCACCTCGCTCAAAGCTATCAGGCGCTTGGCCAGTATAAGGAGGCCCTAAAAAACCTCGAGTCTAGTCTAGCACTGGCTGAAAAACTGGGCGATCGGACGCAGACGGCTGTTGCGCTGGGCGCCCTGGGCAATGTGTATATTGCCGCCGGGCCTCCGGAGATGGCTCTAAAATATTTGAACGAAGGGCTTCGCATGGCGAGGGAAGTGAACAATCGGGATCTTTCGGCGCTCATTCTGAATAATCTAGGAAATCTCTTAACAGCACAAAAAAAATACAGCGAAGCCCTCGTCGCCTACAGAGAGAGTGTCTCTCTCGCCACGGCACGCAATAACCGCTCGCTATTGATAGGAGCGCTGGTTAATGAAGCGACGGCCTCGATACAAATGAATCAACATCGGGAGGCCAAGGCACTGCTCGATAGGGCCTTGGATCAGATTCGGGCCCTGGAGGCGTCACACGAAAAGGCAGTCGGGTTGATCAACATTGGCCTGGCCTACGACGATCTCCGCTCAAGGCTCCCAGACTCCAACGATTCCCTTTTACTGCTTGCGCACGAGACATTGAGTGAAGCGGGGACGTTAGCAGACAGTATGGGAGATCGCCGCACGTCATCCTACGCCTGGGGCTACCTCGGCAAACTGTACGAAGACGAACGCAGGTATCAGGAGGCTTTGCAGTTGACGCGCAGGGCCACTTTCGCAGCCCAGCAAATAAACGCCCCCGAATCTCTTTATCGCTGGGAGTGGCAAACCGGACGTCTGCTGACGAAACTAGGAAGCATCGACGATGCTATTGGAGCATACCGGCGCGCCGTGCGTACGCTCCAGTTGATTCGCCCCGAGCTGTCGGTGAGCTACGGAGCTTCACAAATATCGTTCCGTGAGACTATGGGACCGGTGTACTTCGAACTGGTGGATCTTCTTTTGCAGCGTGCAGCGTCGCTGCGGGAACCCAGCCAAGTCGGGCCGTACCTGATTGAAGCGCGCGAGACGGTGGAATTATTCAAGGCGGCCGAGTTGCGGGATTACTTCCGCGACGACTGCGTGGACACAGCCCTGTCTAAAATCACCCAGCTGGATGTGCTGGCCAAGAGCGCGGTTGTCATCTACCCGATCCTCCTGCCGGATCGAATCGAGTTGCTGGTGAGCCTACCGACTGGACTGAAGCGAGTTTTGGTTCCGGTGGGAGCGGAGACTCTCACGCGAGAGGTGCGACAATTCCGGCGCAGGCTGGAGAAACGGACCACGCGAGAATACCTCCCCCACGCGCAAAAGCTCTATGACTGGTTGATCCGGCCTCTGGAATCGGACTTGGCATCTTTTCCTATCGCTACCCTGGTCTTCGTTCCGGACGGAGCCCTTCGAACCATTCCCATGGCGGCCCTGCACGACGGAAAGCAATTTCTGGTCGCCAAATATGCCGTCGGGATAACCCCCAGCCTGAATCTGACCGATCCTCGGCCGATCAAGCGGGAGGACATGAAGGTGCTGGCCGTTGGGGTGACGGAAGCGGTGCAGGGTTTCCCGGCATTGCCGAATGTTTCGGCAGAGCTTCAAGCCCTGCATACTCTTTTGGGAAGTGAGACGCTTGTCGACAAAGAATTTGTCGCCGCCAATCTGGAAAAGAAGTTGAAGGATGAACAGTTCACCATTGTCCACGTCGCCTCGCACGGAGAATTCGGAAACGAGGTCGATAAAACCTTCCTCCTCACTTTCGACGACAAGCTGTCGTTGGACCGCCTGAATCAGATGGTGGGAGTCTTCAGATTCCGTGACGATCCCCTGGAGCTACTCACTCTGAGCGCCTGCGAGACCGCCGCCGGAGACGACCGGGCCGCGTTGGGCCTCGCAGGCATAGCGATTAAGGCGGGAGCCAGAAGCGCCCTCGCCACCCTGTGGAATATTAACGATGAAGCATCGGTGGACCTCGTCGTGGATTTTTACCGCGGGCTTAAGGATCCGTCGATCTCTAGGGCGGTGGCCCTCCAGCGCGCCCAGATAAAGATGCTCGAAAATCCGCGCTATGAACATCCGGGCTTTTGGTCACCATTCTTATTGATCAACAACTGGTTGTAACCGGCTTCACTGTTGCTGTGGGCGCAGTCGCCAAACTCTTACGAGCACCACTCGCGACCGGTTTCCTGGTCAGTATCTTGGTTTCCCTTGCCATCTTGGGTCTACGCGGCTGCGGCAATTTGGAATCCCTTGAACTCGCGGCCTATGACTGGTTTATCCGACTGCGACCCTCTGACGCGCAACCTGATCCCCGCATTGTGCTGGTTACGATTACCGAACAGGACATACAGACTTTGGGAAGCTGGCCTCTATCGGATGATGTGCTGGCGCAAACGTTGGAGTCGGTAGCGCGCTTTGGTCCGCGCGCCATCGGTGTCGATATTTATCGTGACCTTCAGGTACCGCCGGGGAGCGAAAGACTGGACGGTTTCTTGCGCAAGAACGGGCGGATCATCTGGGTCAGCAAGTTCGCCCACGGAAAGACCGACGGAATTCCCCCGCCCAAGGCGCTCAGAGGCACGGAGAGTGTAGGCTTCAATGATATCGTGGTCGATCCCGGTGGGGTCGTGCGCCGGGGCCTGCTCTTCATCGACGACGGCGTGACGACGGCCACTGCGTTTGCCCTGCGGTTGGCCCTGCTTTATTTGCAACCCGAAGGGATCGTCCTTCAACCGGACCCTAAGTACCCGGAACAGCTCCGGCTTGGTCCACATACGCTACGACCGCTTGAACCGAATGACGGTCCCTATGTCGCTGCCGATGCTAGCGGATACCAGTTCCTGCTCGACTTTAGAGGCTGGAGGGGATCGTTTCCGTCAGTGACCTTAGCGGAGCTTTTGTCGGGAAACATCGCGCCGGAAGTGCTGCGGAACAAGATCGTCTTTGTCGGGGTCAGAGCCGAGAGCGTCAAGGATCATTTTTATACGCCTTTCAGCCGTGGACTGCAGGAAGACCAACAAACCGATGGAGTGGCGATCCATGCACACATCGCCAGTCAGCTCATAAGATTGGGCCTCGGCGGCGCTGCGCCCATAAAAACAATTAACGAATGGCAGGAAGGCATATGGATAATACTGTGGAGCGCAATTGGGACTTTGACCGGCCTTAAGGTACGCTCACCGTGGAAGTTTTCCTTTGCCATCGGGAGTGGTTTACTAGCTCTCACCGCTTTTGATTTTGGCGTTTTCCTCGAGGGTTGGTGGCTGCCGCTCGTGCCTCCGGCTCTGACATGGTTCATCGCCGCAGCCGCCATCACTGCATACCTATCGTATCAGGAGACCGTCCAACGGGCCGCCTTGATGCAGTTATTCTCGCGGCACGTCTCAAAACAGGTTGCTGAGGGAATCTGGCGGGAACGAGACCAATTTCTCGATGGCCAACGGCCCCGCCCACAGCAACTCGTTGCCACAGTGTTATTCACGGACCTCGTAGGGTTTACCTCCGTGTCGGAAAAATTAGCTCCCGAGGAACTCATGGATTGGCTCAACGAATGTATGGAGCCAATGGCAAAGCAGGTCAGTGCTCACGGAGGAGTGGTAGAACAATATACCGGAGATGCCATAGTTGCTATCTTTGGTGTACCGATAGCTCGGAAAGACGAAGAGGAAATCAGTCAAGATGCGATCAACGCCGTCAACAGCGCGCTGGCGATGGAGACAGTTCTCCGAGACCTCAATCGTCACTGGCTCGCTCAGAATCGGCCCACGACGGCAATGCGGATGGGAATCTATACTGGCCCAATGGTTGCCGGTAGCCTCGGCAGTTCCGACCGACTCGAGTACGTGGTTATCGGCGATACGGTCAATATCGCCTCCAGGCTAGAGAGTTTTGACAAAGAACTTTTTCCGCTAAGCTTGACTGGCCGTCCTTGCCGCATTCTTATTGGAGAGGCTACGTTATGTCGTCTCCGCGAACGATTCCTTACCGAAAGAGTTGGTGAAGTCTCTCTGAAGGGCAAAGAAGAAAAGATACGCGTGTATCGTGTAGTCGGTCATGCAACGGAAGTGTCAGTTGAGTGTAAACAAAGTCTACCGCAAGCAGCACAAGGCTAAAGATGTGGAAAACTGATTTAATAACAGGTTGTTGTCACCTCATTGTTTACGGAGTGTTGACAAAGTACACATCGAATTTGCGGCGGCGTATATTTGAATTTCAATACCACTAGTAAATTACATATGTTTGAGGTAGTGTTGCCTTGGCACGAACTATGCTTTTCAAAAAGCCATAACGACCGCAAACAGACTTACGCAACTCTAACGCGACGGAGGAAAGTCGATGAAGTATGTCACTACTGTTTTGGCCAGCACTATCGTCACAGGGTTCCTTTTGGGGATTTCGGTCAATGGTTTCAGCCAGGACTCTAAGACGCAACCAACGGATCAGAACCTAAAAGACCAGAGTAAAAAGCCGGAAGCACCGGCTCCCGTCCCGGTGTACACTCCGCCCAAGCGAGGGGCTCCTGGCGGGCGTATCGGCGGCGCTACACGCGGCATCCAGCGTGAAGTTTTTCTCCTCTCAGTGCTGGCGCCGGATCACAGCGGGTTCACAACCAGTGAGCAGCCCTCCCTCTACTGGTTCATTTCCAACTCGACTTCGCTTCCTGTGGAGCTTACCGTGATGGATCCGCAGGGCGTTCAACCGATCCTGGAAACCCAGGTTCCTGCCCCAGTCTCGGCTGGCGTACACCGCATCCGCCTATCTGACTACAATGTTCGCCTCGCACCTGGTGGGGCATATCGATGGTTTGTTTCGGTAGTCCCGGATGCCGACCGTCGCTCTAAAGACATAACGGCCGGTGGCGCCATTGAGCGTGTTGAAATGCCAGAAGGGCTCAAGGCGAAAGTAGCTCAGGCGGCAAAGTCGGATCTTCCCTCGCTCTACGGGGAAGCAGGCCTCTGGTATGACACCGTAGCGGCGATCTCAGAGCTGATTGAGTCCGCGCCGCAGGACCAGGCGCTTCGCAAGCAGCGCACCGCGTTGTTGTCACAGGTGGGGCTGACGGGGATCACTGAATAGATTTGTTGGAATCGGCACCCATTTTTTTCGTTAACCAGCAGGGGCGGGTTTGAAACCCGCCCCGGCCTTTTTATTCCCTCGACTACGGCCGTCTTGGATAAAATACAAAGAGCGTGAGACACTCCGTTAGAAAAACCCGATGCCGAATTGCAGATGAAACCCATGGTCTTGGAGAGAGTTGTTGGGATTGAAAACTTTCCTTAATCGATATCCCCAATACATTTCGAACTGAGGCCGGATGGGAAAGGGCCGTAAGAACGTGAGCGCCCAACGCAGCCCCACGCCGACGCTTGCAATGTCTTTGGGATCAGGGGTTTTCAGGTTCACATCCCATCCCTTCCCGAAATCGACGAACTGGGCCAGCTCCAGATAATCAGCCCAAGCGGTATTGCCGATCACGGGCAGGCGCGTCTCCAGAGAAGTTAGAACTGCCCTGTCTCTCAACATCGTGTTCTCCCGGTATCCGCGCACGCTGTAGCGCCCCCCGATAGAGATCTGTTCGAGCGATAGAAGGGGAGAATCGGAGTATTGGAAACTCGACCTAAATATTGCATAGCTATCCAGCAATCCTAGACGCTGGACCCATGGATATTGGCCGAGACCCCGGAACCATGAAAATTGGCCGAAACGCTGGACCCATTGAAATTGGCCTAGCCACGAGAAGAAAATCCCGTCCGGCAAACCATTGTGGTTAATCGTCGCTCCCAACGCATTAAGCCCGAAAGAAAAGCGCGATCGCGCAGCGATAACTTGGGACTGCGTGCGATAGACAAATTCTTGAGCCGTGCGCAAAGCGGCGACGACGGATCTGCCGTGCTGAGCCCCCGGCTCCAAGGAGAACGGCTCTCCCAACAGAGTCGTCTGTAGCCAGAGACGCTCGCCGATAAGCTCTAGAGCAAAATCGCTGTTGAGCGTGCGATAGACCGGCTGTCTCACGGTATAGGTATAAATGTCCGATTTGCTATTGATGTCCAGTCCTTGGAATGGTTGCTCGATCACGGCCAACGTGTTTCTGCGATACTCGTAACTCAGAGTCGTGTCGTAGGCGTTGACCGGGAACGAATACTTGAAATCGAGCAGCGGATTGAGACCTTTCGATTTCCCGTACTGCGCCATCAGTACATCTCCGTTGCCAGTGAGGTTTTCGTGCCATAGGGTGGCGAGGACCCGGTTCTCTCCCACAGAGGGTGACTGGTAGTTGTTGTACTCCGAAAGGAGTCTGTACGGAGTCCGCTCTTCGACGCGCACGTCCAAAATGCCCTCGCCGCGCTGTAGCCCCGGCTTCAACTCCGCATTCAGCCGCTGGATGCGGGAGTCCTCGAGCATAAGTTGCAAGCGCCGCTGCAATGCATTGACGTTAAGAGGAGGGCCAGCGTCAAGTAAGAATCGCTTTTGGAAATAGCTGGAGCGAAACCACTGGTTTCCTTCCACCTCAACCGCAGTCAACCCACCCTCGATGATCTGATAAGTCACCACGCCTTCGCTCACTGTCTGATCCGGAAGGATCGCCCCGGAGTTGACATAGCCGTTGTTGACATAGAGGAGGGTCAACGCCACTCGAAGCGCCTCCAGATCTTCCGATGTCACTTCCCGGTTTAGATACGGAGCGGTGACTTTGGCCAGTTCTTCAGCCGAAAAGATTGTGCTGCCGGTTACCTTGATCTCGCGCACAAAGACGCGCAAGCTTGGAAACGGCGCTGTTTCTGGCGGAATCGGAGCGGGAGGTAACAGTGTTCCTGGCGGTGGAGTAGGAGCTTCAAATTGCTTTGGCAGCGGTGGAGGTTCACCGGAGCGCCCGGTCGGATCCACCGGAAAAGGAACTGCGACAGGGACAACCTGGGCGCTAGCCGATGAGAAGATGAAAAAAATCAGAAACAGCGCAAAAGACCAGAACATTGTCACAGCCTCGGCCCGAAATTCCTTCTATACCAATAATGGCCCGATTGCTCCTAACCACGTCCTCAGCCTCATTTAGCGCATTTCGCGTTCGACCTGAAAACTGAAACCTGAAGCGTGAGGGGGAAGCGTACCGTGCGGAGGACAAAAATTTTCGGATCGAATTT
>Ga0209887_1000423_pt1 | contig 12638 bp, 11 predicted proteins | sample GWRWN1_30_40_FD_187230 | JGI IMG/M metagenome (GOLD analysis project Ga0209887, IMG submission 187230) | Riverbed sediment microbial communities from areas with no vegetation in Columbia River, Washington, USA - GW-RW N1_30_40 (SPAdes)... | ecosystem: Environmental > Aquatic > Freshwater > River...
GTCCCGCCTTGACGCCCACCTGGTAGCCGGACCATAAAGGGGATACGCAACAACTCATTGTAGAGGCGGTCTGCCCCCTTGAGGAACTTTCCGTGGTCATTTAGCGGGTGCCCATGGTCAGCGAGGACCACGATCAACGTGTCGTCCAGGTATCCAAGGTCTGAGAAAGCCCCGAAGAGTGGTCCCAAACAGTCGTCCACAAACGCCACCTCACCCGCATACAGCCCGCGAATCTGGCGGACTTCGTTCGCGGACGCCCACCGATCACTCGCTCCTCCCATCGGCAAGATCAATCGTGGCCCACGATAGCCTCGATCCGAGTAGGTATCGAACCTCGGAGGCGGATCCCAGGGCTCGTGAGGATCAAAGCAATCGATCCAGAGGAAGATCTGCTTGTGGATTCGATTTTTCTTTAGCCAGTCGATGGCGTCATCCACGACCCGCGCCGGGAACCAATCTCTCTCGGATGCGAATCCGTCGGTATTCGAAAGGAATTGCGCGACCCGCTGGCGCCACTCGGGTGGGTAGCTCTTGTTCACGTAACCATCGATGTCGCGCCGCGTCGGTGCCGACTCCCACGGATCGTATTCTTGGCCCCGGATCCAGCGGTAGGCGTGGAAACCAGCATGGTAGTTCATCCCCGGCGCCCGCAAATGGTAGCAGTCGGAGACGAGCCCGCACACAAACCCCTCACCACGAAGCATCTGCGCGATCGTTAACTCTCCCGCCTGCAGAGGCGCCCATGGGCGGAACGGCAAAGCACGCTGACCGGTCATCAGCACATAGCGCGCCGGAATCGTTGGCAGCGCCTCTGGATAGGCATTGTTGAACACCATAGATTGGGCTGCGAACGCATCAAGATTCGGCGTCTGGCAGGCGGGCACGTCGGGAAACGGGCTGCGACCTTGATGGTAGAACCTCACGTGATCCTGCCGCAGGCTGTCCAGCACAAGCACGATGATGTTCATGAGCTCCTCCTACTATGCGATTGAACCGCTGTCAGCAACGGATGATCGTTCGTGCGAACGCACAGGAAGTTTACGACCAGCAATGAGTGGAGACCCAAGTAAACATAAAATGACCAGAGCGAAGATCGCCGGGTCGTGATCGGAAACAGCCGTCGAGGACCCTCGTCGATGACGTAGACTCGAAACCCCAACCGTTCGAGGCGCTGCACGAGTGCATGCACCCCGGCACCGGCGGTGCGAAGGGCTTTGGGAAAACACTCGATGAACATCGCCAGATCCGGCTTTGCCCCCCTGATCGTCTCGGCCATGCCATCCAGCGCACTCACTTCTCCACCTTCGATGTCGAGTTTGATGACATCGGGGGAGATGGAGTGGCCGAGAGCGTCGTCTAACCTCACGGTCGGGACCGTCTCTGTCGCTACCGCCCGGCGCCTTCTGAAGACCACGCTGCTGCCGCTACCCACCTCGGGATCGAGGTAGAGGGTGGTCTCTCCGGTTCGGTCGGTCACCGCCTGGGGAACAGTTTTGACCCGATCCGATAATCCGTTCCGTTCCACGTTCTTGACAAGGTAGGCGAAATTTCGAGGGTCGGGTTCAAACGCGACCACTTTTCCAGTAGGGCCAACCGCCTGGGCAGCGAGGAGACTGTACTGACCGAGAAACGCGCCAACATCCACGACGACCATGCCTGGCTGGACAGCGCGCCGGAACAATAAGGTCGTCGTGGGTTCGACGGATCCTTTCGCGAGGGCCTCCAGGTAGCTTCGAGAAGCCTCCCCGCCTTCGATCGTCAGTCCGTCGACAGTCACGAGCATGTTGTAAAGGGGTCGAAGGAAGACCCGTGGGAGTTTCGGGAAGAGCTGAACATGGTCCTACCTGGTTCCTTGGTTCAGAAATTCGCGATCTGTCTTGACCCTGGACACGGCGGCCGCGATCGAGGCGCTCGGAGCGGCGGCCTAGACGAGGCGGACTTGACACTCGACATCGCTCGTCGAGTACGCAGGATCCTCGCTCCCAAATATCAGGTTGTACTCACTCGGGATGGCGATGCGCAAATCAGCTTGAGTGAACGCGTTGCGATCTCGGAACGTGCCAAGGCGGACCTGTTCGTCTCAATTCACATCAACGCCGCTGACAACCCCAAGGCCGGTGGATACGAAGTCTTCGTGCGGCGCGACCCCTCCGCCGGCAGTCTGTTGCTCGCAGCCGGTATCCTGGTGCAATTTGCCAAGCGCTGGCGGACCAAACGGAACCGTGGGCTGAAGTACGCGAATTTTGTAGTCCTGAGACAGGCTCGCCCGGCCTGTTTGGTCGAATCCTTCTTCCTTACCAACTCTGCGGAACGAGCGTTGCTGGCGAGCGCCTCCGGTCGTGAGCAATTGGGCGAGGCGATTGCCTGGGGTTGCGGGAACTTCATTACTGCGGTCATCGGGAGAGAGGAGCTGTAAAAGGATGAGATTGCTTCGCTCCGCTCGCAATGACCAGAAGAATCGCTCCGCTCGCAATGACTAGTAGGATAGGTTTATAGATGCTTCTTCGACGCTTCCTTTTTCTGGTGATCGTCACCATCCCGCTGTCCGCATCAGCCGGAATCCCAGGCGCCGGCGAAACGCGCGTGCTGTTCGAGGCGGACAGTATTTATCATCACATCGTCGTCGCCGAAGACAGATTTGCCCGCTACTTGCGGTTTGACCGTTCCTTCCAGAGCGGGATGCTGCTGACCGCCCCGTTTGAGAGTCCGTTTTTGTATGCCGCGTACGCACACATGGGGTTGATCTTCGCCCCGCAGGCGAAGCGTGTGCTCGTCATCGGGCTCGGCGGTGCCTCGGTTCCCAAGCGCTTCTGGCGGGACTACTCAGAGATGACGGTGGAAGTCGCGGAGATCGATCCGATGGTCGTGGACGTCGCGAAGCGATTCTTTGCCGTCCGGGAAGACCCTCGGCTGCGGATCTTCGTGCAGGACGGCAGGCTATTCTTACGCCGCACCGAGCGGCGGTATGACATGATCATCCTCGACGCATTCTTCGCGGAATCGATTCCCTTTCACCTCACCACGCATGAATTCTATGAGCTCGCCCGATCTCGCCTCTCGCCAAACGGGGTGATTGTGGCCAACCTCATCGGCGCGCTCGAGGGTCCGCGCAGCAGTCTGTTCCGCGCCATGTACAAGACCTATGCGGAAGTGTTTCCGGGGCTGTACCTCTTCCCCGTGGCGTTGAGGCCTTATGACGACGTGAATGACATCCGCAATATCATGCTCGTTGCATCCGCAGAGCGGAGGCTGACGCGGAGCGAGATCATGGAGAGAGCGCGGCGAGTCGCGCCGCGGATCAAGTTCCGAGAATTCCTCAAGTACGCGGGAGACTACTACGATGAATCCGTCTCTGTGGATGATGTCCCGGTCCTGACTGATGACTACGCGCCCGTCGACACGTTGATCCCTCTCTACCACTGGACTCCAGTCAAACGCCCCTGAGGACGTGGCGTGGGAATAGTGGGCCTCCAGAAAACGTTGTGCGGCGAAGAAACCCGAGGGGGTGGCTAATGAGTGGGATCAGGAAAGCAAAGCGACTTTGGATCGGCATGTTGGCTCTGCTGGCGATCGGCCTGACGCTGGGAGCCCTCAACTTCGGAGGGGCGACAACCCGAGCTCAGACCGGCTCTCTCCCTAATGCCGCCCGAGGGCCGCAGATCCCTCAGGACAAGGGTTACCTCGTCCAAGAAATCAAGGATGGACTGTACTGGGTAACAGACGGTACGTATCAAGGGATGTTCCTGCGAACAGGGAAGGGCGTCATCGCGGTCGATGCACCACCCTCACTCGGGACGAAATATCTGAAAGCGATCGCAGAAGTCACGAAAGAGCCCGTCACGCACGTCGTCTACAGTCACACCCACAAGGATCACATCGGGGCAGCCAAGATGTTTCCGAAGAGCGCGAAGTATATCGCTCATAGGGACGCCGCCGTGTTGCTGGCTCGCGCCAAGGATCCCGACCGACCAGTCCCCACAGTGACCTTTACACGAAGCATGTCCCTCAGGGTCGGCAGGCAGACGCTCGTCCTGGATTATCGCGGGCTCAACCATTCGCCCGGGAATATCTTCATCTATGCGCCTCGGCAAAAGGTCCTGATGCTGGTTGACGTCGTCTTTCCCGGCTGGGTGCCATTTATTAGGTTGGCGCTGGCCCACGACGTACGGGGATTTATCGACGCGCACAGGCAGGCACTATCCTACGATTTCACCGTCTTCATAGGTGGGCACCTTACCCGCCTGGGGACCCGTCAGGATGTCCGGACACAACTGGCCTATGTGAACGACCTCAGAGCGAACGCGGCCACGGCGCTGAAGACGACTGATTTCATGGCCATCGCCAAAGAAACGGGCTTTGAGAATCAGTGGCTGCTGTTCGATCGGTACCTGGACGCGGTGGCCCAGAAGTGCGCCGACCTGACCATGCCGAAATGGGGCACCCGCCTCGGCGGTGCCGAGGTGTGGACGGCCGAGCACTGCTGGGCGATGGTAGAGAGTCTGAACATCGATTAAGAATCGGAAGTATTCGCCGCTCCTGGCGGCGAGATGAGATGCGAAGAAGAGGCTGCGCTCTCGGAGGGCGCAGTCTTTTCTTCCCTCGGCCCGTGAAGGATCGACTGCACCGCTTGGGTAAGTAGAGTTGCTACCGCATCAGAAAGAGAACCCACCCGTGGCAGGGGCAAAATCGCGCTCGCGGTCCGCGTCGATCCAGATCCGGCAGCCGCCATCCGCGTGGTCGCGGGTCAAACGAAACAAGGCGGCGGTGTTTGGTCTCATGGTGATTGGGCTCGTGTGCACAGCGGCGCTGCTCGCGCCATGGATCGCCCCCTACGATCCGGCGGAGCAGTTCTCTGACGGCATGACGCTCGAGGGGCGGCCGCTTGCTCCGAGCCAGCGTTTCCTGCTCGGTACGGACCTGTTGGGCCGGGACCTGCTCTCGCGTCTCATCTTCGGAGCCCGGATTTCGCTGCTGATCGGCGTGATCGCGAACGCGGTCGCGCTGACGATCGGCGCCATGTTTGGCACGGCCGCAGGGTATTTCAAGGGGTGGGTCAGCACCGCGTTTATGCGCGCGACCGATATGATGATGGCGTTTCCCGCGCTGATCCTGGCCATCGCGCTGGCCGCGATTCTCCGTCCCAGCCTGTGGATCGTTGCCCTGGTCATCGCGATGGTCAACTGGGTCTGGATCGCCCGGGTGATCTACAGCGTCGTCCTGACGACCTCACAGCGGGAGTTTGTCGAGGCGGCGCATGCGCTGGGCGTGCCCACGACCCGAATCATAAGGAAGCATCTGCTCCCCCACCTCGTGCCGACGCTCCTGGTCTGGGGCACGCTCGGGATCTCGACCACGGTGATGTTTGAAGCGTCGCTATCGTTCCTGGGAGTGGGTGTGCGACCGCCGACCCCGAGCTGGGGCGGGACTATCAGCGAGAGCCAGTCATTTTTCCTGGAGGCCCCGTGGCTCGTGGCGGTTCCCGGCGCTTCGATCCTCCTGACCTCGCTCGCCTTCAACCTCGTCGGAGACGCGCTGCGGGATGCATTGGATCCGCAGCTCAGGAGCGTGTAATGGGCGGTTATCTCCTGAGGCGATTGTTGCAGTCGGTCGTGATCCTCCTGGGCATCACCTTGATCACGTTCGCACTCCTGTACTTGCTGCCCGCGGATCCGGCACGGATGATCGCCGGGCGGAGCGCCACCGCGGAGACTGTGACGCAGATACGGGCCGAGCTGGGGCTCAATGAATCCCTCCCGGTGCAGTACGCGCGCTATCTGGCACGGTTGGCGCATGGAGACCTGGGCCGTTCGTACGCGCAGAAGATCGAGGTCACCGAGCTCCTCAGCTCCAGAATCGGCGCGACGTTCCTGCTGATGCTGGGCGGCATCTTCTTTGAGTTGCTGATCGGCATTCCCGCGGGCATCCTCGCGGCCGTGAGGCGACGCACTGCCGCGGACCAATCGGTGATGGTGGGGGCGTTTCTGGGCGTGTCGGCGCCGCAATTCGTCGTCGGGCTGCTGCTGCTCTACATCCTGGCATACAAAGTGCCCGTGTTCCCGCTCGGCGGCTTTGGGTCGCTGGCACACCTTATCCTGCCGGCATTCACGCTGGGGATTGCGGGAGGCGGGTGGTACGCGCGCGTCATGCGGTCGTCCATGTTGGACGTCATCCATCGAGATTTCGTCCGCACGGCATGGGCGAAAGGATTGAGTGGTTCTCGGGTGATCTGGAAACACACCGTACGCAACGCCCTGCTACCAGTGGTGTCGATGGTCGGTCTGGATATCGGCACGTTCATGGGCGGCGTCGTTGTCGTCGAGTCGGTATTTGGCTGGCCCGGGATCGGCCAGCTGGCCTGGCAGGCGATTCAAATCGTGGACATTCCGGTGATCATGGGGGTGGTGATGGTATCAGCGATCGCGATTGTGCTGGGCAATTTGCTGGCGGACCTTGTCTACCCATTGCTCGATCCAAAGATTCGATACGGGGGGTGAAGCATGAGGCGAAGTCAGATGCTGGTGAGTGTGCTCGTGGCGATCGCGCTGGTCACACCGCCGTTGTGGGGCCAGAGCAGCGGCCGAGCTTCCATGGTCGTGACGTTTAAGGACGACATCAGCACATTGGACCCAGCCATCGGATACGACTGGCAGAACTGGTCGATCATTAAATCCCTCTTCGACGGGCTCATGGACTATGAGCCGGGGACGACCAAACTGGTACCGCATCTCGCGCAGTCGTATACCGTCTCTGCCGACGGCAAGACATACACCTTCAAGCTGCGGCCGGGCATCAAGTTCACCAACGGCCGCACCGTGGTGGCGCGGGACGTGAAGTACTCCGTCGAGCGCGTCCTCAACCCGAAGACCCAGAGTCCCGGCGCGGGCTTCTTCGGCAACATCAGGGGAGCCGCGGCGTTCAGCGCCGGCAAGACAAAAGAGGTCTCCGGCATCAGGGTCATCGATCGGTCCACCGTCGCATTCAGTCTGGACAAAGCGAATGCCGCATTCCTGCACACGATGGCGATCAACTTTTCTCATGTTGTGCCGCGGGAAGAAGTGCAGCGTCTTGGCGCACAGTTCGGCCACAAGCCGGTTGGCACGGGCGCGTTCCGGCTGAGGGAATGGGTGTTGGGACAGCGCCTCGTTCTTGAGAGAAATCCGAACTACTTCCTGCGCGGCCGGCCGTACCTCGACCGGATCACGTTCCAGGTCGGCGTCGAGCCGAACGTCGCGTTCCTGAGACTCCAGCGGGGACAGGTCGACGTGCTCGGTGACGGGATCCCGCCCGCGCAATTCGCCCGGGTCATGAGCGACTCGAAACTGAGCAGGCTCGTGGCCGTGGGAGATCAACTGCAGACTGGATACGTGACCATCAACACGCAGGTCCCGCCGTTTACCGACGTGCGTGTGCGCCGAGCGCTGAACATGGCGATCGACAAGCAGCGTATCGTCCGTATCATCAACAATCGTGCGGTGCCTGCCAAACAGGTGCTCCCGCCGCTCATGCCCGGCTACGACAGGGAGTATGCCGGCTATCCGTTTGACCGGGAGCAGGCCAAGCAATTGCTTGCCGAGGCGGGGCATCCGAATGGTTTCTCGACCGTCTTGTATGCCAACAACACGGATCCGAACCCCCGTATCGCCCAAGCCATCCAACAAGATCTCGCTGCCATCGGTGTCAAGGCCGAACTCAAGACGCTCGCCCAGAGCACGGTCATCGAGGCAGGTGGGACCAAAGGGCAGGCCCCGTTGATCTGGTCCGGTGGAATGGCCTGGATCGCGGACTATCCTGATGCGAACAACTTCTACTGGCCCATCCTGTCGTGTGCCGCGCTCACTCCCGGCACGTGGAACTGGGCCTGGTACTGCAACCAGACGGTCGAGAAGATGGTCGAGGAAGCCGACGCCCTGGTGCAATCCTCGCAGGCGTCTGCGCGTGAGGCGAAGTTCCGCGAGGCCTACCGGATGATCATGAACGACGCACCGTGGATCCCTATCTTTCACGAAAGGCGGTACACGATGCGGTCGGCCAGGATGAGCGGCCAGGTCGCGCTGTTCGTCGACCCGATCCACATCCCGGTACACTACGACGAGGTCAAGAGGACCAGCCAGTAGCATGACGACCACGAGTATCGCCCACGGAGTGGGCCAACGACGCTGTCGAGGAGGCCGAGCCAGTAGCGAGGCCGGTGGATTTCGCACGTTGATTGAGTCTGGAGCCGAGCTGCAGCGAGGCCGGGGGAATATTGCTTGGTGCCGGGTTCAGTAATGAAAACGATTCACCGCGACCGGCATCACTTCGGATGGGACAATTCGTTTGAACCGGTCGCACGCGTCGCGCCGGGGGACACGGTGTCGTTCGAAGTCGTTGATGCGAGCGGCGGCCAGCTGAACCGGCGATCCTCGGTTGACGACGTGGCGCGATTGGATTTCGCACGGGTCAATCCGGTGACCGGTCCTATTCATGTCGATGGCGCGGAGCCTGGGGATGCGCTGGCCGTCGAGATCCTCGATTTCGAGGGCAGCGGATGGGGATGGACGGCGATTATCCCTGGGTTTGGATTGCTGGCCGAGGATTTTCCGACACCATTTCTCCACATCTCGAGTTACGGGGCCGGGGGTGTGGAATTCGCCCCCGGCATTCGGTTGCCGGTCCGGCCGTTCCCAGGAACGATCGGAACAGCACCTGCCGCCCCAGGGCTGCACTCAGTCGTCCCGCCGCGTGAAGTGGGCGGGAATATGGACATCCGCGATCTCAGCCGCGGTGCGCGGCTCTGGCTTCCGGTCCAGGTCCCCGGAGCGCTGTTTTCGGTCGGCGATACGCACGCCGCGCAAGGAGACGGGGAAGTGTGCGGTACGGCCATCGAATCACCGATGATCATCCAGCTGCGCTTTGATCTGGTCAAAAGCGCCAACTTGCGGCGTCCCCGCTTCGATGTGTCGGAGAGCCCGACGCAAAGAGTCGACGAGCGCGGGTATTACGTGACGACAGGCATCGCCCCCGATCTGATGCGCGGAGCGAAAGATGCTGTGCGCGACATGATCGACTATTTGGTGCAGGAATACAAGCTTGACGCGAACCTGGCGTACGCCCTGTGCAGTGTGGCGGCGGACCTACGGATCAGCGAAGTCGTCGACGCACCAAACTGGGTGGTATCCGCATATATGCCAAAGTCGATTTTTGCGTGATGCAAATGAACTTCGACGGGATCATTCGGCAGAATGCTGGGATCGATCTCGGGACGGCGAACACGCTCGTGTATGTGGCGGGGAAGGGGATCGTGCTCAGTGAGCCGACGGTCGTGGCGCAGCGTACCGACGACGGCATGATCATCAGCGTCGGCGAAGGCGCCAAACGAATGATTGGGCGGACCCCCAGCAATATCGTCGCCGTCCGGCCGATGAGGCATGGCGTCATCTCCGATTTCGCGACGACCGCGGCCATCCTGCGGTATTTCATTCAGAAAGCCATGCCGAAGCGGTCTGTGGTGGCACCTCGCGCCATGATCGGAGTGCCGTTGGGCGCATCGCGTGTCGAACGTCGCGCGATTGTTGAGGCCGCCGTGCAGGCGGGAGTTGGGCGCGTGCTGCTGATTGAGCAGCCCCTCGCTGCGGCGATCGGAGCCGGGCTTCCCATCGCCGATCCAGTCGGCAGTCTGATCGTCGACATCGGGGGCGGCACGTCCGAGATTGCGCTCACCGCTCTGGGAGGCATCGTGACCGCCAGGTCGATCCGCGTCGGCGGTGATGCCATGGATGAGGCGATCATCCATTACTGTCGTCACTCCTATAACTTATTGATCGGTGAGCGCGCGGCGGAGGAAGTGAAGATCGCTGCTGGATCCGCCTATCCTATGGCCGACGAGCTCTTCATTGAGGTCCGCGGACGGGACTTGGTGACCGGACTGCCACGCGGCCTGCGGCTAACGTCTTCCGAACTGCGGACCGCGTTAGCCGACCCGGTTGGCAAGATCGTTGCGACCGTCAAACAGACGCTGGAAGCGATTCCGCCAGAGCTTGCCGCAGATATTATCCATCGCGGCATCACGCTGGTGGGAGGCGGCGCGCTGCTGCGCGGAATGGATAAGCTCCTGGCAGAAGAAACGGGTCTCCCGGTCGTGCTTGGTAAAGATCCACTCGGTGCGGTCGCACTCGGCACAGGGGCGGTGCTCGAGCACATGCGAGAGCACCGACGTTTCATATTGTCGGCGCGTGAGGTCTAGCCGGGAGCGACTACAGCCAGCGCCGCACGGACGACCGGTATTGTTGGTATGCCTGCCCGAACCTGCTCAGCAGGTATTCCTCTTCGCGCAGGATCACTCCGAAGTGGATGATGGCGAGGACCGGCACCAGCAATCCCAGGACCCACAAGCTGTCCGCAAGCAGCGCCCCTCCGACGTAGGCCAGAGCGAGGCTGACGTAGATCGGATTGCGCGTATACCGGTAGGGACCGGACGTGACGAGCGCGGTCGCCGGTCTATAAACTTCGATGTTGGTTTCTGCCCGCTGGAATTCCCGGAACGCCTGAAAGCCAAGCAGCGCGGACGCGACGATCAAGATGGGACCGAGTGAGAGTCGAAGGGGCGGTGTCAGCAATGAAGTGCGCCAAAAGAACTCCAGAACAAGGCCCAGGCAGAAGAAGCCCAGGTAGATGAACGGAGGGATTGCGACTACATCGGGATGGTCGTTGTGCTTCTCGGTCATTGAATACGGCCCTCGGGAGTCTTCCCGAGGGCCCGTCCATGATTCCTACTCTCCTGCTTTACTACAAGTTAGCGGGAAGCTGCTGCAGGCAGATCAGAAACCTCTGGTCTCCTGTCTGTCTGTGTTATCTGGATGAACCTGCGCGCAACGGTCGGATCGAATTGGGAACCGGCGCCTTGCTTCAACCGCCTGATCGCCTCCTCCATGGGGAGCGCCTTGCGGTAGGGCCTGTCACTCGTCATCGCCTCGAACGCGTCCACGACTGAAATGATTCTTGCGATTATTGGAATCGCCTCACCGGCAAGACCGATCGGATAGCCTTTGCCGTCCCACCGCTCATGGCTGTAGAGCACAGCGAGCTTCACGTTCTTCGATAAGGGGGCCCTCCGCAGAATCTCAAAGCCCTGCTCGGTGTGCTTGCGCATGATCGCAAACTCTTCAGGCGTGAGGGGTCCTGGCTTCATCAGAATCGTGTCAGGTATGCCGATCTTCCCCAAGTCATGCAATCTCGCGGCAACGCGAGTCTCCTCCACTGACTCAGGAGAGAGGCTGAGCGCTTGGGCGAGCTGCCCGGCGGTGTCGGCGACATTCGAAGAGTGATTGCCCGTATAGGAATCCTTCGCGTCGATCGCACTGGCCAGCGCCTCATACGTTCCGAGATGGGCCTCGACGAGATCGGCCTGTTGCTTCATGAGTCGTCGGGATGCCCGCCGGACCAGTACGAACACTGAAGCATACAAGACGAGAAAGCCCAGAGGCACCGCGATCCACACGGTGCGCCTTGTGTTGCGAAGCTGTACGTTGAGATGAGTCAGATCGTAGAAGATTTCGAACGCACCGAGGGGCTTTCGTTCTCCCGTCACGACTACTGGAACGAAGAATCGGGCCACGTCAGGCCCTGCAGTATCGAGGTGACCACGACGTTCGAGGAACTCTGCAAAACCGTTCTCCGTCGTGAAATCAACACCGGCGATCTTCGGCGGAACGGACTCTGGGACATTACTGTAAAGCAATCGCCCGTCGGCACGCCAAAGGCGGACCCGCAGCAACCGATCTGAAATACCGTGGGCTCGGAAGAGTGCGTCAAGGACCTTCCATCGCGCCGGAGGCAACGTTCCTTTGAAGTCCGCAGGCCGGAGTTCCCGCGAGATCGTTTGGAGGACAACTTCGGCTGCGACCTGCGCTTCATCTTTGACGGCAGTGGATTCGATCGCGCGGACAGTGACGGTGGAAAGAAGCACGGCGATCCCGAGCGCCAGGGCTGCGCTGACAATGGTAAAGCGCTGCAGCAGAGTGAGCCGGCTCCAGTGAGTAGCCACGGCTAACAGTGGGCATGCCCTCTAGTGGCAAGGCTAGTCCCACTTGAACTCTGGCCACGATGGCATATTACTTGCTCTGAAAGCAACTCCAGTATGATGCGTCGCGGCTTCACCCTACCCATCCTGGTGACATTTTTCGTCGTGCTGGCGCTCTGGCTGGGGCCACCGGGAACACTCCGGTTTCTCCTGCGGAACCCTCTAGTGCTAACCAGCGACCTCATCGCCCTCATCCGGCAGGCAATTGCTTCTGCGGCGCCGCAACGGGGAGGATCGCCATTCATCGACATTCCGGAATCGCCGGATCAGACTGCTTCCGACGATGCAGTCCCGGGCAGCGTGCTGGCGCCGACCCCTGACACACCTCCGCAGAATCCGCGACCGGCTATCGCACCACCCGCCAGTCAACCCAGCGCTCCGGCACCCGTCGTAACGCCTCCATCAGTGGTTTCGCCTCCAGCCGCACCATCGTTACCTCCGATACCGCCGGCTGATGAGGTGCCGCTGGTCACCGTGCCTGGCGACCCATTGCCTTCGATCGAACCACCGGCCCTCCCTGAGCCGCCGGCGCTGCCGGTTGAACCGCCGGCGCTCCCTGTTGAGCCACCAGCCCTCCCTG